>Ga0209380_10000919_pt1 | contig 20651 bp, 15 predicted proteins | sample HubBroMetageWFT6_FD_188347 | JGI IMG/M metagenome (GOLD analysis project Ga0209380, IMG submission 188347) | Warmed and freeze-thawed soil microbial communities from the Hubbard Brook experimental Forest, New Hampshire - Hubbard Brook CCASE Soil... | ecosystem: Environmental > Terrestrial >...
TAGGACACCAAGTTAGGCTGCCTGCCGACCTGTTGAGCGAACTGCTCAATTCCGCCGTATGTGCCCGGAGCATCTGGCTCGTGGTCACCAAGGTAACGGACGTACTGTGTGCGATGAATGGGGAACTTCGGCGCGGACGACAGCTTGGCCGCCGTTATGGCCACCGAGATGCCGATCACGACTACGACGCATATCGCGACGGCGATGATGGCTCTGACCCTACGCGCCCGGCGGCGCCTTCCGGCGATCTCAACTCCGGACGCAGACTCGGTCTGGTCGACCGCGACCGGCTGTCCGCTTGTCATGCCGTGATCCATGGTCCGCACCTGCCTGAAATCAGGGGCGCACCCGGGTGCCTCGGCCAGCCCACACATGTACCGGCGCCGTGGGCCGTGTCCATGGGACACGGATGGGAACGCCGCCCGAACGATAGTACAGTCCGTCTGGCTCGATAGCTGGACTTCGTGCTGTTTGCCCAGGTAGAGACGCCGCTGGGCGGCTGCAGATCAGAAGTTGCAAGACCGGCCGAGCGGGCTCGCAGCTGTTGCCGTGAGCGATCACTGTCGTCTAGAACCCGAGCACTTCGAACCGGTCGTGCTGTCGGCGAGATCGGGCGACTCTTCACGACCTGGGCCTGCTGTAAGAAGTGGCGCCCTTACGGAAGGCGGCGATAGCTGTAGGACTGTCGATGCCGAAGACTAGGCCTTTCGAGTTCGTCGCATCGAACCACACGAACCCGAGCAGCCCGTACGCCTTAATGCCCGCGAACAGGTCGGAAATTTTCGCCGCTTGCCCGGCCTCGGGCACTGCGCCTGTCTCCGCGATGAGTATCGGGTCGTCGGTCAGTTCGTGGACAACGCTTATTGTCGGGCCGAACAGCGGAGCAAACTGCCAGGTGGACTTGAGGTAGTAGCCATCGATGCCGACCCAGTTCACGTACTTGCCGCCTGGCCACCAATGCTTCGGGCTCGGAATGTGACCGGCCTGCGTGTCATTGATGATGTTGACCGTCCACATCCAGGTCACGTTCTTAGCTCCGAGTGCCCGGAAGAGCGAGACGACATGGCGCCACGCGGCTACGAACGTCTTTGGGGTCACATTCTGGTAGCCCCATGAGTACCAGGTGCCGTTCATCTCGTGACCGAAGCTCAAGATGACCGGGTGGTGATAGGCACGGACAGCCTCCGCGTACTCGCTCAGGTAGCCGTCGTACTTCCCGGACGCGATCGCCGCAACGCTGATGCCATCAGGGTCCATCTGAACAAGCGGCACTACGCCGTTGTCGGCCGCAGTCGTGGCGAAGCGGCTGGGGAAGGGCACGAACCATCCGCTGTAGTACATGGCCAGGTCTGGATGGGTGCCCGTGGCGCCCGCAAAGGAGGTGAGCCCCGTGTACGAGTTCGGGAAGCCGTTGGTGTAGATCCCAAGGTAGGACCCCGGTGTGGTCGGGAGATTGACCGGCAGTGCTTTGCTGGGATCTGCCGACCGGTTGTAGAGGGCCACACCCGCCGCCAGGACAATAGCGGCAAGGACTGCTAGGGCGACCCCCGCGACCCGCCTCGACCTTGTCGGCACCGCTGAGCTGCGATGCTTCATCGGGTCACTCCTTCTAGGCTCCGAGGACAGGGGCAATGTGGTTGGAATGGCATCCACGTCAAGGGGCGGGCGGGTGGCCATGCGCCGGACACGGTGCTTGTCACCCCGCCTCTCCCACGGTCAGCGTCTTGACACGGTTCCAGACGCCTTTGCTGGGCGTCAGCAGCGGTGCCAGCAGGTAAAGCTGCACTCCCGCCAGGATCTCCGTGGCCCAGTACCGATGCCAGCCGAACTGGTGCACCCTCAGCGCCAAACCGGACCACAACAGCACCTGAACGATCACGATCCAGGCGCACAGGATTTGGTTCACTCTCATAGGAACGTGACCGCTGTCGGGCGACGCGCCAGTAGGCACCCACTCAGCAACGCGCCCCCTGAGCGCGTACCACACGGAGTACAGGTGACAGCAGGAGTTGATGACGCAGATCCGGAAAATCGTCGGCCGCCATCCGCGGCTGAGCATAGGGAAGACGAACAGGGTCGCCGCGAGCGCCGGCAGTATCGGCAAGTAATTATGCGGGTAGACCCGCTGGGGGAAGAACCAGATCATCGTGAGAGTCGGGAAGGGCCCCGTGATGAGCAGCGCGGCCGAGGACATGTAATACAGGAACGCCGCCCAGAACGCAGCGCGCTGTCTCCAGGTGAATGGAGTCTCCAGGAAGTGCCACTCGATCATCAGCAGCATCGATGAGCGGCACCAGCGAGCCTGCTGGTTGGCCAGTGACGGAAAGTCAGTTGGGGCAACCCCTTTGGCCAGGTTCAGCTGCAGGTAGCGAGTCTCGTAGCCCGCCCACCAGAGCTTCACCCCGGTATGGACGTCCTCGCCAATCGGCACCTGAGCGAAGCCGCCCGCCACCACCACCGCGGCACGCCGATAGATCAGATTCGTGCCCGCGCAGATGGCGGCCTTGTACCGATCGCGGGCGGGCTGAATGAACCGGAAAAAGATCTCCTGGAGCGTGCCCGCGTAGCGCTGGATATAGGAGAACGACGGATCGCGGACATCGAAACACTGGGCGGTCTGGACGATACCGATCTTCGGATCGGAAAAGTACGGCATGATCTCCAGGAGGAAGTCGGGGCGCACCGCGAAGTCGGCGTCGATGACGGCGATGAACTCGCCGTCGCTGATGCCCAGGGCGTGGGTGAGATTGCCCGCCTTCTTCATCTGCCCCGGGTTCGGGCGCACGATGTATCGGAAGCCATACCGGTCGGCAAGATCGCGGACCTGCTCCCTGGCCGAGTCATCGAGCACGTAGACGGTCTTAGTGCCATGCCATTGCAGCAGGCTGGCATATCTCATGGTGTTGTTCAGCACCGGCAGTGACTCACCGCAGCTCGGTAGGAATACGTCGACGGTCTCGCCGTGTTCGCGGTAGTCGGCGACGGTGGCCTCGTGATCTGCCAGGGTCAGCCTGGGACGGCCGATGCGCAGCCAGAAGTTGATGACAGCAGGCGGCACCAGGACCATGAGCAGAAGCCACATCAGGGGAGCGACAAGCCAGGCGTGCTCGGCCACGTGAATGTACCCGTAGAGGATTCCGGCCGCCGCCACGAGCAGCCAGCCGAAAGCCCAGCGGCGCTGCTTGCCGAAGTACTCGTATTTCTCACGTCGACCGGGCGGTCTCGGCAGATACTCTCCCGGCGAGGTGTCGGAAGAATCAGGCACCAGCATGACTCGCCTCCGCCGACAAAGTCTGGCCGGGACGTTCGGAGGCCCAGATTGTGAATCGGCCGGCCCGCGCCAGGACGACGTAGCCGCCCGCGCGGGTCATGTCCGCTGTGATGTCCCGGTCCGTTGCCGCCGTATCGCCGAAGTCGAGTATCACGAGGGCGAAGTAATGGCTGTCGATTGCCGCGGCGTAGGAAGCCGCCCCCTTCTCTTTCCCCGGATATCGGAAGTAGTAGGTGCTGGACCACCGCTGCCAGGGAACTTCGCTTCGGAGGTAGTACGCCTCGACGTCATAGTCCTCCGCCAGGTAGTTGCCCGGATGGGAGTGGACGGCGGAGCGCAGGACAGCGATCGCATCGGTGGCGCTGGGCCAGGCACTGTACAGCTCCCCGGCCTGCCCGATCGAGCCGAACAGTGTGGAGGCGGCGATCGGGATCGCCATGACCGGTGCCCACCCGCGACCACGATCCACCCGGCTCAGTCTCGCCATCGCGTATCCGGCTGCGATCGCAGCGAACCAGGCACCGAACACCACGTGCTTCTGCAGGCTGACGGTGGTGTGCAGCCTGGCCTGCTCGGCCGGCACGAGCAGCGCGGCTGCCGCAAGAACTCCCAGCAAGAGTCGTCCGCGTTCCCTGCTGCGTATCGCCAGCAGCGTGCCGAGCACGGCAAGGATAAGTATCAGGCTCGTCCATACGTAGGCATGCTGCAGGACTGTGGCCGCCGGCACGGTGGCGCTTGGTCGATCGAGGGTGCTGGTCGTGATGCCGAGCCTGTATGGCTGCCCGGCGACAAGAACTGCGCCGACCGCCAGGAGGAGCCACGAGCCGAGGACGGCGCACGCGGCCCCCAGCGCCGCGCCGAGCCCATGTCGCCGCGCTACTGCCAGCGCAGCAACGACGAGTATCACCGGAGTGAACAGTGCGGTCGCGTATTTCACGGCATCCGCGAGAGCGAGGGTTGCACCCGTAGCGCAGAGAAGCGTCATCCTGGCTGCGAGTCGGCAGTCCGCGGACCGGACAGCTAGCCAGGCGGCCAGGGCGAGCAGCAAGAGCGCCATCGCATCGTAGGTCGCCAAGGCTCCGAGGAACTGAGTGCCGGGGAGCGTAGCGAACAATCCCGTAGCTAGAAGCGCGGCACGTTGGCCAAAGAGCCGAGACGCCGTGGTCCAAAGCAGCGTCGTTACCCCGAGCATGAAGAACAGCGACAAGATGCGGGCGGCAGCTAGCCCGCCGATGCTGTCGGCGAGTGCACCGACCGGCGGGTAGAGCACGGGGGCGCCGGAAAAGTAGGAGGGGAAGTCGGGGATCGGACGGCCGTGCAGCCACCCGGCCCATTCCAGATGCCCGGCCCGCAGATAGAGAGCCTCATCCTGGAAGGCGGTGTTAGCCCAGACGAGCCGCAGCGACAGGGCTGCCTGCACGCCGAGGACGGCGAGCAGCGGCCAGTGCCTGGCCAGGTAGCGGCGGAGCACTCGCCGGTAGCTGTCATCGGACCGAGGAGATACCGGTGGCGGTGGTACCGAGCTGCGCTGATCTTCTGGTGCCCTCGGGCGAGTCGGCGTCGCATGCAGCAGCACGCCCGGTGGGGCCAGCTCAGCGCCGTCAGCGTGCATTACTAATCAGGCCTTCGCCGGCCTTCGCTGCTCGCCTCGTCCTTGAGTGCGGTGCCGGCCGGGACGAGCCGGCTGAGAGGACATCCCCACACGCCGATACGGCGAGAAGCTCCCGGCGCCCGCGCGGAAACACCGCGCCCGCCGTAGGGACGGTAGCGATCTTGACAGACTCCGCCTCCTGCGGAGGCGTTAGTCCGTAGTCCATACCCCCCCTTGCCCGTACTCCAGGGATTGCAGAGGGCCAACCGCCCGCCTCATTGCCCAGGATGTACTGGCGCCATCACGTAGCGTGGCGAAACTTTATGGAAAGGTACGCCACGTACCAGAAGGTACTGTCCGCCCGCACAACGGGTCAGGCATTCGGCGAATTTCCCGAGTTTCCGAACATCTGCGAGCGTGCGAGCTCCGTCAATTCGTCCGGGTTCGACGGTCCGGCACCGCGGACTGGCGAATCAGCGGTCAAAGGGGCCACCGCAGGGTTTTCCGCCAGCTGGCGAAGGGCTATGAGAGGCTGGCCGCCATGACTGCGAGGCCGCACCAGCCCAGGCCAGCCGATCTTGGTCGCGAGGCGCCGGAACCATGGTCATCACAGCGTCGAATCAACCCGCCAGTCGGTGTCCCTGGTCGCCGGAGGTCTGGGCGGCTGATATTGGTTATCTCTCTGGTGGCACTGCTCGCCGCTGCAGGCAGCGGCCTAGCCTGGCGTGCCATCCGGGGATCAGGGCCGTTGCGGACCGCCGGCGCGTTGCCCACGGCTCCGGACTCCTACCTCGGCGTCTATGTCGACGGCGTGCCGAACTCCTACTCCGGCGTGACGTCCTTCACCGGCACCACCGGCGTGAGGCCCAACGTTCTGTCCTACTACAGCGGCTGGTCGGAGCCGTTCTGGCGTAGCTTCGCCGCCATGGCCAAGAGGCACGGAGCGGCGACCTTGGTGCAGTTGGATCCGACTGGGGTGAACGTCGCCGCCATTGCCTCTGGGCGCTACGACCGCTACCTGACCGCGTACGCTCAGGCAGTCAAGGCTTTCGGCGGCCCAGTCATCCTGAGTTTCGGCCATGAGATGAACGGTCACTGGTATTCGTGGGCGTACCGGCACACGCCTGCCGCCACCTTCGTCGCCTCGTGGCGGCACATCGTCGCGGTCTTCCGGACGGCCGGAGCGCGGAACGTGACCTGGATGTGGACCGTCAACGCCGTGAAGCCCGGCCATGGAATTCCCAGCCCGGCCGCATGGTGGCCAGGCAAGGCATTCGTGACCTGGGTGGGGATCGATGGGTACTACCACGTGACATCGGCGCAGTTCAGCTCCGTGTTCGGACCGACGATCGCCGCTGTCCGCGAGTTCACCCAGGAGCCGATACTGATCTCCGAGACCGGCGCCTCGCAAGCCGTCGGGCAGTCGGCAAAGATCGCCGACCTGTTCAGCGGCGTCCGGACCTACGGTCTGCTGGGATTCTTGTGGTTCGATGTCGTAGCCAACAGCGATTACCGCATCGATAGCCGGACGTCGATCGCCGCGCTCCAGCGCGGCGCCCGGACCCTCAGCCGGCGGGTGTCGTAGCGGCAAGCGAAGGCCGGGCGGGGAGACGGCGCCGGATGAGATCACGCCTGGTGATGGTGCTAGCCGCGGCGTTGGCCGCGGTGTCGGTGACGCTTGTGGTGAGTCGGCTCACTACCGCGGCGTCGGCTCGGCGGCCGGTCGCCGTCGCCACCCTGACGCCCGGCCTGGCCTCCTACCTCGGCGTTTACGAGTCGACGGCGCTCCAGAGCTACGCACAGATCCTCGAGTTCGGCCGGGCCGCCGGGCGGGAGCCGAACATCGCGGGCTACTTCAGCGGCTGGCCAGAGCCGTTCAAGATCGCATTCGCGCGGAGCGCGCGAGCACACGGGGCAGCGGTGCTCGTCCAGCTCGACCCGACCGACGCCTCGATCCAGGGGATCGCGGCCGGCGCCTACGACGACTACCTCCGGTCGTTTGCCGATGCGGTCGCCCGGTTCGGCTCCCCGGTGGTGATCGGCTTCGGCCATGAAATGAATGCCACCTGGTATTCGTGGGGGTTTGGCCACGTCCGGCCCGCGACGTTCGTGGCCGCCTGGCGACATATCGTGGCCGTCTTCCGGGGTCAGGGCGCCGACAACGTCACCTGGCTATGGACCATCCAGGCCAATGAGCTGGGGACCGGCCCGATCAGGTCGTGGTGGCCAGGCCCGCAGTACGTCACGTGGGTGGGCATCGACGGCTATTACTTCCGGCCCGGCGATACCTTCGCGAGGGTATTCGCCGGCACCATCGCGCAGGTGCGGTCCTTCACCACCAAGCCGATACTGCTGTCCGAGACGGCAGTCGGGCCGGAGGCCGGGCAGCCCGCCAAGATCCATGATCTGTTCCGGGGCATGGCCGACTATCAAACGCTCGGGCTCGTGTGGTTCGACATTAGCCAGCACGACGGCATCTACCATCAGGACTGGAGAATCGAGGACAGCCGGGCCGCCCAATACGCCGTTGAGCAGGCGGTCCGCGAGTACATACGAGCCGCGGACCGTGAATACGGTGAGTAGCCGCCCATCCGGCCTGGGGGTTGCGGTAAGGTGGGCAGCGGCAAGAGCCAGATCAGCGATTCAGGCAGGTAAACCAGCAGTGAGTCTCCGCCAGCACCTCGTACTTATTATCACGTAGCGCGATCCCCTGAGGGATCGCGCTACAACCTCCTGTGCCAGACGGCACGGAGGTTTTTTTATTGGGACCAAGGACCAAGGAGCAGTTGTGGAGCAGTTGACCGGAGCCCAGGCACTCGTTCGCAGCCTCGAGCAGCAGGGTGTCGAGGTAGTCTTCGGGCTTCCCGGCGGCACGATCCTGCCGACCTACGACCCGCTCCTGTCCTCCTCGGTCCGGCACGTGCTGGTACGGCACGAGCAGGGCGCCGGTCACGCGGCGGAGGGCTACGCGTGGGCCACCGGCCGCCCCGGCGTGTGCATGGCCACCAGCGGGCCGGGCGCGACCAACCTGGTGACGGCCCTGTCGGACGCCTACATGGACTCGGTGCCGCTCGTCGCCATCACCGGCCAGGTGACCAGCCCGCTCATCGGCACGGACGCGTTTCAGGAAGCCGACATCACCGGCATCACGCTGCCGATCACCAAGCACAACGAGCTCGTCACCGACGTCGAGCGGATCCCCGCCGCGATCGCGGAGGCGTTCCACGTCGCGACCACCGGCAGGCCGGGCCCGGTGCTCATCGACGTGCCGAAGGACGTGCAGCAGGCCACCGGGCCGTGGCGGCTCGCGGACGGCGAGTGGCCGCCGCCCATGGACCTCCCCGGCTACCGCGTGCCCGGGCCGCCGAGCCAGGCGGCGATCGAGGCCGCGGCCGGGATGCTGCTCGCGGCCCGCCGGCCCGTGCTCTACGTCGGCGGGGGCGTGATCAAGTCGGACTCGCACGCCGATCTGCTGCGGCTGGCCGAGCTCAGTCAGGCGCCCGTGACGACCACGCTGATGGCGCGCGGCGCGTTCCCCGACCAGCACCCGCTGGCGCTCGGGATGCCGGGCATGCACGGCACCTATCCGGCGGTCGCCGCGCTGCAGGAAGCCGACCTCGTGGTTGCGCTCGGCGCCCGGTTCGACGACCGGGTCACCGGCAAGCTGAGCGCGTTCGCGCCCCGGGCGCGCATCGTGCACGCCGACATCGACCCGGCCGAGATCGGCAAGAACCGCCGGCCGGACGTCGCGATTATCGGCGACCTCAAGCTCACGATGACCCGCCTGGCCGACGCGGTCGCGAAAGCGATCAGCGCCGGGGACCGGCCCGACACCACCACCTGGCTGGCGACGCTGGAGGGCTGGAAGTTCCAGTTCCCGCTGCGCTACACGCAGGAGCCCGGCGGGCCGCTCAAGCCGCAGTACGTGACCGAGCGGCTGTCGGCCATGACCGGCGGCGACGCGATCATCGTGGCCGGCGTCGGCCAGCACCAGATGCACGCTTCTCAGCACTACTCCTTCACCAGGCCACGCAGCTGGATCAACTCTGGCGGCGCGGGCACCATGGGTTTCGCTGTCCCGGCCGCGATGGGGGCCCAGGTCGGCCGGCCAGGCGAGCTGGTCGTCGCGATCGACGGCGATGGCTGCTTCCAGATGACCGCGCAGGAGCTCGCGACCTGTGCGATCGAGAAGATCCCGATCAAGGTGCTGATCTTCAACAACGGCTTCCTCGGCATGGTCCGCCAGTGGCAGGAGCTGTTCTACGACGAGCGCTACTCCTCGGTGGAGCTCGGCACGGCGATCCCCGACTACGTGAAGCTGGCCGAGGCCTACGGCTGCATCGGGCTGCGCTGCGAGCGGGCCGAGGAGGTCGACGCGGTGCTGGACAAGGCGCTGGCCCCCTCCGACGTGCCGGTGGTCGTGGACTTCCGCACCCACGACCGGGAGGGCGTGTTTCCCATGGTGGCGGCCGGCAAGCCGAACGACGACATCGTGCTGGGCCCTGAGTTCAGCGCGGACGAGCAGCGCGCCGCAGGGCGCCGCGAAGTGAAGGGCTGACCAGAATGAGTACGCACACGCTGTCGGTCCTGGTGGAGAACAAGCCGGGCGTGCTGTCGCACGTAGCGGGGCTGTTCTCCCGGCGGGCCTTCAACATCTCCTCGCTGGCCGTCGGGCCGACCCACGACGAGCGGGTGAGCCGGATCACGATCGTGGTCGACGGCGCGACCACGCCGGTCGAGCAGGTCAAGACCCAGCTGGACAAGCTCGTCCGGGTGCTCAAGGTCGTCGAGCTGCACGACGGCACCGCGGTCGAGCGCGAGCTGGCGCTGATCAAGGTGCAGGCCGACCCGGCGCTGCGCGGCCAGCTGCTCGAGGTCGCCGGCGTGTTCGGCGCCAGCGTGGTCGATATGAGCCCGAGCACGCTCGTCCTCGAGGCCGTCTCGAGCCCGGCCAAGCTTGACTCGCTGCTAACGATGCTCGAGGCCTACGGCACGTGCGAGCTTGTCCGCACCGGCCGCGTCGCGCTGGCGCGCGGCGCCGGCACGATCACCGATGTCAGCCCCGCCCTGACCGCAGTCCCCGGCGGTGCCGAATCCGCCGCGTAAGCCCGTTCCCGTCATCGAAAGAACTGAGAGGACAGACCTGATGGCCACCGTGTACTACGACAGCGACGCAGATCTCGGCCTGATTCAAGGCCGCAAGATTGCCGTGCTCGGCTACGGCTCGCAGGGCCACGCTCACGCGCTGAGCCTGCGCGACTCCGGCTGCGCGGTCCGCGTCGGGCTGCCCGAGGGGTCGCGGTCCCGCAAGCGCGCCGAGGCGGCCGGGCTCGAGGTCACCACACCCGAGCAGGCCAGCGCGTGGGCCGACGTGATCATGGTGCTCACGCCGGACACCACGCAGCGCAAGCTCTACGCGGAAGCCATCGAGCCGCACCTGCAGGCCGGGGACGCGCTGTTCTTCGCGCACGGCTTCAACATTCACTTCGGCTACATCACCCCGCCGGAGACCGTGGACGTGGCGATGGTCGCGCCGAAGGCGCCCGGTCACCTGGTGCGGCGGCAGTACGAGGAAGGTCACGGCACGCCGGTGCTCGTCGCGGTCGAGCAGGACGCGACCGGCAAGGCGTGGGACCTGGCGAAGTCGTACGCGGCCGCGATCGGCGGGACGAAGGCGGGCGCGCTGGTCACGACGTTCCAGGAGGAGACCGAGAGCGACCTGTTCGGCGAGCAGGCCGTGCTGTGCGGTGGCGTCACGGCGCTGGTGCAAGCAGGGTTCGACACCCTCGTCGGCGCGGGCTACCAGCCCGAGGTGGCTTACTTCGAGTGCCTGCACGAGCTCAAGCTCATCGTTGACCTCATGTACGAGGGCGGCATCGGCTGGATGCGCTACTCGGTCAGCGACACCGCCGAGTACGGCGACCTGACCCGCGGCCCGCGCGTGATCGGCGAGCCCGCCCGCGCGGCCATGCAGAAGCTGCTCGCCGACATCCAGTCCGGCGAATTCGCCCGCGAGTGGGTGGCCGAGGACGACGCCGGCCGGCCCAACTTCGAGCGGCTGCGGGCCGAGGCGAAGGGCAGCCAGATCGAGCAGACCGGCAAGCCGCTGCGCAAGATGATGAGCTGGCTCGGGTCGGCCGCGAACGAGATGGACGAGTGATGGACGGCGTAGTAGATAGTGCCGCAAACGGCAGCGCCGATACCGCGCGGAATTATCTCGTCACGCACCTGCCGGGCGACGGCGTCGGACCTGAGGTCACCGACGTCGCCCGCGCGTGCGTGGACGCGATGGCGGTACGGCACGGATTCGGCATCGAGTGGCGGACGTGCGACCTCGGCGGCCGGCACTACCTGGAAACGGGCGAGGTCCTCCCGGACTCGGTCCTGGCCGAGCTGCGGCAGTCGGACGCGGTCCTGCTCGGCGCGGTCGGCACCCCCGACGTACCGCCGGGCGTGCTCGAGCGCGGCCTGCTGCTGCGGCTGCGGTTCGAGCTTGACCTGTACGTCAACCTGCGGCCGTCCAAGCTGCGCCCGGGCGTCGGCGGGGCCGTCGGCAAGCACGAGCTGTCCGACCTGGACTTCGTGATCGTGCGGGAGAACACCGAGGGCCTGTACGCGGGTGCGGGCGGCTCGGTGCACAAGGGCACGCAGTTCGAGACCGCGACCGAGGAGTCGCTCAACACCTGGGCCGGGGTCCGCAGGTGCGTGCAGTACGCGGCGTCGCTGGCAGCGTCGCGTTCCGGTCGGCTGACGCTGGTGCACAAGACCAACGTGCTGACCAATGCGGGCGACCTCTGGGCTCGGATCGCGCGGCAGGTCGCGGTGGAGGAGGGCGTCGAGCTGAGCTACGCCCACGTCGACGCGGCGTGTCTCTGGATGGTGGACGACCCGAAGCGGTTCGACGTGATTGTCACCGACAACCTGTTCGGCGACATCATCTCCGACCTCGGGGCCGCGCTGACCGGGGGCCTCGGGTACGCGCCGAGCGGCAACCTGAACCCGGACCGGACCGGGCCGTCGATCTTCGAGCCCGTGCACGGCTCGGCGCCGGACATCGCCGGAAAGGGGCTGGCCAACCCGGCCGGCGCCGTGCTGTCGGCCGGGCTGATGCTCTCGCACCTGGGCGAGGACGCGGCCGCCGCCGACCTGGACGCCGCGGTCAACGCGGTCCTCGCGGGCGGCGCTCCGGCGACGACAGGGGAGTGGGAGAAGGGGCTGCTGAGCCAGCTGACGGACGGGGGTGCGTGATGGCCGGGCCGAAGGTAGAGATCTACGACACCACGCTGCGGGATGGCTCGCAGCAGGTCGGCCTTGACCTGACGGTCGCCGACAAGCTGCGGGTCGCCCAGGCGCTCGACAGCCTGGGCGTGGACGTCATCGAAGGCGGCTGGCCGGGGTCGAACCCGAAGGACGCGGAGTTCTTCGAGCGGGCCAAGTCCCTGGAGCTGAAGCACGCGACCCTGGCGGCGTTCGGGGCGACCCGGCTGCCGGGGCGGGTCGTCGAGGACGACGCGTCGCTCGCGGCGCTGCTGGCCGCCGAGACCCCGGTCGTGGCGCTGGTCGGCAAGGCCTGGACGCTCCACGTGGACGAGGCGCTGCGCACCAGTCGCGCGGAGAACCTCGCGATGGTCGCGGACTCGGTCGCGTACATGGCGGCCGCGGGGCGGCGGGTGGTGTTCGACGCGGAGCACTTCTTCGACGGCTACCAGGCCGACCGCGGCTACGCGCTGGACGTGCTGGCCGCGGCGGCCGACGCGGGCGCCGACACGCTTGTGCTCTGCGACACCAACGGCGGCACCCTGCCCGACGACGTCGGCCGGATCGTGGCTGAGGTGGCGGACCGCTCGCGCACCGCGGTCGGGGTGCACTTCCACAACGACGCCTCCTGCGCGGTCGCGAACTCGGTCGTCGCGGTCGCGGCGGGCAGCCTGCACGTGCAGGGCGCCGCGAACGGCTACGGCGAGCGCTGCGGTAACGCCGACCTGTTCTCGATCATCGCCAGCCTCGAGCTGAAGCGCGGCCACTCGCTGCTGCCCGACGGCCGGCTGGCGGCGCTTGCCTCCACGGCGCGGACGATCGCCGACGTCGCGAACCTGCCGTTCGAGGCTCGTCAGGCCTACGTGGGATCGTCGGCGTTCGCGACCAAGGCCGGGCTGCACGCCTCGGCCATCGCCCGCCGCCCGGACGCGTACTCGCACGTCAACCCGGAGGCCGTCGGGAACGAGACGCAGGTCCTGGTCAGTGAGCTCGCCGGGCGCAGCAACGTCATGGCCAAGGCGGCCGAACTCGGCCTGGACCTCTCGTCGGACCCGTCCCTGGCCGGCCGGGTGCTCGATGAGGTGAAGGAGGCCGAGTACCGGGGGTACGCGTTCGAGGCGGCGGACGCGTCGTTTGACCTGCTCGTGCGGCGGAGCGCCGGAGTTCTGCCCGCCTGGTTCCGGCTTGAGGGCTACCGTGTGGTGATCGAGCGCGCTGGCTCCAACGATCGCAGTGAGGCGATCGTCCGCCTGCTGCTCGGCTCGGATCGGGTGGTGGCTGTCGGTGAGGGCGTCGGCCCGGTGCACGCGCTTGACCAGGCCCTGCGCCGCGGCCTCTCGGAGGTCTACCCGGCGCTGGCCGGCATGCACCTGGTCGACTACAAGGTGCGGATCCTGGACGGCCGGGCGGCCACCAGCGCGGTCACCAGGGTCATGCTGACGACCGCCGATGCCGACGGCGAGTGGACGACCGTGGGCGTGTCCGACGACGTCGTCACCGCCTCGTGGGAGGCGCTGGCCGACGGCGTCGTGTACGGGCTCCTGCGCGCCGGCGTGCAGGCGCTCAGTGATGATCACCTGACGCAGCCCGGCACCCCGCTGGGGTCCGCCGAGCCCGAGATCTCGGAGGCTGTCTGAATGTCATTTCCCCCCTCTAACCTCCCCCGCCCGCGGTCTGGTCCGCTCACCACCGGGCCGTCGCGGGCCCCCGCCCGGGCGATGCTGCGCGCGGTCGGGCTGTCCGAGGACGACCTGACCCGGCCGCAGGTAGCCGTCGCCTCGTCGTGGAACGAGGTAACCCCCTGCAACGTCCATCTCAACGGCCTCGCGGCGGCGGCCAAGGAGGGCGTGCGGCAGGCCGGCGCGGTGCCGCTGGAATTCGGGACGATCGCGGTGTCGGACGGGATCTCGATGGGCACCGAGGGCATGAAGTCCTCGCTGGTCAGCCGCGAGGTCATCGCCGACTCGGTCGAGCTCATGGTGAACGCGGAGCGGTTCGACGCGCTGGTCACGATCGCCGGGTGCGACAAGTCCCTGCCGGGCATGCTGATGGCCTGCGCGCGGCTGAACGTCCCGGCCGCGTTCCTCTACGGCGGGACCATCCTGCCCGGCTGGGCGCACGGCAAGTCGCTGACGATTCAGGACGTGTTCGAGGCGGTCGGCGAGCACGCGGCCGGCTCGATGTCCGACGAGGAACTCCTCGCCGTCGAGCGCGCGGCGTGTCCGGGCGCCGGCTCGTGCGCGGGCATGTACACGGCGAACACGATGTCGGCCTGCGCCGAGGCCCTCGGCATGACCCTGCCGGGAGAGGCGACCGCGCCGGCCGTTTCCGCCGAGCGGACCGACCTCGCGCGGCGGACCGGCTTCGCCGTGGTCCAGGCGCTGGCCAACGGGCTGCGGCCGCGGCAGATCATGACGCGCAACGCATTCCTCAATGCGGCGGCGGTCGTCATGGCGACGGCCGGCTCCACCAACGGCGTGCTGCACCTGCTCGCGATCGCGCACGAGGCCGGCGTCGAGCTGACGATGGACGACTTCGACGCGGTATCGCGCCGGACGCCCGTCATCGCGTCCATGCGCCCGTCCGGCCTGTACGTGATGAGCGAGCTGGACCAGATCGGCGGCGTGCCGGTCATCCTGCGCGAGCTGCTGTCCGCCGGGCTCATCGACGGCGACGCCATGACGCTCAACGGCCGCACGATCGAGGAGAACGTGGCCGACGCCCCCGCTCCCGACGGCAACGTGGTCAAGCCGGCGAAGGACCCGTTCAAGACCGACGGCGGTCTCGCGGTGCTGCGCGGCAACCTCGCGCCCCGCGGCGCGGTCGTGAAGACGCCCGGCATCGAGACCCTCAGGTTCGAGGGGCGGGCGCGCGTGTTCGAGCGCGAGGAGGACTGCTTCGCCGCGGTCACCGCGGGCAAGGTCAGCAAAGGCGACGTGCTCATCATCAGGTACGAGGGCCCCAAGGGCGGGCCGGGCATGCGCGAGATGCTGGCCGTCACCGCCGCGATCAAGGGCGCGGGCCTCGGCAAGGACGTGGTCCTGGTGACCGACGGGCGGTTCTCGGGCGCGACGTTCGGTGCGTGCGTGGCCCACGTCGCGCCAGAGGCCTTTGAGGGCGGGCCGATCGCGCTCGTCGCCGACGGCGATCCGGTCCTGCTGGACGTGGTCAACCGCCGGCTCGAGGTCGGCGTCGACGACGAGGAGCTCGAGCGCCGCCGGTCCGAGTGGAAGCGGCCGGAGCCGAACTACACCGAGGGCGTGCTCGCCAAGTACGCGGCGCTGGTCTCCGGCGCGGACCTCGGCGCCGTCTGCACGGTCCCGCCGAGCTGAAGGCCTTAACTAACGGGAGGCTTCGGGGCCCGATAGTCGCGAGACGGCCACTATGGACGCTCTTTGAGCACTGCTGGCCGTCTCGCGACTATCAGCTCCGCCCGGAGCTCGGCGACGCCCAGCGCTGGCAAGCAGCGCGCGGCGGTCACGCCCGCAGGAAGGTCACGGGCTCTTCCGAGCCGTCCCATATGACCGTGTGCTGGGCGGGGGTGGCCCTGGCGACGACGCGTCCGCCGCGCAGGACGAGCGTGCGGGGCGCCACCAGCCGCAGGGCGTCCGCCTCTGACGGCGCGTCGAAGACGACGAGATCGGCAGGCCCGCCCACCCGCAGGCCGTAGTCGGGCACGCCCAGCGCCCGCGCCGGGTTCACCGTGATCATGTCGATCAGCGTCCGCAGCTCCTGGTCACCCGACATCTGGCCGAGGTGCACGAGCACGAACGCCGCCTGCAGCGGGTCGCCGTAGCCGAGCGGGTACCAGGGATCCATCACCGAGTCATGCCCGATGCAGACGTTGACGCCGGCCTCCATCAGTTGCTTCACCCGAGTGTGGCCGCGGCGGATCGGGCCGGTGTCGAACCGGCCCTGCAGCACCGAGTTGTCCAGCGGGTTGGTGACCATATGCAGCCCGGCCCTCGCGATGTTGCCGATCAGCCGGTAGGCGTAGGCAGCGTTGTAGGAGTGCATCGCGGTGGTGTGACTCGCGGTCACCCGGCCCGACATGCCGCGCCTGATCGTCTCGGCCGCCATGACCTCGACGAAGCGGGACTGATCGTCGTCGGTCTCGTCGCAGTGGATGTCGACGCGCAGGCCGTGCTCGTCGGCCAGCGCCATCGCGAACCTCACCGACTCGACCCCGTCCTCGCGGGTGAGCTCGTAGTGCGGGATGCCGCCGACGACGTCGGCGCCAAGCTCGACCGCCGTGCGCATCAGCTCGCGGCCGCCGTCGAAGCTGAGGATTCCCTGCTGCGGGAACGCGACGAGCTGCAGGTCAATGAGGCCCGCGACTTCGTCGCGCAGATCGATCAGGGCCCGGAGCGCGCGCAGCTCCGGATCGCACACGTCGACATGGCTGCGAACATGCTGGACGCCGCAGGCCAGCTGCCACCGCAGCACCTGCCTGACCCTGGACTGCACATCGTCGTAGGTCAGGTCGGCGACGCGGTCGGCCCAGACCGCGATGCCCTCGAACAGCGAGCCGGACACGTTCGGCCGGGGCTGGCCGACGGTCAGCACCGCATCGAGGTGAATGTGCGGCTCGACCAGCGGCGGCGTCACCAGCCGGCCGCCGAGATCGAGGACCTCGGCCGCGCCCGGATCTGGCACCCGGTCCACGAGCCGGCCGCTGCTGACGTGCAGGTCGGCGGGCGCGGCCGAGCCCGCCACCCTGGCGTTGCGAAGGATCAGGTCGGTCATCACGCCATCATCGCGCGCAGCACCGCGCCGGCTGACGCAGTACCGCCTACCGATCTATCGTCTGACGGAATAAGATGACCGCGTGCCACCACCTCAGCGCGACCGCCAGCCTCAGTCCGGATCGCTCGGGACGTTCGGCCGCTACGCCGGTCCCGCCACGCTGATCCTGTCGAGCCTGGCGGACGGACCCAAGCACGGTTATGCGCTCACCAAGGACATCGAGCAGTTCGCCAGCGTCCGGCTCGCGCCGGGGACGCTGTATGAGGCGCTCAGCCGGCTTGAGGGCCAGGGCCTGATCGAGGCGCTCGCCAGTGACGACCGGCGGCGGCCCTACCAGCTGACCGCGGCGGGCGCCGAGGCGCTGCGCGTGCATCTGGCCGACCAGCGGAAGGTCGCCGAGGTCGGCCTGCGCCGGCTGGCCGGCAGCTGGGGCAAGGCGTGACCGCTGCCCGCCGCGTGCACCGGCTGCTGCGCTGGTACCCGCGGTCGTGGCGGGACCGGTACGGCGAGGAGTTCGCCGAGCTCCTCGCCGCGGAACTCGACGAGCAGCCGCAGAACTGGCGCTGGTCCGCGGACATCGCTGCGGGCGGCGTGCTTGCCCGGCTGACCGCTGCCGGGCTCACCAGCCATGAACTGGCGCCGGCCGAGCAGGTCCAGGCGGGTGTCGCCACCGCCGGCTGCGCGCTCGCCGCCTGCGCCGCGCTGGGCGCCGCGATGCTCGCGCAGCTGGCCACGGGCTGGCAGTGGACTACGCCGCGCTCGACGCCGGCGGCGGTCGGCACCGTCGCGATGAGCGCGGCCGCTGGCCTCCTGGCCGTGCTCGCGCTCGCGGCCGCGATCCCGGTGGGCTGGCGGGCCGGCCGGACGATCACTCGCCGCCGGTCTGGGCTCGGCCGGCCGGCGAGCCTGGCCGTGAGCTGCGCCGCGGTCCTGATCGCGGGCGGCCGGCACTTCGAGAACTGGTGGCCAGGCACCGGCGGCCACGGCTCGGAGCACGTGCTCGTGCCGGGCGGCGTGGCCGCGTTCGGCTGGGCATCGACCCTGTCGGCGTCGGCGTACTGGGCGCACCCGGCCCTGTGGCGGACGTTCCCGGTATCGGAGCTGGCGTGGATGATGCTCAGCCCGGTCGCCTGGATCGGGCTCGCGGCGTCGGTGGTCGCGATCGTGCGGCGGCTCAGCATGCCGGCCGGACTGCTGCGCTATCTCGCGCGGCTGGCCACCGCGGCGACGGGGGTAGCCGCGGCGTTCCTGGCCGGGGCGGCGACCTGGGTGCTCGCGAACCGGCCGGGGCAGGCGGGCCTCTTCCGGCCGGGCCTGGTGGATGGCGCTGAGCTGCTGGTGATGGCCGTCGCCGTGATTGTTGCCCTGCGTGCGGCGGCGGGGGTCCGCCGGGCTCTAGCAACTGTTCATTATCGAGATGTATCGTGACATCTAGCAGGCGCCGCACTACGGGTGGAGAAAGGTGGCGCGAGCATGTTCGAGAGGTTCACCGATAAGGCAAAACGGGCGGTTGTCCTCGCGCAGGACGAGTCGAGGCTGCTGAGCCACAACTACGTTGGCGCCGAGCACATCATGCTCGGTCTCCTGCGCGAGGGGAACGGCGGGGCGGCTTCGGCGCTGGCGTCGCTCGGGGTGTCCTATATCTCCGTCCGCGCGCAGGTCCTGGAGATCGTCGGCCAGGGCCAGGTGCAGATGCTGGGGCACATCCCGTTCGACCCGCACGCGAAGAAGGTGCTGCAGCTGTCGCTGCGCGAGGCGATGCAGCTCGGGCACAACTACATCGGCACCGAGCACATCCTGCTGGGCCTGCTGCGCGAAGGGGATAACGCGGCGGTCCAGGCGCTGGTGCGACTCGGCGTCGACCTGAATCAGGTGCGCCAGGCGGTGACCAGCCGCGTTCCCAGCCGTCCGGTACAGGATGCATCGTGGCCGAACCGAGCTGCCGGGCGGCTGGCCAAGGAAGGCAGCAAGCGCGATCTGCTGACCGAGATCCTGGTGAACCTGGAGGCGATCGAGACGCGGCTGGCCACCATGGAGCGGCGCGTCGGCGCGGGGCCGGACTTCCGTGATCTCGACCGGGACCTGGCCCGGATCCGCCGGGAGAAAGAAACCGCGATCACCACGCAGGAGTTTGAGCGCGCGGCGCAGTTGCGTGACCGGGAAGCGCAGCTGTTCGCCGAGCGTGACTCGCGGCAGGAGGACTGGGCCGCCGCGCACCGCGACGTTCCCTCGCTGACGGCGGAGATCGAGAACCTGCGCGCGCTCCTGCGCGAGCACGGCATCGAGCCGCACGACGGTGTTGCCTGATCAGCCGAACAGTCGCTGAGATGGCCAGAGCGCGCGCCAGCTCTCGCGCAGCTGACTGCAGATCCAGACCGGCTCGCCCTGCTCGTCGTCACTGACCTGCTCGTGATTGTTCAGCACCACGGCCAGCCGGACCGAGCCGCAGAAGCCGAGCTGGCTGCGGCTGTAGCCGATCACCAGCGCGGTGGTGGCCGTCGCCGGCGGCGGCCCCCAGTACCAGAAGCTCATGTGCCCGCTGTAGGCCCGCGGCAGACCGTCACCTGGCCCGAACCGGTCAACGGCGCCCGCCTCGCCGTAGTTGCTCGTCAGAACCGTCGTCGCGGCGCGCTGCGCGGGCGGGAGCGAGCGGTAGGCCGCGGCGATCTCGCCGACGAACGTCGGCCAGCCGATGGTCTCGCCCGCGTCGTAGTTCAGCGCGACGATCGGCGTGTCGTGCACGACCGACATCGGCAGGATCGGCAGCGTGATCACGTACCCGCCCAGGCTGAGCAGCGGCGTGGCGATGATCAGGGCACGACGCAGCCCGGGACGCATGCGGGCGAGCTCTTCCACGGTCGGCTGCGCGCCCGCCGCCAGCAGCACCGGGAACATTCCGGCCAGGTAGTAGGGCTTGCCGCCGGTCAGCATGAACGCCACCGCCAGCACCGGCCAGGCGATCCCGAGCGCGCGGTACGGTCGCAGCCGCGGGTCGCGCAGTAGCCCGACGAGCCCGGCGATCCACACCGGCGCGAAGATGACCGCGACCAGGACGAACTGCTGCGGGATGATCTGCCACCACGGCGCCGACGTCCCCGAGCCGCCCGTCGCGATCGAGTGGGCCACGGTCAGCTCCGGCCAGCCGTGGCTCCCCTGCCAGGCCAGGTAGGGCGCCCACAGAGCGAGCGCGATCGCGCCGCCGGCGTAGAACCACGCCGAGCGCAGCGGCGCGCGCGGTCCGGCGACGGCCAGCCCGACCACAACCGCGAAGACGAGGAACGCGACCAGGTCGGTGTCGAGCAGTCCTACACCAGCAACCGCTCCGGCGGCGAGCCAGAGCCGTTCGCGGCCGGTGCGCAGGATCCGCACGAGCAGCCAGCAGAGCAGTGCCCAGGCGGGCAGGTCGAAGCTCGTCGTGCTGAGCAGGTGCTCGGATCCGATCACCACCGGCGCCAGCGCAATCCCGAGGGCCGCGAGCACCTGAGCTCGCCGGCCGCCGCCCAGCTCCCTCGTGAGGAGGCCGGTCAGCAGTACCAGGGCACCGGCCATGAGCGCCGACGGCAGCCGCAGGACGACCAGGGAGCCGGCCGCGAGGTCAGACAGGAGCCGCGCGACCAGCGGCACGAACGGCGGCTGGTCCGGGTAGCCCCAGGCCAGATGCTGGCCGGTCTGCAGAAAGTACAGCTCGTCCCGGTGGTAGCCGTACCGGTCGGAGAACGCGATGAGCAGCACGGTCAGCGTGCCCGCGATCACCAGCAGCGGCCGAAGGGCTAGCTGCGGCAGGTC
>Ga0209380_10000920_pt1 | contig 20622 bp, 18 predicted proteins | sample HubBroMetageWFT6_FD_188347 | JGI IMG/M metagenome (GOLD analysis project Ga0209380, IMG submission 188347) | Warmed and freeze-thawed soil microbial communities from the Hubbard Brook experimental Forest, New Hampshire - Hubbard Brook CCASE Soil... | ecosystem: Environmental > Terrestrial >...
GTCGCCGTCGCCACCAAGAATTACGGCAGCGGCGCGGACTGCGCGCAGAGCACGGTGGAAATCGACGCGCAGGGTCGGATCGCCATCCACGCCGATCATGTCGACATGGGCAACGGTATCGGCACGGCGCTGGCTAACCGGGTGGCGGCCCATCTCGGCGCCGTAGCCGGCGACGTCACCGTGCACGATGTCGACTCCTATGGCCCGCTAGCGCTCGTCACTTCAGGTAACTCCTACACCATGGACCAGGCGACCCAGGACGCTGCGGCCAAAAATCCGCGCTGGGTGCCGGCCATCAGCGCGGCCACATTCGCCTCGAACGGCGCGCATGTCGGCACGCAGGCCGCCGCCGAGGCCGCCCGCGTCATATTCCGCTTCGGTCTATGGCCGGCAGCGCTGGAGCTGTGGCGTCTTCCGCCAACCCATCCAACGGCCAAGCAGTGGGAAACGGCGCGCTGGCAAGACGGCAACCTGCTGATGCCCGCCTTGGCGCCACTACCGTTGCGCTCGATCGCCGCCAAGGCGCACGCGCGTCATGGCGTGACGGGAGCTATGGCGCACGCATTCTCGCGCTGGGGATGGTCGCGCGCGAGTTTCCCCATCGCCGGACAGACATGGAGTGCCGACATCGACGCGCTGGCGGTGCGCAAGGGCGGCGGTCGATACGCCTGCCTCGATCGGTCGAGCGTGAAATTCCCACCAACTGCGAACAACCGCTCCGGCCCTGTCTATACGGGGGCGTGTGCCACCTTGGTCCGCGTGGAAATCGCGCGCGAGACCGGCTTCCTGCGCATCGACAAAGCCTACAGCGTTCTGGAATGCGGCAATGCGCTGGTGCCGGAGATTGTCGTCGGACAGGCACAGGGCGGCTTTGTCATGGGCGTCGGCTACGCCTTACTGGAATCGTTGCCGCTCTACGAGGACGGTCCCGGCAATGGTACGTGGAATCTCGGTCAGTACGTGATCGCCCGCGCCACCGACCTGCCGCTGAACGGGCTTCAGATCGAGGTGTTGCCTTCGCTCGCGCCGGGTGATCCGCCCAAGGGCATGGCCGAAGTCGCAATGATCCCCATCGTTCCCGCGATCCTAAACGCGATTCACGACGCCACCGGTCATCGCTTCCAATCCTTGCCGGTGACCCAAGCCATGATCAGGGGAGTGCTGCCGTGACCGAGATGAGCGTGACGATCAATGGCAAAGCCTACGGACCGTTCGAGATTCGCGACACGTTGTCGATGAACGATTTCCTGCGCGAACACCTGGGATTGACCGGCACCAAATTCGGCTGCGGCCTAGCGCAGTGCTTGAGTTGCGCGGTGATCATCGACAATCCCGACGGCACCAGCCACACCAGCCCGACCTGCGTCGTGCCGGCGGCAGGCTTCGCCGGCAAATCGATCCGCACGATAGAGGGCCATGCGCAGAACGGCCAGCTCTCGCTGCTGCAAAAGGCGTTCGTCGAACATTTCGCGTTTCAGTGCGGCTATTGCACGCCCGGATTTGTGAACGAGGGCCAGGTGCTGTTGGAGCGCTTGGCAAAGACGCCGGTGGCACGCGCCGAGCTCGACACCACGATCCGCGAGGCGCTCGACGGTCATCTTTGCCGCTGCACCGGCTACGTCAAATACCACGAGGCGATGCGGGACGTGATTCTCGCCGACCCCAATCGTTACCTGAGCTAGCCGGCGCGGCCGTTGTTGCGCCGCAGGGGAGATCGATCATGGCCTCTGTCAAGCGCATCGCACTTTCTGTTGTGCTGCTGGTGGCCTTGGGCCTGCCGCCGCCGACGGAAGTTTATTCTGCGGAGTCCTCGACCACGCTTGCGGCGCCACAGAGCTTTGACGGAATCAGCGACAGGGCGGAGCGATCGGCCGCCTTATTCGCGGAAGCCGGCAAGGTGCTGACCTCGGCGCGCTGCGTGAATTGTCACCCGGCCGGCGATCGGCCGCTGCAAGGGGAGACGCGCCGTTTGCATCAGCCGCCGGTCGCGCGCGGCTCCGACGGCTTCGGTACGCCGGCGATGCGATGCGCAACATGCCACCAGAGCGCCAACTTCGATCCGGCCGGTGTGCCGGGTCACCCGCATTGGCATTTAGCACCCAGCGAGATGGCTTGGCAGAACAAGACGCCGGGCGAGATCTGCACGCAGATCAAGGACCCCGCGCGCAACGGTGGCCGGTCGCTGCAACAAATTTTGACGCACGTGGCTGATGATTCGCTGGTGGGCTGGGCTTGGACGCCCGGAGGCGGTCGCGAACCGGCTCCCGGCACGCAAAAGGAACTGGGCGCGCTCATCCAGGCATGGCTGAACACCGGCGCGGTGTGTCCAAAATAATCTCATCCGAGCTCGGACGCGTGGGTTCCCGGCCGACAGACACTTGAGGCGGCAAGCTAGCGGCGGTCCCAATGTTTCCTGTTCATGAGCTGTTGACGGCCTGTGAGTGATATCCTTTTTTTCTGTCAACTGTGCATTTTTGCAACGCGGCGCCGGCAGAGTGCGAGCTTTATTGATGTCCGCAGGGAGAAATTTCCCAAGGAGCTCAAATGATGAGCATTAAAGATAGTGCGGCGAGGCCTGCTTTTCGAAGTGAGACGAAGTCTCGTTCTCCGGTCTTCCCACTTAGGGTGGGTCGGGCTCCTATTGCCGAGCTATCTCCGAGCAAAAGGCATGCATTAGTGAGTTGCTTCAAGGCGGGTGGGCTCAGCAAGAAAGACGGAGCTTGGCATGGACCGCATGGAGGCAAACCGATATCTGGGATTACAACCGCGGATCTCGCGCGCGACGGAATGTTAACGCTGACGGTACAACAGCGAAATGGTTCAGCACGACTTACTGAACGCGGGAATTGGTTCGCGCAGACTTTATTGTCGGACGACACCCCTTTATCACGAACCGAGTGATCGATCTGTCAGAGGCCGCAGCGCAGAGATTTTGTTCTCGTTCGATTACCATCAGAAACCGTGGGTTTTAATTTCCCAAAGTGACAAAGCCCCTCGCGATCCTCGGCTTCCCAAATCTTCTTGGCCTGCGTTGACCCGTTCCTGCGGCGCTCGTCCAAAAGCGGCGAGCGGCTACTGGAAATGCATGGTCAATAGCAGGTATGGCTGTCAGCTGTTCTTGGATCCCAGCGGCTCAGTTGATCTAGCGCCGTTCAGAAAATCCGGATGCGCAACCACCGCCGACTAATAAAACATGTCTACTATGGTAGGCATGTCGACCCCGGCAAACGTGTCTGGTCGCTGAAGTGTCGACAGCGATATTTATCTTTCGATACGGAAAAGGCGCTGACTGAATCTTCTCGCCACGGCTTGCAATGATGAAGTAGGTCGAATGGGTCGAACAGGAGTGCCAGCAACCAAAGGCTGAGCAATTTCGATTTTGCGGTGCGATGAAGATGGTGGCTCATGCAGTGGCGCTGTGGCGACATATCTGTACGTGTGCGATCTTATACAGCGAGTTCAATTCGGCACACCGGGTGTACAAAAGTAAACAGACCTGGTCGGCAATCCGATTAATCCTATCAGGCGCGGGTACTCCCCCAAATCCCCGCATTGAAGTATCCGCCGCCGGGCCCAGTATTCCTTTTGGGCTTGGCGTTCCCTAGTGTAGGCGTCTGCGTGGAGAGCCCCGCCCCCGCGGGGCTCTTTCCTTTAGCCCTTGTATCTCACGAAACCTGACCGGGACTTAGGATGAACTGAAACGCGCCAACTGTGGGTCGTGCTTATGCCTCCAGGGTCTCGGCGCTTTAGCACGGGCCGCCGATTATGGCGCGATCACTGCTGCGCGTTTGACGCTTGAAAAGGAAAATTCCGCGTTTGCGGCATCGCCTCAATCTCCCCGAGGACGCAGTGTCCGCCGCCCCCGCGTGCCGCGATAGTGCAAAAGCCGAGGCAGGTGTGACCTGAGACTCCGGGCTACGGCGTCCCTCTCATGGAAACGCGCGGAGCGCAATCAGCCGGCCCGAATCTACAAAAACGGCCCCACTCCATGGGATGGCTACCGCACTTTGAGATCAACGGATCTCTGTTGTACCTGCAGCCTGGCGCCGGCAATCTCGAATATGGCTAGATATCGATTTGCCAAGTCGCCTAGCCTAGATGTTCTAACAAAAGAAACGGTGAAATTCTCAAACTGGGAAGTTTAATGAACGATGGGCAATCCGTCGAAAGAGCGGTAAGAGTTCATCCGTGATTACACGGACTTTCAAAATCAAACGAATGAGATGAAAGAGGCCGCCAACTGAGCGGCCTCCCTGCTCGTAGCCGCGTGTGTTTTGCGTTACTTGAGTTGTGTGGAAATGCTGCCGAACGTCGCATTCAGCTTAGTGCCGATGCCGTTGACGGCGGCAATGATGACGACAGAGATGCCGGCGGCGATTAGACCATATTCGATGGCCGTCGCTCCCGACTGATCATCCCAGAACCGACTGAGAAGTTGAGACATGAGATAGCTCCTAACACGCCTACCTCACCTGTGCCCGGATCACTATGCGCGCCTAGAGATGCGGATTTGTAAAATTTATTTACTCAAATGAAATCAAGACAGTCGGAAAATTCAAATCAGGACAAGATACCCAGAAGTAGGCCAGTCCCGCACCCGGAATTTAGAACACTCGTGGAACTTTGCCGTGGGTCTAAGTGTAGGAGTTACGAGCCGGTTTCGGACGTATCCAAGCCGTTACCGGTCATCGTGAAGCACCGGAATCCTCCCGAACGAGTTTATGCGTGAATCGCGCGTAGTCCACCTGATCCTGTATGCCGCAAGGGAGGTCACTGCCGCTTCCTAGGCGCGTTGTCGATTCGGGAAGCAGCGCAGTCGTTCCCAATGACGCCACAAGCGTAGCAGGCGAGATAAACGGGATTTTCGATATCAGGCCGCGGTGTCGTTCGATGAAGTGCGACGGATGTATTGAATGCCGCTCGAAGAGTCGACTTCGAGTTGAGGATGTATGTCACCTCCGGGCGAAGATGGTCTGGCACTGCTTTCGCATCGTGGGCGACGCGGCAGCATCCGCGCGGCGGCGCGCCGCGACGGCAGGCTGTTCCGGCGGTCAGTAAAGTCGCTCGCCTATCAGGTCGTTCTGCGCGGTTTGCATCGGGCCATTCGACCGGAAAAGAATGGCTTATCGGTCGGCGTCGTCATGCCACGGCGGCTTCGGGAATATGATCGGCCGCGCGCCCGGCAACGTGGTCGGCGCGATCCCGTGAAACTCTCCGTTCTGCCATTGCCCGACCCACCATGTTTGTTTGTACAAATTATCCTCCAGCTTGACCGGGCCGAGGAAGGTGTCGAACGTCCCGGTCTGTAATTCCTTTATCACCGCCGCGCGATCGACCTTACCTACGCGCTCTATCGCCTGCTGCAGCATCTGCAGTGAAGCATAGGTTATCGGGCTCGCCCAACCGTCCGGTTTTTGTCCGGTCGCTTCCATGTGACGTTTGATGTAATTCTTGCTCTCAGGAGCGTCCGGGTTCCACCCGCCGATGCCCATTACGCCTTCGACGTCGGCCCCAAAGCGCTGTTTGTAGACTGGAAATGCGGTCCCGACGGCGGTATAGAAAACTTTGGGATTGAAGTTCGACGCGCGCGCCTGGTCGCTGATCATCATCGTGTCGGGCGGATAGCTGAAGGCGGCAAACGTATCCGCATTGAGCCGCTTCACATCCCTCATGATTGCGCCCATGTCCTGTGTTTCAACCGGATAGGCTCGATCGTAGACGATATCAAATCCGCCTTGTTTAAAAGCCTTGCGGCCAGCCTTCGCAAGTCCGATACCGAACTGATCGGCCACGCTCACCGTTGCAACGGTGTTGCCGATCTTGCCCTCCGAACGCAGCTTGGCGATCGTCGCCACGAAGGCTTGCACGGCATCGGTCATCGTGCCGGTGAACCAGAAACTGTTTGACCATTGCTTGCCTAGTTCAGGAGCCTGGTCGCTCACCGCGGTCGTAGCCAAATGCGGATATCCGGCGCGATGTAGTAGCGGACCCACCGCGAGATTAAGTCCGGTTCCCCACGGCGACAAAATAAAATCAACCTTGTCCTGCGAAATCAGGCGCTCGACGGCCGCGACGGCATCGTCCACGTTGCTATGATCATCGTACTCGATGACCTCGATCGGCACTCGCTTGCCGACACTCTCGAGCATGATACCGCCAGCATCGTTCACCTCTTTGACCCAAAGTTGGTAGTTCGGCAGCACCGTGATGCCGGCGCCAGGCGCGTTCGGTCCAGTCAACGAGATCGCGTAGCCGATCTTGATCGATTTGGGCACCTGGCTGTAAGCGGCCAAATCGCCGGCGAATGTTGCCGCGATCGCGATAACGGCCGCGATCGCCGATAAGCGCATCGTCATAGCTGCCTCCGTTGGCGGGAAAGCCCGCGCAGTCGACCGCACGACATCGCTACATGAGCGAACTTAATCGTTCGTCACGGCCAAACAGTCCCGGCGTCGGCGGACTACGCACAAATACGCGCTGATGACGTACGAATGGTGTTATCGCGCGTCTCACGCGAAAAGCTACCGAATTTCTTATTCAGCAGTTGACCACGTCTGCACCGAGGCGACCGCATTCGCGCGCCGCGGCGGTTTGATTAAGCGCGATCTTGTTAACTGAGCGGCGAGACATTGATGCGCAATCCATTCACGCTCTCCGCTTTAAAGGGAACGGCCATCGTCGGCTTGATGGTGCTGCTGTTCGCCGCGGGCGTAGGCCTGGTTCTCAAAAAGACCGTCGATTATTTGCTTTATTGGGACGCGACCGCGGCCGCGGAGAGTTGGGCGCGATATGTTGCCGAAAACGTCACCGATATCGAAGATATCGCCACCGGCGAGGAACCGTCCGCCGAGAGCATGGCGTTCCTCATTCGGACTCAGCAGATCCGCTACGTGTTCGGATTCGAAATCATCAATTCCTTTGGTAACGTGCAGATTATCTCTGACGGTTCAAAGATCTCCAGTGTTCACGGCACTTTGCATAGTGACGCCGCCGCACGTGCCGTCACGCTGGGTGAGCCGATCATATCGGTCAACGAGGGCACTCCTCCTGTCCGCCCAAAAATTTATTCAGAAGCCTATCTGCCTATCATCGCCGATGGGCGTCCGAAGGCTGTCGTGGCGGCATTTGTTGATTTGACCGAACAGCGCGATCATTTTCGCAAGGCTTTTTTGCTCGCCGCTTTGGCACTTTTCCTGCTCATCAGCGGCGCCGTCGGGATTCCGACTATCGCCTGGGTTCGTCGAACCAAGGAAAAGCGAAGCGCCGATCGGCGTATTCGCTACCTCGCGCATCACGACGTGCTGACCGGATTGGCGAATCGCGCCAGCCTCATCGAACTACTGGACAAGGAGCTGCTTGGGTTGCCGTTCCGCGGCGGCTCGCTCGCTGTGCATTTTATCGACCTTGATCACTTCAAGGGTATCAACGATGCTTTTGGTCACGACGGCGGCGACTTTCTACTCAAGACTTTTGCCGAGCGATTGCAGGCGGTGACCCGCTTCGACGACGTAATGGCCCGTCTTGGCGGCGACGAGTTCGTCGTTGTGCAGAACAACATCAATGGTCGGGATGATGCAGAGAGATTTGCTCACCGCGTCGTGACCGCTTTGACGGAGCCCGTCAAGTTCAACGCCCACGAGCTGGCTGCTACTTTGAGCATCGGTTTTGCACTCGCCCCGGCGGACGGCAGCAGCTCCGAGCGGCTGCTAAAAAGCGCAGACCTTGCTCTGTACAAGGCCAAAGCCGACGGCCGCAATTGCGTCCGATATTTCTTGCCCGAGATGGAGGTTACGCTGAAGGCTCGCGTCGATCTCGAAAAGATGATCCGAAACGCGATTATTCACAATGGTTTTCTACTTCACTACCAACCGATTTTTGAAATTGCCGACCGCCGTCTTATTGGCTTTGAAGCGCTCGTCCGTTTAGCCGCCGAGGATGGAACGCTCATTCCGCCGTTAGACTTTATTCCCGTTGCAGAGGCATTGCGCCTGATCGACAAGATTGGGACATGGGTCTTGAGGGAGGCGTGTCGAACCGCCGCAACGTGGCCGAGTCATCTGACGATCGCGGTGAATATGTCGGTGGCGCAGTTCGGGGTCGGAAATGTATGCGACACGGTCACTTCCGCGCTCAGCGAAGCCGGACTCGCTCCGCATCGACTCCAGTTGGAAGTCACCGAGAGTCTGCTGTTGGGTGACAGCGAACCTGTGATAGCAGAGTTGCAGGCGCTTAAGGCAATGGGCGTGGCGATCGTGATGGACGATTTCGGCACGGGATATTCAAGCCTTAGTTATCTGTGGCGGTTTCCATTCGACAAAATCAAAATCGACCGAAGCTTCATGGCTGGGCTCAACCACGCCGGCCAGAATTCAGAAAAAGTGGTGAGGACGATCATTGCGCTCGGACGTGCGTTGAACATGCGTATCACCGTCGAGGGTGTCGAAACCGCCAGGCAGGCTGCTTTTGTCCGTGACGCGGAAGGCGATCAGGCTCAGGGGTATTTCTTCGGCCGGCCGATGCCGGCCACCGAGGTTGCCGCCGCGATACTCATCGATTCTCAGAGAGCTAACATGGAGTCGACACCGGCACCAAAGACCGAGGCCAAATTGCGCCTCATCAAAACCTAAGCGCCTGGCACCTTGAGCCTTTACATACAGGCTAAATGCGAGTTTTCCTTGATTGGCAAAGTTTTCGTTTGTTTGTGCCCTAGAATATCCACCCGTCACTGTGATTAGCTGGCCTCGCTCTGGGTTTCTGGGCCGACTTAGAGCGCTCGATATCACTTGCCTTCGCACAACTTGGTAATGAAGCTACGGGAATGTCTGCCATTGGGGGAAGCTCCCGCCAATGGGTCAGATCGGTGCCCTGTCGACCAAGGCATCATGACGCCGAGTAGGGCGAGAAGGGCCGCCATTCCATGGCGACTGTCAGACCATTTCATAGCTACGCGCAAAGATGGTAACGCGAGTTTGATCTGGGAAGTAAGGCGACCTGTTGACTGCGCCTCCGTTAGGATAACGGCGCTTGGGAAGCTCGTTCTGCATTGCGATTCGCGCATTTCTGCAAAAGCATCGGTCGTCCCACATAGAGATCACGGCCTGGTCGGGGCAGCCTCCTCAATCGCCTCTGTTCCATCAACTCCGTTGTAAAATTTTGAACAGACAACCGGCCTCGAATAGCGGATGCTCGTATTCGGCAGTACTCCAACAGGCGATGTTTGGAAAGTTGAAACGGTCTGGGAACGACGTCGACGATGGTCCCGCGGCGGAAGAGATTCGCGCCGCGGTGGAGCATATCGTTCTCAGTTCGCCTTTCCGCCGATCGCCGCAACTCGTTGCGTTTCTTCGCTTTGTTGTAGAAACGGCACTCGGCGGCAAGACGGAATATATCAAAAGCTATACCATCGGGGTAGAGGCTTTGGGACGCGGCGAAAGTTTTGACCCGCAAGTCGATCCAATCGTTCGCGTTGAGGCGGCGCGGATTCGGAGAGCGCTTGCAACCTATTTCGCTCGCGAGGGTGCCGGCAGCCCGATTACTGTTGAAATACCTCTCGGGCATTACGCTCCGGTATTTCGCCGCCGCCGCATGCACCATCGTTCGATATCAGTGTTGATTTCTATCTTCCTGACGCAAGCCGGTCGGATTATGCAAGCTGCATCAAGGGCAAAAATCGCACGAACGTCCTTTCACGTCCGCCGACAGCCGCGAAGGCGGACGTCAAACGCGGAACTTGGTAGCCACGCTGATTGAGTTGCTGTCGTAGCGGCACACAGATCGCCGTTACCGCCGCCTCAGTCCGACTGTTTGGATTATCAGTCGCTTTACGCCGTCTCGCTGTGGCCAGCTAAGCAGCGGATGTGTATTAGGTTCAGCGTGAATTTACGAGCGGAAATTCCGCGTCGTCACGTAACGTGCGCTTCGCATTTAACAAAGATGGGCCCACATATTCTATGTTACGTCCGCGATCTGAAGGTCCATGTACAGATATGCACGCTCCATCCGTTCTGCGGCATCGACTATGCTCGCGGGAAGCTGCTGCGGCACTCGCAGGTAGCATTGACCATTCACAATAATCCCGGCGTCGATGTGCGGCTCAAGACATCTGGGATAGGGGTTAAGAGATATGTTTGAAAATGATAGGTTAGTTGGTGATGTCTTCCTCGTCGACGATGATGAAATAGTGCGTGAGTCTTTGTCAGTTGAGTTTATCAGAGCGGGCTATCGGGTGACGGCCTTCAGCGAGGGGACGTCGTTCGTTTCGGCTGCCCGAGAACGTATACCGGTTTGTGCGGTGGTTGACATGTTCACGCCGGGCCTGTCGGGCATGGACATCCTCAAACGACTCGACGCCAAGAATTACCCGGCGCCGATCTGTATTGTCTCCGGGCGCGCAGACATTTCGCTTGTGGTTGAAGCGATCAAGAGCGGCGCATCTGATTTTTTCGAAAAACAGGCGGGTGTGGCTTCGCTCATTGAGCGCGTGAGGAAAATGATCGAGGTTTGGAGCCGTCATCGACAGACTGACTCGACGTCCAATTTCCGATGGCAGCCATTTCCGGGCCGCGAACACCTAAGCGGTCGAGAAATCGAGGTATTGGATCAGATCGCGATGGGCGCGACCAGCAAGGCCGCGGCGGAAGCTCTTGGAATAAGTCCACGCACGATTGAAACTCATCGCTCGCATATTTTGAAAAAACTTGGCGCTAAAAATGCAGTTGAACTTGTTCGGATGGTATTGCGCGGCGGCAGAGACCCGAAACCACCTAGGGTTAACGCCCGGACTGCGCAACCTTCATTTCAGACGGGCGATCACCATCCCGAGTAAACCGAGCGCGCCGTCGAAATATTTGCAATTTTAGATTTCCTAAGCTGAGGCCACGTAGCAGGCAACCTGCCTTACCGGTGGCCCGTTGTGGTCATCGCCCACGCAAACAGGCAACGCTTGGTTACGTCGTCGACGATATTCTCGATATCGAGAAGACCCGGGTGGGCCAGAAGATCTTCAATTAATCGCGTGGAAGCCCGTCACTGTCGGATCGCTCCATTCTCGGACCCGGACCTGCGATCAGATCATACTGGCAAGTTCAACCGCCGCGACATCGCTCAGCCGTGCAAAAAGGGAAATTTCCCGCCGAGATCGGGACATGATGCGTTCAACCTAAGTACACAATAAAGTTTATCCACAATGTGCGGTTTTGCACAGCAGCGTTGTGCGCTTTTGTCCACAATATGTACGATTTCGTACTCTGGACCTTTGAATGACGGCACTGAAACCACCCATAAAAAAGTCGCGAGTATTCAGCCCTGCGCGGTTTTTGGAGACTGCCGCCACGGGGCGGGTCATTTCCATCTATCCGGCAGGTGAAATCATCTACACGCAGGGCGATGATGCAGATGACGTCTTCTACGTTAGAAGAGGTAAAGTCAAAGTCACTGTCCTATCTGTACTAGGCAAGGAAGCTGTCATCGCGCTGCTTAACGCCGACGAGTTCTTCGGTGAGGGATGTTTGATCGGACAAGTGCAGCGATTATCGACGGCGACCGCCATGACCGAATGCGAGCTTATGAAAGTCGCCAAGATTGAAATGTCACGCGTTCTTCAACAGGAGGCAACATTTTCGAAAATGTTTGTTGCGCATATATTGGCGAGAAGCGCCCGAGTAGAAGAAGACCTAATTGACCAGCTCTTCAACTCAACAGAAAAGCGGCTTGCTCGCGTCCTGTTGTTGCTGGCCAATTTTGGCAAGGAAGGTCGACCTGAGTCGATTATACCAAGAATCAATCAGGAAATGCTGGCGGAAATGATCGGCTCGACTCGGTCCCGTGTGAATTTTTTCATGAACAAATTTCGCGACTTGGGGTTCATCGCTTACAACGGCAAACTCGAAGTACATACCTCACTGTTGAGCGTGGTGCTGAGTGATCGCCCTACTTCAGTAAGGTCGTTTGTAAAACCCTCTCGCACAGACGTTCCAAGCACCGCGGAATAAGGATCTTTTGAGGTTCCTAGCTTCCCGGCGATTGGCGTCTGCATAGACTTAAAACGTGCAACGCCTTCAACAGATTTTGGTGACGCGGCCTTTGGCGTTCGCGGCACGTCCGATGATTAGTCAATCACGTCACATCACGCGTGATTCAGGAGCCAGTTAGTGGTTGCGATAAAATCGTCGCAACGGGCCGATCAGAGACGGCAGTTAGTCGCGGCGGCAAGCGTTCCGGTGAGCCGATTTGATATGTCCCCATCCGATAAGTCGGCGGTATTCTTTTTCCGGCACCCCGTAGGAGTTACCGGCGGTCCGCTCGATGCCTTTGCGGTCAAGCACTGTGATTTCATTTCTGCCAGTGTTGATCAACTTTTGCGCTTGCGATTTTGCAGTGCCTCGGTGACGCCGGGCCGCCTACCCCAAGCATCAAAGCCAAGAATTCTGAGTGAGCGGAAGGAGATTGTCGCCGACGCGGTCGTGGGCCATCAGATCCAGCGCGCCAACCGGTGGGTCGATGCGGGCGCGCGCATTGGCGATGGCGGTTTGTCCCGTCTGCACCATGAACGTCTGGACGAATTTGAGAAGCAGGATGCGCAGCGGACCGCTTGCTTGCATGGCCTTGCGTAGTTCCGCGGCAGCAATCCACTGCCGCTTCCGGCAACCTGGATATAAGTGGAGTGCGGCGACCGGTCCCCGCCGAGCACGACCGCGCTCCCGCTCAGGCCCTCCCTGCCGATGAGGCCGATCTCTATACGCGTTCCGTTGGGTTGGACCGCGACGACCGAGGCAATACCGGTCTCAATGAAAAAGACCGCGTTAATCCGTCTCTGGGGTCGCTCGATGTCTCGGTAAAGCGGCATCTCCGGGGGTCGCTAATGCGGCTCTAACATCGCAAAATCGGCCGGCGCGAGCCTTGCCAGGAGCCGGTTGCGTGGCGCCGTAGACAGAGACCTGGAAGTTGACGGCAACGTGATGCTCTTCCCGTAAGAGGAGGGCAAGAGCACATCAGGGTCTCTCAAACGCCTGTGCCCAGAGGTCGCGGCAGGCGGTGGGTGACGTTACGCCTTGAGGCGACAAACGCATATCGACATCACCGATTGGTGGAAAGCGCTTTCAAATTGAGCGATAAACGCCGGACCTCAAGGGCGCGCAGAAGGCCACCGAGGGTAACCGCTGCGGAGATGGTCCCGCTAAGTTTGTTCAAGAGCGAGTTTCGAACTGCCTTCATCGACTACAGCGCCGCTCCTGGAAGGCATGTTCATTTTTGAACACGCTGTTCTCCACCACCAGCCGCAGCTCCAGACTTAAAGCGCCCGCCTGGTTTTGACGGCCGCTATCGACGTCGTGTACGGTTGCGGACACAAGCCTGGACACCATCTTGTCGAGCGCCTAACTTGCATTTTAAGGCGGCTAAATTTCTCGCCAGGGAAACCCGATGGGCAGTACCCGTCCTAGTAGCCGTAATGCATTAAAAGGCCGGAACGATTGAGGTCCAAGACGGCCTGTATAATTTGATGGCAGTCGGTCATGCAAGCAGAAGCAAGGTTATCCTTTCGCGTAATGGCCTTGCTTAGGCAACACAACACCCGATGGAATCTTTCGAAATATAAAGAAAATCAGATTGTCTATACGCAGGGTGACCCGGCGGATTCTGTCTTTTACCTCCACACGGGCCAGGTCAAGGTAACTGTCGTTTCCAAGCTTGGGAAGGAAGCCGTCGTTGCAATCCGGGGACCGGATGAATTCTGCGGCGAAGGGGCTCTTAATGGGTCTCAGCTGCGGTTGGCGACGGCCACCACAATCTCGTCGTGCGAGATCATACGGCTGGAGACGCAAACCATCGTCCACCTGCTTCATCAAAACCAGGAGTTTGCCGACTATTTTCTCACCCATCTTTTAACCCGAACCGCCCGCGTCGAGGCGGACTTGGTGGACCAACTATTCAATTCCAGTGAGATGCGGCTGGCGCGGGCTCTTTTGCTTCTGGCCAATTATGGCAACGACTTTGGTCTGGAACCAGTAGCCATAAAGGTCAATCAGGAGACGCTTGCCGGAATGATCGGAACGACACGGTCCCGCGTGAATTTCTTCATGAATAAATTTCGGAAGCTGGGCCTTATCGACTACAACGGGAAGCTGGAAGTTCATAGGCCCCTGCTGAACTACGTGCTGAATGAACGACCGCATATTGAAACCCAGGACAAAGATGTCTGAGATGTGCGGTCGTCATCCCACAGTCGCCAATGACCGGAGCAAATCGTAAGGGTCTTGCCTGGGTCGACCCACAATGCCGGGAGGGAAAAACCCTCTCGCCGGATTTCGCCATTGCAGCGAATACTTTAATTGCGGCTCTTACGTCGTGGTTCGATCGCGCCCGCGGGCGGGTCAGGAACCCGAGATGCCGCGCCGAGATGCCAAATAGAAAGACTCAGAAGATGCCGTTGAAAATGTGCGTGACATACGCGGCCCTGTGCCGACAAGGACTTGATTGGCGGAACCACGAAATTGAATTGGGTTGGCCCGCCCTTATCGATCAGGCTTAAATCTCCCAAGAATGTTAAGCCGCTCGGATTCGCTTTGTCGCAGCTGTACTAAACTGAGCAGCCCGGCGACCGAATCGCGTGTAGGCGTACCCCGTATGACGGGGGTTCAACATGTCGGTCGGAGCGGCGGTAGTCGTGAGCAGCTATCGGCGCTTTGCACTCGTTGCCGGTGCGCCAGACCCATGGCGTTTGTTTCGGTTATTCTGGACTCGAAAGGTTCCTTTCTTATGCGCTGGTTTGAGTGCCAGAGCTGCCGGAATGCCGTCTTTTTTAAAGAAGAACATGCCGTATCAGTTGTCAGCAATTTGGCATGATCCGGGATATCGCTGTGATGGGAGGTCGCGAAGGACGCAATGCGCTGTCGACGCGCTCACGCTATTTTGAGCGCCGCCGGCGTCGATCGCCGCCAAAACTGGTAACGCACCCTCGGGTCGGTGACGTGCTGGGCTTGTAGTGGTCCAATATCGTCAGCCCATTATCTCCGCATCGGACCTAATCTGTCCAGCGCGCGCGTTGCGACTTTTGTCGCGCGCAGACACGACAGTCTCAGCGACCGGCTGAAAACGCGAATTGCAGGCCAGCGTCGCCGCTCATTACGTAACTTATTCTGGATTTAACGAGCGATGTATCCGAGTTTACCTAATGTTACGCCGGTTTATGAATCGACTCGCGTACAAGTACGCATTGCATGAAGTATTCGGTAGGATTCAATCGGCACATAGATCGATAATCGAGTCACCTCATGTCACGGAATGCAAAATCCCTAACTGTGCTCGTCCATGAACGTTTAGACGTTAAGTGATCTGCTCCAACGGTCGGCTACGGCTAGCCGCCGATCGTCAGCCGAATGCGCATCGCGTGAGACAAGGAAGCGATCATGGGATGGCGAACATTAAAACGATCCGTCGGCCTGGGCAAACAAAAGGCGAGCATTAGTCGTGAGAAGGAGTTCTGGAAAGAACTAAACGGCATCGCTGGGGCCGGCGCGTGGCCGTGTCCGGCTATTTCTGCGATTCGCCAACACCACTCGGGCGATTTCGCGTCTGCACTGCCCGCGTTCGCATTCGACATTGTCGGGCGCGGGTGCCTGCGACGTTCGCAGATCGCTGCAGACCATTCGCAATGATCTTGGCGCCAACGGACCGTGAAGCGCGCGAGTCCTCTAAAGCATTGAAACAGCAGATATGACTCAGAATGGTGGGCTTAACGGCGAGATTTTCATAGTCGACGATGATGCGATTTTGCGGGAGTCGATGTCCATCGTGTTTAGCCAAGCGGGCTACCAGGTGATGACCTTCAACGAGGGGATGTCTTGTGTCGCCATCGCTCGGGTGCGAGTACCGAGTTGTATTCTCGTGGACATGTGCATGCCGGGCTTATCGGGGCTCGACATCCTTAAGCAACTTGATGCTGCGAATTACCCGGCTCCGATCTTTATCGTTTCCGGCCACGGCGACATTCCGGCCGCGGTCGAGGCCATTAGAAATGGTGCGCGTGACTTCATCGAAAAACGGATGGAGCCCGGTTTGATCGTTAAGCGTGTGCTCGAAACGATTGGCGCTTGGGAACGGGAGCGCCGACCCCGAAACTACCAAATGTCTGACATCCGATGGCGACCGTTTCCGGGCCGCGACCGCCTTACCCGCCGGGAAATCGAGGTGCTGGAGCAGATTGCGGCGGGTGCGACCAACAAGATAGCCGCGAGATTTCTTAAAATAAGCCCACGAACCCTCGAATGTCATCGTTGGCATATTATGAAAAAACTCGGCGCCAAGAATGCAGTTGAACTCGTTCGGAAAGTATTGGGTACCGACGATGACACGTCACAACATGCCGGCTCTCGTAATAGCCAGCGCCCGAATTATGCGGAGTTAGCCTGAGGCGATGTCTTCATGATCATTGGCGGACCGGTTGCCGATCGAATTGCACATCCAGGCCGTCGGATCCGATGAGGGTCGGTCAAATGCGGGATGCAGTCGTGTGTCGAGTCTGGCCGCTACACCACTGTGACGAGTACCGCGACGTCAGTGCGACCCCGTCGTCCGAAATGCCATTGATGGCCGCAATCGGTGCGAGTCTAGGCCGAGGCGGCGATCGATGGCGCCGCCACATTCTGCTGCACAACGGAGCTGCATATCCTGACTGACCCGCACGTATAGATGTGATGAGTACGCAGTGATCAAAGCAATTCTTCTGGTCGAAGATAATCTCGGAGACGCCCGTTTGCTCCGCGAGATGCTCAACGAACAGGCCGGGCGCGGCCTCGAATTAACGCATGTAGACTGCTTGAGCGCGGCCGAGAAATATCTTTCAGAGCATTCCGTCGACATTATCCTGCTCGATCTTGGGTTGCCCGATGCACGAGGACTGGAAGCGATCCGGCGGGCTCACACGGCCGCGCCTCGTGTTCCCCTGGTGGTGCTTACGGGCATGGACGACGAGTCCCTGGCCGAGCAAGCCCTGCAAGAAGGCGCACAAGACTATCTGATCAAGGGCCAAATCGAGACGCGAGGGATTCTGAGAGCCCTGCGCTATGCCACCGAGCGCAAGCGCCTGGAGCGATTGAAGGACGAATTTGTCTCGACGGTGAGCCACGAGTTGCGCACGCCGTTGACGTCGATTTCCGGCTCGCTCGGCCTTCTTATGGGAAATGCGGCCGGAAACTTGCCTCATGCAATGGCCCGGTTGCTTGCGATTGCGCATACCAACAGCCAGCGCTTGGTACGGCTCGTCAACGACATTCTCGATATCGAGAAAATGGACGCGGGAAAGGTCGTATTCAATTTCAGTCGCGTCGAATTTCCGCCGTTGGTTGCTCAAGCGATCGAGGCCAATCGGGGATTCGCGGAAGGCTACGGCGTGCGAATTCGGCTTGAGGAGGCATCTACCGCCGTTGCCGACGTGCGAGCCGATCCGGATCGACTTCTCCAGGTCGTCACCAATCTGCTTTCGAACGCGATCAAGTTTTCGCCGCCGGATAATGAAGTGGTGGTCGCGGTCGAGAAGGGAACCGACATGGTCCGCCTTACAGTGCGTGACCATGGTCCCGGCATTCCAGCCGACTTCAAGCCGCTCATCTTCGAGAAATTCGCACAAGCCGATGGCACGAACGCGCGACAGAAGGGCGGTACCGGCCTAGGCCTCAGTATCGTCAAGCAAATTGTCGATCGGCTCAGTGGCGAAGTAGGATTCGCTGATGCTCCTGGCGGCGGAACGATCTTTCACGTTGAGTTGCCCTGCTGGGTTCACGTGGCCAATCTGGCAATCGACCGGGGTCCGAAACCGGACGCAGCACGTTTATTGCTTTGTGAAGATGATCTCGATACTGCGCTCACGTTACGCGGGCAATTAAAGCAACTCGGGTTTGCCACCGATTTTGCCTATTCTGCAGCCGACGCATTCACCCGCGCGGCAGCAGTTCAATATCATGCAATTCTGGTGGATATCCACCTGCCGCATGGTGATGACGGCATAAGTCTTATCGTGCGGCTGCGCAAACTGCCGCAATATAGGGACACATCGATCATCGTAGTGTCTGTCGATCCCAGCCGCGGGCGCGAGGACGTGAGGGCATCCGACCTCAATGTCCTGGATTGGCTCAGCAAGCCAGTCGACTTGGACCGTCTCTCGCGGGCGCTAGTCAAGGGCGCCGTGCACGATCCGCACCGACGTCCGCGCATCCTTCATGTCGACGACGACAATGTCGTTGCGCGCGCTCTCAGCGAAATTGCCGACGTCGTAACGGTCAATTCGATCGATGAGGCGCGGCGTGCGCTGAAGGCCAGTGACTTCGACCTTGCGGTGCTTGACGTGGCGCTTGTCCCCGGGGCCAGCCCCGCTCAGCTGCCCGAGCTGCGCGACAGCAAGGGCAATGTAATTCCCATGCTCGTTTTCTCCGGCGAGGAAGCGAACTTAGCGGATGACGCGCAGCAGCACGCGGCGCTAGCCAAATCATCAATCTCGATCGATAGCCTCGTGGCGGCGGTGCGTGATCGCTTGGCAGCCCGGTCGGCGCTCGTCTCCAGGGAGACGGTATGACTGACATTCGCATTCTTCTCGTGGACGACGAGCCGGACATTCGCGAGGTCGTAGACGTGTCGCTCGGTCTAGACCCGGAATTCAGGACGCGGGCCTGCGCATCAGGCGCGGATGCGCTCGTGATGGCCGCGCGATGGTCGCCTTCTCTCATCCTGCTGGATGTGATGATGCCGCTCATGGACGGACCAACAACGCTGACAAACCTGCGCAAGAATCCGGGGACTGCCCACATTCCGGTTCTGTTCCTGACCGCCCGTACGCAGAGCGCAGAGATCGAGCAATACATCTCGCTCGGCGTCCAAGGTATCTTGTCGAAGCCGTTTGATCCGATGACGCTCGCAGCCTTGGTCCGTAGGTATCTGCTGCCCCTAACAGCCCACCATGCGCCCTAAAAAATGGGAGCTCGGTCCGCTCTCCAATTGTTGCGCCTCAAGGCCGCACCTCAGGCGCTGATGTTGCGACGGTCGGTTATCGTACAAATAACCAGAAGAGCAAAAATTCCGGTCGTTATAAGTACATCTACGCAAGACGACGTGGCAGCGTTGAACGATAATATCGCTTGGAACAGCCATGTCCTTCGCCTTAGCCAAGCAAATCGTGACGGTCACGGTCCTTCACTCCGTCGATGCTATCGGCAGCATGTTGTCTGAGAGGTTTTTGGGTGAGTCCGGCCAATATCTTCGATTCAACATCGATGGCCGGAATTTTCCCGGGCGCCCAATGATAGAACGGCGACATTCATCGCGGCGTTTCAGCCCGCTAAAGGGGGCGAGTTTCCACGCCAAGGTGCGGTGGCCGGACGGCCACGAGATCGGCGCAAGCACGAAAGCGGTCTTGGCCGATATCGGCCTTGATCGGCGCATGGATCAGCCTGAGCAGGAAATCACTCTCCGACAAGCGGTAAAGCGGCATAGGGCGCGATGATTAGATTCTTGACAAAGCGGACGGTGCAATTCGCATTCGGTGCTGCCATCGCGATCCTGCTGATCGTGGCTGGCTTCGCCTATCGAAGTATTGTCATTTCCGGTGAAAACGGCCGCTGGGTGCAGCACACCCACGAGGTCCTGGAGAACCTTCAGGACATGCAATTCGCGCTGGAGACCGTTTCATCGAGCATCCGAGGATATGTTCTAACTGGCGAGGAAACTTATCTCGATCCCTACCGTGCCGCCAGAGTGAGCCTTGAGCAGCACACGGCAGCCGTTGGCGAATTGACGTCCGACAACCCGGCACAACGGGAAAATATGCTGGCCCTCGAAAGACTGGCCGCCGGGAGAATGGGGCGCGCCGACGAAATTATTGATCTCCGCCGGAACCAGGGGCCTAGCGCCGCATCGGAAGCGCTTCGCGTCGGGCCAGGCCTGCGCGTCGGCGTCGAATATCGAGCGGTCATTGGCCGGATGCAGGACGAAGAACGACGATTGTTGGCGCTGCGCCTCGCGGACGCGCAGCGAAGCACAAGCCAAATTAAAATTACGCTCATACTCGGTACTTTCGTTGGCTTGTTGATTACGGTCGCCGCCGGCTTGAGCGTCCAGCGCGACAACTCGCGCCGCGAGACAGCAGAGGGGGCGCTGCAAGAAAGCGAACGTAAATATCGGATGCTGGTCGATGGGGTCAAAGACTATGCCATCCTAATGTTGGGGCCGCAGGGCGAGATTCGCAGTTGGAATCCCGGTGCGGAGCGAATGACAGGTTGCACGTGGGAGGAAGTCGCCGGTCAGAATTTTTCACGTTTCTTTTCGGCGGACGACGTCAATCTGGGAAGGCCCGGGGAGATACTCCGGAAGACCGCCGAAAGCGGCCAGTATGAAGAACAAGGCATGCGCGTCCGCAAAGACGGTACGCGCTATCAGATCCGCACCACGTTCACAGCGTCGCGCGACCCCGCCGGAAATCTGCGCGGGTTTTCCGTTATTAGCCGCGACCTCACCGAGAATAAGGAATCTGAGACGAAGTACCGCGGGCTTTTGGAGGCGGCGCCCGACGCGATGGTGGTGGTCAACCAAGGCGGCGAGATCGTGCTGCTAAACGTACAGGCGGAGAAGCAGTTCGGC
>Ga0209380_10000921_pt1 | contig 20607 bp, 20 predicted proteins | sample HubBroMetageWFT6_FD_188347 | JGI IMG/M metagenome (GOLD analysis project Ga0209380, IMG submission 188347) | Warmed and freeze-thawed soil microbial communities from the Hubbard Brook experimental Forest, New Hampshire - Hubbard Brook CCASE Soil... | ecosystem: Environmental > Terrestrial >...
AACGTATGGCGGAAGGCAAGAAGTGTGAACATCCGGTTTGTTCGTGTACCGTTACGAAAGGAAGCTATTGCAGCGCGGAATGCGAAGCCATGGAGGAAACCCCGGATCTGGAATGTCTTTGCGGGCATCCCGCTTGTAAAGGTAATGTCGAAGACCTGCGTCGCTAAGAAATCAGATAATCCGCTGGAACAAGGAGATGTGCGATGTCATTCGGACTCTACGCCGCTGGTTTCGCCATCGTGATCGCCGGTCTGATCTATGCCGCCTACTTGATGCACGTTCCGGCACACTGGATCGCGGTCGGCGCAATCATCCTGCTGGGCATGGGAATTGTGACAGGCGTCAAGAACACGCGTCAAAAAGACCCTCCCAGTTAGAACGCATTGTAGCCGCTGGGAAAACCATCGATTTGCGTGCTCCCGCGCGACTGACTTACGGGAAGCTAAGTGATTCAGCGGAAAGCGCGGATTGCGACATCTTCGTCAGACTGCACGTCGAACACGGTAAAAAGCCGCGTGATTTGCAAAATGTCGTGGACGCGCTTGGTGAGGTGAAGCAGTTTCAGCTCGCCTTTTGCATTTCGAACCGTGGTGAAGGCGCTCACCAGCTCGCCGATTCCGGAGCTGTCGATGTAGTCCACATCGTACAAGCTGATAATTATTTTTTTCTGGCCGTTCTCGACAAGCTCGCGGATGGTTTTTCGCAACAGAGCGCTACCGTCGCCCAACGTAATCTTGCCGCTGAAGTCCACGATTGAAACATCGCCTATTTGTCTGCAGGTCGCCTGAATAGCCACGGAAGTGCCTCTGGCTAATTCTACTCCGGTTGGTGGGCGCCGTTGTCGGAAACTTTTTGGGGGAGTTTTTTAATCATCACGAGTTCGGCGCCGCCGCCGGGTGCGGTATGCACGTCGAACTGATCCATGAAAGCCTTCATCAGGAAAAGACCGCGCCCGGAAGTGCGCAGCAAATTTTCTTCTTCGAGCGGATCGGGTATCTCATGCAACTCGAAGCCCTTCCCCTGGTCCAGCACCCGCACGGTCATATTTTCCGGATCAAGCTCTACCGTCATCAGAATTTTCTTGCGGCGATCCTGCTGATTCCCGTAGTTGTAGGCATTGATTACGCCTTCGCGCACAGCCATACCGATTTTATGGAGTTCTTCCTCACTGAAGCCGGCGGCTTCCGCAATGCGCATGCAAATACTCTCTGCGAGGTCCACGCTTTCCAGCAGCGTCTCCAGCGTGACCTCGATCCGATGGGTTTGGGCCGCCATTCCTAGAGTCGAGGGGAGTCCTTGTTGAAAAGACGGGTGTATGGGTATCACAGCGCTGGAGTGCAAGTCAATCTAGTCCCGGTACCGCATCCTCCTGTCAAATTCGAGAGCCGATCAGGCCCAGTAGGTTCTATCTAGAGTTCGATACTGGATGGCTCGCTGAGGTGCTTGGGCTGGATGCCAGGCACTGCCACGCCACGTTGGCCATAGCTGCCGCCAATTCGGCCATATGGCATGCCAACAAGCGCCTGGAACTGGAATCAATCCCGAAATTTTCGCCTAGCAAGACCTTAAGAGTCGACGGGTGTCGATTCCTAGGCTGCCCCGACGTGCTAGACTGGCCGCCTCCGGAGGGGGTAACTCTAAGATTTCCGAACCGTAGGACGGGCTTATGGGTTCAGGTCAAATCCAGCACGTTTTCGTCCTCATGCTCGAAAATCGTTCGTTCGATTACATGCTGGGATTCTCTGGTTTAACCGGAACCGATGCTTCGACCGGAGCTTCTACGAAAATCGATGGGCTGAGTGGCAGCGAATCGAATGTTTACAATGGCCAGCCTTTTTCTGTTTCAGCAGGAGCACCGGATCGAATGCCAGCCGACCCAGGTCATGAATTTTCAAACGTGCTCCTTCAGCTCTGCGGGCCGGGAGCTTCATACCCCTCTGGTGGAGCGTATCCCGCTATCAACAACAGTGGATACGTGGCTTCCTATGTCGACAGCGGCGGGGGAAGTAATCCCAGCGTGCTTATGAATTGCTATTCAAATACCCAGCTTCCAGTGTTGCACTCGCTCGCAGCCGAATTTGTGGTCTGCGACAACTGGCACGCTTCGCTGCCCGGTCCAACTTGGCCGAACCGAATGTTCGTTCACGCAGCGTCCTCAAGCGGACTCGATCACAGCCCAACGATTGCGGAAATTGCAGACTGGGAGGCTCTTGCTGGTTTTTCGTTTCTGAACGGAACCATTTTCGATGCACTACAGAAAAAAGGCATTACACGCCGTCTTTACGGTGGCGATGATTTTCCTATGGTTTCCGCGCTGAAAGGCATTCATCTGGCCGATATTCGCCACTACAGCCAATTTGCCGGTGACCTTGAGCAGGCCACCTATCCATTTAGCTACGTGTTCATCGAGCCGAGCTACGATGTAGCCAATGACTACAGGAATGGCAGTTCGCAACATCCCCTAGCCGATGTCAATCGCGGCGAAGCCCTGATAAAAACAACTTATGAGGCTATCCGAGGTTCCCCGTTTTGGGAGAGCAGCTTGCTGATCATCACATGGGATGAACATGGCGGTTTTTATGACCATGTCATTCCTGGGGACGCGGTCGCGCCTGGTGACACCGGTCCAGATTCAGATCACAATGCGAACGGCTTTACCTTTGAAAAATACGGACCGCGTGTTCCCGCACTGGTCATCTCGTCGCTTATCCCGGGGAATCTAATCGACCACCGTATATACGACCATGCGTCGATTCCCGCGACCCTGGAAGTTTTGTTCGGTTTGAACGCGCTGACCAAGCGCGACGCCTCCGCGAACTCTTTGACCTCTCTCTTGACCCTGGCAGCCGCGAGAAAAAATGCCCCGGAAACGCTTCCGTCAGTAATCTCGACCGAGGCGGCACCACTCGCAGCAGCAATGGCCGAAGCAGCCGCTCCCGCCATTTCTGTATCTCGCCCGGATGATTCAGCCGACGAAGGCACCCTTCCGGGGATTATCCAGGCAGCGCTCCGTCAAGATTTGGAGGTGTCGTCCGCGGCAGAGCGGCCGGCCATCATCGCGCGAGTGCGTTTGATCAAGAAGCGGAGTGAAGCTATCCAATATTTGAATGAGGTCCGGTCTAAAGTCGCGCCGGCACGCGCTGCTATGGCCCTGAAATAACGATTACGAGTGGAGTGGCCGGATGCATTCCAGTCTCCTCGTTAGTTCGCCCTTATATCCCGCGCCTGATAGATTGGTCGTTCCCGGATATATCCGCGCTAACAAGGCCCCGAGAGAATAAAAAACCGAGACATAAAAAGGCATCGTGATGATGAGCTGATCGATACAGCCATTCTCGAGGTGGCAGTCTGTACCGAAGTAATGAGATAGCGAAGAGTGATTTCCCGTAGCCTGCATGATTACCGATGTGAACACGATATCGGGCGTAAATCTCGGAACCGCTACCACGGCATAACACAAGTTAGGAAAGGAAGAACCCAGACCCACAGGGTAGCCGCGTGCTGAAATCGTCGGCCGAATGACCATCCGGACCAGAGTGCCAAAATTATCTGCGTAGGAAAGTAATGCAACTCCGTCAATAAAATGTGCGCGTTATGCGACACGAACAGGCTGGAACCGAGCGGCCTTCGGATTTCAAACCAGGCAAAAACCAGAAACGCAGCTGCTATCGCTACTCCCCATGTGCCGATAAGCTGGCGCATAGCGAACACCAGGACGCCCCTAATCTGCACCTTACTCATCTCTCTGGTACTTTTGAGTGCGTATCACTGATAGATATCTAGGCCGATCATAAACATTTTTTGCAGAGTTTTGCGAATTCCTCAACAGGGCGCCGCTATCGCCACGCGAATTGTGGTGCACGTATGCTCGGCTAACTGATTACCGGAGAAACTGATACTTTATTTGATTGCGCGTTCATCAGGACTTTGAGGCATTGTCTCGAAAGGAGGACTCCGGTCCCTGCACGCAGAACTCCATTTGGCTGCTGAGTCGGTATAATGCCCTCACGCAAATGGCCCTTTCCATTGGTACCAAGTTGGGTCCCTATGAGATCGTCGCCCCACTCGGTGCGGGCGGAATGGGCGAGGTCTATCGCGCGCGCGATACGAAGCTCGGGCGCGATGTCGCGCTCAAAGTTTTGCCTGCTGCTTTCGCCGCGGATCCGGAACGGATGGCGCGATTTCGGCGCGAAGCGCAAGTCCTTGCATCGCTAAATCATCCACACATTGGTGCGATTTATGGATTCGAGGATTTCTGCAACGTCCATGCGCTCGTGATGGAGTTGATCGAAGGGCCCACGCTGGCGAATCGCATCGCTCGCGGAGCGATCCCGATTGACGAGGCGCTTCCTATTGCGCGGGAGATTGCCGAAGCGCTGGAAGCGGCCCATGAACGCGGGATCATTCATCGCGATCTAAAACCTGCCAACATCAAGATCACACCTGACGGAAACGCAAAAGTTATCGACTTCGGTTTAGCGAAAGCGGTTGAAAGCGATGTAACTTCGATAGGCATTCAGAATTCGCCCACGATTAGCCGAATGGCCACGCAAACCGGAATTATTTTGGGAACCGCTGCCTACATGTCTCCCGAACAGGCCAAAGGCAAATCCGTGGATCGCCGCACGGACATCTGGGCGTTCGGTTGTGTGCTTTTCGAGATGCTTACCGCGACGCGGCCGTTTGAGGGTGAAACAGCCTCGGATGCTCTGGCGGCAGTGATTCGTGCCGAGCCCGAGTGGCCACTGCTGCCTTCCAACACGCAACAAACTATTTGCAACATTCTCCAGCGATGCCTGAAAAAAGATCCGAAGCAGCGTTTGCAAGCCATAGGTGACGCCCGCATTGCCATCGAAGAAGCCCTTTCCGGCAAGTCACAAGATGTAGGCCCGCCAGTTGAAATTCGCCCACCGGCATGGGGGCGCGCGCTGCCATGGGCGGTTCTTGCTGCAATAATTTTGGCAACGTTGTTCGCTGCCGTATATTTTATGCGCAAGCCGCAGCGCTTGCCGGTGATTGTGTCGCAAATTCCGTCGCCGCCAAATACGAACTTTGTTTTTACCGGGATCAATCCTGGACCGCCGATTCTTTCGCCTGACGGCGAGCGCCTGGCCTTCTCTGCCGTCAGTTCGGACGGACGCCAGCTCATCTGGGTGAGGCCGCTTAATTCGGCAGCAGCCAAGCCACTCGATGGCACGAATGGTGCGACGTTCCCATTCTGGTCACCCGATAGCCGCTCATTGGGCTTTTTCGCAAATGGCAACCTGAACCGGATAGATGTTTCGGGCGGGCCACCTCTCGCTCTCTGCGATGTAGCAATCGGCCGCGGCGGAACTTGGGGCGTCGACGGCACAATTCTATTCACACCCAACGTATCCAGTCCGGTATTTCGTATTGCTGCATCTGGGGGCACCCCTCAGGCAGTTACAACCCTCAACGCGTCGTTGAACGAAAGGAGCCACCGATGGGCCCAATTTTTGCCCGACAACAAACATTTTCTTTTTTTCGCGCAAACAGCTGTGGTCGGAACCGGGAGCATTTATGTAGCCTCCGTTGACGGCGGCGAACCCAAGTTTATTATGCACAACGACTCGAACGCAGTTTATTCGCTGCCCGGCTACCTACTTTTCGTGCACCAGGGGGTTTTTATGGCCCAGCGGTTCGATGCTAGCCGGTTGCGCCTAGACGGAGATGCTGTGCCTCTGATCGAACATGTCGGCGTGAATTCCGTTATTAGCCGAGCGCTTTTTGCCGTTTCGGAGACCGGCATCATGGTGTACCAGGCGGGGAACCCCACGAGCGAAACTGATCGGCTGGTCTGGTATGACCGCACCGGCAAGCAAATCGAAGCAACCGGCACATCCGGCCTTTATCTTGAGCCGAGTGTTTCAGCGGACAGCAACAAGCTGGCTATCTCAGGCCTTCCAGAGGGTACCGGAAATTTGAGCATTTGGGTGTTCGATATTGCCCGATCCACCAAGACCAGGCTCACTTTTTCCCAGTGGTCCGACCGCCAGCCGGATTGGGCGCCAGACGGAAAATCGATCGCTTTCATATCCAATCGAAACGGGCCACCCCGCATTTACTTAACCGCCTCTGACGGCACGGGAACTCCGGCGGCGCTGACTACCGACGGCGCGAGTGAGTTCATGCCGCGGTTCACCGGAGACGGGCGCTACCTGCTTTTTGAACGCTTGGCGGAGCAACCGAATTCGCGCCGGGAGATATGGGCCGCGCTGCTATCTGGCGACCGCAAGGCCTTTCCTGTGATCCAGAGCCAGTACGATGTATTCGCGCCGTCCCTTTCTTCTGACGGGAAATGGCTGGCCTACGAATCGAGGGAATCCGGGCGGCCAGAAATCTGCGTGATCCCTTTCCTTCACGGTACTGGAAAATGGGAAGTCTCGACCGCCGGGGGGCTCCAGCCCCGCTGGCGTCGCGACAGCCGCGAGCTGTTCTACCTTTCCATGGATAATAAAATCATGTCCGCAGAAATTACGGAACAGGGGTCCAGCTTGCTCATTGGCAAAGTGCAATCTCTGTTTCAAGTAAATCCCGTCCCCTCTGCAGGCGGCTCGCAGTACGACGTGACCGGCGATGGCAAGAAATTTGTCGTAGCTAGCTTATCTTTGTCCCAAGCGTCCGAGCCATTGATGCTGGTTGTTAATTGGCCGGTTCTGATAGAGCACTAACGTTAATCAGTTGAGGGAGCGCTCGCGATGAAAACCTTCTTAGAGATTCGCGAATAAGCGAGGCGGGTATACCATTGAGCTGCTTTCCAAGCCAAAGAGGAAATTCCGGATGAGATTAAGCTTTTTCTTGCCCTTCTAACTGCCGGCATGACCCTGGTGAGCACCGCCGCATTCGGACAGAAACTTTACCCTGTTCATGGTCCGCTGGCATCGCTGACAACACCGCCCGTATTTTCGGGCCAAATCAGAAGGCCGATGTTTGGAGGTGCACTACCCACGCTGCTGAAATCCTGGACCGTCGCCAATGGAGAGGTGCTTCAGGGAAAGTGTGCGACGGTGAAAGCTTCTTCCCTGAACACGAAGACGCCGGGAGCGCCGGACAGCTACCCGCCGCAGCCTAATCTTGCATTCGCTTGGGATGCCATCTACGGGCAGGGATACTTTGCGGCTCATATTCTTGGCAAGAAAATTTGGCAGGGAATCTTCACTGGAGACCAGGGGACGGTTCTGCAAGTGGAAATACTGGACGGGCTGCATGGCGCGGCGGTAGACAATAAGGGGAACGTATACAAAGAAGTCTGGTAGGAGTTCTTGTTGTGTTGTGCCACGCCGACTTCATCGGCCAAGTCTGCCCGACCCTCTGGATTCCCCCGCTCGATCCCGTCGGATATGCGGCTAAGTTTCCGATAAATCGCCTTACTGAACACGGTGGTTTTGGGCAGATTCCACTTTTCCGATTAGTGCTAATCAGACTTAAGCGATTACTTCCGGCTTGCTGAGTACTCAGCCGAAGCAAGCCTTTCTACAGCTTTTTCGTGGCCCGATAGAAGTTTTCAATGTAGCGACCGTCAATATCGGTAAAACCGTATTCCCTCGCCGCGTCTCCGACGAAGATAAGTTGCCCTGACTTAACGCTCACGGTTGGATCGGAAGCTAATGCGGTTACGGCGCGGCCCGTATATTCGGGCGATTCAGCCAGATCGTAGCGGTAGAGCTTGTGGAGAGCTTCATCCTGCATGTGGACCTGAACGCGCTCGGTTTTCATGAATCCAGGCAGCAGACCCAGCAAAGTGATGCCGGCTTTTCGCGCTTCGGGAGCCAAGACCGTCACCAAACGGTTGATTGCGTAGTGCGGAAGGTGCTCGAAGACATCCCACTGCAGATTGCCGCTGAGCTTGTCAGGCTCGATCATTGGCTCGCTGATCGCCACGATCAACCCGGAATGCTGTTCCGACATCAGTCCCGCAGCCTCGCGGGCCCCAATCCAGAACGCCTGCGGCCCAGCACCCATGAAGTCGTCCCAGAACTCAGCAGGCAAGCTCCAGAAGGGCTGCTTCCAGATTGGATCGACGAAGTGCGCGTTGCCGCCCCACACAGCACACGCGAAAATATTAAGGCAACCATGCTCGGTGACTACCCGATCGAATAAGACCTTCACTTCCCTTGCGTTAGTGCAGTCGATCCGGACAGGTATGCCAACGCCGCCGCGTCGCGTGACCTCTTCTGCAGTCTCTTCGATCGTGCCGGAGGCTCCATCGGTCGGCGGCGGACCGCCGCGGACGGTGCGGCCAATCACATATACTGTAGCGGCCTCCTCGCCAAGAGCTACGGCAATGCCACGTCCGCAACCCCGGCTAGCTCCGGCGACGACGGCAATCTTGCCTTTCAACCTCACGGCCATGGATTCAACGATATACTTCCTGCCTTCTCGAAACAAACGGTGTAATGGAATCACCCACGGTTTGTTGCCGCCGCGTCCTGAGTAACGGGCAGCCCGTAAGTAATTCCAACTTGCCTGGTAAGATAACCGGAAATGTTTGTACTAAAACCCACATCTCCGGTAATCACGCACTGGCAAGCTTAGAGGAACTGCCGCAAGATGTCCCCATGTCGGGTCTCGCTCCTGCTCGGTGGATGCCCACAAAACGATGAAGAAGAAAGCGATTGACTAAGGACGTTGGATAACCTGCCCGCCATTAGAGGATAGTGCTGGTTGAAGAGTACACGCTCGGAGTGCGGCCTGGCGTTGGAGCGCTCCTTCGTGGTGGTCGGCGCGCGCCGTGATTTTGAGTCGGAGTGAAGCGACTGCTAGGGCTTTGCCTCCGCATCCGCCGCAGTCGCGAGCGTATCGGCAACGGTATGAGCCACGGATAGCCAAGCGCCATGGGCAGATCAAACGCCGACCTTCTTTTCGAATGTCCACGGGAGCGAGATTTACAGTGAACGCCTGGTCCAACGGGAAATCAAAGCCGCAATTTCTGAGCGTGGATTTAATTCGTTCGCGGCTTTCTTTCACCGCGATATCGAGCAGTCCCACTACATTGAAATTTCCCTGGTAGCTCGGCCCGATGTCCACCTCGACTTCCACAGGATAGGCATCAATGCCAAACACAACGGCGCTAAATGTTTTGAAGAGCGTTCGAAAGGCAGGGGGACCAGAGAGGAGAGTCCCTTTGCGCTGTGCAGCGTAGCTCAAACGAATACGTAAAGCTGGCGATACTACGCTGATATATCTAACAGCATTTGAGATTGTGCTATTCTCGGAAATTGTGAGAGCCACAATGAGAAAATTCCCATATTGGAACGCCTTTTTGCTCACTCTCATCCTCTTTACTTTAAATGTGTCAGCCCACGCCCAAGCGCCGGGTAGCAACTCCGCTCAGGCCGTCTCTCTCAACAATCGCGGCCTTCAACTGTTCAAGCAAGGGAAGGTGGACCAGGCCATCGAACAATATCGGCAGGCGCTAGTCCTGCGGCCGGATTTTGCAGAAGCTCTGAGCAATCTCGGCTTAGCGCTTGACGCGAAGGGAAATGACGAGGAAGCGCTGGCCGATCTCGATAAAGCGCTTGCGCTAAGACCTAAAGAGGCCACCACGGAAAATAATCGCGGTCTTGCGCTCTATCACGAAGGAAAATACGCGGAGTCGGTTGCAGCATATCAACTAGCCATCACATTTCACGCCAATTTGCCCCAGGCTTACAACGGAATGGGCGCGGCGCTCGTTGCCGCGGGCAAAACCGACGAAGCCATGGCCGCCTACCGGACCGCGCTTAAGCTACAACCGCACTACGTTGACGCGATGAACAACCTCGCCAGCGCGCTCGATACGGAAAAGAAATATGACGAAGCGATTCAGATTTACCAGCAAGCGCTGAAGATCGAGCCCAAAGCAAGCGACATCCGCATGAACTTCGCCACCGCACTGCAAGGCGCTGGTCGCACGGACGACGCCATCGCCGAGTATCGCGAAATCGTAGCGGCTCGTCCCAATGACGCGCACGCCTTCTTCCAACTTGGTCATTTGCTATACACGCAAGGAAAGCTGCAAGAAGCGATCGCAGCGCTAGAGAAAAGTTTGGCCTTACAGCCAGACCAGGCCGAAACCTCTTTCAATCTGGCGCGCGCCTATCAGGACGCGGGAAATCTTTCTGGCGCGGTTGAAACATATCAGAAAGGCTTAGCAATTAAGCCAGATGATCTGCACGGCCTATATAATTTGGGCAATACCTATCTAACCTTGAAGGAACCCGCTAAAGCACAGCCTTTGTTTCGCAAGGTGCTCGAGCTTCAGCCGGATTTCACTCTCGCGCTGCAAGGACTTGGTGTCGCTCAAATGCAAGCTGGGGAATTGACCGCTGCAGAAATGTCTTTCGTAAAATTAAAAGAGATGCAGCCCGATAACGCCGACGCGCGCTTTAACCTCGGCAACGTTTTCTTCAACAAAGGCCAATATGGACCTGCAGCAGATAGCTACCGCGAAGCGATCCGCTTGAACGGAAATCTGGCCCACGCGCATTACAATTTAGGAATGGCTTTGCTGCGCCTGAACGATCAGAAAGCGGCTGACAAAGAATTCCAGGAAGCTAAGCGAATTGACCCGGCGCTAATTCCACCGAAATAATTCTCGATAATTTACTCCCGCCGTCGCAGCGAAAAAAGAAACCTACAACGAACCCGGGCATCTAACCGACTATGACTATGAGAAAAGTAAAGCTTGGTTCGCAAGGCGCAATCGTATCCCGCATGGGACTTGGCTGCATGGGCATGAGCGAGTTCTACGGCGAGCGAAATGACGCAGAGTCGGCCGCCACGATATTGCACGCTCTGGATTTGGGAATTAATTTTCTCGATACAGCAGACACCTACGGCATCGGCGATAACGAAGAATTAGTCGGCAAGACCGTCCGAGGAAGACGCGATGAAGTTTTTCTCGCCACGAAATTCGCCAACATTCGCTCGAAGACTGATCCGGCGTTTTGGCAGATCAGCGGCAAGCCTGAATATGTTCGCACGGCGTGCGATGCTTCGCTGAAGCGTCTGGGCGTGGATCACATCGATCTGTACTATCAGCACAGAGTGGACCCGCAGACTCCGATTGAAGAAACCGTGGGTGCGATGGCTGAATTGGTGAAGGCTGGAAAGGTGAAGTATCTGGGCCTGTCGGAAGCTTCCCCCGCGACCATACGACGCGCGCATAAAGTGCATCCGATCACCGCGCTGCAAACGGAATATTCTGTTTGGGAGCGGCACGTGGAGAAAAACATTCTTCCAGCCGTAGGTGAACTCGGAATCGGCTTTGTGGCTTACAGCCCGCTTGGCCGTGGCTTCCTTACTGGCACGATCAAGAAAAATACGAACCTGGGGCCTACCGACGCGCGCTTTCGGCGCTATCCGCGTTTCGCGGGCGAGAATATCGAGAAGAATGAAGCGTTGGTCGAACGCGTACGCGCAATCGCTGAACGCAAGGGTGTGACACCCGCGCAGCTGGCGTTAGCTTGGTTGCTGGCAAAGGGCGAAGAGGTCGTGCCGATCCCAGGAACGAAGCGCAGAAAATATCTGGAGGAGAATGCCGCGGCAGCGGATATCAAGCTAAGCCCAGCCGAGGTGGCTGAAATCGAGGCGGCCGTGCCAGAGGATCAAGTTGCCGGCGACCGTTACGCCGCCGAGAATATGAGAAATATCGACCGCTAAGTAAATTCTGCGATGCCGGCTGCTGGTTTTCGCAGCGCCGGTGTCTTGCCGGCTCTTTTCTATTAGCCTCAAGCTTGATCCAATCTGTCTCCTTAAATTCTTCGTGCTAGGTCCAAAGCTCGCCTACAAACCCCACACAACGCGCTTCTCTTTACACACGCTGCTGTCCACCGTATGCTTCTCGCAGGGACGGCTTATCCTAGCCATCTTGGGAGGGCTTGTGATCTGGATACTTTTGGCGGTTGTTGTACTGGCCGTGATTTTCGTCATCAGCATGTACAACGGCTTGGTCAGCCTCAAAGTTCAGTGCGATAACGCGTGGTCCGATATCGACGTTCAACTCAAGCGCCGGTACGACTTGATTCCTAACCTGGTGGAAACTGTAAAGGGTTACGCCGCACACGAGCAAGGCACGCTGCAAGGTGTGGTGGAAGCGCGCAATCGCGCCATGAGCACGCAAGGGCCGGCCGCGAAGGCGGAAGCTGAAGGTGCTCTAACGTCCGCGCTGCGGCAGGTGTTCGCGTTAGCCGAAGCCTATCCTCAATTGCGCGCCGTGGAATCGTTCACCCAGCTTCAAAACACGCTGAACCAGATTGAAGACAGCGTCCAGAACGCGCGCCGCTATTACAACGCGGTGGTACGCGATTTCAACACAAAGATTGCGCAATTTCCCTCCAACATCATTGCGGGCATGTTCAATTTCAAGCCGCGCGAATTTTTCGAGATCAGCGCGCCAGCCGAACGCGAAGTGCCGAAAGTCAGCTTTGGCAGCGCGACAACTTAATCCGCATTGAACTCAGCAAAAATGAAACACGCGCGCAAATCGATTGGGCTTCTTGCAATTTGTCTCGCGGTATTTCTCGTTGCGCGACCAGCCTTCTCCGCCCTGCGTCAGCTTGTCATTCAACATTTCGATGAAGAAGTAATCGTAAGCGAAGACGGAACTATCGATGTCACCGAAACGATCCAGGCGCATTTCAGTGGCGAGAATTGGCACGGGCTCTACCGCATGATTCCGACCGAGTACACGAATCCAGAGGGCCTGAATTACTCGCTGTTGATCGACCACATCGCGGTGACTGACAGTGACGGCCATTCGTTGAAATACGAACAAAGCCGTGAAGGCCGCTACACCAAATTCAAGATTTACATTCCCAATGCGGACGATTCAACGCATACCGTGGTTCTTCACTATCGCGTCCTGGATGCGATCCGATTCTTCGAAGATCACGACGAGCTTTACTGGAACGTAACCGGAAACGACTGGGAAGTTCCCATACAATCTGCCAACGCGCATATTGCGTTGCCAGCTGGAGTCACGGGCCTTCACGCCATCGCGTATACCGGCGCTCTGAATTCGCGTGCGCAAGACGCTGTTGTGGAGGTCCACGATAATGCAGTTGATGTTCACACCACGCGTCCGCTGTCATTTCACGAAGGCCTTACGGTCGTCATCGGCTTCGATAAGGGATTCGTTCATCCACCAAGCGGCGCTGCAAGATTTGCCCAATTTCTTCGCAGCAATACGCCGCTTCTGATTCCCGTTGGTGTTTTCTTTCTGATGTTCTGGCTATGGTGGACGCGCGGACGCGGCCCCGAACGTCAGGCAATCGCCGTCCAGTATGAGCCGCCCGACAAACTCACGCCCGGCGAGTGCGGCACTCTCGTCGACAATGAAGCGGCCATGCGCGACATCACTGCAACGCTTGTAGATCTAGCCGTGAAAGGCTACCTGACCATCGAGCAGAAAGACCAAAGCCATTTGCTTGGCCTTAGCCATACCAAGGATTATATTTTTCATTTGAAAAAATCTGCGGGGGAATGGGCCAGCGCGCGGCCTCATGAGGCACAGATGCTGGCTGCGCTATTCGACAATGGAGCAAGCACGGACGTGAAGCTTTCAGACTTGCAAAATCATTTCTACACACAACTTCCGGCGATCCGCGACAGCATTTTCGCGGCCCTCATGACGGATAACTATTATCTGCATCGGCCGGACACGGTTCGCCAGGGATACTTCGGCGCTGGACTAGCGATCGGATTTTTAATGGTGGCAGGGAACGGCTTTTTGGCCCACGCCACCGGTATCGCCTCACCCACCTGGATAATCGCCGGCATAGCGTCAGGCTTGATCATTTGCGTCTTTGGATATTTCATGTCCGCGAGAACGGTCACCGGGCAGCGCGCTCTTGAAAAAGTTCTTGGCTTTGAAGATTTCCTCGGACGCACGCAAAAAGATCAAATCGAGCGATTGCAAACGACCCCCGATCTCTTTGAGAAATTTTTGCCCTACGCCATGGCGCTGCATGTTGAGAAAAAATGGGTGCAGTCCTTCTCAGGCATCGCCATGCAACCACCCAATTGGTATCAGGGCTCTTACGGTAGCGGCTTCATGCCTTATCTGCTCGTCAACGATCTGAATATGATGTCAACTCAGGCTGGAACGACAATGGCTTCTTCTCCGCGCAGCTCCGGCGGTTCCGGGTTTGGCGGCGGAGGCGGAGCCGGCGGTGGCTTCGGCGGCGGTGGTGGCGGCGGCTTCTAAAATCGTCCAATATTCCTTGCCTTCTACGACTGGAACTTTCTTACTTCTTCCCTCCACTCATTTTTGGCGCGGCCATCTTTGAAAGCGCCTCCGCATACTTCGCGATCGTTTCCGGCACTGGGTGACTGTGCACGAACTGTCCCCTTTTTCGGCATTCGAGCAGTCCCGCATCGTGCAGAATTTTTAAATGGTGCGAGACAGTTGCTGGAGTCACGCCCCCGCAGAGACACGATGTCTCCACAGGTCATTTTTGGCTGCGACGATATAGCCTCAAAAATCCGCAGCCGCGTCTCATCCGCCAGCGCCTTCGATATTTTTTCAATTTGTTGTCGGTTCACGGTTTAGCTCCCATTTCAGCGGCATGTAAGGCCGTCTTGGGGCGACGTGCGTTTAACGACCATACAGAAGATTTTCCGCATCCTAGTATTTAGATAGTCATCCAATTATCGAACTAGCAAAATGGCCCCACGCCAACGCCCGGGCCGTCTAAGAGCAATTCAGAGGAGGAACCGTGAGTCGTTTCAATGGAAAGGTCGCCGTTGTTACCGGCGGAAACAGTGGTATCGGATTGGCCTCAGCGCAGCGTCTCCAGAAAGAGGGCGCCCGCGTCGCCATTTCCGGACGCAGCCAAAAAACCCTGGATGAAGCAACGAAAATCCTTGGCAAGGACGCGCTCGTCGTTCAGGCCGATGTCTCCAAGCTTCCCGAAATTGACAAACTGTTCTCCGCAGTCGCCGCGAAATTCGGAAAAATCGATGTTCTCTTGGTCAACGCAGGCGTCGCCACCTTCGCTCCTTTTGCCGGGTTCACCGAAGCCCAGTACGACGAACTCTTTGACATCAACACGAAAGGCGCTTTCTTCACTGTTCAAAAAGCACTTCCGCATTTGAACGATGGCGCGTCCGTCATTCTCAACACCAGCGTGGCCAGCCACATTGGTAATCCGGTGGGCGTCGCGTACGGAGCCACGAAAGCCGCTATGCGTTCGTTCGTTCGTGGCCTAGCTGCGGACCTTGCCGGACGCAATATTCGCGTGAACGCGGTCGCGCCAGGCCCGATCCAAACGCCCATATTCGATCGCATTGGTTTGCCCAAAGAACAGGTCGATCAAGCGGTCCAGGGATTCATCGCGGCTGCGCCCTTGAAACGCATCGGAAAACCGGAAGAGGTTGCGGGCGCCGTGGCCTTTCTCGCTTCGTCAGATTCATCCTACGTGACGGGTATCGAGCTCAGCGTAGGCGGTGGCATCGGCCAAGTCTAATTTGTTTCATGCGCACGACCGGTCCGGGCGGTCTCGTGCGCCCGGATTTTTTCCGCTCGCCTTTGCCCTCCGGCTGCGGAGATGGACCGCAGGGTGGCTTCAGCCAGCCCTTAAATCGTACGCGGAATTACCTGAGAACTGCTTGCGATTTAGAATACTCGCGGAAAGAAAGCTGGAACACGCCGCGCATATTCTTCAAATTTCTCGCCAAACGCCGGGCGCAAAAGCTTTTCTTCACTACGGATACGTAGTTCGGTACCAGTGAGGAATAAAACGACGCTGGTTACGAGGGCTTGCCAGCGGCTGACTGCCAGTCCAGTTGCCACCAGGATGCCGAACATTCCAAGATAAATCGGGTTGCGCACAATTCCGTACGGTCCACGCATCACCAGCTCGTGGCCCTCCATCACCCGAGCCAGCAACGCCCACTGTTTGCCCAACGCGCGTATCGCCAGCAGGCAGAACCATACGGAACCGAATGCAATCGCCACAATGAAAATAGCAAGAGCGATAGCCGCTGCTGCGGGCATCGGAAATATCAGTGAGTAGTACGTACGGGCGAAATTAAAAACGAAGAAGTACCCGACCATTTGCAATGCCAGTCCTGCTACCGAAATAGGATCACGCGCTCGATTTTTTCCCTTCGAGGGTTGCTTGTAAAAAATAAAGAGCGCCGCGAACGCGACCCAAGCCGCGAATACAGCGAAGAATACGAAGCGTGCGAGGGCTGTCGGATTATAAGCCATCATTCTCAATTACACGCCGAGGCGCGAAATATAACAAATGTTTTTGCCGCTGGTCGAATTCTGTGTTGGCTAGAGATCTTTGCGGAACGCCTTCTGCGTCTTAACGTGCTTATAACCGTTGCGCTCATAAAACGCATGCGCGCGATCGCGGATTACGTTCGATCGCAGTCCCATAACGCCGCAGCCTTTTTCGCGCGCCCAGCGTTCCGCGCGGTCCAGAAGATGCCAACCGACCCGTTGTGAACGAAAGCGTTCGTCGACAACCAGCCCGCTAACTTCGGCTCGCGCCTCTGCTTCCACCACCCGGCAGACATAGACTCCGAGCCATCCGGCTACTTTGCCGTCGAGCGCCGCTACAAACACAGCATGATCGATGGAGCGCTTCATACCTTCAAGGCGCGCGGCAATTTCATTCACTGAAGACGGATAGCTGAGCTGGCCGGCCAGTTCGGCGATACGCGGGTAATCTTGCGGCTGGGCTTCGCGAATTTCACCGACGAACCCTACAGACGCATCCCTGGCCCTCCGACCTGAAGCTTCGCCCGAGCCGGTCACTTAAGCGCCTTCTTCAAAACCGCAATCTGCCCGGCATGATAGAGATCGTGCTGAACCAAACCATGCAGCAGCACGTAACGAGAATAATTTTCACGCAGAATCGGTTCGTCCAACTGATCGTCCCGCAAGGTCTTCATGTAATTTCGCAGACGCGTTCTGCTCTCGGCAAGATTCTCCAGCGCACGTTTCCAAGCAACTTCATTCGCCTCCCAAACGGGCGGCCAGTCCATTTCCGTGGTCACCTGAGGAGGCTCACCCTTTGATTTTTGATGCACGATTATGTTCCATGACGCGATGTGGTTCACCAGCTCCCAAATAGAATGCGCGCCGGGAATAGGATGCTTCGACGCATCGTCGGCCGAAACGCCGCCTAGCAGCTGCTTGAGATCAGGACCATGCCACGCTTCGCCCGAATAAGCGCGATCCATTTGATCCAGAATCCGGTTAATCTCACTCACGTGCTTCCCCGTTGATCCCCGACCCGACCTATATGTAGTTCACTCCGGCCTGCCGGGGCGAAACATTCTAAATTTTCTCGCCTAAAACGTCGTTTATCACAACCGAGACGCACTCTTAAAAAACTTTGTCTGAATCCAAGAGAATCGTCACCGGCCCATCGTTCGTGAGTTCGACTAACATATGCGCCTGAAATACTCCGGTCTCAACGCGGACGCCGTGCCCGCGCAACGCCGCAACAAATTCCTCATAGAGAGACTTGCCCGTCTCAGGAGCCGCAGCTTGAATGAAACTCGGTCTGCGCTGCCCGCGTGCATCGCCGTATAAAGTGAACTGCGACACAGCTAGAATGGCGCCTCCGATATCAAGCACCGACCGATTCATTTTCCCCTGCTCGTCGCCAAAAATTCGCAGGTTCAAGATTTTTTCAGCCATCGACGCAGCAGTCGCGGCCACATCGTCGCGCCACACCGCGATGAGCACGACCAGCCCAGGCCCGATCTCGCCGCACACGTTTCCATTCACCAGCACGCGCGCGTGTGTCACCCGTTGCAGCACCGCTCGCATAGATTCTCTCTCGTCAAGGCCCGCGAAAATAAAATTCTAATTTCCTGCAATTGTGCCGGAAGCAGCCACCGGCTTTCGTGGCAGAAGATCACGCAACTGCGCAACATTGTAAGCCCACGCAGCCATCACTTGCGCTCCCTCCACCAGATCCGCTTCGTGCGCTTGATTGAAAGTGTCCGCCTGCGTGTGATGCGTTTGGAAATATTGCGCAGGCTCCTGTAAGCAGAAAAATCCGGGAACACCAGCTTCTTCAAAAGAACTGTGATCGCTTCCGGCCATCCACCGCTGAGTCAATTCCAGCAAGCCGAGCGAATGCAGCGGCGCCACAACTTTGTCCATCATCTCGCGGTCCTGATAATTTCGCATCAGGCTGATGCTCACCACCCGTCCCGTGCCGGTATCGTGGATTAGCGCAGCCGATATTTTTGGCAATTCGTCTTTGTGCGCGGCAACATAGGCCCGCGAACCAACCAAACCTTGCTCTTCGCCGGAAAAAAGCACGAAGTTTACGTCCGCCCATTCCCGTCATATTCAGCAGGCCGTCGGGTTTACCAGAATCAGTAAGCGTCGCCAACACACCCTCATTCTTGAAAAACGCAGTCCGTGCTTGAAGAAATTTGCGGAAATCCGGCCCGTATACGGGTTCGGCGCTCGGAGGTCGTGGCGCAAGCAGCAAAAATGAATCTCCGTACGGCACATCCACCGGATTCGGCGCGGGCTGGTCCGGAGCAGGCAGCAGATTCGGCTCCGCGGAAATCACGATCGCATCCTTCAATTTGCCTTTGTATTGCGTGAGGTCATCCATAGTGCGCGCCTTCACGTAAACCACACGGCCACGTACCATGCCATTTGTGGAAGGCGCCCAGGCATACGATGCGATCGTTAGCGTGTGGACTGCAGGGCTGACGATTTGTGCTGTCGCGCTTACTCGCGTCCAGGTGTGCGCTACAGTCCAAGGCTCCAGCTGCGGATTTGTTACGCCATAGTCTGCGAATTTTTGGCGCGTCCAATCATTCGCCTTCTTCAGATTTTCTGTACCGGTCAAGCGTGCGCCAATCATATCGGAAAGATATTCCAGGTTGGTCATGATCTCGTTATGGTCGTGAATCTCGGCGATAATTTTTTCGTCTGCTTCGGCTACGGGGTCTTTCGCAGTGTCTGTGCCCCGTTGCCCATAAACTGCGCTTAAAGTTAGCACAACCCCGAACATCACAAATAAACCAAGAGTAGAGATACGCCGAAGCTTCATTTCAGTTCCCTCCAAACAAATCTGCAGTCAGTTCGTCGACTAGTAGACGTGCATGCTTTATGGAACGTTGCAAGCCCGGTTTTCATAACTTTGCAAGTATGCTAGAACAAAATGACCCAGATGGAGGCCGCGATTTGAAAGTCGCACTGATTGGCACACACGGTGTGGGCAAGACGACTCTCGTGTACGAAGTGTGCTCACTGCTAAAGAAAGCGCACCATAACGTTGAGCTTGTCACCGAAGTCGCGCGCCAATCTCCCTTCCCCGTGAATGCGGAAACGACTCTCGCCGGCCAGCTTTGGATTTTGCACCAACAAATCGCAGCCGAGCTGGAAGCATCACTTCGCGCGCCCATTGTGATTACCGATCGCTCCGTGCTTGACAACTATTGCTACCTCGTCAACAAATTCGCCCGCCAGCCCCAGCTGGAAACTTGGCTGGCATGGTGGATGACCAGCTACTCTCTTCTTGTCGGCGTTCCAACTCTCCAGGAAGAAATCCCGCGCGACGGCTTTCGCTCCGAAGACCGCGCATTTCAATTGCGCATCCACAATTTGCTGAACGAGCTTCTCTCCTCGCCGCCTTTCAACAATTTGTCCGCACCAATAATCTGGCTCGATGCAGAAAAGCGCTCAAATTGGGCCGCAAGAATAGTAAGTTTGACGGCGCCCCTAATCGACAGTTCGACATCTACAACACTCCGCAATAGAGCCGCCCACTGATCTTTTTCGCAAACATGAGCGAACGTTCTAGCGTGGATCAATCTTCATCGCCAAAGCGTTGGCTCACGCGTGGAGTGCTGGGCGTCGGCTTGGCCAGTCTGTTTTCCGACTTGGGGCACGAAGCGGCAACGTCGATTCTTCCGGCTTTTCTCGCGAGCCTGGGGGCGCCCGCTTTTGCACTCGGCGTTATCGAAGGCGTTTCAGACGGCCTTTCGAGTTTTGCAAAGTTGGCCGGCGGCTGGATTGCTGATCGTCCCAAATGGCGCAAGCCCACTGGCATTGTCGGTTACTTGGCCACTGGCCTTTCTACCTTCGCTTACGCGTTCGCGCAATCCTGGCCGGCGATTCTGGTGATGCGCGCGCTCGGATGGATGGGTCGCGGCAGTCGCGGCCCTTCGCGCGACACGCTTCTTTCCGACGCCGTGGCTCCCGAGCAGCAAGGCCGCGCATTCGGATTCGAACGCGCCATGGATACTCTCGGCGCCGTGCTGGGACCACTTTGCGCCACCGCTCTGATCGGCTTGATCGGCGCGCGCGGCGTTCTGAAATTAACTGTAATTCCCGGCGTGGCCGCGGCCGTTGCGTTTACTTTGTTGGCGCCCGCGGCAAAAGGAGCGGAGGCACATCGCGCTCCCAGTTTAGCTTCCAGCTTTGGACAAATGCCAAAACCCTACTGGCGTTTTCTCGCCGGAGTTTTTGCGCACGGTATCGGAGATTTCGCGCCCACGCTTCTAATCCTCCGCGCCAGCCAGATTCTTGCTCCGCGTTTCGGCGCCGGGCGCGCCGCAACCATGGCCGTCGCTCTTTACACCTTCTATAACATGGTCAACGCGGCTGAGTCT
>Ga0209380_10000922_pt1 | contig 20579 bp, 12 predicted proteins | sample HubBroMetageWFT6_FD_188347 | JGI IMG/M metagenome (GOLD analysis project Ga0209380, IMG submission 188347) | Warmed and freeze-thawed soil microbial communities from the Hubbard Brook experimental Forest, New Hampshire - Hubbard Brook CCASE Soil... | ecosystem: Environmental > Terrestrial >...
GCCCGCACGCTCCCCTGTCAACGCTTCGACGCCGCCCTCGCGAGCGGCTCCGCATGACTCGGGGCCAATGTGGGTCGCTACTTCACATTCGTGTGACTTTTTCATTCACTACACCTCGCCGGTTTAACCGGCGCACAGGAGAATTTCCATGGAATCACACAGGCGAACCACGGTGCGGGCGGTTGTCTTTCTTGCTCTCATTCTCGCATTCCTCATTTGCGGGCGGGCTGCCACACAGACGACTGGCGACGCCGTTTATCTGGATCCTTCTCAGCCCCTCGACGTTCGCGTTGACGATCTGATAAAGCAGATGACTCTCGAGGAGAAGGCTTCGCAATTAGTGAACCAGGCGCGCGCGATTCCGCGGCTGCAAGTCCCGGCCTACGACTGGTGGAGCGAGGCTTTGCATGGAGTGGCGAACGCTGGCACGGCCACCGTGTTCCCCGAGCCGATTGGGTTGGCCGCCACGTTTGACGGTCCTCTGATCCATGAAATGGCCATCGTGATCGGTACCGAAGCGCGCGCGAAACATGACCAGGCAGTGAAGGCCGGGCGGCGGGACATTATGGAAGGGCTGGACTTCTGGTCGCCCAATATCAACATCTTCCGTGACCCCCGCTGGGGGCGTGGCCAGGAGACTTACGGCGAAGACCCCTTTCTTACCGGACGCATGGGTGTGGCATTCGTAACCGGATTGCAAGGAGATGATCCGAAGTATTTCCGGGTCATTTCCACGCCGAAACATTTCGCCGTGCACAGTGGGCCCGAGCCATCGCGGCATTCGATCGACGTGCACGTATCGAAGCACGATATGGAAGACACCTACTTGCCTGCCTTCCGCGCCGCCGTAACCGAGGGCAAAGCGGAATCGGTCATGTGCGCCTATAACCGGGTCAATGGCCAACCTGCCTGCGCAAATACCTTCCTGCTGCAGGACCAGTTGCGCGGCGCCTGGAAATTCAACGGCTATGTGGTGTCGGACTGCGACGCGGTCGTGGACATTTATGAAGGGCATCACTTCACGAGGAGCCCGGCGGAGGCGGCTGCGGTTTCGCTGAAAACGGGGATGGACAACGAGTGTGCTGATTTCTTTACCGTCGCGAAAGACAGCCACGATTATCAGCCTTACCTGGATGCAGTAAAACAAGGACTGATCAGCGAAGCCGATCTGGATGTTTCTTTGAAGCGGCTGTTCACGGCCCGCATGCGATTGGGGATGTTTGATCCACCGGAGAAGGTTCCTTATGCGAAGACGCCGGAATCAGAAATCGATAGCGCCGCCCATCGGGAGCTGGCCTTAAAGACCGCGCGCGAATCGATGGTGCTGCTGAAAAACGATGGAGACCTTCCCTTCGGGTCCAACATAAAGAAGATTTTAGTCGTGGGCCCGTTGGCCGAGTCTGTCGAGGTGCTGCACGGCAACTACAGCGGCACGGCGTCGCATGCGGTAACCGCGCTGGAGGGAATTCGCAAGCAATTTGGAGCAGCCCGGGTTTCTTTCGTTCCCGGGACCGACTTCTTGCGTCAACCGGGCGTAATTCCCACCTCGGTGCTTTCCACCGAGGATGGGAAACCGGGCTTGCGCGGCGAGTATTTTGCCGGTGAATTATCTGGCACGCCGCAGGCGGTACGCGTCGATCCCTTTGTGAATCTCCAGCTTTCGCAGGTTTTTCGTCCCAATCCGAATCTGCTAACGGCTCCCGCCGGGATGAAGGAGTTTTCGACGCGCTGGACCGGTTTCCTGACTCCGGCGGAGTCGGGCACCTATCAGATCGGCCTGGTCGGCTCCATGAACCGCATGTGGCTGGATAGCAAGTTGATCGTAGATGATGCGGTCTTACACGATCCGAACGCACAGACAGTCAACCTTGCGCTGGAGAAAGGGCGTCGCTATTCCGTAAAGATCGAATATCTCCGCGGCGGCTTTGGTACGAAACTGGTGTGGTTGCACGTAAGCGCGGATCCGACTCAGGAGGCTGTGGCCGCCGCTCAGGAGGCTGATGCCGTGGTTGCTGTCGTGGGCATCACCTCCAAGCTTGAAGGCGAAGAAATGAAGGTCGACGTCCCTGGATTCAAGGGCGGCGATCGCACCAGCCTCGATCTTCCGCAACCGGAGGAGGCATTGTTGGAGGCTTTGAAAGGCGCGGGCAAGCCGCTGGTAGTGGTTCTGATGAACGGCAGCGCGCTCTCGGTGAATTGGGCCAATGACAATGCGAACGCAATCGTCGACGCTTGGTACTCGGGCGAGGAGGGTGGAACCGCGATCGCTCAAACGTTGGCCGGGATCAACAATCCGGGTGGGCGCTTACCAGTGACTTTTTATAAAGGCGTCGAGCAGTTGCCGGAATTCGAGGATTACACGATGAAGAATCGCACCTATCGCTACTTTAGCGGGCAGCCTCTCTATCCTTTCGGCTACGGACTGAGCTACTCGAAATTCGAATACAGCAATCTGAAATTGTCGAGCCCCGAACTCGAAGCTGGCAGTCCGCTCACCGTCGATGTCGACGTGAAGAACGCCAGCCCGCGGGCGGGGGATGAGGTGGTGGAACTGTATGTGAGTTTCCCGAAGGTTCCGGGTGCGCCACTGCGTGCCCTGCGCGGCTGTCAGCGCATTCATGTGGATGCGGGCAAGTTGCAGCATGTGAAGCTCACGTTGCAACCGCGTGACTTGAGCTATGTGAATGAAGCTGGCAATCGGATGGTCGGAGCGGGCGATTATGTGATCACAACAGGTGGGGGACAACCAGGCACCGCAGCGGCGCACGCCGATGCGAAGCTTATCATCCGCGGAGAACAAAAGCTGCCGGAGTAAAATGACTGCAGTCGCGTGGGTGACGCTCCGGACATGAAGAGTTGCAGGTTTCCGTGCTGGCTGGTGGCGTTATGCCTGGTGGTGTTTGTGAGCGCGACAGTTCCGCTGCGTGCGCAAGCGCGCAAGCAAGGTCAGACGGCACCGTCCGAGGCGGCTAGGCCGCCTGGCAACAGCCCGATCCGCTTCGCCTTCCAACCGATTGCATTCACCCTCGACAGCGACGAAACGCCCGAGCGTCACGCGCCAGAAACCATGGCCGGAGGCGTGGCTGTTTTTGATTACAACAACGATGGCAAGCTCGATGTCTTCTTCACCAATGGGGCGGACATCAAGTCGCTGCACAAGACTTCCGCAAAATACTCCAACCGGCTTTTCGAAAACGATGGGCACGGAAACCTTACCGATGTAACCGAGAAGGCTGGGCTGGCGGGAACTGGTTACGACGTCGGGGTCGCCGTTGGCGACTACGATAACGATGGTTACGAAGATGTTTTTGTGACGGGCGTATATCGCAATACTCTCTATCACAACAACGGGAACGGGACCTTCACGGATGTAACCGCCCAAGCCGGCCTGAACAAGTCCGATCCGGAGTACGGGCCACTGTGGGCGGTCGCGGCTGCGTGGGTTGACGTGAACAACGATGGGCTGCTCGATCTTGTGGTCATCAACTATTTGAAGTGGGACTTCGACCACGAGCCGGTGTGCGAAGGCTATGGCCACCGCGACTACTGCCATCCGAAAATGTATAAGCCCACGCCCAACCAGCTGTTCATCAACAACGGCGACGGGACCTTCCGAGACGCTTCTGTCGAAGCGGGATTCCGCTCGCATCCGGGTAAAGGTATGGGCGTGGCGGCGGCGGACTCCACTCTCTCGGGCAAGATGGACCTCGTCATCCCCAACGATAAGTTGATGAACTGGTTCTTTCGCGACAAAGGCGGCGGGCGCTTTGAGGAGATTGGTTTCGACGTAAACGTTGCACTGCGGGAAGACGGCACTTTTATTTCGGGTATGGGCGTGGATTTCCGCGATCTGGATAATGACGGCTATCCTGATATTTTCCTGGTTGCTCTCGATGGGGAAACATTTCCGCTCTATCGCAATACGGGAAAAGGCGGCTTCGTGGAAGTGACTCGCGAAAGCAACCTCACGAAGTTGACCCTGCCTATGGCCGGGTATTCTCCGACGATTGCGGATTTTGACAATGATGGCTGGAAAGACATTTTCGTTTCGCGCGGGCATGTTCAGTCTTTGCTGGCACAACCGAATCTGATGGTCGAACAACCCAACACCGTGTTTCGCAATCTGGGCGGCATGAAGTTCTCAGCGTTGACGGCGGAGGCTGGACTCACGTCGCAGCCGCCTTCGCGCCACCGGGGCTCAGCCATCGGCGACTTGAACGGCGATGGCCGCCTCGACGTCGTAGTAAGCGCGCTCAACGCGCCGGCGGAGATCTGGATCAATCAGAGTCCTGGCAACAATCACTGGTTGGAATTCAAGCTGCAAGGGACCAAGAGCAATCGCGACGGCATCGGCGCAAGCATCAAGGTCGTCACCAAGTCGGGAGCGCAGTATAACCACATGACTACCAGCGCTGGCTACGCATCGTCGAGCGCGGGGCCGGTTCATTTCGGACTGGGAACGAATGCCTCCGCGGATCTGGTGGAAATTCGGTGGCCTTCGGGGATTGTGCAGCAGATGCGGGAGGTTGCTGGGGACCGGGTTGTCGTGGTCAAGGAACCGGCCCAGTAGCGCGCTTAAGCGTTTCCAGACAATTCGTACAAGTGCGCTCGCGTCTCGGCGAAGGTGTTCCTTAGCTGAACGCCCGATGCAACGCTGGATATAACTTTCGGTAGGTGCGATAGGCATTCTGCATCGTCTTCGAGTCTGCCGGACTTGGACGGATGCGGCACGCCACCCGCACAACGCTGTCGCATGCTTCGTCAACCGACTCCCAGGCTCCGCCTCCAGTTCCAGCCAGAATCGCCGCCCCGTAGGCGGCGCCTTCTTCAGCGGCAACAATTTCTACTTCGTGCCCATAGACGTCTGCTTGAATCTGCCTCCACAGCGGTGATCTTGCGCCCCCGCCGCCAAGACGAATCGAGGTCACGGGAATGTTCATCTCGCCGAAGATTGTGAACGTGTCCTTCAGACTGCAAGCCACCCCTTCCATGACGGCGCGAATCACGTGTCCGCGGGTGTGGGAAGCCGTCAGTCCAACCAGCGCAGCACGGGCGTTTGGATCCAGATGAGGCGTGCGTTCGCCCATCAGATAGGGCAGCCAAAAGGCGCCTTCCGAACCGGCGGGCGCCGAACTGGCTTCGTCCGCCAGAACGTCGTAGGGATCGCGGCCCGCGTTCGCCGGCGGATCTGATGGCAGACCAAAGCGATCTCGAAACCAGCGGAGAGATAATCCCGCGGCTTGGGTGACGCCCATGACGTGCCAGCGCCCGGGAATGGCGTGGCAAAAGGTGTGGAGGCGCCCCTGTGGGTCGAGTGCCGGACGATCGGTCGCGGCAAACACGACACCGGAGGTCCCAATGGTGGCGCTGACTGCGCCTGCGCGCGCGATGCCCATTCCGACGGCCCCGGCCGCCTGATCTCCCGCTCCGGCAACCACCGGAGTTCCGATTCTCAACCCCGTGGCATCTGCGCCGGCCGCAGAGATTTTTCCGCAAACCTGGGGCGACTCCGACAGTGCCGGAAGCAACTTCGGGTCGATGCCCGCTTTGCTCAAGACTTCCATCGACCATCGCCGGTTGGTCACATCCAATAGCAAAGTGCCGGAGGCATCGGCCACATCGATCGCCCGCTCTCCCGTAAGGCGGAATCGCACGTAATCTTTGGGCAGCATCAGGTGCGCGACTCTTGCCCATTTTTCTGGTTCGTTTTCGCGCACCCAGAGCAGTTTGGTAAGAGTGAAATTCGTCAAAGGAGGATTGCAGGTCAGCCGAATCAGCGCCTCCCGGCCGAATAACTCCTCCAGTTCGCTGCCTTGTGCTTCGCTGCGCTGATCGCACCAGATAATGGCACTGCGCACGACCTCATCACCGGAGTCGAGCAAGACCGCGCCGTGCATCTGGCCGGAAAATCCGACGCAGGCAATCTCGGCGGCACCGAGAGCGGAACCCTCAAGCGCCTTCCGCACCGCTGATCCACAGGCTCGCCACCAGTCCTCAGGATCCTGTTCGGCCCAACCCGGCTGAGGACTGTCGAATGCCCGGTGCTCCTTCGATCCGGACGCGACGATTTTTCCGGCGTTGTCGATGACCAGGGCTCGCGTGCCGCCTGTGCCCACGTCAATACCGAGATAAGCGATGTTCCCTCCTGAAATGTGCAATTCCGGGCGACTGGCCTAGGCGAAATCCGCCGCCCTGTCCCGACTGATTTCCCGCAGCTGATTGACTTTCTCTTGGTCCGCTTCTTGAGATTGCCGTTGTAAAAAGAAATCGAGATTCCCGCGCATGACCAGGTGTGGCGGCAGCGAGACTTGGTGGGATCGACTGGCACCCTCGGCCAAGAACTCGTGCAACATTCGGAACGCCATCTGTCCTTGGGCTCGAGGACGCTGGTAGATCGTCGCCGCCACAACACCGGAACGCATGTGGGGGACAAGATCGGGAAACAAATCGGTCGTAATGATCGTCAGTCGATCCAGAACTTTTCGGTCGCTGGCCGCCCTCAGCACTGGAATCGACGCTTCTGTACTGATGTAGACTCCCGACAAGTCTGGATGTTCTTCAAACAACTTGCAGCATTTGCGGTAGGCTTCCTTGTCCACGTCATGATCTTCGATCGGCTTCAACAAGAGCAGATTGGGATAGAAGGTCTTCAGGGTGCTTTCAAAGGCAGCGTATTTTTCGGCATGCTCGGTGATCGCCATATCGAATAGCGTGACTGCGATCGACCCTTCCCGCCCGCCGAGAAATCGCCCCATCAGATCAGCGGCGATCGACCCGCTCGCCAAAGTGTCGACTGCCACGATGCCCAACCGCCCACTATTGGGGGCGTCGGTCGCAACGCAGACAACAGGAATTTTGGCGCGAGAAGCGCGCCGTATCCAGGACCGCAAGATCTGTGGACGGCTGGGAAAGGTGATGATCCCATCTACTTGATCGCGGATCGCCGCTGCGAAAGCTTCTTCTTCCCCTTCCCCGAGACGCGGGCAGGTTCGAAACTCAATCTCGACATTTTCCAGCAAGACCGACGCGGCCTCCTGTCGAATTCCGGAGCGCACCTCGTCCCAAAACGAGGTGGTCCCTTGGAGAGTGTGGACCGAGATCCGCAGAGTCTTTTGGGAAGACAAGTACCGGGCGGCAAGGTTGGGCCGATATCCGAGGGTTCTCGACATCTGCAGCACCCTGGCCTTGGTCATTGGACTTACGCCCGGGTGATCATGCAAGGCGCGATGCACCGAACCGATGGAGGTGCCCAGTGCTTTCGCAATGTCACGGAGAGTTGTGGGTGGCTTGCCCATGTTCTTGGCCCCGCTTCGGCTATCTGACCCTGTGGCTTTGGGTCGTCGTGTTGGACGGGTCAGAACCGTAAACGTTAACGAAACTTCATCAAATGTGCAAGCTTAGGGCAGGATTAATTTTGGCGAACACCAATGTCTACTGGGGGGTGTGCAGTACGAGCCTGACGCCACCCTCCTAAGCCAGCGACCACTGGATGGCCGCGTAAGAATGCGCCGGCAGTTCCAGGACGCTGCGCGATCCCTTGGGGGCACCGATTGAGAACGCCTGCGGAACGATGCGTTTGGGATCGGCAAAACTGTTGGCAGCTTTCAGATCGTCGCCGGTCAGCAACCACGCCGCCACGACTTTCGACGGCGATCGATCCTGCCATTCGAATTCCACCTTCTGCGGCTTCGACAAATCCCGGTTGAGAGCGAATATTGTCGCCGTTCCCGCCGGATCGTCGAGGGTTCCTGACACGTCCACATAGGGAACGCTGTCCAGACCTGGAACGGTGTAGCTCGCCGACTCCACGAGAAGATTCAGGACCGCTCCCTTGGCATACCGCAGGGCCCAACTGTAGGGGTAAAAGATTGTTTGGCGGAACATACCGTCGGGATTGGTCATGATCGGAGCGATCACGTTCACCAGTTGCGCCAGGCACGCGATCTTGACTCGATCGGCGTTGCGTATCAAGGAATTGATGAGTCCGCCGACCAGCAGGGCATCTTCGAGGTTGTACACCTCCTCCAGCAAATGAGGCGCCTCAGTTCGGTGACCGTCGACCGCATCTCCGCTGCGGGCGCGATACCAGACGTTCCACTCGTCGAAGGAAAGCCACAACTTTTTCGGGGAGCGCTTGTGCCCGCGAACTTCGTCACAGACCGCCGCGGTCTCGGCAATCTGACGCTCCATGCTTAGATTCATGGCCAGGTATTTCGTCGTGTCGCCAGCTGTGTCGTTCTGATCGTTGCCGAAATAGCGATGCAGGGAGAGGCCGTCTACATAGTCGTAACACTGCTCCAATACTTCGCGATCCCATTCGAGGTAGGTCGGCATGCCGGGGCCGCTCGATCCGCAAGCCACAAGTTTGAGCGAGCGCTCTACACTTCGCATCTGTCGGGCGGCATCCGCAGCCTTGATGCCGTATTCAGTGGCGGACATGTGTCCGATTTGCCAGGGTCCATCCATTTCATTGCCCAGACACCAGTGGCGCGCCTCATGCGGCTCGGCAAACCCGTGCTGTCGGCGCAGATCGCTCCACTTGGTTCCCTTTTCCACATTGCAGTATTCGACCAGTGCCGCCGCCTGTTCGGGAGTGCCAGTACCTAGATTCAGCCCCATCAGAGGCGACGCTCCGGCGGCCTTGCACCATGCCATGAATTCATTCGTGCCAAACTGATTGGGTTCGATCGAATTCCACGCCTTGTCGAGCACGCGTGGTCGATCCTGCTTTGGGCCTACGCCATCCAGCCAGTGATAGCCGGAAACAAAATTGCCTCCCGGATAGCGGACGATGGGAACCCCGATTTGACGGACCTCGTCCAACACATCCTTGCGAAAGCCATTGGAATCGGACAATTTCGAGCCTGGCTCGTAGATGCCCCCATAAATGGCGCGCCCCAGATGTTCGAGAAAAGAACCAAAGAGGTTGCGATCCAGCGGCGCAATCGTTCTTCTGCTGTCGATGAAAACCCGCGCCGGCGAAGAGTCCGACGACGGTTTGGCTTGCGCCAAGGCCGCAAGCGGTCCGGATCCGATTACTATTCCCGCCGAACGGGCGATGGCGGCGCCGGAGGCTTGTTTCAGAAAAGAACGTCTGGAATAGGTGAAGCGACTCATGTGCGAGCTCCGATCGCAGTCCAATCTAACGCAGATCGGATGCATTTGAGAAATCCTGCGCCGAGGGACGATTGGAGAGGCGGGCTGCTGCTACGCGGCCGTTTTTGTCCGGAATTCCCGAAAGACCGTAAATCCAGGTGCAGATCGTGTCCCGCCACAGGATCGCCTGGGCTGCCTGGTATTGGAACCGCGCCAAAATATCGCGGTAACGCTCTTCATCGATGTGTCCCTCGAGCGCTTTCCATTGCGCGACGAAATCCCGAGCACGGTCTGCGCCATCATAGTGGGAGTCGTAGACGTATTGGATGACGGTTTCCCCTGAACGCAGAATGTGTTTATAGCGCACGTGATGGAAAAACAGGAGAAGTGCGTCAGGACAGTTGTTGAGCGATTCATAAAGCCTTTGCACTTCGGGCGGATACTGGCCGATGAATCCAGTTCCCGTCGATACCGTACGATCCATGCCAATTCCCTCGTGATCGGCGCGATGCCATTGTCCCCAGCCATTCTGCTCGGAGGATTGCGGTCCAGGATCGTAGTGATTTCCGAGAATGTTGGTGAGGGTTCCCGCACCGAGCGGTCCGGTGTAGCTCTCGTAGACCGGCCAGGAATTGAGTTGCATCGCGACGATGGTTTTGACCACGAACGGGTCGCTGCCGAAGGTGAGGCGCGTCCATTCATCGGCGATCTTCTCAGCGCTGAGATCGGGATCCCACGCCAGGCGGCCGTAGCCATAGAGATTGGCCATGGCGAGTGGACTTCCTAACCAGTTCGCATCCATCCCCACGTTAGCAACGCCTACGAAGCCACCCGTGGGCCGATGGTAGACCCGGCCGGCTACAAGATCCTTCACCGTCGCGGCCTTCCCCGCGACGTGCATGTCGAAATCTAACGCCCCTTTCCACATGGGTACCAAGAAACAGAGATGACGCTGCTGCCCGGTATATTCCTGCGTGATTTGCAGTTCCACAGCTTCATTGCTGCGACCGAGGCCAGCGAAGAGCGGGGAGACCGGTTCGCGCACCTGGAAATCGATTGGACCATTCTTGATCTGAATGATGACGTTGTCTTCGAAGGCGCCGTCGAACGGATGAAAATTATCGTAAGCCGCCTTGGCGCGATCATTCTTCAAGTCGTGCCAGTCCAGATGGTGGTTGTAGACGAAGGCGCGGTAGAACACGACGCCACCGTGGGGCCTGAGTGCACGCGCAATCGCGTTGGCCGCGTCGGCTGGCGTTCTGCCGTAAGTGGAAGGGCCGAGCCGGCCCTCGGAATCCGCTTTAACGACGAAGCCGCCGAAGTCCGGAATGAACCGGTAGATCTCATCGACCTTCTTCCGCCACCATTGTTCGACCCGGGGGTCCAAGGGATCAAACGTGTCCAGACCCCCGATGACTTTTGGACTGCTTAGATCGACGGACAGGGAAAGTTGCACGCCCCATGGACGGAACACGTCCGCGATGCGGCTGACCTGCGCGATAAAGCCATCTTCAAGCACGGCGGGCGCGGCATTCACATTGTTAATCGTGCACCCGTTGATACCGATCGAAGCCAGCAGACGAGCGTACTGGCCGGCGCGTATCAAGTCGCTCCGAACTTTTCCGTCCGCGAAGAATATTGAAGCTCCACCATAACCGCGCTCGATGCGGCCATCGAGATTATCCCACTGATTCACCCAGCGGACCGGAGCGTACGGTCTGTGCACCTCATCGATATCGGCAAGGCTATCGCCGCGAGCGATCTTGCTCAGCAGAGCGAACACGCCGTAGAGAACACCGCGGTCCGTGGACGCGGCTACCAACAAACATTCGGAGCCATGGATATTCGCGCTCTTCAGCCAATACCCATCCAATGCCAGTTCTGGTGGGAAATTCAACTTCGGGGCCAGAGCGCGCAGGTCTGCCAGCTTCGCGAGCACAATCGCAGCTCCCGGAGACAAGACAGGGGCCGCGCTTAAAGGCTCGCCTAGCATTTGCGCGATGCCCCGGACCAACTCCTGCTGTGCAGTCTTGAGTACGACAGAATCACCGAGCAACGTGGTCTTGAAAGGCAAACCTTGGTACGCCTGCTGCCTTTGTGGGTCTAATCGGGAGTAACGCAGCCAGGCCTCGGCCCCTGTTTCGGCGTCGGCGGTAAGAGGAAATGGGGCAACCGAGATGCAGATCGTTGCCAAGATTGCGCACAAGAGAAACCTGCGCAGCCCCATGTAGTGAACTGGAGCCTTGACGGTTTGCTCCTCTTTCGTGGACCAAGTTGATTTCGTCACAAGCGCGCGTCCTCGCGTACTCGAGTATAAAAGCAGATTTGGCGCTCGTATTCCAGCCATGGAAGCTCAGTCTGGTTCCGGCGCAATCACAATCAGATTGCTTTTCGCGCGCTACAGGCCTAACATTCGCGACATGGAGGGCCTGCCCATGATGCCCGGCCCGGTTTACAAGCGTTTCTTGAAGACTGCGGCAATTACATTTCTCGCGGTTTCTGCATTTGCCCAAGCACCTCCGAAATACGATACCGCCACCGAAGGAAAGGTCAAGGGAACCGTGGAAGAAGTGAAGATTGTTCCGCCCACGGGCGGCAAGCCCCTGGCTTATCTTGTGCTGAAGAGTGGCGCGGATGCGGTCCAGGTATTTCTTTGCCCCAAGAAGTTTCTCGATGATATGGGCGTGGCCTTCAAAGCCGACGACGAGATTGAGGTTACAGGCTCAAAGATCAAGCAGGACGGAGCGGATCTGACTCTGGCCCGCGAAGTGGTACTTAAGGGTGGCGACACGCTAACGCTACGTTTCAAAGACGGCAAGCCAGCCTGGTAGAGATCCAGTCTCTGGCGAGCGACCCGGCGGTTCGCCACCGGAATTCCGCAAATTTCGATCCCCTTGCCCATCGCGCGGGCTAGCTTGATCTCCAACTCTTCATCTTCCTGATAATCTCAAGCAGAGACCGATCGCCAGTGTTTAGGAGTAAGCACATAGTTTGCCGCCTCTAATTAATGTACGCAGCATCTCCAAAGCTTTTGGATCCGATCCACTCTTTCAGAACGTCTCGTTTACCGTTTCCGAGGGAGATCGCGTCGGCCTGATCGGTCCGAACGGCTCTGGCAAGTCCACCCTGCTCCGGATTCTTGCCGGCACGGAAGACACAGATGACGGCGAAATCGCCGTCCGCAAGCGAATCCGTCTGAGTTACGTCGAGCAAGAGTCAGAGTTCAGGCCGGGGGACACAGTTCGCTCGCTGGTCGAGGCCGCATTGAAAGCCTCCGCGGTGACCGAGTCGGAGCGCGGAACGCGTTTTGCGGAGACCCTGGGACGCGCGGGCTTCGTGGACTTGGAAGCGGAAGCTACCGCACTCTCCGGAGGCTGGCAGAAGCGCCTCGCAATCGTCCAAGCGCTGGTCGAGAGCCCCGATATTCTGCTACTTGATGAGCCCACGAACCATCTGGACCTGGCTGGCATTGAGTGGCTCGAAGAGGTCCTTGAGCAAACTGGCTTCGCATGTGTGGTCATCAGCCACGATCGCTATTTTCTGGAGAATGTTGCCACCGAGATGGCGGAGTTGAGCCGAATTTATCCAGACGGATTGCTGCGCGTAAGAGGTCGCTACAGCACCTTCCTGGAGAAGAAGGAAGAATTCCTCCACGCCCAATCGAAGCGACAGGAAGCGCTGGAAAATCTGGTTCATTCGGAAATCGAATGGCTGCGCCGCGGAGCCAAAGCGCGCACCAGAAAATCGAAAGCGCGAATCGACAAAGCGGGCGAGTTGATGGTGGAACTTGCGGATCTGAATACGCGAAGCCGGAGTGAAACCGCGCAAATTGACTTCTCCGCTACCGATCGCAAGACCAAGCGCCTGATTGAATTGCAGAATGTCGCGTACGAAATCGGCGGGAGGCGGCTCTTCCAGGGCTTGAACTTCATCATCTCCGCCGGATTAAGAGTTGGGTTGGTGGGCCCAAACGGCAGCGGCAAGACGACATTGCTGCGCTTGCTGCGCGGAGAAGTTGCGGCGACCGAAGGAGAGATTCGTCGAGCAGAAAAGTTGCGGATCGTGTACTTCGACCAACGGCGCGAACTCGACCCCAATGTGACTCTGCGTCGAGCCTTGGCGCCCGAGGGCGATTCCGTTATCTATCAAGACCGGGTCACCCACGTCGCATCATGGGCAGCGAAGTTTCTGTTCAAGAGCGAACAACTCAACCAACCGGTGGAGCGACTTTCCGGCGGAGAGCGCGCCCGGGTTTTGATCGCGCAGCTCATGCTTCAGCCCGCCGACGTTCTTTTGCTGGATGAGCCCACCAACGATCTGGATATTCCCACCCTCGAAATCCTCGAGGAAAGCCTGCTTGAATTTCGTGGATCGCTGGTGTTGGTCACGCACGATCGTTACATGCTTGATCGTGTATCGACCATCGTGCTGGGATTGGATGGTCGAGGCGGCGCCGAACGCTTCGCCGACTATTCACAATGGGAGACTTGGCAGGCAGAACGCGAGCAAGCCGCCGAGACAACTGCTCGCGTCGCCACGCGTGCCCCGAGCGCGGGAACTGCGACGTCATCGAAAAAGAAACTCTCGTACCTTGAGGCTCGCGAATACGCCAGCATTGAGGAGCGCGTCGCCGCGGCCGAACTCGTACTGGACACGAAACGGGTCCAGTCCGGAGATCCCTCCATTGCCACTGACAGTGCACGTCTGATGAGCGCTCACGCGGAATTGGAAGAAGCCCAGAAAGAAGTGGACGAACTTTACGCGCGTTGGGCAGAGCTTGAGAAGAAGCAAGCCTGATTTTGAGTCCGCTGCGTCTGCCAGTTCCGCCATCCCGGCGCTTTGTGGAAGTGCTTGATTTTACAGCCTATTTTGTACTAGTGTCCCTTCGTCTTCTAAAAACAACGAATGTGAAACTGTGCATAAAGTGTGAAAGTATTCGGGGTTTTGCACAGGTCGTCTTCATTCGCCCATGAAGTGCTTTTCCGCCCCTCTCGGGCTAAGCTGCCCCTCGGCGGAGTCCTAAGGTGGCACCCGAGCGACCCATTAGCGCTACCGCTGCTAGCTTTTGATTTCATGCAAAGTGGACGACTTCCCACTCGTCATAGTGGCGATCTTCCGCGGGGCAAGGCCATCTTGGTATATATACCTTGATGGCATTGCCCCGCGGATCTACAACCCGAGTGGTTCTCCGCCGTTCAGGCACTTCTAGCCATGATTGCGCAGATCGCGAACAACATTTTCGTTGCCGGTTTCAGGAGCGGTCGCGGCGAAGCTCCCCCGGGACGCCGCCTCTGGATAACTTCTGCGCAGCTCACCAACCACCCAGAACCTTACGCGATGCTCGTCGTTCTTTTCTTTTCACTTCTAAGGAACCTTAATGAAGCCAATTATCCTCGCCGTTGTTCTGTTCGTTTCTCTGCAAGACGTGGCTCAGATCAGTTCCGCCCCCACCGCTTCGTCCAATCCGAAAGTGAGGGCGATTACCGGATTCGTACGGTTAGACAGGGCAACGTACCAAAAACAGATTGCTGATGCCCTCGTCGTGTTGCGGCGAGTCAAAGCCGAATTCGAATCTTCCGGTTACAAAGTAGAAACTGTGCGCGTGACGACTCAGCCGCTGGCGGAACTCGTTGCCGGCATGTCGGAGGACCAAGCGTTGGCTTTCCTTACCCAGCTTGACGAACTCTCCATAAAGGAGAATTTCCTGCCGAACGTGGGACCGGGAATGCTGCATGACACCGATGATCCCGCCACGATGCACCTCCTCGAAAGAGCGCTCTCGACTCTTCCGCACATCACGGCCAGCACAATCATTGCCGACGAAGCTGGAATTCACTGGAAAACAATTCGTCGCACTGCCGAACTCGTAATGTATGTCAGCGAACACACTTCACATGGCCAGGGAACGTTCAACTTCACCGCGACCGCCATGCTGAAGCCGTTCGCGCCGTTCTTCCCTGGTTCCTATCACACCGGAGCTGGCAGACAATTCGCCATTGGTTTTGAAGGAGCGAACGTCGTCCACGACATCTTTACCAAAGATAAGGGCAGCCCCGAAGCCGCTCTTGCCGACCTGACCGCCGCGCTCTCAAAACACGCATCGGTGGCTGCGGCTGTGGGCGAAAAAGTCGCAGCGGAAACTGGCTGGGCCTATTTGGGGGTCGACCCCACGCCCGCTCCCTTGGGGGACGTCTCCATAGGGGCCGCGATTGAAGCTTTCACGGGTGCGAAGTTCGGTTCCAGCGGAACCCTCACTGCGGCACGCATCATCACTTCCGCTGTAAAAGCCGTGCCGCAGAAGCAGGTCGGCTACTCCGGCTTGATGGTGCCTGTGCTGGAGGACAGGCTTCTGGCGCAACGGTGGGCTGAGTCTACTTACAATGTCGACTCATTACTTGCTTATTCGGCTGTCTGCGGAACGGGTTTGGATACGATCCCCCTCCCAGGCGACATTAGCCCCGAGCAAATGGAGCGAATTTTCGGTGACGTGGCTTCGCTCGCAACCAAATGGAGCAAGCCCCTTTCCGCGCGACTTCAGCCTATTCGAGACAAGAAGCCCGGCGATCAGACCGATTTCCAGGATCCTTATCTCTTTAACACCACGTTGCACGCTCTGCCGTAGTTGTTTGGCCGCTTCTAACTTGCTGCACCGACGCATTCCTGTCTGCGCTGGATTACGAGGCTTAACTAGTCCAATCTGTGCACGCGCTTAGCCTGTTGAGTTAGTGGGATCGACTCTGTCCATGGATGGTTAGCCCAGAAGGAGAGGAAACCAGCCGCTAATGTTTCCCCTCTTCTGGCCGACGGCTCAGACGCGCTTCCTAAAAACGGTAACGTCCAGTTCGAAACAAACCTGCCGAGTCGTGCCAACTTGCGGTTTGCCCGTTTTCCGGGCTGAATACACGCGAAGAAAAGTCGCCCGGATGATGGCAACTTGCCACCCGTCCGAGGGTACACGGCCATATTGAGTATAGGGATAGGCTAGAAGCACACCCTCGTGTGAGACAGCGAGGCGACCGGTCACTTGGTTGCCCATGACTTCTGCGACCTCCTCCGAGTTGCCGCCCTCAATGGAAACTCGCCATATCTTCTGAGGCTGTTCCGTAGTGACGTAGAAAACAAAACGACCATCGTCCGAACAGGGAGGCGCCCACAAATGCCCATTCGCTAACTTCCTGATGCCATTACCATCTCGATCTACGTCGTACCAGGACAGGCATCCCGGTGTCATTTGTCTGAAAAACCACAAACTTGCCACATGGGGATCAAAGCAGCGGGTAAGTATTTGTAACGGCGACTTTGGGTTATTGCCCTGACCAGCCCATCGATAGGCAGAACATCGGGTGGTCGCTTACCAACAGGCAAACGATCGCAGGCGGGGATCGATGGCCATGTAGGTATTTTAGGTGGCCATTCAACCTCCGCCCCGAATCTACCGCTTTCAACAACCCCTATAAAGCGATAGCCCTTTCTCGGTAGAGTCTCAATGAATCGTGGTTGTTCCGCAGAGTCTTTCAAAGCTTCGCGAAGGCAGTTTACAGCTTTATTCAGGCTCTGGTCGAAATCAACGTTTGCGTGTTGGCGGCGACTCTTTATTCACGAACTGCTGCACGGCGATCTCAAGGAATTCGTTGCATCCATTGGTATTCAGCATGCGATGTCCAAATGATCGGCCACTCGGAAGTAGTTCTACCAATCGCCGAAGAGCAGGTGGTTTGCTCAGGCCGCCTTAAGCGAAATCGCGACACCTTCCTCCCATTGCCGGAGCATGCGATTGCCAGTAGTGGTGCCGTTTGAAAACTGAAATTAGTTCTAAACTGATAACCCAGTTCGTGGATTGTCGGCGACCCTTACATGATCGGATAAAGTAAGACTTGCCCGTGACACGATCAGTAATCATCAAAACTGCGCGATGCGATGTCTAATTCCCCGGCGTCAGTTGCAGCGTGAAGCACCGTCAGCTGCATGCAGTAGTTGGCCGGTGCCTCGCATGAGATTCCGATCGATTAGTTCACCGGGGACAGGAACTGCTCCTCTACTTCGCCGACCTTGGTTAGACATATTCAATGGCGTGCGCCCGAGAAGCGCTCCAACCGGTTTGACTGCATTAATCCCTTGTATAAGCGCTTTGAAAGTTCAATGCGGTGGGAATTCCTGTCTCCGTCCTCCTCTCCCCTTGCACTTCTACAACAGCTGGCGTACCCTCCTGTAGAAGAAATAGGGGAGGGAATCGGATGCCATCTCGATCCATTGATCTTCCGCAGGGCACGTTGGACTTGCTCATCCTCCGCACCCTGTCGCTTGAGCCGCTCCACGGCTGGGCCGTTTCCGAACGTATTCAGCAGATTTCCAGCGACGTGTTGCATGTGCAGCAGGGGTCGCTCTATCCCGCGCTGCATCGCCTGGAGCGACGTGGCTGGGTCAAAGCCCGCTGGGGCACATCCGAGAATAATCGCAGAGCAAAGTTCTACCAGCTCACCAAAGCCGGACGGCGCCAACTCGTGGTCGAACAGGACGCCTGGCAGAAGCTGACGGCAGCCGTGAGCCAGGTCCTCGAAACTGCCTAGGAGGTCGCGTGTTGCTACACGACTTACTCTTCCGACTGCGTAGCCTGATGCGGCGCTCTGCCGCAGAGGACGAACTCGATAACGAGTTGCGTTTTCACCTCGAACGACAGACTGACAAATATGTGAAGTCGGGTACGAGCGAGGCCGAGGCCTTGCGTCGTGCACGGCTGGAGTTTGGCGGACTCGATCAGGTCAAGGACGGGTGCCGCGAGGCTCGCGGTGTCAGCTTTGTTGAGTCGCTGGTGCAAGACTTGCATTACGCCGCTCGCACACTGCTTCACTCGCCCGCGTTTACCGCTTGCGCCGTGCTGACGCTGGCACTCGGGATCGGCGCCAACACGGCGATCTTCAGCGTAGTCAATCGGGTTTTGCTGAATCCGCTCCCATATCGCAACTCGCAGGAGTTGCTGGCTGCCCGGAAAAACGATTCCCTGCCGAATCTTGAAGACATTCAGCGCCAGACCAAGTCATTCGCCAGCAGCGGTGGAATCAATATCGAGCCTATGGACTTCACGGGCAAGGGTGAGCCGGTGCGCGTGCACGGTGCCTATGTTGATGCGGGTCTTTTCGTGACACTCGGCATCCAGCCGATGTTGGGCCGTTGGATCTCAGCCGATGAAGACGTAAAAGGCGGGCCACGGAATGCGGTGGTGAGTTATTCGTTCTGGCGGGACTTCATGGGCGCCGACCCCAATGTGCTGGGCAAAGCGATCCGGCTGAGCGACAACAGTTATGCAGTCATCGGCGTGATGCCCAGGGATTTCACTCTACCGAAGGAGCTTGCAGATGTCTTCGTTTCCTTGTGGGTCGCATATCCCGATGCCGCTGCCGAGCGCGACGTGCATTTCATGCACACCTACTGGCGGTTGAAGCCCGGCGTGCCGCTTGCGCAGGCGCAAGCAGAGATCGCACAGGCGGACCACCGGCTTGCCGAGGCCTTTCCCGACACAGAGAAGGAGCGCGGCACCTTACTGATACCGCTGCATGAGTGGCTGGTGGGAGATGTCCGCTCAGCGCTGCTGATTCTGTTCGGAGCGGTTGGGTTGGTGCTGCTGATTGCCTGTGCGAATTTCGCGATGCTGCTGATGGCCCGGGCCGTGGCACGCCAGCGCGAGCTGATGATTCGCGCCTCGCTGGGTGCACGCAATAGCCGCCTGATTCGTCAACGGCTCACCGAGAGCACCCTGTTGGCGCTGGTTGGCGGAGCTGTAGGACTAGTGGCTGCGAAGGCAGGCACAACGTTGTTGCTGGCATTGAGACCGGCGGAGCTGCATCGCTTTGACGCAATTCCTATGGATCCGCGGGTCTTCATGTTCGTATTCGCCATCTCCCTGCTGACCGGGTTGCTGTTCGGACTTCTGCCGGCATGGTCCGCATCTCGTGGCGATATCGCGGAAGCCTTGCGGGAGAACGCCCGCAGCACCGCCACCGGCGTTTCGCGCAGTCCCTTGCGCAGTTTCCTGGTGACCGGGGAGCTTGCCCTGGCTCTCATTCTGCTCGCGGGTGCGGGATTGCTGATCAAAGGCTTTCTGCGCCTGCGATCCGTCGATCCGGGATTCAATCCGGCTAACATCATTACCATGTACCTTCAACTGCCGGGAACTCGCTATCCGCAGATTCCGCTGCAGACGAATTTCCGACGGGAGTTGCTCGCGCGGATTAACTCCTTTCCCGGGGTGGAGGCGGCGATGATCACCGATCTTCCGTTGGCCGGGAATTATGTAGGCCATCGCGTCGTGATCGACGGACAGCCGACGCCTGCGGTGGGAACCGAACCCGAGGTGCAAACGCTATCGGTCATGGGTAATTACTTCGGCGTCATGCAGATTCCCATTCGCTCCGGACGCGACTTCCGCGCGATGGACCGCGAACAACAACCGCGAGTGGCGATCGTCAACGAAGCGTTCGTGCGGCAACTGTTTCCCGGCCAGAACCCAATTGGAACCCGTATTGACTGGGCCCGATCTGACGAACCCCACGAGTGGATGACGATCATTGGTGTTGTGGGCGACGTGAAACATTCCGGGCTGAACCAGCCAGTGGATCCCGCCGTCTACGCTCCGTTCAGCCAAAATGACGAGGCGTGGCGGAAATTCATGACGCTGGTGATTCGGACGCGAGTTCCGGTAGCAGGCCTGGTCGAGGATGTGAAAAAGCAGGTCTGGAGCCTGGACAGGCAGATTCCAGTAAGCGGCATTCAATCCATGGACGATTTGTTGGCGGTCTCGGTAGCGCAGGAGCGCTTCAACATGTTGTTGCTCGGGAGCTTTGCCGCGCTGGCGGTGGCGCTAGCCGGAGTGGGCATCTACGGTATGGTTGCGTATCGCGTCAATCAGCGCACGCACGAAATCGGAGTCTACATCGCTTTGGGCGCGCAACATCGCCATGTCCTGAGGCTGGTAATGAAGGATGGGGTGAAGCTCGGGCTGCTGGGCATTGTGCTCGGACTTGCCGGCGCCATCGCGCTTACGCGGGTGATGGGCAGCCTGCTCTTCGAAGTGAACCCTACCGATCCCGCAACACTGATTGGTGTGGCGTTGTTGCTCGCGGCAGTCGCTATGCTGGCGTGTTACATCCCGGCACGGAGGGCCTTGAGCATCGATCCTATGACTGCCTTGCGCCGCGAATAACCAGCCTCGCACTGGACAACTTCAGGTGATCTGCACACTCAATTGGTCGGTTGTCGGCCACTCGGAAGTAGTTCCACTAATCGCCGAAGAGCAGGCGGTTTGCTCAGGCTGCCTTGAGCGAAAGCGCGACACCTTCTTCCCATTGCTGGAGCATGCGATTGCCTATCTCCATGAATTCCGTGTGCGCTTTGATGTAGGCTTGCAGTTCTTTTGAGGTATCCGCAGTTGCAGCTTCTATGCGTTCGAGTATCTGCCGGACGCGTGAAGGAGTCCCTCCCATCCGCGT
>Ga0209380_10000923_pt1 | contig 20568 bp, 16 predicted proteins | sample HubBroMetageWFT6_FD_188347 | JGI IMG/M metagenome (GOLD analysis project Ga0209380, IMG submission 188347) | Warmed and freeze-thawed soil microbial communities from the Hubbard Brook experimental Forest, New Hampshire - Hubbard Brook CCASE Soil... | ecosystem: Environmental > Terrestrial >...
CCGGGATTGCAATATTTCAGGTAGCGCACTAGTTCCTTGGACCCAGCGATGTAGCCTCCGCAGGAAGCGAGGGACTTGGAAAGCGTGCCCATCCAGAATTCCACGTCGCTCCTGGCGATGCTGCTGTGTTCGCCGATTCCACGGCCGGTCTGGCCCAGCACCCCCAAAGAATGGGCCTCGTCCACAAGCAACAGCGCGTTGTGCCGGCGCTTGATCTCTATAATCCTGGCTAGCGGTGCTATATCGCCATCCATGCTGTAGACAGCCTCGACGGCAATCAGGACGCGCCGCGCGGTTTGGCGCGCCCGGCGAAGGATTTCGTCCAGCGAATCGGGATCGTTGTGCGCGAAGGCGTGCCGTTTGGCCCGCGACAATTGAATCCCTTCGAGGATCGAGTTGTGCGCCAAACTATCATGGATTACCAGATCCTCCGGGCCGAACAAGTGTCCGATGACGCTCACGTTGGTGGCGTGGCCGCTGACCATGACGATGGCGTCCTCGCATCCCAGAAAATCGGCGATCTCACGCTCCAGCTCGCCGTGCAGCGGTTTCTCTCCGGAGACGAGCCGGCTGGCGCTTACCGAAGTCCCATAGCGATTCATTGCTTCCACGGCTGCAGCCGTTACGTCCGGATCGCCCGATAGCCCAAGGTAGTTATACGAGGCGAAGTTCACATATTCGCGGCCGTCGATGAGTGAAGTCTCGTTGGTAACACGCTCGTGCACGGAAAAGTACGGGCTCTGTATTCCGAAACTTCGCGCGGTATCGATTAGCTCGTGCAGCGCCTTCACTTCCGGGAATTCCTCAATCTGCCAACTTGAGGAGTCGATTTTCTTCACATGCGCGCCATGGCCGTCATTGTCACCGTTCGACCGGGGTTTGCGCTGGACCAACCTGCAGCGCAGGCCACGAACCTGCAGGAGCGGGCGGTTCTCCGAGTCAAGGAGATCAAGGTCGCCAATCAAGGCGCCCTCCGCAGATTCTCTGACGAGCCCAACGGCAGTTAGTTCCGCCCCCGCTTGAGGACGCGCCAGGACGCGAACCTCGTCGGCTCCGACCGGTAAACCAATGACGCCCAAGTTCACCAGGGCCCAGTAGGCGCAGAGCTGCATCATGCCGTCCAGCGAGAGCACGTCCAGCGCCGCTCCTTCGGGACCGCCTTCGTGGCAGGATGCTCGAACCTTTCCAACGGCGTGCGTCGGGCCTATTTCGATCATTGATGAGAGCGCGCGAAATCTGGGCCCGTGGAAGTTGAGGCGTTCGTAGAAATCGGGAATTGACAATTCAGGGGTCTTGCCGCCGGGCGGGGGTAGAAGCACCGGCAAGGAGTCCGAAGCGCTTGTAGCGCATAGTTGCACCGAGGGCTGGCGCTTCTTATGGCCTGAAGACCCGACTCCAATTTCTACCGCACTGCCGTTTCGTTCCGCAGTGATTTCGAGCCGGGTAGCACCTGTCTCCGGGACGGTGAATGCTTCCGATGCAATGATGTTCGAAAGCGCGAGCCCGGGTCCCAATCCTAAGCGCGCCGCCGCAGCGGCCGCGTAGTCCAGAGTGACTGCCAGCGGCACGAGGATCCGGCCATCAAACCTGTGATCATCCAGCCAGGGCTGTTCCGCTCTGGAAACCGAGAGGACGGAACGGTCAACGGTCTGTTCCTCCTCAAGTCCAGCACCAATGACAACCTCACCAGACGCCCCCTCAGCGCCCAATTCCGCAAGGACATGCGCGAGGCCTGTCTCATCATTCAGAAAGCGTACGCGGCTGCTGAGGACGCGCCTGACAGGCTCAGGCAACTCGTTCACCATCCCACTGTCTTCCCATGGCGGAAGGTCCAAGGTGATTACACGAACATCCGGACGGTCGGCGCCGAGCACCGATGCCAGCCTGCCGAGGAGATGGTTCGCGGCTGAATAATCGGACTGGTGCGCATTGCCGAAACGTCCGGCCCAGGATCCATACATGAGGAATGTGCCCAACGCGTCGGTCTTCGCGGCTTCCCACAGCGCCAGGCCGCCGGCGACCTTGGTATCGAAAACGGCGCCAGCAAGGTCAAGGTCCTTGTTCTCGACGGACCCGTCAGCCAGAATCCCTGCGGCGTGGACAACGTGCTGAATGCTGCCGAAAGCGTCGCGGCCACGCTGCAAAGCCGAGGAGACCTCGGAAGAGTTGCGGACGTCGCATGGGACGTAAAGAGCCACGCCTCCGGCCTCGAGTACCGACCGAACCGTTTCCGGTGAGTCCGGTGAGCGTCCGAGCAGCAAGAGTCGCGCCTTGTGGCGCCGCGCCAGTTCAATGGCGAGCTTTGCGCCAAGGCCTCGCCCGCCGCCAGAGATGGCCACGACGACGCCCTCGGGCAGTGGACGATACTGCACAGCTTGCTTTTCCAAAGCCATCGCCCGTCTGGTCCCGGAGACATAATTGACTTCAACGGGATCATTTGGCCCGGCCAATTCCCTGAGAACCCGTTCAGCGATCACGTCCGCCGCGGCATCCGTTTCAGTTTCCACGGATCTAACGAATGCTTTGGGCCATTCGTGCGCCAGCGCCTTAGTCAGCCCGGCCATTCCAGCATTTCGTATGCCTGTGAAAACTGTCAGGAACGCGGCCGGAGGTGAGTCGCCCGCTGCCAGGGAACCGGCGCGCCGGAGCGTCGCCATAGTCGTTGATCGCATGGCTGAAGCGTCGTCGGCGCCTTCTGGCGTGTCCAAGCCCGACAGGTCAATTAAACTCTGTGCTCCGTTTCGAACAATGGGATCGTTCGGCAAAACTGTTCTCACCTCGGAGCCAACTTCCTCCAGGCGCTGCGCCAGAATCGGAGCCACGCCTCGCGAGTCCGCGACGATCAGGAACGGGCCGGCCAATGGCAGCGCGCGGGGCGGCTCCGATGCAAGCGGCTGATCCACCGGGACCACCACGTATCTTTGAATTTCGTTTTTGGCGGGTGCGCTTTGCGCCGCCTGAGCGGATCGACCGGCCGCTGCGGTCACCTCACGTATCAAATCCCCGACGGTGGTATCCGCACTGATCAGAGATTCAGGAAGATCTTGCGCCTCGGGGATTGCCGCTATCAGGCTGTCGTAGAGATCCATCCACATGAGTGAGTCGAAACCCAAGTCGGCGCCAAAGCGCGACTCGGGCTTCAGGCTTTCCACGGGAAACCCGGTCAATTGGAAGATCACATTGAGGACTCTATCCGAGGGGGTGCCAACGACTCCGCCGGCGGCGAGCGTGACGCTTGGATCGTCCACGAAAGGTTCGTCGTCCCTGGGTTCGGCTACAGCTTCTGCGGTGACTTCCGGGGCTACTACGGGTGAGCCGCCTTTGCGCTCGGACCGTCGTGACTTGCTCACGACCCAATAAGAGCGCGAAGGATAGAGCGGGCCGGGAAGGCTGGTTAGCCGCGCATCACCAAAAAGCGAGGATAAATTCAAGGACATGCCTTGAACAACTAGTTCGCCAAGCCCTGCCAACAGCCTTTCACAGAGTTCTCCTTCTCCGGCAAAGGGGTTGGTTACGCGGGGCGTATCGGCAGATTTAGGCCCGGAAATGCGGTGCGCCAGATCCGCGGGCATGTGGTTGCCGCCAATTTGAATGAATATGTTGGCGCCTGTGCGCTTGAGGGAACGGATTTCTTTTTCTGGATCGAGGTCCTCCGTGCAGGCCTGCGCCAGAATCTTTGCGACGCCGGTGGGATCGCCTGGATACAAACCAGCCGTGGCGCTGGAAACGACGGGAATGCGCGGAGGAGAGACACGCAAAGTGGCCAGGCGAGCGCTGAGAGCGCCGTTTGTTCCAGCCGAGGGAGAGGAATGTAAGTCAGAGCTAAGTTGGGCGAGGAAGTGCAAGGCCTGCTGCTCCTCCAGAATTCCACCCGTCGTTGCCGCAATCAATTCTCCCAGCTTGCGGCCGATCGTCACGTGAGGCCGCAGATTCAAATCCGAGAAAAAATCAACCAGGGCAAGCTGCGCTGCCGCGAACTGCGGCTGGCCATCGCCATGCGCGACGCTCACCGAATCGGATGAAGCGCGCATCCCGCCGCCGTTGCTTGGAGGATGAAGATACGTGTGAGACGGAAATTCGAGGAATCCATCCATCTTCGCGGCGATCGCTTCAAGCCGCGCCCGGAACGCGGGAAAGCGCCGGGAAAAATGCGAATCGTAGTGTGACCAAAGATCCCCGTGCTCAGGAAAAAGGAAAGCGATCTTGCGCTGGCTGTCCGGGACGGGCTCGGGTGCGTAAAAAACGCCGTCGCTCGGCACCTTGGCCACTGCCGCAATCGACTTTTTTAGCATGTCGAGGAGTTGGGTGCGGCTGCGGGCAACGAACGCCACGCAGGCGGATTCCCGGCGCCGGCCCACGGTCAGCGTATAGGCCAAATCCCGGACAAGCGAGGTCGAGTTGCTGACTACTTCGGCCAGATCGCAAAGGTGTTTTGTCAGAAATTCGGGCGTAGCCGCCGAGATCACGAATAACTGAGGCTCCTCAGGGGTAGAGACCGCAACCACTGTATTTCGTTTCAACGACTCGGGTGCTTCCTCGAGCACGACGTGAACATTCGTGCCTCCGAAGCCGAATGCACTGACGCCCGCGCGGCGCGGCACTCCTCGGCGTGCTTCAAACGGCTGGGGCGCCACAGGTATGTGGAACCCCGATCCATTCAGGCCGAGCTCGGCGCGGACAGACTGCAAGCCGGCTTGCGGAGGGATGACGCGGTGGTTTACCGCCAGAACGGCCCTGATGAGGCCTGCGATGCCGGAGGCCGCCAGGGAATGGCCGACATTCCCCTTGACCGATGAGACGGCACAATGTACCGGGCCCTGGCCGTTGGCCTTGACATTCCCTTTGAGCGCAGCGATTTCCGTCAAGTCGCCCACCGGAGTGGCGGTGCCGTGCGCCTCAATGTAGCCAACAGTGTCGGGCGAAATATCCGCATCTTTGTAAGCGCGCGCAAGAGCGTCCACTTGCCCGCTGAGCCGCGGAGTCATGGGCCCCTCGCCGCGGCCGTCGTTATTGAGGCCTACGCCTTGCACGAGCGCCCAGATATGATCCCTGTCGCGCAAGGCGTCCTCCAGACGCTTGAGCACAACCACGCCGACGCCTTCTCCCAGGACAAAGCCATCCGCCTTTTGGTCGAAAGGCCTGCAAACGTCGTTCCCTGATAACGCACCGATGCGGCTAAACCCTATAAGCAAGTCGGGCGTGCAGATCGTGTACACGCCTCCGACGATTGCGGCGTCGCAGATGCCAGTTCGCAAGTGAAGGACCGCCCCGTGCACAGCCAACAGCGCGGAGGAGCAGGCGGCGTCGGTAACGAGCGCGGGCCCCTGCAAATCTAACGCTCCGCTCACGTTGCAGGCGATCATATTCATCAGCAGCCCTACCATCGTGTACTTCTGGGGAGCCGCAACGTTACGAACGGCTCCTGCGGCCGCTCCCGCCGGCATCGGCGGAACGCGACCCCATTCCCCACCCAGTAATTGTTTGGCGCGCAGACGGCTGACCACCAGGTCCCTGTATTCCGCAGCGGAGGCGCCGACGTACACGCCCGTCGCCTTGGGCAGAGCGCGGCCGCGGTAGCCCGCGTCATTCAGCGCAACACGCGTCTGATCGAGGAACAAGCGCTGCTGAGGATCCATCGGGTAAGCGCGCCGTGGCGGCATGCCGTACTGCTCTGGGCCAAACGAACGGATATCGTCAAGGCAAGCGATTTTCCGCGCATACGTCATATCGGTGCTGCGCCGGTCGGGGCTATAAAATGCCGCATGATTCCAGCGATCTTCGGGAACGTCGCGGACATGCGAACTCCCTGCCAGCATGCCTTGCCAGAACGAATCCAGGCGGGAGGAGCCGGGAAACAAGCAACTCATGCCTACAATGGCGATGGGGTCGCGCCGGGTCATGCGATGTGTCCCTCTTGTTTCAGCCAGGCGATGGTCGGCGCCAGAGTGGCGCGGGCGTCACGAAACTTGACACCCAGGTCCCTCTGCGCTTTGGAGCCGTCGACGAACCAGTAGCGCGTGGCGTAGGGAATCACGCTGGCATTGTAAGGTAACGGCAACTGAAACTTAGTCGCTACGCGAGTTAAACGGCGAATCAAATAGTTCGGCAGAGTCACGACTTTTGGCCGCCGGCCCACCAATTGCAAGCAAAGAGCGGCGAGTTGACGAATGGTCAGGTTTTCTCCAGCCAGGATGTATCGTTCTCCCGGACGGCCTTTGGCAAGGGCAGCGACGATGCCCGCAGCAACGTCGTCCACGTGGGCCACACTGGTGCCACCGGAACATACCAATACGGGTTTCGAACGAACGAAGTGAACCAGATTGCCCGCGGTGACGAATGCGGTGTCGGATGGTCCGTAAACCTCGGCAGGATTCACTACGATCACCGGCACACCCTGGGCCAGAGCTTTTCTGCATTGCAACTCTGCGTTGCGCTTGGCGAGCGCATACTTGAGTTCGGGATCGTCGAGGGTGAACTCCGAAGACTCGTTGAAGACTTCAGGCTTATCGGAACCGTTCACCGCAGCCACGCTCGAAACAAAAATGACGCGGTGTGCCGGAAGATCCAGAGCGGCCTGAAGAACGTTTCTGGTACCGTCTTCCACAACCTGCTTCAGAGCGGGCGAATCGATTTCACCCCAGGAAGAGAGACCCGCGAGGTGGATGGTTGCCTGGCAGTCCGTCATGCCTTTTCGAAGCGAATCGGCATCGCGAACATCCCCTTGCACGCGCTCCATGGGTAAACCGTCGATGCGCTCCGTGCGGCTGCTTGGACGAAGCAGACAACGGACTTCGTAGCTCGCCTGGAGAAGCTTCCGAACGACCACCGAACCGATAAACCCATTGCCTCCAGTGACAAATATCCTCAAGGATGCCGGACCTCACGAAGTGGATGAATGTATTCCCTCGCCAGTCGAAGCCCAAGATGCAACGCGACCCGGCGCAATGTACCACAAGTTAATACCTGCTGCACTGATCTTGTAGAGGCTCAATATATTTGCCCCCAGACGACCGGGCCGCTCCGAATCTTTACTGGACGCACAGAACTCCAAATTCTTCGGATTCTCACGGATTCGCCGTCCTCGACGGACGGGGATGAATCCGTAAACGACAGCGTTTCGGACCCTCTGGGTAGGGAAAGTAATACTGGGGCGACAGCGGCAGAATATTCTTCGGAGGAAGAAACATCCGCAGCGCCTTGCCGTAACGGCTCCCACCAGCGTTGGGCCGCGGACATCACTCCGATGTACAGGAAACCCCCAATAAAAAGCAGCATGAACGGTGCGGTTCTATAGTTCTTATCGTGGATCATAAAGATAAACACGTAGTAGATGGGAACCTGTATCGTCATTGCAGGCCACTCGAATGGGTCGGACTCCGTGGAGGGCACGTTATGGCGGCACTTTAGGTAAGTATAAACAAGCCAGCAGCGACGGATCCCATAGAGACTCAGGATCAACAGGACAATCAAATACGGAATCAGGATAGCCAAGTCAAACGAATCGAACTTGTAAAGCCCGTCGAAGGGACTCGGCGCTTGCCCAGCGAGAATCAAATAAACTTTGGCTAACATAGAGCGCAATCCCACTATTCGTACCGGAGTGATTCACATGGATCAACTTTAGCGGCTCGACTGGCTGGTAAGTAACCGAAAAACAGACCAAACAAACAGGAAACGAACAAAGCCAAAAACGGCGAAATCCAGGACGACTGCAGCGTAATGGCCTGGTCCAGCATGGGCCTTATGAGCACCGGAAATGCCAGCCCCAAGGCGATGCCGGCCAACGCTCCAGTCAAACTGATGACCAGCGCCTCGAGGAGAAACTGGTGCATGATCTGAACGCGCCGGGCGCCGAAGGCTCTGCGAATCCCGATTTCCTGGGTCCGCTCGATCACCGACGTGAGCATGATGTTCATAATCCCCACGCCGCTGCTGACCATGGCGATCAAGGCGATGACCAGCATGACAAACCTCAGCGCAAAGGCCATGTGGTCGGCCAAGCTCAGAATCGGCTCCAAATTCTGCACGCGATAGACGGAGGGACCTGGATGCCGGCTTTTCAGAACGCGCGCTACGTTTTGAGTAACGGAGCCAACATCGTTCGGGGTGCGCGCCTGCACGTAGAGCAGCGCCACCTTATCTTCGCCGGTAAGGTACTTCATCAGCTCGAAAGGCACCAAAACGGACTCGCGCTGAATCTCGGCCATGCCGAAGCTGGTGACGCGCTCCATGAAGACTCCGATGATGTCAAACCGCAGGTCGCCCAGACGAATGCTTTTCCCCACTGGGTTTTCGTCGGGCGAGATGCGCTTAGCAAGACTCGAAGTAATCAGGCAAACCTTGCTGCGCGACTGGGTATCGCTCGGATCGAAATAGCGCCCTTGCAGAATAACAAGTTTTCGAATCTCCTGGAAACCACGGGTGACTCCAACCAGGTTGGCCGGGGCCTCATTTCCGTCCAGCTCCGCTCCCACGGGCATCCAGCGGGTGCCTGCTGTCTCGGTCACCTCGGGAATGCTTTTCTTCACCGCCTCAACATCGTCCAGATTAATATCTTCGCTTCGAATGGGTGGATGGCGGGTATCGAAATCGTAGTCGGCATAAACGAGGTTCGAACCGATTCCTTCGATTTGCTCCATAACGTAGCGCCGCTCGGTCAAGGAAACCGTCACGACCAAAACGATGCAGGCGCTGCCGATCATCACGCCGAAAATGGCCAGGCACACGCGCAGCTTGTTGCTTCGCAGGGAATCAAAAGCGATCGCTAGCGTCTCGTTGCGCAAGATCCCATTATCTCGGTAAGCCATTGCACACACACTCGCGTTCCGTAAACATCTTCCGAGTACGGGCCCACTCACGATGCGCAATCGCCGGCGCTACGCCGCGAACGGTTTGCGCAACGCTTGCTTTTTGACCGGCCCGAACAACCTTAGATGCCCCACCGACCGTGGGAGTCTACGTCTGAGACTCTGCCAGCCGCAGTGCCATTGTCAAGGCGTAACTTTGGCAAACTTGTCCTCTCCTGGAATATTAAGACGAAAGAATTAGCCATTGCGTTGTATGGCGACCCTCTGCTTCGGTGCGAAATTTCGATTGGTGCAAGCGGCTTGCTACAGTGTTTTCCGGAGATGGCGGCAGCCTAAGCACCTAAACAAAAAGCGAAGGATTCCCGATCGGCAAAAATGAATGGCGGCTCTTCGGCGCGAAGCCGCGCGAAGTGGCCGTATCGCAGACGCCGGCAAATTTGCCCTCGCCGCCGGGGCGGAAATAAATTCGCAAGCACAAACGGCCAGGTGGCGCTAGGCAACAGAAATTGTCTTGAACCGAGAGCGCTCATTCTCTGGGATGCCCCGCCCAAAGAGGTTTTCGCAGGCAATCTTGCAACGGGGCATGCTATCGTGACGCCATGATATCCATCGTGATTCCCACCTATTACGAGGAGAAGATTATCGAGTTCACTTTGCGCTCGCTTAAATCGCAGCTCACCATCCCCCATGAAATCATTGTTTCCGATGGCGGCAGCAAAGACGGAACCGTGGCAGTGGCCGAAAAATACGCCGACAAAGTGGTTGTCTTCGGCGGAACAGAGCGGCAGACCATCGCGCAGGGCCGAAACGAAGGGGCCAGGACCGCTCGAGGCGAGTTTCTGGTATTTCTTGATGCCGACTGCGTGATTCGCGATCCGGACTCGTTCTTTACGGCCGCCCTGGCCGATTTTGAACGCATGGGCAATCTGGTGGCCCTCACCGCATTGCTGCGCGTTTTACCGGAAGGGGAAACCATATCAGACAGGATAGTTACATCTATAGTTAACATTGTCGTAGTATTCAAGAATAACGTCCTGCACAAAGGGGAAGTCCCCGGGGGCGAGTTCCAGATGATGCGCAAGCAGGCTTTCGACAAAATTGGCGGCTTCAACGGACAGCTGGTCACACGCGAAGACCGCGACATATTTTTCCGCCTCTCAAAAATAGGCAGGACCTTGTGCGATCCGCGCCTGACCGTCTTTCATACCGGAAGACGGGCGCACATGGTCGGCTGGGGCCGCCTGATCGTTCTGTTCCTCGTCAACACTCTCTCGTTCCATGTAAGAGGAAAAATTCGATCCAAAGAGTGGACGCCCGTCCGGTAAGAAGCGCCCGCAAAAGAATTTATTCAAATCCACAGCAAATTGCGACGGTGAGCGCCGCTCGATGTGCGGCCCGGCGGCGCGGCCTCAATTCCAAAGGCGGCATCGCTGTTCGACTATTTTGCGGGCTGCTCGCGAGCCAATTCCGGGCGGACATAAACTTCGATCCATTGACTGTGCCGCTGCCAGCGAGCGGCGCGAACCAAGCCCAGGCGTTCGTGGATTTCCACGCCGCTGATTTCCGGCTCGTAATCATAATACTTGCGTTGAATGGCCATCAGGAGCGGCCATTGTAGTACCGTCCAGGGCCGATCCCACGGGCGCGCATAGACCACCAACACATCGATCTTGCCCGGATCGATGGCCTGGACATTCGCCAAATGGAAATCCGGGATTTCGACGGTGGGCAAAGGCTGGCGCACGTAGCCAAAGAACGGATCGGAAAGCTCTTCTGTGAATGGCCACAAGGAGGTTACGCGGTGTTGCGCCAGGCGCATTTCCAGGAAGTTGGCGGCATCCTGCTGCACGCGGACGAAATCCACCATCGCCAAATCGTCTTCGAGCGAATAGACAAACGGGGAAGGCGGGAAATTCCAGAACAGGCCAGCGACGAGGCCGGCCAGCCAGAGAATCACGATTGCAGTGCGCCACGGCTGCGGACGCAGGGACCACGCGGCGACCGCGGAAATGTAGAAGAGTGGAAGGGCCGGCAGCAAGTAGCGGTTCAGTGTTGCGCCTCCAAAAAGGCTCATAAAGACCACATGAGCGGCGACGAACAGGCCGACCAACGCCCATTGCGGCGTGGCGAACAAGCGCGATTTGCGCCAGGCAGACGCGATCAACAAAGTCCCGACCCAGCGGAACTCGGCGACAAAAAGGTAATAAAATCGCCGCACGAAGGCGCTCCCGGCCCTCGCCGGCTCCAGCGAATAAATCAAGTTGTAGGTTGCGAATTCCTGATTGCCCAGCCAGTGCCCGGTCGCGCGTTTCAGCAGGAATAACCACGCTCCGAGGGCCAGGAACGGCGCCAGGAAGTAGCACGCCTGACGCAGCCGGCGTTCGCGGATCAAAAGCCACAGCAAGAACAGGCCCGCGGCGACAATGCCTGTTTCTTTTGCCAGCACAAGCAGCGTGCACACGCATGCAGCGGCTGCATAGCGCCGCCGCAAAAATAGAATCAATGCCAGCGCGGTCAGCACCATCGCAGGCATATCGAGCTGCGCCAGCATTGACTGCGTGTAAAACAACGGCGAGAACAGAAGCAGCACCGGCGCCAGCAAAGCCGGCACAGCGGGCAGCGAACGGCACAGTTCGATGCCCAGCTGGAACACGAAAAATAGACCGAGCGCGGCGATGAGCAGCATCGCCATGCGGGTGGCGAGAATGGAGCGGCCTGCCACGCTCCACACCAACGCCACGTAGGCCATCACTCCGGGCGGATGAACATTGGGCGTCGCGGAATGCGGTATCCACGCGCCGTCGCGAACAATATCCAGCGCGGCCGGCACGAATTGGCCCATTTCATCCCAGAAATATGGCAGGCGCAAATATGGCAAGTGCAGCGCGAGAATGATTCCCGCAAAGACCACGAAGAAGAACAGGTAGGTGACTGCAGAAACGGGGCGGCGCGAGTTGTTCCCGGCACGGCCGGGCAAAACGATCTGCTTTTCGCCCGCAAGACGATCCAGATCATGGAAGAAGAGCAGGGATCGAAGTAGACCGCGGGAAGAAGGCGTGGGCATAATGACCGGCTCGAATCAGGGTCCGGGCGCGGCAGGCCCAGGTTAGACTCAGGACGAGACTTTGCTTGCGTTGCCACCGGTTGTCAAGACGCATCGCGGGCCGGTAGTGGTGCAGTTTGGGCCGAGTCCGTCAAAGTTCTAAGTGTACTCAACCCTTGACACGGCTCGCGGTCTTGGTGATTATCATGCCGCATTTTTAACTGACGGAGTGTGCCATGGCCGAAAAGGCAGGCATCGAGACGAATAACAACCTCTCGCGGCGCACTTTCCTGGCCACGGCCGCGACGGTGGGGCTCGGCAGTTTGGCGATTGCGCAAAACGCGTCCGCGCGCCCCGACATCGTGCACACTGATTTTTCGACGCTTCCAGCTTATGGGAACGGCACCATTCCCGCCGGCATCCGCTCGCGCCAGATCGCAAACGTGAACGGCATGACCGTACATATTTTGGAAGCAGGTTACGAAACTCCGGGCCGGCCCGCAGTCTTGCTCTTGCATGGCTTCCCGGAACTCGCCTATAGCTGGCGAAAGGTGATGCCGTCTCTGGCGGCCGCGGGTTATCACGTGATCGCCCCCGATCAGCGCGGCTACGGCCGCACCATCGGCTGGGACGATTCCTACGACGCGGACCAGGATGCGTTTCGAATACTCAACATGACGCGGGACGCCATCGGGCTCGTCTACGCGCTGGGCCACCGCTCGGTCGCGATGGTAGTCGGACACGACGCCGGCGCACCCATCGCCTCCTGGTCCGCGCTCATCCGGCCCGATATTTTCCGTTCGATCACCATCATGAGTTCGCCGTTCGAAGGCGCGCCCTCGTTGCCCTTCGACACAGCGAACGGCGCGCCCTTGCCGCGTCCGGCCATCACGGACGACGAGCTTGATGCCGAGCTCGCGAAGCTCAACCCGCCGCGGAAATACTACCAGAACTATCAGCGCACTCGCGGCGCGAGCGATGACATGCTTCATGCGCCGCAAGGCCTGCACGCCTTCTTCCGGGCCTATTACTTCTACAAGAGCGCCGACTACAAAGGGAACAATCCCCACCCCCTGAAGGCGCGCACCGCCGAGGAGATGGCGCAAATTCCGACCTACTACGTGATGGAAAAGGACAAGGGCATGGCGGCGACCGTTGCGCCGTTCATGCCGCCGGCGGATTACATCGCGAATTGCAAATGGCTGACCGAAGCCGAGGTCGATGTGTACGCGACCGAATACGCCAGGACTGGTTTCACTGGCGCGCTGCAGGGTTATCGCGTGCGGCGGGGCTCCGATCCCAGGAGCATCGCCGAGATGCGCACCTTTTCGGGCCGCACCATAGACGTACCCTCTCAGTTCATCGCCGGGAAAAGCGACTGGGGCGTCTACCAAACGCCGGGAGCGGTCGACAGGATGAGAAATAGCGCCTGCACGCATATGTCCGAATTCCATCTTCTCGATGGCGCCGGACATTGGGTGCAGCAGGAGCAGCCGGAACAGGTGAGCGCATTGCTCGTTCAATTCTTGCGCGCTTACTCTTGAACTTGATCACACGCGCCTCGTGCATCGGCCAACCAAGCCGGCTCGGCCGAGTCACTCCATCAGAACCCCAATCCGTGCAAAGTCACCCGCCGCGCGGACGGGACGTGACTGGATGCGGCATGCGCAACGGGATTCTCAAAAACTGAAAATTTCGCCTGCATGTGGGTCACATCCGATGTGGCGATATTACCTGCCCACACGCGTGGCAATCCGCGCTCGAGGGCACATCTATCCGAAACAAAACCAGCTTCAACGAAGCAAGTGGTCATGCGGCAACCAAACGCGACTACCGCGAAAGGTGACTTCTTGTAAGTTCTCTAAAGAATGGCGCGCCCAAGGGGACGATTTTAGAACTTTTCTCAGCGATTTCGTGGCAAGCCTCACACAGGCGAAGTTTCCCGACGGGTTCGGGCTTTAGGACGCCCGGAACCTGGGAGTAACTCGTCCCCTTGGCCTACTATCAGGAAATGTCCGAGCCTGTTGAGCCCTGCCAATCACTTCAACATCCATCCTGCAATCCGCAGCCATACATCTGTATTTCTTATCGTTAAAGTAAGCATCTGCAAGGCGAGGACCATTGCACCGCCCCAGACCCACGCTGGATGAAGTCTCCGGTTCTTTAAAGCGTCGTACGCGACACAGATAACGATGCATGCGTCGTTTAACCCGAATAGAGTCACTCGGTCAGCGTTCTCGACAAACTGCAGTGGCAGACGGTCGAGACCCGGTAGAAGAATGCTTAGGCCGGAAAGCACCATGAGCCGCTTGTGGTAATCAGCGCGCCTCCGCAGAAAAATTGCTGCCGTCACAAAAGTTCCGAATAAGAGCAGAACGCCAAGAGGGACAGGCAGAAAAACGAGAGGTGGCTCCGATGGCGTATCATTCGCGATGAGATGAAGGTGCCCCTGACTCAAGGCCACCGGAACTCCAACCACCAAGACCATTCCTGCCAGCACGGCGCCAACCACTCCCAATCGCCGATGCAAGTCCGTGCGGTGCGTTGCGATGAGACGCACCTGAATGAAGAACAAAACAAGCCAAGCGGTCATCACCAGCCCATGAATGTGTAGGAGCAACCGTAGCGGTGGTGTTCTGAAGAGAACTTTCAGATAATAGGTCTGCGCGAATCCAACAAAGACGATGAGGGCCATTCCAATCGCGACCCCGGCACATAACCGGCGATCGCTTGCCCTGCGATTCACCTTTGCGCTGAATGTTGATGTAGCAGACATAGGAATCAGCGAGTTCATCTACGGGTCTTACGCGTAGCGCCGGACTTCCCAGTCCATACGTCTTCTGATTGAGCAGTCTAGAACTACCTTACAAACATTAGCAACCAATTTCGGCCAAGTTCTCAAAGACACTCGCTACCCGGCAGTTAGACGCGACGGCCCGAATCATACCCTAGGCAGAGCCCGAGCCACTTGCCGGATGGATGTATGATACAGGCGAGGTGTCAATTAGGTGGGTTCCGCTGATCCAACAAATCTAATGCCACCCACGTGCGACCAGCATCGTCTGTCTGGTATAACCAGCCTCCCTGGCATAGGAACCAACCTCGTCCAGACGGCAAGATTACCAATTTCGTGATCAGCCCTGCTCCGGGACTAGTAATCAGCACGTCTTTCTTTTGCTGCCAAGTCGAACCCCCATTGGCCGTGCAGAAGAGGTCCGAGTTCATTGTTGCGCACACGTGATCGTCATCCCAGGAGGATAGATTATCGAAAGATAGGTAGTCTCCCATTTCCATTTCTTTCCGCCAGTGCTTCCCGAAGTCCTCCGTCCCCCAAATAACTGCCTTCATCGATGTTCCCGAAAGCCATCCGCGCCCACTTGACCGGAAGAGGATGGATCGAGGTAGGAAAGGATCGCCAACTACTAATGGTTTCAGCTCTGAAGCGGGCTCCCATGTCGCGCCGAAATCATTTGAATGAATGACATATCCTTCGCCATAGACCCATACGCCCGCCTGCCGGCTTGCGAAGATCCCCGAGCAGGCCCAAAGAGACTTTGGAATATCAACAACGCGATGAACCGATCTTCCGCCGTCAGAAGCTTGCAGTATCAGTGCCACTAGTTGCGAATTCACCGGCGGCCCTGCACCAATGACCCACCCGCGTCGCGAATCCACGAATGCAAATTCCCTCGCGCTTCCATGCCATGCCGCTCTAGAATCAATAATTGGTTTTGAGGAAGTATCTTTCCAACTCTTTCCTCCGTCGTCTGTGCGCAACAGGTGGAATGCCTGATCATCAGGCGCTTTTCCCTGAACCAATTTCAACGCCCATCCCAATTGGGGGTCGACGAAGAAGACTCGAAATACGCCACTCGGAATTTGCCATCTTTTCCAGCGTATGCCGCCGTCATCCGTGCGAAAGAGGCGGAATTGTTGCCGGTCATGGTCTTCGACAACGACCCAACCATGTGATAAATCCAAGAAGAACAACGTGGTCACTTCATGGGTGTTCGTATTAAACGGGGGAGGCTCAAGAACCGGTACAAGTTGAGCCTTGGCAACGGGAGGTATGAGGCAGAGCACGGTAAGAGCTGCGACCACCTTAATGATGAGGTTGCGGTGGGCAAGCGATCTTGGGATTAGCCGTCTCATAGGTTTCCATGCCGTACTTCCATCGTCATTGACCCGCTTAGGTACTCTTGGAAGTCGTTGAAAAGAACCCGCAAGAATGGTGGCGCGCCCGGAGGGACTCGAACCCCCGACCCTCTGCTTAGAAGGCAGATGCTCTATCCACCTGAGCTACGGGCGCTCTCTCCCTAATTTCTCATATTACAAACACTTTCGCTACTTCCTGCCTTTTTTTCGCGCGTACATGACGGCGCCAATTTCAAAACACAAGTCAACGGTGCAAGAGAAAGCGATGCATGCCGGTCTCGGCGCAGGCTTCGGTGGGCGACAAGAATTTGATTCATCCGTATGAGAAAATATTGGTGTGAACAATCCCGTTGGACTTCTCATCGCCGCTGTCGTCACGCTGTTTTTCGTGCGCCGGCACCTCAAGGAGCAAACGGTCCGGGAGGCCCGCGCGCAGGAAGCCGCGAAAAAAGGAACCTTGCGCTCGTATGGGCCACAGTCCCAGCATCCGCATATCGACACGGAAAATTGCGTCGGCTGCGCCACCTGCACCACGGTATGTCCGGAAGGCGATGCGCTTGCCTCGTAGTCGCCATTATCATGGTCATGGCCAGCCCCAGCATGGGCGCGGGCCTGCCGCAACGGACGGCCGAGGGAAGCAAAGAGGCGAAAGAATCCCTTCTAGCTCGAGCGTAGTGCAGGCCAAAAGTGGAACACGCTTCAGCCTGTTGGGTTTGCTTTCGAAGGCTGCAAAACCAACAGGCTGAAGCCCGTTTTACTTATTGCGGCTGCGTATTTCCCTGGCCGTTTATGGGCGGGTGCCCTGGGGGAAGGGCATTGGAACTGCCGCCTCCGGGGACGAGATCACGAAAATTTGGCATGGAGCCGGATGATGGCGAGGTTGCGTTCATGCGGGGGTCCTCGCCGGGCGCGGGATGTTGGATCGATCCTCCAAACGGCTGGGTGTTTTGCACCACCCACGCGCCATTCTCCTTTTGCAAGGAGTAGGCCACTTGCATCCCGGCGCCCTGCGGCGCTCCGGTCTTGGGCCTGAACTCCACTTGCGCTTGGGCCTGGTTCCCCTGAATGGAAACATTGGTGATGTTCATGTCCATGGCGGCGAGATTCAGCGTCTTCAAGGAAGCGAGATGCTGATTGATGCCGGAGCGGATGGCATCCGCGTCACTTTGCTGTTTCTTGCACCCGGCGAAGAGCGCTAGAAGCCCGAGAGCGGTAAAAAAGCATGCACTGCGCTTCATGCGAGTCTCCTCTTCCTTACCTATATCCCATTCCAAGCACAACGACAATGTGTAGGATCGCGAGAAGAGCAAACGAGCTTGGTTTGTCACCAGGGAGCAGGCCGAAGCTTTTGCAAGCGATCCGTTGAACACGGTCTATCACGCAGACCTTGCCCACCTCTGTTCGAAGTGCGGTCTTTATCATCTCTCCAAGCTGGAATGGCTGGAGCCTTCCTTCAGCACGCAAGATGTAAATTTCTTATCAGGGTGCGGGATCAAAGATAACTTGAGATGTGCTGATTGCAGAAGAGAGTTTCAGGAGAATGTCGAATTTTTGACCCTGCGGGACGGCACGATGGTCCACGAAGAATGCATGCCGTGAGCCTGCCCATCATTAAATCGTCGAAAGTGAAGCCGGGCATTGACCCGAGAGACGCCCATAACACGGCGATGTTTCTCTTGGCCGAATTTCGTCATTCATTTTAAGATAACTAATTCTCAGGCGCTTGTAGTATCGTAAATTGATCGGCCCCTAGCCCGAGATTTGGAGAAACCCCTTGCTCGATATCCGGAGGGCCGTCTTAGTTCTCTTCATTCTTCTTACCCCCGCCATCGGCTGGTCGCAGACCCAGCTCGCTGACAACTCCTATCTTCCTGATGACGGGCAGCAACCCTCCACATCGCAAGACAACCAGACTCCCGCGCCTCTACCTGACAAACCGGTTCCAGTGCCAGGCCAAGGCACGGACAGCCAGAACAGCCAGAACAAAAAGGACGATTCGGAGGGTAAACAGACGAAGCGAATGCTCTGGGTCGTTCCCAATTTTGGGGCGGTGGACGCCAATAAGCAACTTCCGCCGCTATCCATCGGAGGGAAATTCAAACTCGCTGCGCAAGATAGCGTTACAGACTATTCCTCTTACACCTGGGCCGGAATCCTGGCTGGGCAAGCCATGCTCTTAAATTCCGATCCCGAACTGGGTCATGGGATCAAGGGATATGGTCGCTATTATTGGCGTAACTTCGTGGATGGCATCTCGGGGACATTTTTCACTGAGGCCATAGTCCCGGCGATAACGCACGAAGACCCGCGCTATTACACCATGGAGAATGGAGGGTTTTTTCGACGAACGGGTTACGCGATATCCCGTGCCTTCGTCACTAAGACAGACTCCGGGGGCACAAGCTTTAACTGGTCTGAAGTAGGTGGTAATGGACTGGAAGCGGTCCTGTCCAACGCCTATTATCCGCCTCAGGAGCGCGGCCTGAGTCAGACAGCAAGGAACTGGGGAACGCAGATGGAATCCGCCGTCTTGAATCACATCTTCCAGGAATTCTGGCCTGATATCCGAAGGAAGATTTTTCGCGGAAAATAGCTTAGGTCAGACTGTGAGAGCACCGAAATAATACCGATGCTCTGCACTAAAATTCTGCAACCGCGATATCATTGGAGCAGTCTGTTCAACCGCCAAGAATTGGATCAATACCGTGTTGCCTTTTCCGAATTCTGTCCCGCCAGGATGCGTCCAACATCCGGCCTGTCCGGCTGACGCATGTTTTTCATTCTCTTTGCGTCTTCGCGTCCGGCAATCTTCGCGGCGTCTTGGGTAGCAAAGCCGCCATCTCGCTTAAGTACGGCGTTGTTGGAACTGCGAATTTCGTAGAACCATGCCATAGACGCGTCCTACTTTTCCTCAGTCATCAGAAATGAAATGAATCAAACCCAAGTCAAAAGCCCCATCCTTGAAGATCGTCAAGGACGGGGCACCCAAAATTCAACTACAAAGGCCGGGCCACTCGTCCCTACCAGCTAAATGGGAAAATCAAGGAAATTAGAGGGTGCCGCTGCTGGCATCTACATTTGCAACTGGATGTAAACCAAATAACCAGCCAATGCCAAGCCAAACAGCGCCACGAGGATTCCGACGAGATCGACCAGGAATCCAGCGGGCGCGAACCTGCCGGATTCCAACTGGTCGCGCGTCCGGCGGTAGCGGACCAAACCGGCGAGCGTAAGCAACACACCCCCAAAAATCGCGATCGCTCCGAACCAGACGGTAACTCCCACTGTTCGGAATGTGTGACCTTCCAACTGCATGAATTGGCGGATGGCAATGGCGAAGCGGCCAATCGCAAAACCGAATACGACGATGGCAACGCCTGTGCGCACCCAGGCGAGAAAGGTGCGCTCGTTGGCAAGGTGATCGCGGGCGCGACTGGAGCTCTCACCGGAAGCGGGTTGATTATCGCAACGCGTTGGCTCAGACATTTGACTCCTCGGAGATTCACATGAGGAATTTCTGGGAGACGCTATGCTACGACGCTTTGGAGCAGAGGGCCGATCACGGCAATGTTCTTCACCAATTCGTCCGGGATGTTGTGGCGCTGTTTAAGGTATTCGGCGCTGTTGTAGGAAAGCCAAACTTTTCCACCCGCGTCTTCCCATACCAAAGCTTTGAGAGGCAAGTCGATGGCGAGAGTTGGCGAGGCCACCATGACGGGCGTGCCCCCTTTGGGACTTCCAAAGATGATGAGTTGAGTCGGGTGCATTTTCATGCCGACTTTCTCAGCCTCCCCGCTGTGATCGATGCGCGCAAACACTGTAAGGCCGCGCGATTGCAAAACGGAGTCCAGCCGTTTGAGCGTTTCCGGGACCGTGTAAGGACTGCTCAGGTGAACTATTCCGTTGTCAGGAGAAGTAGCCATGCTCGTACTCCCTGAGGGTCTTAGAAATGAATCCCGCCAATCCTATCACGCAGTGAAGACAGAATTGCCTTGCATCCTCGATGGCGCACGACCGCATCGCCCCTCTCTGAATGGTTACCTATTGTCCTGAGCGCAGGCTTCCTCAAGACGCGCCGAGACAGAGCTTTTTTGTCCCGCTTCTGGCGTGCCCAGAGCCATAATTGGGAATGCTCACCGCCTTCACGATTGGACACTCCACGCGCACTTGGAAAGATTTCCTTGAACTCCTGCGCGCGCACGGCATCGAGCGCGTTGTGGACGTGCGCAGCATTCCCAGATCGCGGCACAACCCGCAGTTCAATCGCGAGACGCTATCGGCGAAGCTGCGCGGCGCCAGAATCAGCTATGTGCATTTGCGCAGGTTGGGCGGCTTGCGGCACGCGCGGCGAGATTCGCCGAACATGGGGTGGCGCAACGCCTCGTTCCGAGGATTCGCCGATTACATGCAGACGCCGGAATTCGAGAAGGGCTTGCAGAGATTGATCAAATTGGCGAAAGGGAAGAAGACTGCAATCATGTGCGCGGAAGCGGTGCCCTGGCGGTGCCACCGTTCGCTCATTGCTGATGCGCTCACCTTGCGCGGGATCCGCGCAGCGCATAT
>Ga0209380_10000925_pt1 | contig 20543 bp, 21 predicted proteins | sample HubBroMetageWFT6_FD_188347 | JGI IMG/M metagenome (GOLD analysis project Ga0209380, IMG submission 188347) | Warmed and freeze-thawed soil microbial communities from the Hubbard Brook experimental Forest, New Hampshire - Hubbard Brook CCASE Soil... | ecosystem: Environmental > Terrestrial >...
GGCGATGCCGATCAGGCAGGTGAGGATGAGGCCCTGCTGCCTGCGGCCGGGGATCAGCATGTTGGCGATCAGGCCTGCGGCCAGACCTAAGACGATCCACGCGATGATGCTCATGACTGATTCCTTAGCCAGATGGTCAGATCGAGAATGGGCGGAAAGTAAGGGACGCGGCACCGGCGGGGCACAGACAGAAAAACTCCGGGCCGCCAGTGCGCATTCACGAAAACTGCGAATGCGGCTACCGAGGTCCGGAGCAACCCGTTCAGGCTACGCGCCTTTTCCCGCGCGCGCAAAGCGCTCAGTAGTAGTGCCTGCGGCCGCCAACCGCGTGGCCCGCCATCCCGAGCAAGGCCAGGATCGCGCCGGCGATAACGACGATGATGCCGATCGTCCAGATAATGGCGGCCCCGGTGACGAAGCCGATGATGAGGAGTATTACGCCGAGAATGATCATCTGGTGCTCCTGGTGTAGGTGCCGTCGTCCTGGACGACGGCACGGGGGCGTTCTGGCTTCTGAGTCAGGCAGGGTCTCCTGCGGCGAGCAGCTCGCGAGGCGGTTGCGATGTCATGGCCAGCAGCGCGGCCTTCCCGGACGCCGGTGCCTTCGCGCCGGGGATAGGTCCGGCGATGCCTGCTGCCTCCTCGACACGCGCATGGACTGTGAAGACATCGAGCAGTCGGGTGATGGCCAGCATCCGCCGCACCTGCTGCTGGGGCGCGGCGAGCAGCAGGTCCCGCCCGGCGCGGCGGGCGTGCTGCCGGGCGCGTACTAGGGCTGCCAGGCCGCTGGAGTCGATGAACTCCAGGCCTTCCAGGTCGACAATGACAGTGCGTCCGCTAGTCGCCACCACCGCCAGCGACGCCGCGACCTGCGCTGCTTCTGCTACGTCGAGCTCTCCGCGCAGCATTACGACAACCTGGCCGTCGCCTTCGCGGGTCCTCAGTTCTACGCTGACCATCTCGGGGTCGCCTTTCCGCTTCAGCAGCAAAGGCAGGGTCTGGACCCGTCGCGGCTCGTGTCGCCAGTGGTCAGGTTGAACTGTACGCCGGTTACCTGAAGCTGTCTCTTCTCGTCCTCCCGGCCACCGCATGGGCTTGGCGGTGTGGCGGACCATGGCCGCGTGACGGTCTGAGGCGACCACGCCCTGTCGCAAGCTGATCGCCGCGAGCGCCCGGCATTCCGCCGCCATCGCGCCACGCACATGGCGGCGGCGGTCCGGCGGGCCAGACCACTTCCGTAGTCGTGTCACGCGGCTGCCCGGTCAGTCCTGGGTCGCGGTTTTGCGGCCGTCCTTCTCACCTGGCTGCTGTCTGTTATCTCTAGGCGTGAGTGCAAAACACAGGTAATGTCAGCAACGTTGCTCTGGACCCTGGCAGCTGCACCGCGCGTGACTTAAGCCGCTGCGGCGCAGCACCGGGCGTTCTCCTCCGGTCTGCGCGGACGCATCGATCTGTGCCTGCCGGATGGAGCCGTTAGTGCCTTCACATTCCGCCGATCCGCCCTCGCGCGACGCGGCCGCGGTAGCAGTCCCTGCGCTGAGGTCCGGACTGGCAGCCGAGCTGCCTGCGTTGCCTGGCCTCACTGCCGCCGGGAACGGCGGCGATGACCGTACCGTGACGGCAGTGCTGCACTCCCCAGCTACCGCAGCGGACGCGGGCGACGTGCCAGGAGAGACGGCCAGCACCAGCTTCGCCTACATCTACGGCTATGACGCCGCCGGAAACCCCACGCTCACAGACGCCGGCGGCTACTCCTCCTCCGACCGCAGGCCACCGGACTGATGGCGCTCCCGGCCGCAACCGCCTCGGTCTGCCTAGACGAGCCCTCTCGGCTCTTCGTCCCGCGTCGGGGGCACGAAGAGCCGAGAGGCGCACCAAGCGCCGGAGGCGCGCGGAAGAGCGGAGGGGCTCCTTTCCGCGCGCCTCCGGGCCAGCTCAGGCGGGCTGCCTCCGGGCCAGCTCAGGCGGGCTGCCCGGGCCGTCTGAGCTCGCCCCGGCGCTGACCGGAGGCACTGCAGCCGCCGGGCCACTCGTCGCAGAGGCCTGCCGATGTAACTGGCCGGGCAACGCGGCACGTGGTCGGCACGGTCGCCTCAGGGCTACGGCGACGCGCCCTCTTCGGGATGCTGCGCCCAACCGGGTGCGGGTTCCTCCCGGCCCGCAATACTGGTCAGCCGACGCGGGCATTGCCGTAACGGTGATCCGGGCCTAACCTCATTACAGGCTGAAGCATCATTGCGCGGCGTCCGCGCGGGTGTTGACGGCCTTCTAGTTGCCCTGGACCTCGGCGTCCGTATCCGGTGTTTACGTGAGCCGAGGCCCCCAATGGCAATGTGTCAATGAACGAGTCCGCCGCAGAGCATCTGCGGGTTCTGCCTGACCAGGCAGCCAAGCTCCGCCGGGATCTGCCAGGGCTGGAGGACGGGGAACTGCTGGCCCTGACGAGTTCGCTGCCGCGGTCCAGCCAGGTGCGCGCGGCGGCGCTGGATCTTCTGGTCGCCCGCTACGGCAAGCTCGTGCGGTCATTCGTGCAGCGGTACTCGCGCAGCTCTGTGTCGGCGGAAGACCTGACGCAGGTGGGGTATGTCGGCTTGCTCAAGGCGATCAATAACTTCGACCCTGCGCTCGGCTTCAGCCTGGCTGCTTACGCCGAGCCCTGCATCACGGGGGAGATCAAACGGCACTTCCGCGACAGGATCTGGCAGGTGCGTGTCGGGCGGCCCCTGCAGGAGCGGGTACTGGAAGTCCGGCAGGCGGAGCAACGCCTGACCCACGACCTCGGCCGCGCGCCGGCGGACTCCGAGTTGGCCAGCGACCTGCGAATCAGTGCTGCCGACGTCCGCGAGGCGCGGCAGGCGGAACTGGTGCTCCAGCCACTGTCTTTGGATGCGCCGCTGCGCGGCCAGCCTGACGCGGCCATCCTGGCTGATCGTCTCGGTGCGGAAGACCCCCGCCTCGAGCACATCCTCGGCATGCAGGCCATCGCTACGCACTGGGCCGAACTTCCGGTGCGTGATCAGAAGATCTTGGTACTGCGTTACTACCACGGCATGACCCAGTCCCAGATCGGCCAGCAAGTCGGCATATCCCAGATGCAGGTCTCCCGCCTGCTGGCCCGCGCTCTCGGCTACCTGCGGCCGCGCATTATCGGTCAGCCCGAGTACGTCACCGGAGCCCTTGGGGATCTGGTGCCTCGCACGGACCTGAACGGCGCGGCATCGCACCCACGGCGGGGCGTCGCGGTCCGCCAGCAACGGGCCTTCAGTGTCGAGGTCTGACGAGTCTCAGGCTAGAGCCAGCTGATGTCGGCTAGTCGGCCCAGTAGCAGCTGGCTGGCCCAGAAGCCGGGCTGCTGCCTGCAACGTCAGGTGGCCAGACGGGGCCAGGCTGGCCGCCAAAGCGGGCCGGGGGAGACCAGGAAGTTCGGCTGGCTGCGGCGGTCGGCTGCTGGCGGTCCGCTGTGCAGTCGTGATCGTGATCTTCAGCCGTGTTAGCGTCAACTGAACCGCCGCTCCGGACCCCGGTGGCCACGGCTGTCGCTGACGCCAGGTGCCGCCCAGATGCCCGGGAGCTTTCATGCTGAGATTCGCGAAGCCGGATGACGTGCGCGGCATTGTGCCCGGCGCTGTCGTCGCTAGCACGGACGAGGACATCTACGACCGCCATGCCGGCAATCTGTACTGGCAGGCTCTGTTCACCCTCGACGACTGTGCGATGGCCGAGCAGGTCGTTGGCGACGTCCTCGTCGAGGAGTGCGTGCGGCCCGGTGCCGCCATTTGCGGCCAGGACTCGAGGGGCCGGCTGGCGGTCGCTGCCTACCGGCGGTGCATGGAACTAACTGGCAGCCCGCCGGCACGGTCGCCCCGAGCCCCGGCGTGCCGCACCGCAGGCTGTGCGGGTCCGGGCGGGCTGACCGCCAGGGAGCGCGGCGTCCTCGGGCTGGTGCTTTTCGGCGGCCTGGGGCACCGGCAGGCTGGCCCCGATCTGGGCATCTTCGCGTCAGACACAGCTGCACTGCCGCGAGCCGCACTCGGCAGCGCCGCGGCCGCGATGAGCCGGAGTTCGCGACCGTAACGAAGGACTCATCGGACGCCACCCGACCTTCGTGCGGCAATTCAGCCCGCTGTTGTCAACGCCGCTCCAAAGTTGACCCCCTGGCGCCGGAAAACTGACCCCCTGCGTGTTCATCCTTCGGTTGTCCCGGCCGCCGGGGCGCGGCCGAGGTCGCGGTTTCTGAGCCGGTAGGAGTCGCTTGGCCGGTCCAGCGGCCTGCCGTGCGGTGGAAATGACCAGGACGTCCCTCGTTTCGCTTTCGTGAAGAGCCGCTTGCGGGCTCGCGCCCCGAGCGGACCGGCGAGAGATGTTTTAAATTAGTTTGTCCCATCAAGCACGGGCGAAATCGTTTACTTGCAGTGAAGGCACCCGTTAATTACCGACATAGACCGTAGACGCGGGGTTCATCATTGGATAACCTGAGATCGCTCCGGACCCCGGCAGCTGCGCCGCATATTTGCGGAACGGCCAGGTCCGGTTTTTTGATGCCCGGAACGGCCGGTGAGGCATAAGTGGCTGCGCAACTGGTGGGCCTTGAATTCAGACACCCGACAGAGGCAGATCATTATGAGCATCATCAGATGACCATTCCTAACGTGGCCGAAGGCCGGCCGGCCGGCGTGGCCGGAACCGGCACGTGCATGGCCGGCGGGGCAGGACGATGAGCGGGCCGGCCGCGGGCCAGCCCGTCGGCGGACGGGTGATGAGCACCGGCACGTGCATCGCGCTGATCGCCCTCGGCGCCATCCTGCGTTACGCGGTGACGACCAATCAGACGCACGGTATCAACGTGCATGTAGTAGGTCTCATCGTGCTGCTCGCCGGCGTGCTGGGGCTTCTGCTATCGCTGCTCGCGTGGAGCCCGCTGAACCCGAACCGCCGCCGCGCAGCTCGCGCCGCCAGTTACGACGACGGCAGGCGCGGGCCGCAACTCCTCGAGGAACGCCGGACTTACCGCGACGAGGCCCCGCACGACGTCCAGGAGAGCACCCTGTACCGGGACGATCCGCCGCGGTAGAGATCGCGGATCGGAACACAGCCCCAGCCGTGCCAGGGGCTGGCGGCGAGCGGGCACGCGTCAGTACTTCGCCAACGCGACATCCACGCCCACCATCACCGTCTTGTCGCCGATGAGCTTGCTGCTGGCCGGGCTGGCCTGCCTCGCCCTGCGTCGCGGGCATCGGCACCGGCTGGTCAGTACCGCGCCGGTAAGCGCCGGCCGCTGCCGGATCGGTCTCAAAGGAAGAGGCGATCGCCCGACTCCCGGACCGGAGGAGCGCGGAGTGAGTTCAGCCCATCCCGGCCTCGTCGAGGACGACGCCGACCAGACATCTAACAACGCAAGGAGCCAACGAGATGACCTCCCAAACCTACGCGACCCGGCGCGGCGACCGCATGCAGCAAGACCGGCCGGAGCTTGAGCGGCTGCTAACCCCGGCAGAGGTAGCCGCAATGTTCCGGGTTGACCCTAAGACAGTGACCCGCTGGGCCAGAGCCGGCAAGCTCTCGTACATCAGGACACTGGGCGGCCACCGCCGGTACCGCGAAACCGAAGTTCACGCGTTCCTCGCCGTAGACCGCATGCCTCCGCCAGACCTCGCCCAGTAACTAAGGCATACAGCGCTGATGCGGCCGTGGCCTACTGCGACCGTGACGCGGAGCGCAGATCAGCCAGTTGGGGAGGCCCGGTGGGGAGCGGGGGAGATGATCGCCTGGCCGCGTTAGCTGCAGTCTTACCCCTTCTGTTTGCTCGCGATGCTAGGCGCTTGGGTCACCAAGACGGCTGCTGCCAGTTCCCTGGGATCCCTGTGGGGGACGGGGATCAGGCCGTCGGGTGGCGCGGATTCCCGGTCTGGCGGGCGATGCTGGCCGGGGTGCCTCGGTGCCTGGCGGTAGCCGAGTGCGAGGCCGACGCCGGCCAGGATGAGAGCGAAGCCGAGGAGCTGGCCGAGGGGCGGCCATTGGTGGCGGGCGAGGTAGACGTAGACGTAGCCGGATACGGTCTCGACGTTGATCAGCAGCCCGGCGGTGGTGGTCGGCACCCGGGCGGAGGCGGTGTTCCACAGCCAGGTCCCGCCCCAGGAGACAACGACGCCGAGCAGGGCAGTGCCTGCTAAAAACATTGCGGCGTCGCGTCGGCTGACGGCTGGCCAGCTCGTGTGGCCCAGGAGGGCAACCGGGAGGAGGGCGGCGAGGGTGATGACGAGTGTGGCGAGGCCCACGACGCTGGACCACGAGCCCGCCGGGATTCCAGGGTGGGCCGCGAGGAACCTGGCGTTGGCCAGCGCGTACCAGGCCCACAGCGCCACGGCACCAACGCCGGCGGCCAGGCCGATGAGCCTGCCGCCGAGCGGAGTAGCCGCTGCCGGGTGCACTCCGGTGAACTCCACGATGTTGATGAGCGCCAGCCCGGCCAGGCTCAGTGCCACTGGCAGGACCAGCCGCCGCCACGGCAGCGCCGGGGCACGCCGGTTGCCGGCGACGGCCACGACGACCGGGATGGATCCGATGATCGTGTCCGTGACCGGGGCGCCGATCTTCTGGATGCCGATGACGAGCAGCAGGTAATAGCCGACGTTGCCGGTGACCGCGAAGGCCAGCGCGGCCCCCCAGTGATCCCGGGCGAGGCGCCGCGCTGCCTGGCCCTCATACGCAAGCAGCGCCAGCGACAGCATCCCGTAGGCGAGGTAGCGTCCGGCGGTGACCGCGACCGCGCTCCAGCCGGGAAGCAGCACCGGAATCAGGAAGGCTAGCCCCCACACCAGGCCGGCTCCGGTACCTGCCAGCAGGCCGACCGTGAGCCGCGGTGGACGGGACATGATCACCTCCTGAGGGGTGGACTGCGTCGCCACCCTGACTGTAACATTATGTGCGTGAGCTACGCACTTAATCGGCGGATGAACCTTCTGGGGGCGGCGGTCCTCGCGCTCAGCGACGACATGAACGCCGCGGCAGCTCGTGCCGCCGGGCAGGCAGGCCAGGCACCCGCCGCGCTCGTGGAGCTCGCCGGGCACCCGGGACTCACCGTGGACGGCCTGCGCCGCCGGCTGAAGCTGACTCATCCCGCCGTCGTCCGGCTACTCGACCGGCTCGACGAGCGCGGCCTCATTCGCCGCCGCCGCGGCGGCGCGGACGCCCGCGTCACCTCGATCACGCTGACCGGACAGGGGCAGGCAATAGCGACCGAGATCACCGCGGCCCGGGGCGCCGTGCTCGAGAAGGCATTGCTCGGCATGACCGACGACCAGCAGCAACACCTCGAGCAGCTGCTCGAGACACTGCTCGCCGACTGGCCCAGAACCCTCGACCACAGCTGCCAGATATGCCGCCTGTGCGACCTCTCTGCCTGCCCCGCCGACCGATGCCCCGTCGAACAGCGCTACCAGCAGTTCGCCGGGCAGGACAGCCACACGCCGTAGAGAATCACCGCAGCTACGCAGGCTCCTGCCAAAGGCCAGCGTTGTGCCCGGCGCGTGCTGAGTTAGCAGCCGACTATCTGGCGTCCGCGCGAGATGCCGAGACCAAGTTTCTCGGGCACCGTTCGATACACAACAGAACGATTGTTCGGGTGCGCCTTGACAGCCAGGCCGCCAAGCCGAAATAGCGCACCTAACGGCGGATATCGCACGTCGGTGTTATCCCGTCCGTCACGACGCGCGACCGTGATAGCCGTCACCGGGCTGTCCGTGACGCCGCGACTGTGCAAGTTGCGATGACCGCCGGCCAGTCAGGGCGGCGAGCGTTACAGCAGTGCTCATGATCAAGCGCTGACGAACCGTCCTCACGGAGCGCTGGCGCGAGCGTCCGGCGCGCTCAGCCGTAGTGGCGCAGGCGCGGCCACATCTGGCCCCATTCATGGCGTGGCCCGGTGCACAGGTAGACGTGGCCGCCCCACTCGATGTTGTGGATGCCGTAGGGGTTGGACAGCGTGGCCACGGTCCGCACGCTGGTGAAGAACCGGCTGAGGTAGGCGGCGTAGCCGCCGGCGTGATCAGGTCCTGGAGCGACCGCGAGCACCGTGGTGGCTCGCGGGTTGCCAGGGCCCCACCACCAGTAGGTGTTGTGCCCGCTCACTGCGGCCGGGAGCCCGGTTCCCCGGCCGAGCTCGTTGATTGCCGCGGCTTCGCTGTAGTCGGCGGTGAAGATCACCGCGCTGGCCCGCTGCCGGGCCGGGATCGATTGCCAGGCCGCGCGGACGGTGCTGACGAGCTGCGGCCAGCCGACGGACTCGCCGGACACGGCGCTGAGGTGGTAGGTCCACCCGATATCTGCGGGCGGAAGCACGGGCAGCGCGACGAGCACCGGCACGACGGTGGTGAGGGCGGTCGCCACCGCCAGCCGTCGCAGCCGGACCGGGTGCTCGTGCAGCCACCGGTCCGCGGACACCAGCCCGGCCGCGAGCAGGGGCACGTACAGGCCGGCCAGATAGTAGATCTGCTTGCCGGTAGTGAGCATGAAGATCACGAACAGCAGCCCGAATGCCCATGCCACCGCGCGCCACGCCGGCCGCCCGGACCGCCACAGGAACCGCAGGCCGACCGGCCAGACCCAGACCATGGCCAGCGCGGTGATGCCGAGCTGGCCGAAGATCCAGGTGCCGATGCCGGCGATGCCCCCGTTCTCACTGTTGAGGGCATGGGTCATGGCGATCGTCGCCCACCCGTGCTGGGCCTGCCACCACAGGTCGGGAATCATCAGGGCGACGGCGACCGCCGCGCCGGCGGCGAACCAGCGGTTCAGTACCAGGCGGTGCCCGCCGCTGAGCAGCACGCCGATGACCAGCGCGAGGGCGACGATGCCCACCAGGTGGTTGTCTTCCGCGCCGACGCCAGCGACCGCGCCGGCGGCCAGCCACCAGCGGGCGTTGCCGGTCCGCCCGATCCTGGCCACGACAAGGCCGAGGCCAGCGCATCCCAGGATCATGCAGGGCGTCGTGTTCGCCACATGCCCGCTGCCCAGCACGGCGGGCATGGTCGCGACCGCCACGGCGGCCAGCACCTGCGCGCGGGCGCCTCCGCCGAACTCGCGCGCGGTCAGCCCGCCCACGACCACCGTGGTGCCGGACGCGAGCGCCGCCCACAGCCGCAGCCCTGGCAGCGACAGGCCGAACAACGCCACCGAGGCCCGCGCGAGCAGCGGCGCCAGCACCGGCTGGTCGACGTAACTAGCCTGCAGGTGCCGCCCGCATTCCACCATGTACAGTTCGTCGCGCTGGAACCCGTACCGGTCCGACAGGGCCATCAGGACCGCGAAGACGATCCCGCCGACGACTACCACATACCTGCTGAACGGCCGAGAGTCCGCTGTGCCGCCGAACGTCGAGGCATCGCGCCCCTCGGCAGAAGCGTTACGGGCGACAGAAGCGTCATTGGTCATGGCGAGCCTCCTGGGCCGCAGAGTTTTGGCTGTCGCGCGCGAACGCGGCCACGACCAGGTACCGCACCGTCGCGCGCGCCTGGTCGCCGCTGATCATCGCCGAAGCTGGGTCGCCCTTGCGGTGCCAGGCAAACCTCGCGATGGATTCCACGATGAAGCGGGCGGCGTGGCCACGTCGGGTACTGGCCGCAGCACGCCGGACTCGATTCGCCGCTGGAGACAGGTTGGTGAACGGGTCGGCATGCTCGTCCCACACTTGCTCGAGGAGGTCCTCGGCGCTGTGGAAGTCGGGAGTGGCCCGCAGGAGAGCTTCGAGCACGTCGAACTAGCGGGCTGGCTTGCGCGGTTCGCGTCGGCTGGTACGGGCGATGCGCAGGGCGACGATGATTACCGCCACAAGGAGTATGGCGATTGCCGCTGGCGTTATCGTGCCGGCCCAGTCGAAGCCGGGGGCTGGGGGGACCGGCGGAATCGGGACTTTCAGGCCCATGCGCGCCAGGATTTCCCGGGCGAGCTGACGATTGTAGTGGTCGGGGGCGGCATGGCTGAAGGCGTTCGTGACGGCGAGCGCGGCGAGGGCGGCGGCGGCTGCTGCGGATGTGCCAATGACCATGCGGGTGGCGAGCTCGCGGTGGGCCGGCCAGTGCGCGGTAGTGTCAGCGCAGGCGCAATCGCGCGGCAGGTCGGCGAGTAGGCCCGTCAGTTCTTTCCCGGTGCGGGCGCCCAGGGCCTGCTCGGATCGCGCGTCGAACTCGTCGGCTGTGATCCGGCCGGCCTGAAAGGCTTCGCTCAGCTCGCGGAGTGCCCGGTCGCGATCAGCGTCGGAGACCCGCAGGTCACCGGCCGGATAGTTCCTTATGGCCGTGTTCATGACACCAGCGTGTCGCGACGCGCCCGCGCGGAGTAGTGCCACCGGTCACCGGCTCACGATGACAAATGTCAACAGCCCTGGCACCGGTGTTATCCCGTCGGTCACAACGCGCGACCGTGATAGCCGTCACCGGGCGGGACCGAGGTGGTCAGGCGGCTAGCTGATCACAATCGGGGGCGGGCCGCTCGGCGAGCTTGCCGCAGCTTGAACGCCATCGCCAGCCTGGCGGCCTTCGACCCGTGGCCCTTGGTGACCTTCGTCCGCAGCCTGACCGTCGAGAACGTAGACGACGGGTTGGTCGTGCGCAGGTGCACCCAGTGCTCGGCCGGGAAGGTTTGCTCGGCCGTTCGCGGTTCAAATCCCAGCGACCCAGATAGGGGACCGCTATGGCGCTTGCCGCCCACTCGTAAATGACTCCTCGCACCGGGTCCGGACGCGTATGGGAATGGGTCCGATGCACGGTGCCGCACGAGATGTCACCAGCTCTTATGCGACATGCATTCCGCTACCGTCTCCAGCGGATAGCCCGGCCGCATCGCACTTGTCGCATACTCGATGGCCAAATTCGAAATATCATAGGTCGTCCTGGCTGTCCGCAGTACCGGATCGCCGCGCCGTAGCCTCAGCAGCGTCGCGTCTGGCACACCGGCCGCAGCAATGGTGATCTTCAGCCTGGCCCGGACTATGCGGACCCCATAGCGGTCTTCAAGCATTGCGTACAGCGACCCGTTCAGCAGAGGGTCTGTATCCAGCCCGGCGAAGCGCGCAAACGGCAGCCACGAGGTCTGCACAAGGATCGGGCTGCTGCCTAGCGCGCATACACGCCGGACCAGCACCGCTGCCGCGGATTCCCCCAGCCGGAGCGCCTCGCGGGCAGCCGGGGCTGGCCGGCCGACTGACGCTTTAAGGAGCTCGGTATGAACATCGCGGCCCTGCCCACGCTGGGCCGCGGCAAAGTTCATTAGATCGTCCGTGCACCGGGTGGGGAGCTGCTCGGCGGCGAAGGTCCCCAGCCCCTGCCGGCGGACCACGGCTCCCGCCGATGCCAGGGCCTCGACGGCCTGCCGGACGGTCATGCGGGAGACGCCATATCGAGCAGCGAGATCAGTCTCGGACGGCAGCCTCTCTCCGGCGCGCCATTCACCGGTGGACAGCTTCAACCAAAGATCTTCGCGAATACTCATATGAACGGGTCTGCTCATCGGAGCCCCGTCATTTGCCCATATTGTCGGTACGGCATACCCGCTGTCCGATCGAGCATCACGTGCTCAACTGTTCTGATAAAAGCACTAGGCGCAGATAGTGTTACCCACTCGGCAATTTTGACGTCGCCTCCAGGCACCCGACAGGCTACTCAGCCTGAATGACGGTTGCCTCGGGATTCCCTAACTACTCAAGTGGCAAGGACCCGACTTCCTGGATTTGATCTCGAATGATCGCGGTGTGCTAAGGCCGACAGGCAAAGCGGTACGGTGGCCGCCTGCAGCTATGAGTGCAGCGGCCACCTCTAAGATGACGAGGATTCGCAGTCCCAGAACTGTCCGCACCGAGCCCTCGTCCTTGCGTATCTGCGCAGCCTCGTCAATAGTGCCGACCGCGATACACCGGACATTCGCGGGCCCGTGAGAAGTACCAGGAAGACGTTGTTCGTCCGGCGGTTATGCCAGCGCGGCGGTCCTGCGGCGCCGGACCAGGAACCAGCCGAGCCCCAACAGCCCCGAGATTCCGGCCGTGACAGCGATTCCGGGCAGCGATGCCAGTGGGGTCCCTACCGTCGTCTGGCAGGTCGGGGCGGTGACCGTGTCGTCGTCGAGTGTCACCGCGCCATTGCGGGCCAGCACGCTGCCGTTGACGGTGTCACCGGTCGTCACGGTGATCGAGGTGAGGGCCAGGATGCTGCCCGCGAAGCTGGAACCGGTACCGATGGTCGCAGAACTGCCTACCTGCCAGAATACGTTGCAGGCCTGGGCGCCGTTGATCAGCGCTATGGCACTAGCTGATGCGGTGGTCAGGGCCGAGCCGACCTGGAAGATGAAGACCGCATTCGGGTCGCCCTGGGCGTCGAGGGTGACGGTGCCGTTGACGAGCATCGAAGACGCCGAGTTGTAGACGCCCGGCGTGAGTGTCTGATTAGCGATGCTGCTGACGCCGGTGGTCGTGGGCGGCTGCCCGGCAGCGTTGTTGTACGCGGTGGTCAGGTCTGTCTCGGCGGCTGCGGCAGCGGGATCGTTGATGTCCTCGGCGCCGTTCACTGTGCCCGGCCCGAACCCGGTGACCGAAGTGCCCGGCGACAGCCCGAGGTTGCCGTTGACTACGGTCAGGCCGGTGTTGGTGACCGTGGTGGCAGCCAGGACCGCGAAGCTGCCTGCGGTGCCTAGCGGTGGCGCCGTTGCGGCCATTGCGGGGCCTTGCATGGCGATGAGCATCGCACCGGAAGTGAGCAGGATGAGGCCGGCGGTCAGCCGGGCGCTTCCGGTGCGCCCGTGCCAGCCACGGCCGCTGATAACGGTCATTGATCGATCCTTTCTCTGCTGACGCGAAATCAATGCCAGTCACCTGGGCCGCGAAGCGCGGTGCCCTGAAAGGCCACGCAGGTGACTGGACGGACGTTACATCAGGCCACGGCGCATTCTCGGCAGCGCGCTTTTGCCGTCAGGTAATTTCTCTGTCAAGTAATGGTGTTCAGCTTGCAGCTGTCAATCATCTATACAACTAGTCATCAACCCTGAGGTGGCTGTTCGCGCGATGCGAGCGCGGCAGCATCAATTTCAATGCAGGTCCGACATGCACGCTAATAAACACACGACAACCGGACTGCCAAACAACGGAGCGCTTGCCGCGGCGCAATAATTCTCGGCATCACGGAACGCTACTTTTTGTTCGTCAGTGTGTACGCTGCGTAACCAATTATGGATCGAGGCCGCGCGGCACGGTAGACGGCCTCACGAACGGCCCGGACTAGGCCTGGGCCAAGGGGGAGAATGATCATGCGAAGATCACTAACTGTTGCACTCGCCGCCGGAGCGGTAATCGGGGCGACGCTGGCTCCGGCGGCCGCATTCGCCAGCACGGGCCCGGTGTCGCACCGCGCAGCCAGGACCGCGCCGAACAGCGCGGGCGGCGACCCGAATACCACCATGACCTTCACGGTCACCGTCGGCGGGCTCACGATGACCGCGCCGGGCGCGGCCAACATTGGCTCGGGCGCACCAGGCACCACCATCTCCGGCCCGCTGGGGACGGTCACAGTGACCGACGCTCGCGCCCTGATCAGCGCCTCCTGGACCGCCACGGCGTCCTCGACTAACTTCACCACCGGCGGCGGCACCCCGGCCGAGACGATCCCGGCTACTGACGCTAACTACAATCCCGGCCCGATCACGACCACCGGGACGATCACAGCCACGGGGAGCGACATAACCCTGTCCAACGCCGCGCAGACCGTCGTAGCCGGCACCGCGGGCAGCGGCGACAACACCGCCTCATGGGATCCGACGATCGCCGTAGCCGTGCCGGCCACGGCTGTCGGCGGCCTCTACACGGCCACGCTCACCCAGTCAGTTTCATAGCGAGCCGGGTTCCGCCGACCAGCCAGCCGGGCCGGATCCCTGCCCGGCTGCCTGGCGGGCGTGACCAGGCTCAAGAACGGGAGGAACAGATGCGCCGCATGCTCAGCATGCTGTTACTACTGACGGCAGCCTGGACGCTGGTCCCGGCAGCTACCGCGTTCGCCGCGACACCGGGTACGCAGCGATTCGGCGTCCGGCTCTTCGACGTCCCGGTCGCCGATGCGCATAACCCTCGCGGTCTGCGCTACATCATCGACTTCGTCCATCCCGGGAGCGTTATTCGTCGCAGAATCCTGGTCCTCAACCAGGAGACACGCAGATCGCATTTCGCCGTCTACCCGGACGCCGCCCAGATTACGCACGGGTTGTTTATTGGCGACGCCGGCGAGACCCGTAGCGAGCTCACCAGCTGGATTAGCCTGCAGAGCCAGGCTCTCGCAGTCCGTCCCTGGGCCAGCGTCCTGGACATGGTCACCATCCGGGTACCGCGCGGCGCTACCCGCGGCGAGCACTACGGCATTGTCTGGGTCCAGCAAACTGCCCGCGTTCATCGCTCCGACGGCACAAGCATCATTGAGGTGAACAGGGTCGGCATCCGGATTTACCTGGACGTAGGCCTCGGGGGTGCCCCGCCGACGAAATTCGTCGTCACTTCCGTGACCGGACGGCGGTCCGCCAGCGGTCAGCCAGTCATCGTCGCCCGCGTACAGGACACCGGTGAGCTGGCCATCGACCTCAGCGGCCAGGCACGCCTGTCGGACGGCCCAGGGGGGATCACCGCCGGCCCGTTCCGCGAGCAGCAGGTTTTGACGCTCGCGCCCGGCCAGTCGGGAAACCTGGTCTTCGCTCAGAGTAAGCAACTGCCGGGCGGCTCGTGGCGAGCCACAGTCACGCTGGTCAGCGGGGTCACCACGATTACCGCCCAGTCCGACATCCGGTTCCCCGGCGGCAGCGGGGCATCGCTATGGAGCCGGCTGTCCTGGCTCGTCTGGGTACTCGGCGCCGCTGCCGGAATCCTCATCCTCGTCCTGACGCGACGCCGTCGGCCGCCCCGCACTTCCGCTGCCAGGCGCAGGACGGCACCTGCGAGACGCGGGCTCGGCTTCCGGCGAGGCAGCCATGTCGTCGGCGGGTAAGCCGGCTGGCCGCAGGAAGGTCAGCCTGCACCCGGCGGCGATGGCAGGCTGCCGGCGCACGGTGCGAGCAGCGGGCGCGTCGCAGCGGATTGTGTCGCGCGTTACGGTGGCAGCGCTGCTGGTCACCGGAGCCACGGCCGCAATGACGGTTGCCGCGCCAAATGCTTTAGCGGCGGGAACGGTGTTATTCAGCCAGCCATTCCACGACAACACCGTGGACGGCCCGGCCGGGTCGGTGTCGCTACCGACGGGCGCCAATGCCGCTTGCCTGACCGCCGCAGGTAACCCCACCGCCAACCCGCTGGCGAGCTGCCCCACGGCAACCGATGCGCAAGGCTCAGGCAAGCTGCGCCTAACGCCGGACACTGGCGGGAAAGTGGGGGCGATCTTCGCGAGCACCAGCGTCCCCACATCGCAGGGCCTGGACGTGACTTTCAACTCCTACCAGTACGGCACCGCAACACCCTCCGGAGCGGACGGCATCGGGTTCGTGCTCGCCGCCGTCAATCCAGCCAACCCGGCGACACCGGCGGCTGCCGGGCCAAGCGGCGGATCGCTCGGCTACTCCGCCCAGGCCTCGAATGCACTCAGCGGCCTGAGTGACGGCTACCTGGCAGTCGGTCTCGACGCGCACGGAAACTTCAGCCTCAGCAGCACATACGAGGGGACGGGCTGCACCAACCCACCCAACATAAATGCGACTATGCCCGGCCAGGTCGTCGTGCGTGGCCCCGGCAACGGGGTCGTCGGCTACTGCGCATTACAGAGCAGCGCGGCGACGGCGACGTCGTCGCCACTGACCCTGAGGGCCACGACACGGGCTGCGTCGGTGGTCCCAGTCGAGGTGGTCTTCAACCCGACCTCCTCGACGATAACGACACCTTCCGGGCTGGTGGTGCCCGCCGGCGATTATGACGTCACGTTCACGCCCATCGGCGGCACAGCCCGGAGCCTGGTCGGTGCCTTGCCGGTGGTGCCGGCTGGCCTCTACCCGGCGAGCTGGGTCAATGCGAGCGGGATCCCCAAGCAGCTGGCGTTCGGCTGGGTGGCCTCCACTGGGGCGTCTGTCGACTACCACGAAATTGACAACGTGGTAGTCAGCAGCCTGAAGCCGGTTCCCACGCTCGCCGTCTCGCAGAGCAGCTACGCAGCCGCGACGCTGGTGCCCGGCAGTCCGGTCACCTACACCGTCACGGCCAGTTCCTCGGGCGCGGCCGAGAACTTCCCGGTGACGGTGACTGAAACCCTGCCGGCGGGCGTGCTGCCGGCTGGCGCCTCGGGCTCTGGGTGGGTGTGCGGGGCACCGGCCGGGCAGCAGATCTCGTGCACGAATAGTACGAGCCCGTTCACCAGCGGCACGATCACGGTGAACGCAGTTGTGAACTCCGCTGGCGTCACCCCGGCGCTCATCCAGTCCAGCACCACCGTGGTGGCGTCCTCGGGCGATGCCAACCCGGCTATGTCGTCGACTGCTCCGGCCGGCGTGGTGCCGGCCGCACCGGTCGTCCTAACTGTCACCCCGACCAACGGCCCGGCCGCGGGCGACATTGACGTTACGGTCACCGGATTGAACCTCGGCGGGGCGACGGCCATCGAGGTCGGCACGGCCGCCGAGTTCGCGGCGGGGACGCCAGCCACCGAGGTCCTCTGCTCTGCCCCGGCGTCGGGCTGCTTCACCATCACCAGCGGCATCAGCCTCGATATCTCGGACATGCCCGCCCACGTAGCGGGACTGGTTATGGTCAAAGTTGTCAGCCTCGGCATCTCCGGCAGCGGCGCTTTTACCTACAACCCAGGCCCCGCGCTGCTGTTCCCTGCCCCGCCGGGCGGTGAGGTCAATGTGGCCTACAGCGACCAGCTGACCGTGACCGGCGGCACCAGCCCGTACACCTGGTCAGTCAGCACCGGCACCCTGCCGCCCGGCCTGACCCTCGCCGCGTCGACCGGGCTGCTGTCCGGGACGCCGACAACCGCGGGCACCTACTCCTTCACGATCAAGGTCACCGACCACAGCGGCCTTTCCGACACCGAGCCGGTGACCATGTCCATCATCGCCGGTCCGACCCTGAACTTCCCGGCACCGCCGCCCGGCTGGACGCACACCGTCTACGGCGACACCCTGACCGAATCCGGCGGGACCGCCCCGTTCACCTGGTCGGTGAGCACGGGCAGCCTGCCGCCCGGCGTCAGCCTCAGTCCCGACGGGAACCTGAGCGGAACCCCGACGGCGACCGGCGCCTTCACCTTCACGGTCCAGGTGACCGATGCCAACGGTCAGTCCGCCACCGAAGCCACGAGCATCAGCGTGTCCGCGGGGGTGTCGACAACGTTTGGCGCTCCCGCGGGGGCTATCACTGGCACTCCCTACACCGACACTCTGACGGCGACTGGCGGCACGCTCCCGTACACCTGGTCAGTGAACGCGGGGAACCTGCCCCCCGGTATCACCCTCACTTCAGCAGGCGTCCTGGCAGGCACCCCCACGACGCCCGGCAGCTACACATTCTCGGTTAACGTGATCGATCAGAACAACGGCATCGCCACTGCCTCGATCACGCTGGTGGTGACCGCGGGGCTGACCCTCAATTTCCCGGGCCCGCCCTCCGCGACGGTCGGTACCCCGTACACAGACACGCTGACCGCGAGCGGCGGCACGACGCCCTACAGCTGGTCGGTAAGCGCCGGGACGCTGCCCGCCGGCATTGTCCTGAATGCCTCCACCGGGGTACTGGCCGGCACCCCGACCGTGGCCGGCACCTTCAGCTTCACCGTCAAAGTTACCGACGCAGGCAACCAGACGGCCACCGAGGCGACCTCCATTGTCGTCGCCGCCGGAGTGCTGACCATCACCGTGCCCTCCAGCGCGAGCCTCCCGAGCGTCTCGCCCGGCAGCACGACCAGCGCGCAGCTCGGCACAGTTACCGTCACCGACAACCGGGGAACGGCCAATGCCTCATGGACGGCAACGGTCAGCGCAACCACCTTCACGACCGGAGGCGGTAGCGCAGCGGAGACAATCCCGCTCAGCCAGATCACCTACTGGTCGGGGCCAGCTACCGGCACCGCGGGCGCCGGCACGTTCACGCCGGGCCAGGCCAATGCAGCGGCAGCCGCGAACCTCACGGTGTCCCGGACCGCATTCAGCCTGGCCACCGGCAGCTCCGTCAACTCCGCCTCGTGGAATCCCACCGTGTCGGTCGCGGTGCCGCGCTCGGCGATCGGCGGAACCTACACTGCCACGATCACTCACTCCGTCTCGTGACCTGAGCCACTACAAACTGCTGATGATCGGGACCACGCTCCCCAACGGCGCGCGAATTTAGCAGGCCGGGTCGCTCCGCGGGTTTGGCTCGCCGCGATCCGCCGACCGGATTCGCCGGACACTGGCCGAATTCAGCCACGTTCCGTCACGGTCGTGGTCTTGCTCACCGCATGCTGGCGCTGTCGGCTGGTATGGCGGCCGCTGCCAGGATGGCGTCCGGGGAGCCGGCGCCGGAGCCGGATGCTGCGGCGCGAAGCGCCTGCGCCGCGGCGGCCGGGGGAGCGAGCGGCGGGACCACCAGCAGGACGAGGTCGTCCTTGCCGGCCATGGTCAGGATGACGGTGTTCGCGTTCATGTACCTGAACCAGGCCACGTGCACCATGCGCCCGCCGGCGGTGAGCTTGTGCGGGATGTTGTCGAAGGCGCCGGCCTGCAGTGCTACCCGGCTCACCCGCCCGGCCAGAGTGCTCAGCTCGGCGATGAGCACGGGCAGCTCAGCGGTCGCGTCCCTGGAGCGGGGCCACCACCCGCCGCCCAGGCCGGCCTGCCCGTGCCCCGCCGGCCTGGGGGCCAGGCTGAGCCGTGCCGCGTCCGGAGAGGCCTGATCAGGGGTGTCGGCGAGTGCGGGCTCCCGCCGGCCGAGCGGCGCGCCGTCGTCGTCGAGCCGGGACAGCGCAAGCTGGTCCGCGCGGTACTCATCGGTCAATGTTGTTGTACTCACTGGTGCCCCCTTCATAGTGGGAGGGTGCCGCGCGGGCGATCCCGGTGGCGGTCACCGTTGCCGGTGGCGTCGGGAGCCGTGGCCGCGCCGGGCTCGTCGCTAGCGCCAGTTGCGCCTGGTTCTTCCGGCACGACGCATGGCAGTTCTGGCTTCTGCCCAGCGCCGTGGCCGGCCAGTGTCGCCAGGACGTCGCCGATGGCCGGTTCCCGGCTGTCGGACTCGGGCAGCCGCAGGTGCGCCTCGATCCGGTAGCGGTTGCGGCGGCCGTGCTTTTGCTTGACGAGATACCCGGCGGCGGTCAGGTCGGCGACGAGCGAATGGGCGCTGCGCTCGGTGATGCCCAGGCTGGCCGCGACGTCGCGCAGCCGCACGCCGGGGTCGCGGGCGATGCACAACAGCACCCGGGCGTGGCTGGTGAGGAAGCTCCAGGTCTCCACACCAGAAACGTACCACATGATTCTAGAAATACATTGCTAGTTTTTGGCTTCATGCGTACGCTGAGAGCAGACCCGGACAGTTAGCGGCCGACGGCCGCAGCAAAACCCGGGTCATTACTGACTAAGGAGTCGGTCATGGGCATCATCGCTTGGATCATTCTGGGACTGGGCGCAGGCCTGCTCGCTAACATGCTGATCCCCGGCAGGAGACAGCAGGGCCTCATCATCACCTGCCTGATCGGCATCGCCGGGGCACTGCTGGGCGGCTGGGCCGCCATTCATCTGTTCCATCTGCACCACGCCGCACTGCAGGGGTTCTTCAACGCCTCCACCTGGATCACCGCCATCGCCGGCGCAGTCGTCCTCCTGCTCATCTACCACCTGATCACCCGCCAGTCCGGCGGGTCGGGGTCCCGCCGCCGGTACGCGCACCGCTGACCTGCAGAGCCCGCCTGGCCGGCACCGGCCAGGCGGGCAGCCGTGCGATCAGCACCAGGCAACTGCCTCGTCATCACGGCCGGCCTATCCGGCGGTTCAACGGCCTCAGCAAGGTGGCCCGGCACCCGAAAGGAAGCAACGCCATGACCCAGCCAACAGCACCGCCCCGCACAGCCAGCACACTGCCGCCGCCCTCAGCCAGCGGCTTCACCCGGTCCCCGCCCGCACCCCAGGCGGACGAGCGCACGCCACTGCAGACCTCGCTCACAGGGATGCGGACGACGCTGATCGTTGCCACCGCAGCACTCATCGTGGCGGTGATCTTCACCATCCAGAACGTGCACGTAGCGAACATCAGCTTCCTGGGAGTTCACCTCGTACTGCCCCTGGCCGGAGCCCTGCTCCTGGCCGCGATCGTCGGGTCGCTGCTGACGATCGCCGCGGGACCCGCGCGGATCGCCGCGCTGCGGCAGATCATGCGACGCCGCGTGGGCAAGGCCCGTACCAGCTAAGCAGCCCCCAACGACCGCACCTACCCGCACACGTGACTGACTAAGGAGCCGGTTATGAGCATTATCGCCTGGATCGTCTTAGGTCTGGCCGCAGGCCTGATCGCCAACATGCTGATCCCCGGCCGCAGGCAGCAGGGCCTCATCCTCACCTGCCTGATCGGCATCGCC
>Ga0209380_10000930_pt1 | contig 20485 bp, 17 predicted proteins | sample HubBroMetageWFT6_FD_188347 | JGI IMG/M metagenome (GOLD analysis project Ga0209380, IMG submission 188347) | Warmed and freeze-thawed soil microbial communities from the Hubbard Brook experimental Forest, New Hampshire - Hubbard Brook CCASE Soil... | ecosystem: Environmental > Terrestrial >...
GGACCTCGAAGCCATCAACGCGTTGAACATTTCGCTGCAGCGTTATCAGGGAACGGTGTTTCTTGTGACTCACGATCACGATTTGATCGACGAAGTGGCCACCCGCATCTGGCACTTCGAAACCGACCACAAGATCACCGACTTCAAAGGCACTTACGAGGAGTACCAGAAAGCCGTCGTAACTGTGTAACAGAGTGTCGAATGGAACCTGGACGATCCATCTTTGTCATTAAACGACGCGTTTTTCATCGCGGCGCAGGGATCTCAGTCTCTACAGCCGCGGCGCGCCAGCCAAGGCACCTTGCCGAACCCAGGCGGACCTGCACCATTCCCGCTGCATGTGGATCAACCAGGTTCTCCACAGTTTACCAACAGGTTCGCGGTTGCGTTCCCCGCGCGATTTGCGGATAATTACGCGGAGCGTCCCTGCGCTCCGCAGCCGCATCGCAAGGACGTTGCAGGACACTGTGTATAGCCGAACCGATTTACTCAGAATTCTTCACATCAGCCCGCGCCAGTTGGCGAACTGGGAGCGAGCGGGCCTGGTAGCGTCTTCCGAAGCGTATTCATTTTCCGATCTCCTCGAAATCAAGAAAGTCCGCGACCTCTGCGCCATGAGCGTGCGCCCCGCCGTCATCCGCCAGTCGCTCGAGGCCATGCGCAAGCGCGTTGCCGGCGTGGAGAATCCGCTGCAGGAATCGGGCGCATCCTCCACCAACAATCACCGCGTGGCTTTTCGCCACGAAGGCAAACTGCTGGAGCCCATCGCCGGCCAGTTCGTAATGGATTTCTCCACCCGCGAAAAAATCATCACCAGCACGCCCGTCAGAAGGTCCGATCCGCAGCCGCGCGAGGACGAAGCCGCCGGTTGGTTCGCCCGCGGCATCGCTCTCGAAGAAGATCCCAACACGCAGACCGAAGCCATCGCCGCCTACCAGCGCGTGCTCGATATCGAACCCGCTCACGCCGCCGCCCACATCAATCTGGGTACGCTCTACTACAACCGCCAGGATTTCAATCTCGCGGAAAAACACTACCGCTCCGCGCTGGAAGCCGATCCCCGCTACGCCCTAGCCTACTTCGATCTCGGCAACGTCCTCGACGAAACCGGCCGCGTGCACGAAGCCATCCAGACCTACAAAACCGCGCTGCAGCTAGCCCCCACCTACGCCGACGCGCATTACAACCTGGCCTTGGCCTTTGAAAAACTACGCGAGCCCCGTAAAGCCCTCAAACACTGGCAAGCCTACGTCAAGCTCGACACCGCTGGCCCGTGGTCCGTCCACGCCCGCACCCAGATTCAGCGCATCCTGCAAGCCGACGGCCTGAAGCTGGTCTACAAGCGCGGCTAAGTAACGAACGTTAGGACGGACACTCCCTTCGGCTTCGCTCAGGGGCAGGTTTCGTCCGTCGCCTTTGACTTAGCCTTCGTTTTTGCCCTCGAGGCTGGCCCACCCCTGCAGCACCAAACTGAGGCTGCCCCACTCGTCGCGGTTTTTCGACGAGTGGGCACCACTGACGCGCGTGCCCCATCCTGTCGCGTTCTCTGCGAAAGGTCAGGCAGTACGGACTCGACCGCGAAATCTACCCCCCAGGATAGGAGTCCAAGATTCCCACCCAAGATTCCCACCCTTGCAAACTACGCAAGGATGGGGCACCCTCGTTCGTGGCAGTGCTCGCTGAAAATCCCGAACCGCCCGCCAACAATACTTAGGAGGTCACACAATGAAAACAAATCTTGCAATCCTGGCTTTGCTTTTCGTGACTTCATTTTCAGCTTCAGCACAGGGGCCAACCCGTAAAGATCCGTTACTGGATCGTCTGGCCGGCACTTGGATCCTTCAGGGCACCATCGCTGGCCAGGAGACCACGCACGATATCGAGTCTGAATGGGTGCTGAGCCATGAATACCTGCGATTCCACGAAACCTCGCGCGAGAAAAACGCCCAGGGCCAGCCCGCGTATGAAGCGATCGTCTTTATTGAATGGGACGAACCCTCGAACCAATACAAATGCCTGTGGCTCGACTCGACCGCTGGCGGCGGTCTTTCCGCCCCGATTGCCCTAGGTAAACGGGACCATGATGAAATCACGTTGGTGTTCAGGGACAAAGATGACAAAGATAAAGATAAAGACAGCGGCGTCCACACCACCTTCGCCTACAACAAAGCCACAGACACCTGGAGCTGGCTCATCGATAACGAATCCGGCGGCAAGCTAACCCCCTTTGCGCGAGTAAAGCTCACCAGAAAATAGAAACCACATTACGCGAAGACCGGGGCAGCCTCAGTTGGTGTGATGTCGGCAAGAACAGGAAAGGACGGGCCAGCCTCCAAGTCGAGAAGTGTTCCTGTAGGAACATCATGTACTGGCGGTTTTGTATGTACAGCCAAGGGCTTGTCCCGTTGGGGTTTAGGGCCGAGCTTTCCCGGACTTTCGCAAAATGTTCAGCGCGACGAAAAAGCTTGTCATCCCAAACGTCCGCGTTTTTCATCGCGGCGGAGGGGTCTCCGTCTTAACGGCTGTGGAGCGCCAGCCAATGCAGCCCGTCCGGTGACGCAGCAAACGAGCCAGTGACCGTCCCACCCACCTATTCATGAAGCTCTTTCCATCTTCTGAAGCCCTCCGCATGCTTAGCCGTACGCTGATCTCTCTCTGCAAGAACTTGCCTAAGTGAAATCGCTCTTGAAGATTTGGCTGGACCACTTGGGATTGCCAAGGAGCAGGCCTTCATGTATGAACAGCCTCTCGGAGAGTTTCTCCAGGTCTCCGCCAACCATGGCGCTAATATAAAGGCTGGGCCACCCCGCCCGGAATGCGGAATATGAAAGTGATCTTGGCAGTTACCGTCCTCACTCTCGCTGTCATCGCGGGTTATCAGGTTGGCTCGCCGGAATTGGCGAATCATCTGCTGCAAGACGACATCACTGATCTGGCTGCGCAGCTCGACACCCGAACCGGCCTCGGTACCTCAAAGTCCGATGACGATTACCGCAACGCCGTAGTTCGCAAGGCCATGGAGCATGGGATCGATCTTCAGCCGAACCAGGTAACCGTGGAACGCAGCGTCTCAGAGCACGAATCCATCATTTACCTCGCGGCCGACTACTCGGTCCCAGTTCGCACGCTGGGTTTCTCATTCAGCCTTCACTTCAATCCTTCCAGCAGAAAAAGCCTCTTCTTTTAGAGGAGAAAGCCGGGCCACCCCGCCTGGATGCCCCATCCTTTCGCGTCCTCTGTGGGAAGGGCGGGGACACGAACGCCGGCAGCGGAAGTCAACGCGTCTTGCGCTGGCAGCATCGTTGCCCGCCCCTCCGGCTCCGCTCGAGGCAGGCTTCTTGCAAAATGCGCAAGGACGGGGCAGCTTCAGGTGTGGGTGGCATAGGCAAACATGCAAGGGCTGGGCTACCGGCCAATGCTAAAATCAACAGTCTGCCATCCTGACGATTGAAGGGGCCTGCCATGCCCGAAGCCACGCTGCAAGCTGCCGTTCCCGCTCCTCTGACCACGCTCTCCGAAGATGAAATTCTTTTCCGCGACAACATCCACCATTTTGCCGACGAGAAAATCCGTCCCCTGGTCAAAGAGATGGACGATAAGGGAATCTTCGACAAAGACCTCATCCACGAATTCTTCCAGCTGGGGTTGATGGGCATTGAGATTCCTGAACAATACGGCGGTGGCGGCGCAAAGTTTTTCGAAGCGATCCTGGCGGTGGAAGAATTGTCGCGCGTGGACGCCTCGGCGGGCGTGATCGTCGACGTGCAGAACACGCTGGTCAACAACGCCCTGCTGCGCTGGGGCAGCGAAGAGCAGAAGAAGCGCTACTTGCCGAAAATGGCCGCCGAGTTCGTCGGAGCCTATGCTCTGAGCGAAGCCGGTTCCGGCTCCGACGCGTTCGCGTTGCAGACCCGCGCCGAACTCAAAGGCAGCGACTACGTGCTGAACGGCCGCAAGCTGTGGATCACCAACAGTAAAGAAGCGGGACTGTTCGTCCTCTTCGCCACCATCGACGCCAGCGCCGGATACAAAGGCATCACCGCCTTCCTGATCGAAAAAACCTTCCCCGGATTCGCAGTCGGCAAGAAAGAAGACAAGCTGGGCATCCGCGCCTCCTCCACCTGCGAACTGATTCTGGAAGATTGCCGCGTGCCCAAGAACAACGTCTTGGGCGAACCGGGCAAGGGCTACAAGATCGCCATTGAGACGCTCAACGAAGGCCGCATCGGAATCGGAGCGCAGATGATTGGCTTGGCCCGCGGCGCCTGGGAATTTGCCTGCAAATACGCGCAGGAGCGCAAGCAGTTCGGCAAGCCGATCGCTGAATTCCAGGGCATCCAGTTTCAGATCGCGCAGATGGCCACCGAGATTGAGGCCGCGCGGCTCATGGTCTACAACGCGGCGCGCATGAAAGATGCAGGCGTGAATTTCGTCAAAGAAGCGGCCATGACCAAGCTTTTCGCGTCACAAGTGGCCGAACGTGTGACCTCGTTAGCCATTGAAGTCTATGGTGGCTATGGGTTTACCAAGGACTACCCGGTCGAAAAGTACTGGCGCGACGCGAAAATCGGCAAAATTTACGAGGGAACTTCAAACATGCAGCTGGCTACGATCGCCAAAATGCTGATGGCCGTGAAGTAAAAAGCAGTAAAAAATACTGTGAGCCATCACCTTCGAGTCAAAAGCCGCGTTGGATATCGGCTTTTGAGCCCGCGCGACCCTCCCGAAAGTGCCGAAACCGCTCGAAAACCAATTCTGGTTGCTCAATATGTGCATCAGATTGCACATTCCCCACCATCGCACGGCCAGCTAGCAGTAGGTAAGCCTTGCCTTATCAATAGCTTAGTGTGGTCCTCAGTTATGGCGTGCAAGCTGCAATTTCCCCTGTAACCCTGCTGTCACGGCAGGATCGATCGGGGTGCCACTTGACCACTTTGTTCGGCAACGCTGCTATCACCGCTACTACCACCGTCATTCCGGCAGTTCCCGCCAAGCCGAAGAAACACAACATGCTTCCCGTGCTCGTCGTGTTGTTTCTTATCTCCTACGGGCTAATGACGATGCTGATCATCGAGCAAGGCCGGACGATCGAATCGCAGCGTGCCCTGATCCACGAGCTTTACCACGACAGCGCAGAACTGGCGGCCGTAAAAGGCCGCGCCCTACAGGAAAACGCCGTCGATACGCAGCACGCACTAACAGCGCAACTCCCGTCAACCCAGGCGCAGGCTCCTACGACCCAGACCCCGTCAACCCAGATTCCGTCGGCTCAGACTCCGTCGACCCAGGTGCAGTCAAGCAAGACCCCGTCAGCCCAGGTAGTGCCACACAGCCGAGTAAAAGACCGCGCTGCAAAAATGCCGGAGCCGCAGTTCCAGGCTCCGTCCAGGCCGTCTGCCGATTTGGCCGACGAGCGGAGAGCCTTGAGAACGATCTAGGCCTGAACGATCCAGGCCCTAAGCAACCCAGGCCTGAATGATCTAAGGCTCGGCTATTTGTTCGGTTCTGTGGAAATTGCAGTCCAGTTCCAAGTAGTTTTGCTCTAAGTTCTGTGGAGTTCGGAAACCGGAGTTGGAAAATATGAAGGCCCTAACCCTAGCCTTGTTGTTGAGTTTGCCAGTCCCTAAACTGGCGCCACCGCAAGCCCCGCGCCAACCCGCGAGCCACATTACCCAGCGTACCAAAGGGGGGAAGTGGTATTTGGCCGCGACCGGCCACGCTATCTATTGCTACGGTCCAGTCATGGTCGTTCCTAGCGCCACGGGCGATCTGGAACGAGTTGCCACCTTCTGCCGCGACGGCAGCGCCGCCGTGCCCCTGAAGGACTAGATCCTTCAGGCTCACGAACGCAAGGTTGGTCGATGGTCGTCCGTGGTGCCCACCCCTTCGGCAAGCTCAGGGCAGGCTCTTCGAAAATCGCTAAGGGCGGGGCGGGCCTCAGTTGGGGTCGTGCACGGGTGGGCCATTTTACCGCGCTACGAGGTCAATCAGAGTAACGAAGATTTTTCGGCGCTGGCCTAAACTTTAGGTCAGCGCCCATTTTGGCAGACCATCGCACTCGAAACCCAAGTGCTTACCCTTGACGCGGCTAATCTCTACCGCGGTCCGTTGTTCATGTCCGGGTACGCCAGCTTGAGACCGAAGATCTCGCTCGCCTGCACGCCGTGGTAGGTCACTAAGAGCGGCTTGGTTATGTGATGGTCGGCTTCCTCCACAAAACGGCAAATCAATTTTCGTCACTACGGTAAACTTGTGTTCTGAATGCCTGAGCTTCCTGAAGTCGAAACCATTGCGCAAGGACTGGCCAAGCGAATCACCGGCGATGTAGTGCAGTCGGTGTGGCTGGGCGAGAAACCGGAACCGTTGAAGTCTTCGGCTCAGGATATTGTGGCCACGCTCGAGCGCAGCAGGATTGCTGGTGTCCGGCGCATGGGCAAACACATTGTCTTTGATCTGGAGCAGGAGCGTCGTGGAGACAGGGCACGGTCGCCATCGCCATCAAGGGCGCGGGCGGAGGCGAGCAAGAGTGCCCGCCCTACACGGGCCAATCCCACGCAATCGTCCCTGTGGATTGTGCATCTCGGCATGACGGGGCGGCTGCAGATATGCCTGCCGGACGAGGACGTGGCCAAGCACACGCACGCTATTGTCCGGTTGGGATCGGGCAGGGAACTGCGGTTTGTCGATCCGCGGCGCTTTGGGCGGCTGAGCGTTGCGCGGGGCGGTGACTTCGACGCTGGAGGCTTCGAGCCGCTTGATGTCGAGCTGAAAGACTTTGTCGCGCTCTTCCGCGGCCGCAAGACACCGATCAAGAGCGCGCTGCTGAACCAGAAATTGCTGCGGGGTGTGGGCAACATCTATGCCGACGAGTCTCTGTTTCGCGCGGGCATCCGGCCGCGCCGGCGTGCGTCGAATATTCCTCATGAACAGCTGCACAAGCTCTTCCTCTCGGTGAAAGAAGTCTTGCGCGAGGCGATTGCCCTTGGCGGGTCTTCGATTTCGGATTACGTGGATGCGGATGGCGAAGAAGGCTTTTTCCAACTGCAGCATCGCGTGTATGGGCGCGAGGGGGAGCCTTGCCTGGTTTGCAAAACTCCGATCAAACGAGTGGTGCTCGCGGGACGCAGCAGTCATTATTGCCCGAAGTGCCAGAAGTGATGAAGCAATTGTTGATTTCTGATTGTTGATTGTTGATTGAAAACCTTTTGCGGTCTGACGCTCTTCAATCATCCATCAACAATCATCAATCAACAATGACTTGAGCAGTTCTGATAGTCTTTCTCAGCCATGGCTGATTTTTCCATTGCAGTCGATCTCGGCGGGACCAACCTGCGAATAGCGGCCGTAAGTATCGACGGCCAGTTGCTGGAGAAAATCACGCTCGGAACCAATCTGGCTTCGGGGCCCGATCACGTGGTCAGCGAGATGTGCGACGCGATTCTTCGTCTCTCGGGGAAATATCGCGGCGGCGGATCGTTCCTGGGCGTGGGCGCCGGAATTCCGGGCATTCTTGATCTGGAGGCGGGAAAAGTTAGTAAATCCGCAAACCTTCCCGGGTGGTCGGGATATCCCGTGCGTGAGGAAATTGAGCGGCGGCTGGGAACGCACTTTTTTCTGGACAACGATGGCAACATGGCCGCGCTGGGCGAGCAGTGGCTGGGCGCGGCGCGGGGCGTGCCGAATATGGCGATGCTCACGCTGGGTACCGGCATTGGCGGCGCCATTGTACTTGACGGGAAAATATTTCACGGCATGAACGGGATGGCGGGCGAGTTTGGACATGTGCCCATCGAACCGGACGGCGTGCCCTGTGGATGCGGCAGCCACGGATGTTCTGAGCGCTATGCGTCGGCTACCGCAGTGGTTCGCATGGCGCGTGAGGCCATCGCCGCCGGCGCGGCGCCGGGGCTGGCGAAAGCCGCGAGTGCGGACCGCGAGTTCGGCGCGAAGTCTGTCTACAATCTCGCGTTGCAGGGTGACGAAGATGCGCGGCGCATTTTCCGGCGCTTCGGCAAAGCGCTGGGCATGCTGCTGGCGGGGATGGTGAACGGGTTGAATCTGGAAATGTATGTGATCGGCGGGGGAGTATCGAGCGCGTGGGATGCGTTTGCTCCGGCGATGTTCGACGAACTGCGGGAGCGGTCGCTGATCTACGCCGCGACCGACCCCGAAGCGGCGTCTGGGAGAGATGCAAACCCCGTCGCGCACGTGATCGGCGGACGGAAGACGATTGTCACGCGGGCGCTGCTGGGCACTGACGCGGGTCTTTACGGGGCCGCGCGCATTCCGGTGGCCGCGGTCAGCACGGTGGCGGGCTAGGGGCGCGTTCGGCGGACTGCTTCCAGAAAAAACTGATTCTGTGCGGCTGTTCCAATACTCACGCGAATGCAGTTCGTCGCTCCCCAGGGGCCGAGCGGACGAATGACCACGCCTTCTTTTTGCAGGTGGGTCGCAAAGTCCAGAGCGTCTTTGCCGACATCGCAATAAATAAAATTGGCCCACGTGGGAAGCACGCGATAGCCGAGGTCCGACAGGAATTTCGTCAGGACTTGCGCCTGATCGGCATTGAGCTGCAGCGTGCGGTCGATGTGGTTCTGATCGTCCATCGCGACCAACGCTGCGGCCTCCGCTATTGACGCCACCGAATACGTGTTGCGCATTTGCGCGCAATGCGTCAGCAATTCGGCGGGTCCAAATCCATATCCCACGCGCAGGCCTGCCAGTCCGTGCACTTTGGAAAAAGTGCGGAGCGCGACCACGTTGGCGCCTTGCCGCACATAGTCCAGCGATCGCGAATAGGCAACGCCGCGCAGTGAAGCGAAGTGCGCTGCATATTCGTAATAGGCTTCGTCCAACACAACGACGACGTGGCCGGGAACTTGGGCCAGAAAGGTTTCGACTTCTGACGCCTGCAACATTGTTCCCGTGGGATTGTTGGGATTGGCCAGGAAAATCAGGCGCGTGTCTGCATTGAGCGCATCAAGAATCGCGGCAAGGTCGAATGTATCTTTGAGCATCGGCGCCTCGATCAATCGCGCTCCGCTGGCGCGCACGATCTGCGAGTAGATGACGAAAGAACGCTCGCTGGTCACGGCATTGAGGCCGGGAGCGAGTAGCGTCTGGCACAGGAGGCTCAGCAATCCGGTTGAGCCGGCAGTGACCAGCGTTTGTTCCTCGGGAAGGTTGTGGTGTGCGGCCAGCTTGCGGCGCAATTCGCTGCAATCGTCGTCGGGGTATAGGTTCACATTCGCCAGCGTTGAGCGAATCGCGTCGATCGCCAGCGGGGACGGGCCGAGAGGATTTTCGTTGGAATCGAGACGGATGAGTCGGGACGGGGACTCTTGATCAGCTTGCACGCGCGGTCGCGGAGGTGAAGAGCGGCTGAGTTCGCGCGCCCCCGCCGACAACAGATCAGAGAATCGGTTCATCTTCTCGGCAACTCACGCTGCAAAGTGGTCCGCAATTCTTTTCTGCCGAAGACGGGTACGCGCATCATTCCTGCAAATCAACTCGCGCGTCACGAGCCGTGCGCTTCGCAGTGCCGACCTTTGCCGCGGAGACTGCTTTTAATCGCTCCACTTCTTTCAGCGTGAGGGAGCGAAACTTGCCGGGCGGAACGTCGAGTGTAAGTGGGCCATAACGCACGCGCTTGATTTTCTCCACATAATGGCCAACCACTTCGAACATGCGGCGGATCTGGCGGTTGCGGCCTTCCACCAGCGTGATTTCATACCAGGGGTTGGCCGCTTCCTTTACGATGCGCACTCCGGCTGGCCCCGTCTTCACGCGCTTGCCATCGTCGGTGGCGATGTTGACACCAGCTCGCAGTTTTGCGATTGCTTCTTCTTTCGGAGTGCCTGCAACTTTCACCACGTAGGTTTTTGGCACGTGTGATGCAGCTTTCATCAGGCGATGCGCGAGCTCTCCGTCGTTGGTCATCAGGAGCAAGCCTTCGCTGGCATAGTCGAGGCGGCCCACAGGGTAGACGCGTCCCTTCACGCCGTGCATCAGGTCCATGACGGTGGGGCGCTTCTCGGGATCGCTCATCGTGGTCACGTATCCCTTGGGCTTGTTGAGCAGAAGATAGATGTGGCGCTGGGCTCCGTGGAGAAGCTTGCCGTTGACGCGGATGTGGTCGGTGTCGGGGTCGGCCTTGCTGCCGAGTTCGCTGACTGTCCGCCCGTTTACCTGGACCAGGCCCGCGGAGATTAGTTGTTCAGCTTTGCGGCGCGAGGCGACTCCGGCAGCAGCGATAATTTTTTGCAAGCGCTCAACGGACATGGTTATGACAGCTTTCGGCGGGCGACGTAGACATCGGGGCGATCAACCTTCCCGCACGGCCGCAGATTTTTCGATCTCGCCGGGTTCAGAAGTTTCGGCATCCTCTGTATTCGCAGCTGCGCGCACAGATACGGAATCAGTCTCTTCGGAGGCGTTATCCTCGGGCGCGTGATCGTCCATTCGGGCCAACGGCTTCGCATGTGGCGTCTCGGCTTCGGCATTCTCCGCCGGAATCAGTTCTGCCTGGAAGGATTCCGCTACGAGTTTCTCGAACTCCTCCATGCTGGGGAGTTCGCTGACGTCTTTCAGTCCGAAGCGCATCAGGAATTCTTTGGTGGTCTTGTAGAGAATCGGGCGCCCGATCACTTGCTTGCGACCGGCGGTGGTGATGAGTTTGCGATCGAGCAGAGTGCTGATCACGCCGCCGGAATCGACACCGCGGATGTCGCTGATCTCGGGCACAGTAACCGGCTGTTTGTAGGCGATGACCGCGAGCGTTTCGAGCGCGGGGAGCGAGAGCCGGATCGGCGGCTTCAGGCTCTTGGCGAAGGCCCGCACTACTTCATGCTGCTCGGGCTTGGTAGACATGCGGTATCCGCCGGCGACCTGGCGAATTTCGATGCCGTGGTCGGGCCCGGCGTATTCGCCAACTAGTTCTTCCAGGCTGGAGCGCACGCGCGACTTGGCGTCGGCTTCGTCAGCCGCGCCCGCCGCGCTGACTGACTCCTTGACGAGATCGAGCATTTGCTCAAGCGTGATTGGGGTTTCCGCCGCGTAGATGATGGCTTCGAGTTGGGCTTTTAAACTCATAGGTCAGTTGCCAGTTGTCAGTTGCCGGTAAGAACACAGAGTGCCGGCATTGTGGCCGCTTATACATCCGTTGCCGGTCACCAGCCAGTCAAGACTGACAACTGGCTACCGGCAACTGCTCCTACTTCCAATCGTCGCGAACCGCGGCTTGCTCATTCATGATTGCGTCGAAGCCGACGTGCTTGCGGATTGCGATCTCACCGAACAGACGCTCTTGCCGTACTTGGATCGCCTGCAATCGCACCATCTCCAACAACGCCAGGAACATGCACACCAGGGCCTGGCGAGAGGGGACACGCATCAAAAGCTGCTTCAGACGGATGGGGCGATTTTCCAGCGACAGGCGCCGGCGCAGGTAGTCGATCATCTGGCCCACCGTGACGGTTTCTTCGTCGACGTTGATCATGGGCCGCGTGCGCACCCGCTCGAGCACCTGCTGAAACGTCTTTACCAGATCGATCACGTCGGCGGCGATCTCCGGCTCGGTGCCTTCCGCCTCGATGAATTCTTTCAGTGATGGATTTGACAGCACCGCGTCTTCGATCTGCTGCTTCTGCAAAAGCATTTGCGCCGCCGACTTGAACTTTTCATGCTCCAGCAGACGGTTTACCAGTTCCGTGCGCGGGTCTTCTTCTTCTCCGGCGGCGGCCAGCGGATCGCGCGGCAACAGCATCTTCGATTTGATATGAATCAGCACCGACGCCATGTAGATGAAATCGGCAGCTACGTTTACGTCCAGCTCGCGAATCTTCTCGACATAGGCCAAGTATTGCGCCGTGATGCGCGCGATCGGAATGTCATAGATGTCGATGTCCTGCTTGCGAATGAGGTCGAGCAGAAGGTCGAGCGGGCCGTCGTAGACATCGGTAACCGCAACCGAAAACGGGGAATCGCTATGTCCGCTTTTGTGCTCGCTCGTTTTCCGCTCGTTGCTCGGCGAAGTTGGAGTTTTTCCTGCGGTCACTGACGGCGCGCCCGCCGCGACTACGACGGCCGGCGAGATCAGGTTGCCCATGCGATCCCCGAGACTCACGACTTTGATTCCTTCGGTCATTAATTGGAAGCCTTGCCCAATCCGCGCTCCTGCGACATTCCCATAGCGGCCCTCACTTCGTTCATCGTCTCACCTGCCGCTCGGCGCGCCCGCTCCGTGCCGTCTTCAAGAATATCCCAGGCGAGGGCAGGATTCTCCTCAAATTTGCGGCGCCGCTCCTGCATGGGGTTCAGCAGCTTCACCAGGGAGTCGGCGGCCCAGCTTTTGCACTCGATGCATCCGATGCCCGCCGACCGGCAGCCTACGTCCACTTTTGCAAGCGTGTCCTGGCTGCTGAAAATCTTGTGCAGATCGCCCACCGGACATATGTCTGGATTTCCCGCGTCGGAGCGCCGCACGCGGGCCGGATCGGTCACCATGGTCTTCAGCTTCTGCCGCACCACTGGCTCCGGGTCAGTCAGCAGGATCGTGTTGCCATACGACTTCGACATTTTGCGGCCGTCGGTGCCTGGCAACTTCGCCGCTGGGGTGAGCAAGGCCTTGGGTTCGGGAAAGACGTCTCCAGATTTCCCGTAGAACCCGTTGAAGCGCCGTGCGATCTCGCGCGTCAACTCCACGTGCGCGACCTGATCTTCACCCACCGGCACAACATCGGCCTTGTAGATCAAAATGTCGGCCGCCTGAAGGCAGGGATAACCGAGGAATCCGTAGGTTCCCAGGTCCTTGCCTTTGATATTTTCCTGCTGCTCCTTATACGACGGAACCCGCTCCAGCCAGCCTAGCGGAGTGATCATGGAAAACAGCAGGTGCAATTCGGCATGCGCTGGCACGTGAGACTGAATAAAAATCACCGACTTTTCCGGATCGAGTCCCGCGGCCAGCCAGTCGAGCGCGACCTCCAGAGAATTCTGTTTCACGCGAGACGTGTCGGCGTAATCGGTGGTCAGGGCGTGCCAGTCGGCCACTTCAAAAAAGCACTCGTACTCGTCCTGCATGCGCACCCAGTTGTCGAGAGCGCCCACGTAGTTGCCGAGATGCAGCTTTCCGGTCGAGCGCATGCCACTGAGCACGCGTCCACGCATTTTGGGAGAAGATGTCATTCGTCGTTATCGAGGCCAGACGACAAGAGAAGCCACACCACCAGCGGAACCGTTCTTCTTATGTTCCCATGTCTTATGTTCCCATGCGCATGTTGGCACACGATGTTCAGAGGTTGATTCGTCACGCAGAGCTTAGTTCGATACTAACACGCGCAAACCCGCGCCCAGAAACCCCAAGTGCATCATCAGGAATGCTTTATAATCGCGGCTTCCCCGGCCGGCAGGCGAAAAATTCCACAGAATCCGTGAGCACTCTCGCCCGCAAACTTCGCGTCACCGACTACTTCACCTTAGGCTGGGGCACCATGGTGGGCGTGGGCTGGCTCGTGGTGATGGATGACTGGCTCGGCCGCGGGGGGTCGATGGGCGCGCTGCTGGGCTTCGCCATCGGCGGCGCGGCGTTGCTGCCCATTGGCTGGGTCTACGGCAAGCTGGTGATGGCCATGCCCGACGCCGCGGGCGAAGTCGCCTACACGTCGGCGGCGTTTTCGCGCGGCATCAGCTTTGTGACTGGTTGGATGATGATGCTTGCTTACTTCATCGTCTGCCCTTGGGAAGCCGTGGCGGTCGGCCGCATTGCAGGTTACATTTTTCCCCGGCTGGATTCGCTGGAACTCTATCGCGTGGCCGGACGCCCGGTTTATCTTCCGCACCTGCTCATCGGACTCGCGCTCACCGCGCTGCTCACCGTACTGAATTACCGCGGCATCCGCCTCAGCGCCACCTTTCAGAACTGGACCAGCTTTGGCACGCTCGCCCTGTTTATTGTGTTCGTCGCCATCGGCGTCAGCCGCGGATCGCCGCGCAACTTCCCGCCGCTGTTCACGCATACTCCGTTCGTTTCGATTTTGCTGGTCATTCAGATTGTTCCTTATTTCATGACTGGATTTGAGTCGGTGAGTAAAGCCGCAGAGGAAGCGAACCCCGACTTTCGGGGGCGAAGTTTCTTTCGCGCCATCTGGATGGCTATTTTCGTCGGCATTCTTTTCTACACTTGCATTGTTGCCGCGGTAGGGTTCGTCGCGCCGTGGCATGCGCTGATCGGCGAGAAGTTCATGACGGCCGTGGCTTTTCAGCAGGCAGTAGGTTCCCGCTGGATCGTCAACATTATTCTCGCTGCGGCTTTGCTGTCGCTGTTCAAATGTTTCAACGGAAATTTCGTGGCGGCCAGCCGTCTCGTGTTTGCTCTGGGGCGGCGCGGCTTGATCGATGCTGGCGCTGGCAGAATTCATCCCCGGTATCAGACGCCTTCCAGCGCCGTGCTCTGCGTGGGCGTCGCCACGGGGGCCTGCATGCTGCTCGGAGATGCCATCCTGGTGCCGGTTACCGAGGTCGGCTCGGTGGCGTGCGCGATAGGATGGTCGGCAACCTGCCTGGCTTGTCTTTATCTGGGGCGGGGCGGAGCAAAATCAAATCACATCGATCTTTCGGCGATGGAGCGCGGCGTCGCTATTTTTGGATTGCTGGTAGGAATTGCAATGATCTTGATGAAAGTTGTCCCGCTCGTGCCCGGCCACTTCACTGTGTATGAATGGGTGGCACTGGGAATCTGGATCGCGCTGGGCGCGGCCTGCGGGCGTAAGAAGGCACACGGGAACCCCAACTGATGTGTGACGGATGTGCAAATAAAGAGAGGCGAAAATGAAATCTGATTTCAAACTGCATCGTGCGCTGCTCCTGCTGATTCTGCTTGCAACCAGTTGCACGTTGTTGGCACAGACGCTGGCGCAAACGCCCGCCTTCGACCTGGTCATCACCAACGGCCACATCATCGATGGCACAGGCTCGCCCTGGTATTCGGGCGACATCGGGATCCGCGAGGGAAGAATCGCCGCGATCGGCAATCTCGCAGCCGCGCCTCGGAGGCGCACCATTGACGCTGCCGGCAAAGTGGCGGCACCCGGTTTCATCGATTTGCTCGGACAGTCGGAGATGACGATCCTGGTTGACCCGCGTTTGCCCTCGAAGATTTATCAGGGGATCACGACCGAGATCACGGGCGAGGGCGATTCTATCGCGCCGCTCACCGATGCGCTCATCCGGGCCAACCACTCCGGTTACGACCACTACAAAATCACGCCCGACTGGCGCACCTTTCGCCAATATTTTGCGCGGCTGGAAAAGCAGGGCATGGGCATCAACCTTGCCAGCTACGTGGGTGCGACAACTGTCCGCACCATCGTGCTGGGCGAGGAGGACAAGCAGCCCACGCCCGAACAACTTGAACAGATGAAGGCGCTGGTGCGCGACGCGATGAAAGACGGCGCGGTCGGCGTTTCCACGGCCCTTGAATACGCTCCCGCTCCTTACGCGAAAACAGAGGAACTGATCGCTCTCGCCACCGAGGCTGGAAAATTCGGCGGCATTTATTCGACGCACATGCGCGATGAAAGCAACTCGGTGCTCGATGCCATCGACGAAGCGCTGCGCATCGGCCGCGAAGCCCGCGTCCCGGTGGAGATCTGGCACATCAAAGTTGCCGGGAAAAATAATTGGGGACGCATGCCCGAAGTTGTGGCCAAGATCAACGCGGCGCGTGCGGCGGGTGCCGACGTTGCCGCCGACACCTATGCTTACACCGCGTGGTACAACGATTTTTCGGCGTTCATTCCGGCATGGGCGCACGAAGGGGGTTCGGCCAAACTCGTGGAGCGGCTGAAAGATCCCGCGACCCGCGAACGCATCCGCAAAGACATGCTGACGCCCTCGAAAGATTGGGACAACGAATGGCAGGAGATTCCCGGGCCCGAGGCCGTCATGATAGGCGTGGCACAGAATCCCAAGCTGGTGCCGCTGCAAGGCAAGCGGCTTTCAGAGATTGCGAAGCTATGGAGTAAAGATCCCATGGACGCACTCTTCGATTTTCTTATTGAAGATCCATTCGCGGATGTCGCCGTGTTTGGCATGTCGCAACCCGACGTCACTCTTGCGCTGCAACAGCCGTGGGTCGCGATCGACAACGATTCTTCCGGAACGTCGCCCGACGGAATCCTCGGCCAGGAACACCCGCATCCTCGTGCCTACGGGACGTTCCCGCGCATTCTGCGAAAGTATGTTCGGGAGGAAAAAGCTCTCACGCTAGAAGATGCGATCCGCAAATTTTCCGCGCTGCCCGCGCAGCGGTTACGCCTCAGCGATCGTGGCGTTCTGAAAGCCGGCATGTGGGCTGACGTGGTGGTGTTCGACCCTGCGACTGTGCGCGATCTTGCCACCTTCGACAATCCCAATCAGCTTTCCGAAGGAATGGAATATGTTCTGGTGAACGGCTCGCCTGTGATTGAGCAAGGGAAGATGACGGGAGTGCTTCCGGGAAAAGTGCTGCGAGGGCCGGGATATCAGCCCTAGGGGACTGTGGCAAAACTCGCTGTAGACACGAAATGCGACCACCGGGGCTGAAGCCCGCGCTGATTTTGGGGCGTACGCGGCGCTAAAGCGCCGCTCTTCCACGGTACCGCACGGATTTCTGAGTCTCTCCGGTCCTCCCGAGAGGCCGCGGCTCGCTATTATTTCAGCTCCGGTTATTTTAGCTGCGCCTGCGTCTCCGGACTAGACACGGGCGCCACTCGCGGTTCCGCAACGGTTCCGCCGACCGCGTAGGTTTTCGCGCCGCCGGTCGCGTCCGGCTGGCTGGTGAATTTCAGGTCGAGTTCACGGGTTAACAAGGCCGTGCCGCTCACTTGAAATTTTCCGGCGGGCGAATCCAGCCTGGCTTCCTTAATCTCAATCCTGCCTTCCTGCAAATGCGCGCGGCCTTGCAGTCGGTTAACCTTCAACGGATCTCCATCGTTCAGCAGGAGCAAATGCGGCAACATGCCGTCGTGCACATCGAATTGCACGACGCCTTCCGCAGAATTCCAGAAGTCGGAAGAAGCGTCGCCCGATGCGGTGATCTCATAGTTCCCACTCGCCGTCCCCGCTATCCATTGGTCGTGCATGGCGCTCGCCAGTTGCGGCAGAGCAATTCCCGTCACAATACCGTTGCCTGTGTAAACGGGGGGTCTCACGCTGAAATCCGCCCGCCATTCACCGCGGTGCTTTCCGCCCAGCAATTCCCCGCGCAGGTCGGAGAGTTTGAGCTTTCCCGCATCCAGCGATACGTCGGCCGAAACACGGTTCGTAGTAAGGCCGCGCAACAGCAGACGGCTGGCCGTGACGCTGCCCTCGGCGTGCAGGCTCGTGAAAAATGTCGGTCCCGTCTGGTCGTTGCCCGCTGGCAGGCGGTACCAGGGCCGCGGCTTCGGCCGCGGACTTACCCACTGCGCTACTTCACTCAGATTCAGTTGGTTGGTGGAAAGATCAAAACTGACATTGCAGGCGCCCGGCGTTCCGCAACCGCGTGGCAGCTCCAGCGACCCTGTCCAGAGCGCGTGAGCAGCGTTTGCGGTCAATTTCGTGACCCGGACTTTGTCGGGCAATAGCTGCAGGTTCGCCGAAGAAATCTCGATCGGTTCCTCCACTCCGCGCACTTCAACGCGCACACTATGCAGCTTCGCTGTTCCCGTCACCTGCGGCTGGCGAAGATTGGAAAAACCCGCGCGTGTCCCCTCCATCCAGCCGTGCCATGTTCCTGCGATCTGCAAATCGATTTGGGCCTGGCCATCTGCCGCTGCCGCGAGGGCGGGCAATCCAAACAGTTTGGCGACCCGCAAGGTTCGACCGACTTCGGCCTCGCCCAGCAGCGCAATCCGATACCCGGAGAGCGCGATCCAGCCACGCGCCAATGGAGATGCGCTGTGTCCGCTGGCCAGCGGAAACGGGCCGAATTGCAAGCCTGGCGCCGCATTTCCCACCTGCCCACGCTCGGCCGATCCACCGGGGATCAATCTCAAAGGGACACTGGCCGCGTCCAATTCCGCCTTGTTGCTTGCCGAGGCCAGGTGAAGGCCGATGATCTCTCCGCTCCCCGAGAATTCGGGCGCTGCGCCCGCCGGTCCATTCCGCCGCATCATCAGACTGCCGCGAATTTCCCCGTTTGCTTCCAGATCTTCCGGCAAACTTTTCTTGGCGTGCTGCGCCAACCCTACCAGCGCGCTGGCGGGCAGATCCTCCGCATTGAGCACCAGATCGTAGCGATGGCTTGCCGGCAGACCCACGTCGCCCTTCAGCGTGAGCTGGCCGTTTCCCACTGGCAGCCGGCAAAAAACTTCGTGCACCACATGATCGAGGGAACTGTATCTTCCGTCACAATGCGCCGCCAGAGGAAGCGTCTGTGCGTTCGAAATGTCGTAGCGGTGGAAATCCCGAACCGAAGCGTCGCTGACGACCTGCAGATTGGCTGGAGTTCCCGTCAACGTCAGGTCCAGCTGCACAGATCCGCGCCAGCCCTTATCTTCGCCGCTCAGAAATTTCGTGAGCTGCCCCAGTTGCGGACGATCCCATTCCACGCTGATTTGCATGGGCGTATCACGCAGGCTCACGGCGCGCTGCCAGGTTCCGTTGACGCGCAATGTTCCGGTATCGTTCAGATTCACATCGCCGCGAAAAGGTTCCGCCTTCAGACGTATCCCCCAAGTGTTTTCCGACTCCTGCCACAGAGCGAAATCGGCGTTGGTAAGGGCGTAGGGTTTCTTTTCCTGTCCGATCTTAAAATTGATCCGTCCCGAACTCACTTGAATGTAAGGGAAAGCCGGCCGCGCCTCCGACTTGGCTTTTGCGGTGGGCGCGAGCGGCACCTGAGAGGTACGCTCCAGCAAGGCTTCCAGATTCCAGCGTCCCTTGTCGCCGTGCACCAGATTGAGGCTGGGATCGTTCACATCGAGGCGCGCAATCTCAAGACGGCCTCTGAGCAGCGAAGTCAGCCGCAAGTCGGCAGTGACTTCGGGCGCGCGCAGCATGGGTTCCTGACCGAAAGCCGGATCGTCGTAAACCACAAGATTTTCCAGGTCGAACCCGGGACGCGGCAGCAACCGCAAATGCACCGATCCAATTTCTACAGGACGCGCCAGGCCCGCGCCGATCGACGCGGCGATGCGCGACTTCAGACGCGATGCTCCCGGACGCAGCAGAAATAACAGCAGCAGCAGGACTGCCGCGACAGCGATGCGGCGTTTAGAAGAGAAAAGCTTCACCGTACGACCCGTAGGGTCCGAGGCCAACGCGTTTCGTCGAAGAAGTGAATTACGACTTTGCTGAGAAACAAGAGACGATCGCTCCAGGCAGTTTTCAGATATTGCCGGTCCGGCGTTTCAAACGACCAGTAGATGAACATGGGCCGTCCGATCACGTTCTCCTTGGGAATGAAGCCCCAGAAACGGCTGTCGAGGCTGACGTCGCGATGATCGCCCATGGCGAAATAGTGATCCGGAGGCACCACCAGATCGCCACCCTGGATGTGAGTCGCCAGCTCTTCTTCCCACGCGGGAGAAACATTGTACGTTTCAGAAGGCGGCACCGCGGGAAAGTTGTCGCGGTACGCATTCGGAACGAAATCCGGACTGTAGTTGACGTAGGGCTCGTCCTTCAGCTCCTCGCCGTTACGGAAAACCACTCCATTGCGAAGGTGAATGTGGTCCCCTGGAATCCCCATGATGCGCTTCACTACATACATTCCAGCCTCGGCGGGGTCGGGGTGGAGAAACACGACAATGTCTCCGCGGCGGATGTCCCGATAGGGAAGCAGCGGACCTACCCACGAGCTCTTGGGCGCAAACTGTATCCGGTTCACGAATACGTGGTCGCCGATCAGCAGAGTGTTTTCCATCGAGCTCGATGGAATCTCAAACGCCTGCATGACGAAGGTGATGATGAAGAGTCCGGTGACCAGCACCGCTGCGAGCGAAGACAGAAACTCTACCGTCGTCTCTTTCGGTTTCTGTTCTTCGACGGTTTCGGTTTCGTCGTCCTTCGACGTTAGCTCTACCGGAGTCTTCTTCAGCTTCGGTTCTTCGACGCTTTCCGCTATGTTGTCTTTTTTCGCCAAGATGACCGTTCCAAGAGTCTGCCAGCACAAAAATCTCGCGCTCAGACCAGTCTAGTGTACCAGCCGCAGTGTCCGATTCCAGCGCGTGATCTGCAACACGTGGGTCACCGCATACGCGATGTGGTAGAGCTTGCCACTCAAGGAAGATGTCGGATCCCCGTCCCAGGTTCGCACCGACCAGTAAATCAACAGCGGCCTTCCGATGATATTTTCGCGCGGCACAAAGCCCCAATAGCGACTGTCTTCGCTGTCGTCGCGATTGTCTCCCATCACGAAGTAGTGTCCCTCCGGAACGATCAGCTGGCCATCTTCCACCAGCTTCCGCATCTCCAGCCACCACTTTCCTTCGAGGCCCAGGGTGATGGGAGCGTCCAGACGCGG
>Ga0209380_10000931_pt1 | contig 20472 bp, 13 predicted proteins | sample HubBroMetageWFT6_FD_188347 | JGI IMG/M metagenome (GOLD analysis project Ga0209380, IMG submission 188347) | Warmed and freeze-thawed soil microbial communities from the Hubbard Brook experimental Forest, New Hampshire - Hubbard Brook CCASE Soil... | ecosystem: Environmental > Terrestrial >...
TACGGAATAAAGGCTTCGTTCCAAGTCGTGCCAGAAGAACGTTACGAACTTTCTGACGGTTATATTCAGCAAATCCGGGATCACGGATGCGAGTTCAACGTACACGACCTGAGTCATGACGGGCAGCTGTATCAAAGGCGCGATATATTTCTTCAACGTGCCGAAAGAATTAATGAGTACAACAAAAAATACAACGCACGCGGTTTCCGTGCGGGAGTTATGTACCGCGATCTCGACTGGTACGAAGCCTATAATTTTTCCTACGATATGTCAGTGCCCAACGTAGCGCATCTCGAACCGCAGCGGGGGGGCTGCTGTACGGTGATGCCGTTTTTTGTGGGCAAAATACTGGAACTCCCTCTCACCACCACACAAGATTACTCGCTGTTTTATATTTTGAACGATCACTCCATCGATCTCTGGAAGACACAATTAGATCTCATCCGTGAAAGAAATGGGTTAATGAGTTTCATCGCGCATCCCGATTATTTGATCAACCAGAGAAACCGCAGCGTGTATGAATCGTTATTGAAGTATCTCCGGCAGATGGTTACTCGCGAAAATATTTGGGCGGCGTTGCCCGGAGACGTGGATCGCTGGTGGCGGGCTAGAAGCCAGATGAAAGTAGTGTCGCGCGATGGCGGTTGGGAGATTGAAGGCCCCGAAAAAGAGCGGGCTCGATTAGCCTACGCTGTTTTGGATGGCGGTCGCATGAAGTATGAACTTGCTGAAGTGGCTCAAGAGAACGTGCATAAATAAGTTCGTTTGTGCGTTGAGCAATTGCCCGGCGTGTCAGTGCTATTGCTTCCATTCAAAATAGCGGGCCGCCCAGTCTTTCCCCTCCGCAACGACCGCCCCGGCATATCGGTGCTCTGGAACGATGGATGGGACGAATGTCTCGATCTTCCAGCGCGATTGGTCCGCGCAGAAAAGTTGAGCAGGCTCGTCTGGGGAAAGTGAGACGTCAAAACTGTCCAGGGGAATATGCAATCCGTCGCCCTTGGCCTTGATGTAGGCTTCCTTACGAGTCCAGCAGAGAAAAAATGCCTCGGTTCTTCGTTCTCCAGGTATCTCGTTCAAGCGATCAATTTCCTTTGGAGAGAAATAGCGTTTAGCTATCTCCTGACTTGCAAAATCGGACCGAATTAGCTCAACGTCAATTCCGATTTCGCGTTTGCGTGTTATCCCGATGAGCGCAAGTCCATGCGCGTGCGAAAGATTGAAATGAATGGGCGGCTGCTCTCCGCCGCTGGCAATTGCTGGCTTGCCGCGCGGTCCATAAACAAAACCAATAATTTGCGGAGAACATGCTAGGTATCGGCTCAGTGCACCCCTTAGGATTCCACGCGCGGCGATAAAGCGATTTCGATCGCGATCAAACATAAATCGTTCAGCTCGAATCCTCTCGTCGGCCGCCAGTAGACTTTCAAAGCGTCGCAACGCTGCTGAATCCATCTCGAGCGATGCACGCCAGATGTGGACTTCGTCATCCAACAATTTAGGGGTTTCGACCGGAGTCACCCACTGAACCCCGGCTCTCATGCGAGTGGTGACCGGGCAGCCAAAATCCGAAACTTCTTTGATTTCTGAGGGTTTTTAGATTCGTCCACCACGGGTCCTAGGCGCCCTGGTACTGCAGTACTCTTGTAAGCAGTTAATCTCGTATGTATCATTAGACTTACAGGCTAGCAAAGCCTGCCACCCTTTGCTATCTTGCGAATACCGTTGCGTGTCCTTGGCTAGGTTGCATTCTATGGTCACAGACGACCTGAACTCGCCCGCCTCTCCGCTTTTCAGCGTGATTATAGGGGCGTATAACGACTGGACACCGCTGGATAACTGTCTTGCGTCGCTGGCACAGCAAACCGGGCCAAGTTTCGAAGTCATTGTTGTGGACGACGGCAGTGGCGAATCTGCTCCTGAATTTATTCGCCGCTGGGAACGTTGTTTCCAGCTGACAATCATCAGGCAAGCCCACGCCGGCGTCGCAGCCGCCCGAAATCGCGGGATCCAGATATCGAAAGGCTCGATCCTGCTGTTCGCCGACGCGGATTGCAAGCTTCAAGCAAACTGCTTGTCGGCCCTTGCCACAACTATCGCTGATTCCCCGGAGCACAGTTGTTTTCAACTACGCTTGGTTGGCGACCGCTCCACGTTCGTTGGCGAAACGGAGGAGTTGCGCCTTACAACGCTGCAAGAAAACCTCATTCAGCCGAACGGCTGTATACGATATTTGAATACTGCCGGCTTCGCGATCCGGCGCTCAAGAGTGAACGCCGAGGGTTTTGCCTTTGAGCCTGCCGCGATTAGAGCGGAAGACACTCTCGTATTGGCCAACCTGATGCAAGGCGGCGAACTGCCCTTTTTCGTTGCCAATTCGGTTGTACAACACGCCACTTCGCTATCGTTAACTGATTACTTCCTCAAGGCGCTGTGGTCCGCATATCAGGAAGGCAGAACCTACGACATTATCGCTTCGATGGGCGTAAGAGTACGTGCGAACTATCGCGAGCGCTTAGGCATGTTTTCATCTATGTGGAGAACATGCGAACAGAAATCGATTCAGAGATCGGCTTGTTTTCTTCTCGCTGCTAGACAACTGATGCGGCTGATGACCTCTTTTATTTATCGATTTCTTCACGGAACAGTCCAACTTTCACATCTCGACAATCTATTCTTGGAAGACGCCGCGTCGCGCCGCCTAAGCGCGCTAGTTTTGCCCAATAGCACTCGCGTTCATATTTCTGACTCTCTGGCCCCAAGATACCAGAGCAAAATTCGTTAGATTTTCATGAGTCCTTAGATCGCGCTATGCGTGCAAAAACAACAGCTGCGGCGCGAGAATTCTGCGATGTACGCTAGGGTACAAACGGGCCCATTTTGGGAAATACCTTTCCATACAACCGTGGAAAGCAATGACTCGGCATCTGGTCATTGCGTTTGTTTTCAAGGGATTCTACGGACTTCCAGATGGTCCGGAAATTGCACAATTCGTTCCCGGAATGTGACTCACAGTTGATTCCGAAGCGCGCTTCACAAACTGCGCCGGAATTGAGAACAAATGGATTCAGAAGTGACACCCACTACAAACGTCATGGCGGAACCCGTCGCTGAACTGGCCACCGCCGCAACCCACAACGTGCAGGATGCCACCACCCGAGAGCTCGCTCGAATTTGGCAGCAGCTGCTGGGCGTTGAGTCTGTAGGTGTCGACCAGAATTACTTCGATCTAGGCGGAGATTCCGTCCTGGCCGTGCATTTGTTCGCGGAAATTGAGAAGGTATTTAAAGTCAGGCTCCCGCTGGCCACGCTTTTCGAAGCTCCCACCATCCAGGAACTGGCTGGAATTCTTCGCAGCGAAGCTCCGTCAAATCGTTGGTCCCCGCTCGTTGCAATTCAAGATTCAGGTTCGCGTCCTGCATTTTTCTGCGTTCATGGCGCCGGTGGAAACGTTTTAATCTATCGTGAGCTTTCAGAAAACCTAGGCTCAGACCAACCGTTCTACGGATTGCAATCCCAGGGCTTGGATGGCGCCTATCCGCCACTGACACGAATCGAAGACATGGCGGCCTTGTATGTGAAGGCCATTCGGCGACAGCAACCTCAGGGACCTTACCTCATCGGTGGATACTGTGGCGGTGGACTGATCGCTTTTGAGGTGGCTCAGCAACTGCGAAGCGAGGGCGAGGAAATTGCCCTGCTCGCGTTATTGGACACCATGAATTTTTCCCACATCCCCCCTCTCTCGCTTTGGAGCCGTGCTTACTACTCTTGCGAACGTGTGTGGTTTCATGCGGCTAATTTCATGCGTCTCGACTTCAAAGGGAAAGTCAGTTTCTTCCGCGAGAAGATCCAGGTGTTGAGGAATCGTCTGCCGGTATGGTGGGGAATGCTACTCGGCAAGCTCGAAAAAAGTTCTAAAGCAACGAACTCAGGATCCCGCGTTCTTGGAAATATCTGGTCAGCGAATGACCTTGCGTGTCAAAGGTATGTTCCCAAGCCTTTCGCTGGAGTTGTCACGGACTTTCGGCCCTTGAAACAATATCGAGCTTTCGACAAGCCGGATGCGAAATGGGATCGCCTCGCTCTACAAGGACAAACGGTTGTCGTTCTTCCTGTTTATCCCGCCGGCATGCTTCTCGAACCATTCGTCAAGCACCTTGCTGTCGCCCTGCGAAAAGCAATCGATGGCGCGATTCGTAAATGACAAGACCCTTCTGATCTCCTGCACTTTAGATGCATCCAGCAATTTGCTTAACTCCGAACAGACGACACTCGGAGTAATATTGTCAGCGGCACATTTCGCGAGATGATTGCGCAAGTGAGCGGTTTGCTTCGCGTTTTACAAAACTCGTTTGACGCGCACTCAGTTTGAGAGGACTTGAATGACGGTTGGAACAAATTGGTCCAAGACCTGGACTTTCTTCGAGGACGCCTGGCATGAGGGCAACGTGCCGATCATGGGTCCTCGCACACATGCCGCCTGGCTCTGTTCCCTGGTGTTCGATGGCGCGCGATATTTTGAGGGGGTTGCGCCGGATCTCGATCTGCACTGCGCGCGCGTGAATCAGTCCGCCGCGAAACTATTTTTGAAGCCCACAGTTTCGCCGGAGGCTTGGGTCAAGCTCGCTCGAGAAGGTTTCACTCGCTTCGATAGAGATGCGGCGCTCTACATACGTCCGATGTACTGGGCAGAGAATGAAGGGCCCTGGGTTCAAGCGCACGATCCGGAATCGACTCGCTGGTGTCTCTGCATTTATGAAGCGCCCATGCGTCCTCCGAAGGGTTTTTCCGTCACACTATCTCCCTATCGCAGGCCTACAATCGAAACCATGCCGGTCGACGCCAAAGCCGGATGTTTGTATCCCACCAACGCGCGCGCGCTTTTCGATGTGCATGCGCGAGGCTTCGATAATGCCATCGTCTGCGACATGCTAGGAAATGTGGCGGAGCTGGCCACGTCTAATATTTTCATGGCCAAGGACGGCGTGGTTTTCACTCCGATTCCGAACGGAACTTTCTTGGCCGGTATTACTCGCCAGCGTGTAATTGGGTTATTGCGTGGGGCTGGAGTCACCGTGGTGGAGAAAACGCTGGCCTACAAGGAGTTCACACAGGCTGACGAAATATTCTCTACTGGAAATTACTCTAAAGTTGTCCCAGTGACGCGTATCGATGATCGTACACTTCCATTTGGTCCCTTGTATGCCAAAGCACGAGAGCTATATTGGGCATTCGCGCATTCTTGAACTGAGTTTTGCCGAAAGCCTTGAGTTAGTTTCTCGATCGATAATGCGCAGCTCCCTGCCCGATGCGAAATGTTCAAAATTCAGCCGCGTGGCTGTCGCGTGATGCACAAGTCCGGCTCAAGTCTGGCCGAAGTGCTGACCCCGATTTGGGAGCGTGTACTGCTGCGTCCCGGTATTCGCGTCGACGACAACTTTTTCGATCTTGGCGGCGACTCCTTGCTCGCCGTCCAACTATTTTCCGAAATCGCGCGAGTGTCTGGAAGAGAACTCGCTCCTGTCACGATTTATTGCGCCCCCACGATCGCTGCGCTCGCCGAAATTCTCGAAGAACCTTCGGCGCCGCGGTTCCCGCCTCTTTTGCAATTAAAAGAGGGCGTTGGAGCGCCGCTTTTTCTCGCGCATGGACTGGGCGGTACAGCCATGGATTTTTTCCAGCTCGTCAAACACCTTCAAACTCAAAGGCCCATTTATGGCATGCAAGCCAAAGGTACAGACGGAGTGGACGAGCCTTTCGACCGCATCGAAGACTTGGCGCAGTTTTACCTCCACGCGATCAAGGGACTACAGCCTCACGGACCATACTTTCTCGTCGGTTACTCATTAGGTGGCCTGGTCATGCTGGAGATGGCTCAGCGCTTGATTGAAAACGGAGAAAAGATCGCGCTGCTGGCCATGCTGGAAAGTTATCCACACCCGAGATTTCTTTCGCTAAGGCAGCGGGTTCGCCTCGGCTCGCGTTTGGCCAATCAGCGTGCTTCGACGTTCGGGAAGCTGCCGCTACGCGATGCTCTTTCTTACATTATCCGTCCCTCGGCGCGCAGGTTGTATGTCTCGCGAGATAACAACGGGAGCGCGCCCAGTCAAATCCCGGCTGGCGCAGCTCATACACCGGCTATGCACCGCGCGCGCGAACATGCTTACCGTGCGTTGACTCGCTATCGCCCTCATTTTTACAACGGCACGATTAAATTCGTACGGGCTGAGGTCGTAACCGACTATCCGGATGATTCTCAAGCGGTTTGGTCCCATCTCGCTGCGAAGTTCAATGTCGAAACCGTTCCAGGTGACCACCTGGGAATTCTTGGCGTCCATTTCGAAAACCTTGCCTCCGTAGTTTCCCGCTACGTGAATGAAGCTTCCTCTTAGTCGCAAACCCGATATGCTAGGGATCTACGAGGAGCACATTTCCATAACATGAATGGTGCAGAAAGCTTGATCCGCACGCTAATCGCCGGAGGAGTGAATACTTGTTTCACAAATCCTGGCACCTCGGAAATGCACATCGTTGCAGCGCTGGACCATGTGTCGGAGATGCGTTGCGTGCTCGACCTTTTCGAAGGCGTGGTGACCGGGGCCGCGGACGGCTACGCGCGCATGACTGAAAAACCGGCCTGCACCCTTTTGCATCTGGGTCCAGGCTTCGCCAACGGCGTTGCCAATCTGCACAACGCGAGCCGCGCGCAAGTCCCGATGGTAAATTTAGTCGGACAGCACCCCGCATATCATTTGCGTTACGATGCGCCGCTCACCTCTGATATCGAAGCGATTGCCCGTCCCTATTCCAAATGGCTGCGAACCTCAGCCTCCTCGCCTGAGCTTGGCCTTGACGCCGCCCAAGCAATCGTCGCCGCGCGCACTGCTCCTGGGCAAATCGCTACGTTAATCGTTCCCGCCGATGTGGCCTGGAGTGAAGGTGGTGTAGTCGCTGAAATTCCCGCCGTGCCGCGCGCTTCTTCACCCTGTTCTGAATCCGTCGACCATGCCGCATCCATGCTTCGGTCCGGATGGCCTGCCGCGCTATTACTCACCGGAAATGCTCTGTATGGTGATGGCCTCCAAGTGGCTGGACGCATCGCGGCGGCCGCTGGCGCCAAACTACTCGTGCCTTATCCCGTCGTGCGCGTTCAACGTGGCGCCGCTTTCCCCTCAGTGCAACGCATCCCGTATATGCCCGAACAAGCTGTGGAATTCCTGAAAAATATCCGCAAACTTATTCTGATCGGCGCGGCCGCTCCCGTTTCTTACTTCGCTTATCCCGGCAAGAGCAGCGTGCTCACTTCACCGGAATGTGAAATCCATACTCTGGCGCGACCCGGAGAAGATTATGTCGGCGCATTAGAGGCGCTGGGATCCGCATTATCGCTTCAAAATAAAAACGTCTTGATCACTGAAAAGGTCGAACGGCCTTCTCACCCTAGCGGCGAAATCACTTTGCAGGGTCTTGCAGCGGCAGTCGGAGCGCTTTTGCCTGAGAATACTATCGTGGTCGACGAAGCCATGACTTCAGGCCGCGGCATGATGGCTGCAACCGCCGCATCGCCCGCTCATGATTGGCTCGGAAATACTGGTGGCTCGATCGGCATCGCCCTGCCATTAGCGGTAGGCGCGGCAGTGGCCTGCCCTGATCGGCCCGTGTTGTGTCTTACTGCGGATGGAAGCGGAATGTACACCGTGCAAGGACTCTGGACCATGGCGCGAGAGGGTCTGCGCGTAACCACCGTGGTTTTTGCCAACCGAAGCTATGCGGTGCTACAGCGAGAATTTTCAGGGCTCGGCGTCGGTGCTCCGGGACCGCGCGCCGCAGCTTTATTCGACATCGGCCGCCCCACCCTCGACTGGGCGCACCTCGCGAAAGGAATGGGCGTACCAGCGTGCCGCGTCACTACACTGGACGAATTCGCAAAAGCACTAAAAGAAGGATTCGAGAGCGGTGGACCGTCGTTGATCGAAGTTCCCCTATAAAAGTGCAGCAAAAAATCCTACATAACAATTTCCATTCATAATGTTTATCGCGCGCCCGACTCGGGAGCTGGCGACGCCGCAATCTTGCTGAGTTCCTCTTTGCGAACTTTGCCGGTTGGAGTCAGAGGCAGTTCACGCACCAGCAAAATCTGCGAGGGCCGTTTATAAGGAGCCAGGTTCCTGGCAGCATGTTCGGCCAATTCGGCCACTGACGCGGACGAGCCCGGCGATAATTGCACGTAAGCGATGACCTCCTCGCCTCCTTCCGCTCCCTGCACGATTCGCCCGATCACCGCGGAATTAACCACTGCCGCATGGGTATTCAGCACCGCCTCAATTTCCGCCGGATAAACATTCATTCCAAATCGAACGATCAATTCCTTCGTTCGTCCAACAATGAAAAGATGCCCGCCCTCCACGCGCGCAAGATCGCGAGTATTAAACCATCCTTCAGAATTGATGGCGGCGGCAGTTTCCTCGGGCGCGCGATAGTAACCTCTTGCCACATTTGGCCCGCGCACCCATAGTTCTCCCGCCTCTCCATCTCCCGCGTTCTGTCCGTCCGAATCCACCAACTTTATCTCAACTCCTGGAAGCACTCGGCCCACCGATAGATCGCTGCGAGGCTCATCGACTCTCGCCTGGGCAATCGTGGGCGAGCATTCCGTCACCCCGTACCCGTTGTGCAGCGGCATTCCGAACAGGCTTTCGACCGCTGATTTCACCGCCATCTGTAACGGTGCGCCGGAAGAGGAAATAATGCGAAGCGCCGGAAGTTTCAACGGGCCCACCAATTTCTTTGCTTTTGCGTAATCGACCAGCAACGCAAACATGGCCGGCACGCCCAGCACGATTGTGAGCCGGTCTCGTTCCAACGCTGCAAGCGCTGCGACCGGGTCAAATCGCGGCGACAAATAAAGTGTCGCCCCGCTCAACAGTGTCCCCAACAAAACCACCGAAAGTCCCACAGCGTGTGACATCGGCAGAACACCATACAGCCGATCGTCCGGAATAAGCGAACGTATCTGGGCCGACACCGCGGCAATGAACAGCAAATTCCTGTGCGTCAGCACGACGCCTTTCGGAAGCCCGGTAGTGCCGGAGGTATAAATCAACGCGGCCACGCGATCTGCACTGTTCTTCGCAATCGGTTCGGGCTCTACCTTTTCATTCAGTTGACCCACACCAATCGAACCCAGCCTTGCTCGTTCTTCAATCATCGCGCCATGTCGCTTTGCATGCTGCGCAGCGTGCGGCGGAACACCAGCCATATAGATCACCCGCCGGGCGCCACAGTGATCTCGAATATCGTCGATCTCGCGAGCCGAGAGTCGGGCATTTGCAAGCACGGGCCAAGCGTCCATGCCGGTCAATGCCAGGAAGATCGCAACGAACGCACGGCAGTTCTCGCACACCAACAAAACTCGGTCTCCAGGCCGCACACCTAACTCCCGCAGCCAGGATTGCGTTTCGCCGACTACAGTTTCCAGTTGTTGATAAGTCAACGACCCGGATGCCTCGGCCACAGCCAATCGTTCAGGCGAGCGTTTCGCCCATGGCTTAATCACATCGCAGATATTTTCCGGTAGAGATTTCAACAGTTCGTATGGCTGCATATCAGTCATGAGCCCATATCATACCAGTTGGTCGCAAGCGGCCGTCGAGCGAGGTTCGGTGTTGGTAAGCCGGACAACATCGGGACAATGCAGTGAAGGCTATCCGCGTACGGCCGGAGTCATAGACGAGAGCGAAGCAGCCTCAGCTTTCCTCGAAATCAAATACTGCAGCCACTTTCGGTACACAGACGCGGCCGAGGCCTTCCAAGTCTCCCTCAGCGCGCTCGCGACGGTGCTTTCAGGGAATTCGATCAAGAGTTCCTCGTGCGGATTCGCCGTGACCTTGTCTTGAAAGTCGGAAAGAAGTTTAATCGCCGTTGCTTCGAAATATCCGTGCGGCATGTTGGGATATGTTTCTCTCTCTCCTCGTAAAAATCTCTTGATGTCTCTGCGATATTCCTTCAACAAAGTCCGCATCCCATACTCAGGGTGTCCCTGGAAGTGCACGAACAAACTCTCTCTTTTTTTCTTCACAAAAAGATCAACACCGGCTTGCGCCGATTGCACCAGGACTTCGTAGCCGCAGGAATCCAGCGCATCCGCTCGCACTTCGTTCCATCGAGAATGAGGAATTCGCATCGCGTTCTCGCCGCCGGCCGTCAGCGCGTGGTCCCGAATTTTTTTGTACTCGAACACGCCGAATTGCTTGTCACTAAGCTTGTGGCGCGGAATGCCGTCGCTGTGGAGAACACCGGCGTGAGCCGCTAGACATGACAGAACTGTCGACGCTGTATTGGTCTCGGCCCAATCCAGAACCTTCGTCAAAACCGGCCAATACGGTTCGTCGCGTAAGTTCGGTTGGCGCGGCTCGGTTCCAGTCATGATCACACCATCAAACCGTCCGTTCAAAAGCTCGTTGATATTAAAATAGAAATTGTTCAGATGACGCTGTCCCACGTCGCTTCGAGGAAGCTCCGGCAGAGAGAATAGTTTCAGTGAAATCGGAATGTCGCCGGCCGCTGTTTCGAGAAGTTCGTAGAATTGAATTTCGGTGTCTTCCAGCGCGGAATCCGGCATATTATTAATCAGCGCAATCCGGACGCAATCGCTTTGCTTGCTAGCTGGCCGCCCGGTGCGCGCACGCCATTTCAGCGCCAAAAGCTTGGGAACGCGCCCTCCGTCAATTACGATCGGCATTTCCTAACTCCGAGGCCGCAGACACTTCAATCCGTCAGTCAGACCATTAAGCAGCTTTATCCAGCGCTTGCGCTAGGTCCGCGATGATGTCGTCAATGTGTTCGATGCCCACACTCAGGCGTAGCATTTCCGGCGTCACGCCCGCTTTCAACTGCTCTTCCGGCGTCAATTGGCGATGAGTAGTGGACGCAGGATGGCAAGCCAGCGATTTCGCGTCGCCCATATTCACCATGCGCTTGAACAAGCGCAGCGCATCAAAACATTTTACGCCCTTCTCAAATCCGCCCTTTACTCCGAAAGTCAGTAGCGAACAGAACTGCGTGCCAAGATACCTGTGAGCCATCGGATATAGCGGACTATCCGGAAATCCGGCGTAATTCACCCAAGCTACCCGGTTATGATTGCGCAGAAAGTCAGCCACTTTGCGAGCGTTCTCCACATGCCGTTCAACGCGCAATGCCATGGTCTCAATCCCTTGCAGCAGCAAAAAACCGTTGAACGGTGAAAGTGTCGAGCCCGTGTTGCGCTGTGCAACGGTGCGGCAGCGCGCCACGTAAGCCGCCTCTCCATAATGTTCGGTGTAAACCACGCCGTGGTACGCAATTTCAGGCACATTCAACATGTAGTAGCGCTTCGGATGATCGCGCCATGGAAATTTCCCGCTATCTACAATCATCCCGCCCAAGGTTGTGCCGTGTCCTCCCATGAATTTCGTCATGGAGTGCAGCACCACGTCCGCGCCATATTCAATCGGTCTTAGCAAAATTGGCGTAGCCACAGTGTTGTCAACGATCAGCGGCACGCCGTGTTTATGCGCCACGCGTGCCAGTCCCTCGATATCGGCGACATTTCCCGCCGGATTGCCCACGCTCTCGCAGAAAACCGCCCGCGTATTTTCATCGATCAGTTTTTCAACCGCGTCCGGATGATCGCTTTCAGCAAACCTTCCCGCGATTCCTTGCTTCGGCAAAATATGCGCGAGAAGCGTGTAAGTGGCTCCATAGAGCTGTGGGGTTGAAACAATGTTGTGGCCGATCTCGGCGATATTGATGAGCGAGTAGTGAATCGCCGCCATTCCCGAGCTGACGCTCAGCGCTTCCACGCCGCCTTCCAGCGCGGCCACTCGCTTTTCCAGCACTGTGTTCGTCGGATTGCCGATGCGGGTGTAGATGTTCCCTTGAACTTCCAGGTTGAAAAGCGCTGCGCCATGCGCCGCGTCGTCGAATTCAAACGCGACGGTCTGGTAGATCGGCACAGCCACGGCTTTCGTGGTGGGATCGCCATCGTAGCCTACGTGAAGTGCGATGGTCTCTCGCTTCATGCGTTATTCCGTGATGGTCGCAACGCCGGACGCTTGAACGGACGCTGGATTCCGTGCGAGTGATTTCACAACGGTCCGCGTCAGTTGTTTCGCGGCGAAACCTGCACCGAAGGCGAAACGCATCACCGGTCCAAAACTGTTAGCCGCTGCAATCCCGACGAAATAAAGACCCGGAACCGACGACTCAAAATTGGACGACAATATCGGCGTGCTGTTAACACATTTAAGATTCGACCGAATTCCTGAATCGAGGAAAGCCAGTCGTTCCACATTTACTTTATATCCCGTCGCCGCAATCACGTGTTCGGTCACAATCTCTCGCGTTGCCCCATCCAACCCTCGCAGATGCAAGCGCACCTTGCCGTTCTCCACCTCGGCTCGTTCCACTGTATGCCCGAGTACCAGGGGCACGCGTCCCATCACTTTGTCTTTCACAAACCATCCCGCCGACGGCCCGAGCGTCTTTCGAACCAAATGGATTCGGACATTTTCCGGCAAATAGTGAAACAAAGCAGGCGCGTCGGCAAAGAAGCGCGACCGCAGCCCAGGTCCGAGTCCCGAATCCGGATGCCGTGTTTTCTGCCACCAGGAACGAGGCTTGCCTTGCTTCGGCCCGGTATGAAATCTCAATGCCGTGGCTCGAGCGACGAGTTGGACATCCGCACCGGCATCGCGTAATAGTCCTGCTAGATCGATGGCGGAAGAGCCTGCGCCCACTACCACCACGCTTCGTCCTTTGAATTTTGAAAGATCATGATGACGGTAGCTATGCGAAAGAAGCTCAGCACGAAGCTGCGCCAGGTTCTCAGGTACATATTCAAAATGCGTGATCCCCACCGCGAGCACCACACGCTTGGACTTCACCTCTTCGCCATCGTCCAATCGCAAGAGAAATCCGTCTGCTACGCGCTTGATATCAACAACTAATTTATCTTCAAGCTCCGGAACCATTCGGTCGCGGAAGGCCAGTCCATAATCGCCGAAGGTCTCCAGTCGTACAGGAGTTCCCATGTCGGCATACTCAACTTGGCGCTCCGCGCAAAATTGTTTTAGAGTGAACTTACTATCGGGATCGTAGATGTTCGAAGCGAACCCGTCCGATTTGAGCATCATGCCTTTCGGCATGTGCGCTACCCAGCTGTCCATGGGACGTCCAAATATTCGAAATGGGATACCGCGGCGGCGGAAATGTGCGGCAATGGAAAGTCCGTAAGGGCCCGCGCCAATTATTGCGGTCTCGATCATAAGTCTTGGTATGAGACTCCTTCGATCTACTCTGAAAGTGCTCTTTGTTTCGCCAAAAAGACCATCCTCGATACTGGCCCGAAATCCCGTTTATGTCTAGTTACTGTGTGCAAAGCTGTAGCTTCAGAGGCATGGCCTCAGGGATTAAAATGCAATCTGGTTGCCTGAATGTTTTGCAGGTAAGTCTTTAAGAGTTAAATACTTAGATGAAATTTAAGGGGCGTCGAAGGAAATGGTTTTCCCTCGAAATCGATCGCTTTGGACATAGGCGATATGTGGCAAAGCTAGTCAGCTGAAGGGAAGTGGCAACCTCAGTTCATCCTCAGCGCTGGAATCTCGCGTCCCCCTTGTTGCAATACCAGTCGCGTCGCGCTTCCCTCTGGGCCCTTAACGAAATTTATCATTACGTCGAGTCCCTTAACGAAAAATCGCGTTTCCGATTCAGGAAAGATCTCAATCTTCGGTTGGTCAGACGTCCGGATCATTAAGCCGTTTTCGTCCTTGCTTACCACCAAAACCAATCCCGAACTTAGTTCGTACCGCCCGACATACGAATTGAGAGTCGCCGGACTCACGCTAACCACCTGATGCTCAACCGGTGGTTCGTAGTGCTTTTTAAAGAGGATCGCAGCAAGGTCCCGGCTGATTCTCCCCGCATCGGAATTAACCGAATCGCTGAGCACCACTACGCAAACGTCGTCGGGCGCGTAACGTCGAATTGCAGTTGCAAAAAGATAAATGCCGCCAGCTGTCGTATCCAGTGGGCGCTCGAATTCCTTCAAAACCACCCAACCAAACCCGTAACCATCGACATACGGCGTAAACATTGCATTTATAGAATTTTTCGAGAGCAATTCTTCGCCGTCGAGCGCTCGATCCCAGCGGTAGATATCGTCGACTGTGGAGTACAACCTGCCCCAGCTATAAGGAATCGTCGACTCGAGATCGCTTGGCGTTATCGAACTGGATTTTCCCAGATCTATGGGAGCTATCTTCCCAGCGTCGTCATATCCCGTCTCGCGCATTCCCAAAGGAACGAAAATGTGCTTCTTCAAGTATTCCAGATATGGTTCGCCGGACACGTTTTCAATCACGGCTCCCAAAACCGCATAACCGGAATGTCCATATCTGAATCTCTCGCCCGGCTTGAACTCCAGCGGACGGTCCGCGAGATAAGCCAAAAGCCCAGAAGTTGTCTTTGTTGATTTTATCGTCTCCAGTTCAAGGGAGGGATTAACGTCAGGAATTCCATCCGACTGTACGAGCAAATTGAAAATCTTAATTTCCCGCCAACCGTTCGGACACTTCGCGATGAACTTGCACACCGAATCCTGCAGTTGCAACTTGCCCTTTTCTTGAAGTTGCAGAATTCCCGCCGCGATGAATTGTTTGGCAATGGATCCCACACGGTAGCGGCCGTCCATCTCATTCGGCGCGTTCGACAAACTGACCGCGGAGCCATATCGCTGCTTGAGCACTACCTTTCCATGTTGGGCGACAAGTATTGAGCCGCTAAAGTGATTCACTTCAACTTGAGCATTCATGTAAGCGGAGATCTTAGAGGTGACATCCTGAGCAGTCGACACAAAAGCCAGAGCAAAGACGAGTAGGCAGGCCACGAAGAAATTTCCGGCCAAGCAGCGTTCAGAAGTAAGATGTGAGTTTACTTTCATAGTTTGGATAGCAAGGACACGAAAACCCTGCTTCGCGAGGAACGCAATCTACTGCGGCACTATTTGAATTCCATTGACCGGCGCTCGAGGAAACCCATCACTCGCCGTGCCACCAGTCGCAGAAAGAGTAAAGCCCGTAGCGTTGATTGTGAACACAACGTAATTACCCGCCGAACTATTGGCCTGGGTGAACGTCCCGCTGAAATTCGTGCTGGCCGCATCAATCAAGCTAATGGTCGTGGTCGTAATGCCTGCTCCGCTGATGGTGTAAATACCCGTGCGAGTGGCGCTGCCATTGTCTCCGTCTGCATACAGGTACACTTTGTAGCCTGCTGCATGAGTGGGAAGCCCAGCTACTGTAACTGTTGTGGTAGTGGTGCTGCCGGTATCCAGATAGCCCTTCATCATCCGCGCGTTCCCGGGCTGATCCGTAATTGGCGTTTCCCAGATATCAGCAGAATTCCACGTCACCGTCGCGGTCGTCCCGGTGCCGGTACTGTCCAACAAAGCAAGCGGAGAGGTACTGCTAGCACCAGTCGCATCATTCCAGTTGGGTTCCACCACTACACCGGCGACTTCTGTGGTCGCCATGGCGACATCCTCGCCGACGAAGTCGATACTGATCGGATTACCAGAGCCGCTGGCGGCTGTTACGTTGAGCACGGCTGTAGCCGTATGAGTGAGTGACCCGCTTGTGCCGGTGATGGTTAATGTAGAGCTCCCGGTAGGAGTATTGCTCGCCGTCGCGATTGTCAGCGTCGAGCTGCTCCCCACGGTGACCGAAGTCGGGCTGAATGTCCCGGTAGTATTGGCTGGCAACCCGCTCACACCTAACGTGATCGAGCCGGTGAAACCGTTGGTCGCGCTGGTATTCACCGTGTAGGCAGTTTGTCCGCCCGGATTCAACGTTTGAGAACCAGGCGTAGTTGACAGCGTAAAGTTAGGTGTCGGATTTATCGGCACGATTTGAATACCGTTGATCGGGGCTCGTGGGAATCCATCACTGGCCGCGCCACCTGTGGCCGAAAGAGTGAAGCCAGTCGCGTTGATAGTGAACACAACGTAATTGCCCGCAGAGTTGTCGGCCTGCGTGAAGGTCCCGCTGAAATTGGTATTCGCTGTATCTGTCAAATCGATTATTGTCGTCGTGATTCCAGTGCCGCTGATGGTGTAAATTCCTGTCCGAGTAGCGCTGCCGTTATCTCCGTCCGCGTACACATACACTTGGTAGCCGCCGGAACTGGCAGGCAAGCCGGCAACGGTCACTGTCGTAGTGGAATTGCTACTCGTATCCAGATAGCCTTTCATCATCCGCGCGTTCCCCGGCTGATCCGTAATCGGTGTTTCCCAAATGTCGTTCGAACTCCATGTCACAGTCGCTGTTGTCGCAGCCCCGGTGTCATCGATCAAAGCAAGCGGCGAAGAACTGCTCACACCGCTGGCATCATTCCAGTTGGGTTCCGGTACGACTCCGGCGACTTCAGTAGGGGCCATGGCAACGTCCTCGCCGACGAAGTCGATGCTGATCGCATTGCCAGAGCCACCGCTGGAAGACGTCACGATAAGGGTTGCGGTGGTCGTGTTCGTTAGCGAACTACCGGTGCCTTTGATAGTCAAAGTCGAACTGCTCGTCGGCGTGTTGCTCGCCGTCGTAATTGTCAGTGTCGAGCTATTGCCAACGCTAACCGATGTCGGATTAAACGTTCCCGTTGCGTTAGCAGGCAGGCCGCTCACGCTCAAGCTGATAGTGCCGGTAAAGCCGTTCACGCCGCTCGTGCTCACCAAATAAGAAGTGCCTCCGCCAGGATTCACAGTTTGTGAACTCGGAGTAGCCGACAGCGTGAACGATGCCGGTCCGGTAACATTGAGAGTAACGCTGGTGGTGCTAGTAAGCGAACCGCTCGTTCCAGTAATGGTCAAAGTGAAGCTGCCCGTCGGTGTGTTGCTTGCCGTAGTAATTGTCAGTGTCGAACTGTTTCCCACGTTGACCGGCGTCGGGCTGAATGTCCCGGTCGCGTTGGCCGGCAGCCCGCTCACACTCAACCCTATCGAGCCCGTGAAACCATTCATGGCGCTGGTGCTCACGGAATAGGAAGTGCCGCCGCCGGGACTCACCGTCTGCGAACTTGGCGTAGCCGAAACCGTGAACGAAGGAGTCGGTGTCAACGGTACGATTTGAATGCCATTGATCGGGGCTCGCGGGAATCCGTCACTCGCTGCGCCACCTGTGGCTGAGAGAGTGAAGCCCGTCGCGTTGATAGTGAATACAACGTAATTGCCCGCCGAATTGTTTGCTAGCGTGAACGTCCCGCTGAAATTTGTATTCGCCGCATCAGTCAAATCGATTGTAGTTGTCGTGATTCCAGCGCCGCTGATGGTGTAAATTCCTGTCCGAGTAGCGCTACCGTTGTCTCCGTCCGCATAGACATACACTTGGTAGCCACCCGAACTGGCGGGCAAACCGGCTACGGTCACCGTCGTAGTGCTAGTGCTGCCAGTATCCAGATAGCCTTTCATCATCCGTGCGTTACCGGGCTGATCCGTAATCGGGGTTTGCCAAATGTTATTCGAACTCCATGTTACGGTCGCCGTTGTTGCCGCGCCTGAGGCGTTGACGAGAGCAAGCGGAGCGGTGCTAGCGACGCCGCTGGCATCATTCCAATTGGATTCCGCCACCACACCGGCAACTTCAGTGGAGGCAATAGATACGTCTTGTCCCACAAAATCGATGCTAATCACACTTCCTGAGCCGGTCGCGGATGCCACGTCCAGGATGGCCGTAGTCGTATTAGTGAGTGAACCGCTGGTGCCGGTGATGGTGAAAGTGAAGTTACCCGTAGGTGTATTGCTCGCCGTTGTGACCGTAAGCGTTGAACTTCCTCCTGCGCTTACGGAGGTTGGGTTAAAACTTCCAGTAGCATTGGCCGGCAACCCGCTTACGCTCAAATTAACTGCGGCTGTGAACCCGCTAACGGCTGTCAGATTTACAACGTAAGAAGAATTCCCACCCGGACTCACCGTCTGAGAACCTGGTGTCACTGACAGCGCGAAGGAAGCCCCGCCCGTTACGTTCACGCTTGCGGTAATCAAATTACGCTGCGATCCACTGGTGCCGATGACGTCGAATGTGTAATCGCCCGTAAGAGTGCCTGTCGTTGTCTTAATCGTAAGTGTCGAACTAGAGCCGGCTGCAACCGAAGAGGGACTGAACGAGCCGGTAACGCCGGCGGGAAGACCTGCCACACTTAGGCTTATATTTCCGCTAAAGTTATTGAACGGTGTAGTGGAAATCGTGAATGTCGTATTGCTGCCAGCCGCCACGGTCTGACTTTCTGGCGTAGCAGACAATCCAAAAGATTCCAATCCATATACGTTCAACATATTCGAAAAAGTAGCCGAATAGACTTTGCCGTTGGCAACCGTGGGGGCGCTATATTTCGCCCAGACTCCGGCGTCATCTCTTGCATCATTCATCTGCGAATCCCACGACTCTGTTCCCACGTTGTTCGCATCGAAAGCGCGCAACGTACCTGCAACAGTTCCGTGATCTCCGTTAGCAGCCCCCGTCGTGGCCCATACAATGCCGGAACCCACGGTGCTGCCATTTGCGGATAGGCTCATCGTGGCGTCCGTTTCACCGCTGGACGTGAGAATTGAGCTGTAGGAAAGTGGAGTTGTGTTAAAGAGCGAGTTCGTAAACTGAAAAGCTTGAAGGGCATTGGAACCGGCAGGCCACACGTAGAGAGTGGGGCCTGCACCTGTTGTTCGATTCCAAAAAACAGGCCCGGCGTGGATGGCTCCGCTCAGAGAAAAATCCTGAAGAGCCGTCTTGTTCCCGCTCGCTTCATGTCCTAGGTTTGTGCTTTGCAACAAGAAAAATTCTGACGTTTTTCCGGCCGTAATCAGCAAGGTTGTTCCCGGGATCAAAATCGGACCGGACGAACCCAGATCTAAATCGTCGGATTGAAGTAGTTGATAATTGTCCGGAGTAAAGTAGTCCGTTAGCGAGAGAACTCCACCGGTAGTACTGAGCTTAATAATGCTATCTCCAAAGCTTGATATGCCGTCCCAGTCGCCATTGCCCGTAGCGTAGTAGAGATTCCCGCTTGAATCCACCACTGGTGCGCGGCCAGACATCCACATTCCAGCGTTCTGTCCATTTGGCGTTGAGCAAAATACACTGGTCTGCTGAAGGGTCTGGGCGTTATATGCCATCACCCATCCATGCCAATCATATTGATCCTCGTGCGAAGCGAAGGAGAACACAACCAAGCCATTCACCAGCGCGAGACTTGATCTTTGGTTCTGGAAGAACGTGCTAAGTGTCAGCGTGCCTCCGGAGCTGCCTTGCCCTGTACCAGGTACGGAACCCTGTATCACTACGGGCCCGCCAAATTTTTCGCTTCCCGTCGTTATATCCAAGGCATGCAACCGCGCGACATAGTTCGTTGTCGATCCGGAAACTTCCATGGTTCTCGCAACCAGATAAATCGTGTTCGAAGTCAAATCGATCACGGGTGTGCTTTCGACGCCCACCGTGCCCACGATATTAAGGTTGTTAGATCCCACGATGTTAGCTATTGGAATAGCTGTCACGCCAGCTGCGGGATTCCGCAAATCGACTTTCCACAACACACCGCCATTGACCGCGTTGCTGTCCGCATCAAGCGCATAAATCACGTCGTTCATCGTAGCGACGTACACAACATTGTGCGTTCCCTGGCTTGGTATAACCACGCTTGGAACGTACAGCGGTTGCGCGAAGATCGACCCGTCGATGGTGTAGCTGTAAAGCTTTCCGAACTGGTTCACGTTTACGTTCGATGTGGTAAGTGCAGTCTCGTTGAGATTCGCACCAGTGCGCGACGTATCATTGCGCTCGGTCGTCACGTTCACTTGCGCGCGCGCAGGTTCAGGAAAGAAAGCGATCAAAAGTAAGCTTGCGGCAGCCAGTATCGAAATAGCACAGCGAGACACATTTTGACTGTAGGTGTAGGTCATTCAGGCTATTCTTTCGGCAATTATTCGGCCATACTTAGACGCAGTCAAACCGAAACAGCCCCCACCATTGTCTTTGTATTTAAAGGACTTACAGAGGATTTCTCCTCCCAAAACGCTGAACTTCCTCGCTCCAGACGTGGGATATGAGAAATCTTTTGCCTGCTGGATGCCAAATTGTTAGATATTTGCCGAGGCCTCAGTGAGTTAGCTCCTTTTTAAGAGACAAACACCAGTCCACGGATAATTCCCCAGTGGCCCGTTCGGCTCCGGCAGCAAGGAAAGTAACTCTTGGGGCGCTCGACCCAATTTGGCCGCAGTTTTCAAAAATCCCTCAATATCCGTCGGTTTCCACCCGCAGGCTACGAAAAAATTGGCTCCTTCCGGCGGTCCGAACTTAAACGCTGCATTCGCCTCGCTAAGCTGTTTCCCCGTTGAACGTTGCATTAATTTTAGCTGTCCCGGCGAAGCAAGATCGATGATCCAGCTTT
>Ga0209380_10000932_pt1 | contig 20430 bp, 18 predicted proteins | sample HubBroMetageWFT6_FD_188347 | JGI IMG/M metagenome (GOLD analysis project Ga0209380, IMG submission 188347) | Warmed and freeze-thawed soil microbial communities from the Hubbard Brook experimental Forest, New Hampshire - Hubbard Brook CCASE Soil... | ecosystem: Environmental > Terrestrial >...
ATCGGGAAAACGCTTCAACAGCAGCGGGCGCATGTTGGTGTCCCACGCGCTGTCAATAATTGCTTCATGGGCCAGGACCGCGTAGGCCTCGGCATTGCCCGGCCAGCCCAAAAACAAAGCAAGACCCACAACCACGGCAAAAACTTTTTCTGACAATAATTTGCGGCTGCGCATTTTGCCGGAAGCGACCTCGTTTTGATCTTAGCTTATTTCAATGCAACCAAGAATTTGTTTGACCGGAGGGAGACCCGCTTGGGCGCGCAGGCCTGCTCCCGAGCATGCGAGTACGTCATCGACTTTCCCACCCGCCGGCATTGCCGTCCGCTACGCCATTTCGGCGGCCAAGTGAGATACTGGAGTAAGGACACTGCTTTCGGTGGATATTCGTATCTCATGATGGATGCGGACCTATATCGTCGGTGGAGGCCTTCCCTTCGCGCGTTTGTCATTTCGCTCCTGGTCAGTATGGTCCTCGGCCAGACCGTCGTGGCGCAAGGAGAGCGGCCTGCGCCCGAAAGCAGCAACAATTCTGCCACTGTGGCAGCCGCAGGCACAATCTCCCCCGTCATCGTCGTCGGCTTCGTCGGGGGGTTCATCCGGCACGATGATCCCGTCCACAGCGTGGTGCAGCTCGCGGCGCGCCTGCGCAAGGCTTACCCATCGGGCGTGGACGTGGAGATTTACGAGAGCTACCACGGGGAAAATGCCCGAAAGAAAATCCTCAGCCTGCTGGACACGAATCATGATGGAATTCTGACGGCCGCCGAAAAACAGAATGCGCGCGTCATTCTTTACGGGCATAGCTGGGGCGCTTCCGAAGCCGTCACCGTCGCGCGCGAGCTGCAAAAGGATGGCGTCCCCGTGCTGCTCACTATTCAAGTGGATAGCGTATCCAAGATTCGCCAAAATGATTCGGTCATCCCCGCGAACGTGGCCCAGGCCGCAAATTTCTACCAGCCGGACGGATTTGTCCACGGCCAATCGTCGATTCGCGCCGCCAATCCGGCGCGCACCAGGATCATGGGGAATTATCGATTCGACTACAAAGCAAACCCATATAATTGCAATGAGTATCCCTGGTATGACCGCCTTCTGATGAAGACTCACACCCAAATCGAATGCGATCCAAACGTGTGGAAACAAGTGGAGGCCCTGATCCGGTCGGACTTGCCTTCAACCACGGGGAGTGGATAAGGGCAATGAGAACATGCTGAAGATTTTGTCCGTAGCCAGCGGGAAGGAGCGCTCGACTCGATTTCATCGCGGAATCGGCCACTCGCTGAACGCGCCTCAATTTCAGGGTCCATTCCAAATGAACAAGTTGTCGTGTTTCGATGTTCTCGAATGGCATCAGATGCTTTAGAATCGTAAACATCTGCCGCGGTGGGCGTGCAGCTCAGCTGGGAGAGCACCTGCTTTGCAAGCACGTTTAGCCACTCTATCCTTTCCATTCCGTACTTTTCCATTCCGTACTTTGAATTAGTAACAGTTTCAACAATTTGGGGAATCTGCTTTTCCCTCGTAGCTAACCCCAACGACTAGAATCCAGCCGTATTTGACACGCTTTTTGGCACAGCGAACGAGGGGGGAGCACCTCCCTGAAAAGCATCTGCACTCTCAATCTCGTGAGACTCAATTCCAAACGTCATTAGCCGACGACAACGCAGTGTAGGATCCCCCGGGTCGAAGCCTAGGCATCCTGATGGCCACTCAGTTGATCGCGGAGGTCAGATTTGAATTGACGACCTTCGGGTTATGAGAGAGTAGGTCAAAAACTAAATCTCGTTTGTCTGGTGTCGCTTCCGAAGGTCTCCGCAGAGTTTCAGCGTTCTACTTGTACCCAATTCTGTATCCAAGAATTCTGTGGCTCGAGCGTTTGAAACAGCCAGACCGGGCGACCATTTAGTCCCGAACCAGATTCCAGAGCTTATCGAAACTTGTTGAAGCAGAGTGCTTTTGGTATCTACAAAATTATCGACACTCATCCGAGATCACTCTTCCAGCGAGGTAGTTTTCCTTCAGGATTAATTGTTACCTATTCCGAGACCTAAAACACTACCTTCAACTAAGGGGAGTGGGTCAAAAATGATGTGCCTTGTGCCGTGTCGAGCGGTGCCGCTTCGAAAGGTCAGCCAGGTGAGGCGGACTCAGACTTCGCGGTTGAGCTCGCAGGAGTTTCGATCGAAACGAGGAAATTGCTCGCGAGAAGGTACGCGTACAGGTGGCCGAGGGGAGGCTTGTGGTGCAACTCCTTGGCGGTGACGAGGCCGTTCGTTCCGCTCCACTCCCAACTGGCGGCGGAATTGTCCTTGAGCCATTCCTGGAGATCCGCAAGGGTCATCGGATAAGCGTAAATGCGCACATTTTGCGCGAAAAGACGTGCGAGGGCTTCGAAACTTCTCCCTTCCAGATTGCCATAGGGATCTTCAAACGCTCGGATCAAGAGCGAAAGGCCTACGACAAATCGTAGCGGTGCTCTCGTGTAGCGGTTCACCAGGCCGGTCATGGCATAGAGCTGCGGTTCACGAAAGAGAAGCACATCACCACCCTGTCCGAGAAGTGCATTAATCCTACGCAACAGGTCGGGAATTTCCGGGGCCGGCGCTCCTGGTTCAAAAGCAGCCGCCGTAAGGCAGAAGAAACCAATTGGCGCAGCAACCGCCTCTCCCAATTCCTTGCGAAGCTCCTGAACGCCTGCAGCCAGCAAATGAATGTGAATCTGCGCGTGAGCGGCATCGACATGGCTGAAGTATCCGGGCGCGAGTACGGCAGCTTTTTTGTGCAGAGCCTCGCCGGGAGGAATTGCTGTGCCTTTGGAGGAGAAACAAACAACTTCAGCGAATCCCGCGTGCACCAGGTACGCCTGGAGAGTTTGCTGATCCCAGCCGTAGAAGGCTGGCCCACGAACCTCTGCGACATCGATTTCGATTCGCTGCCTGACGACGTCTTCTGTTAATCCATCGAGAAAGGATTCCCTAGTTTGCAATTGATAGAAGGCGGCGAAAATGAGATTGACACCGAGAATACCAATGGCTTCTTGCTGCAGGGCAATCGCAGGATCTCGCAGATTTATGTGCAGCACAATATCGTTCGGAGGACCGCCAGGCTGCAGCTGAAATCGAAGCCCTATCCAGCCATGGGGGTCGTTCGTTCCGGCGTAGTTGCGCGTTTCGATGGTATCGGCAAAGGAGAAAAAGCGAGTCTGCGGGCCGCGAGTCTTGCAAAGCTGTGTTTGCAGATCGGACCATTCTTTGTCCATCATCGCCTCAAGGCGTTGTTTGGAAACATATCGCGAGCCGGAACCGTAGAGATCGTCGCTCACTTCCTTATCGTAGGCGGAGATCGTCTTGGCGACCGTGCCGGAAGCGCCTCCGACCATAAGGAACCAGCGAGCGACTTCCTGGCCGGCGCCGATTTCAGCGAAGGAGCCGAAGGTGGATGCCGCCAGATTCAGGGTAAGAGCTTTGTGGTGGGTATCGAGTTTTTCCGTGTTAGCCATAATCAGACTCCAGTCGCACGAAAGTCTTCGAGGTGATCTCATAAGCGAGCACCCCTGCTTCAGAAAAGCGCTATTACTTCAGCAGCTCATCGGCGTAACGGATAGGAACAGCCAAGTTCGAGCCACCGAAATCTTTTAGAATGGCGGAGTTCACACCGATGACCTTGCCATCGCGATTGAAGAGCGGTCCGCCGGAACCGCCGGAGGTTGTCGCCGCGTCGTAAACAATCGTGTCCGTTAAGACATCTCCGATGTGTCCCTGGGTCGTCGTCGGGCGAATCAGGTGTTTGGCGGCCAACTGCGAAAGAATCTGAGTCACGCCTTGGGCGTTTTCCGCCACTTTTCGGGTGACGTCGCTTCCCGCGCGGGCCAGAATGCCTTCGATTCCGGTAGGATAGCCAATCAGGACGACCGGATCGCCCGTCACACTGGCTTCACTCCGATCATCGAGCTCCAGGAGTGCGGTGTGAGGTGGTGCTGGTTTCTGTAACCTCAGAGTTGCCAGATCGGCGTGCTTCGAAATCCGGTCGAGCTTGGCTACGATGCCTTGAGAGGTCCCAGGGAAGTACGCCGTGTAAGACACGACGAACGGGGCAGCACCGAGATCAAGAATTTCCTTCAATTCCATGTCACTCGCCCAAGGCTCCGCAACGTGATGATTCGTGAGCAGACGTCCGTCGCTTGTTACGAGAAATCCGGTGCCAAAGATGTCAAGTTGCAGCGGCGGTCCCGTCCCGTCAGTGTCGAGAGATACCATCCCCTTATCGTCTATGCGAGCCTTACCCGTGTCATCTGCAGCCAGACGAATTAACTGTCCGGAAATCTTGTCGCGAAAACCCACAACCACATGCAGGAAGCAGACGCTCGGTCCGTAAGTGTGTACGATTGTTTCCGCTATTCTGTCCTCATTTTCCAGCCGGTCAAGGCGATTTTGCGTCCTCTCAAGCTGCCGCGCGACGGATTCGTCACTTGTGTCGCCGTTCGCCGCCATCTTGTTGCGAGCGGGTTGAGTTTGTACTTGCAGAGGCTCATGAGTTCGCGGCGCGCCATTTACATCCAAAGAGTCGCGCGCCGGTTCTGCGTGGCAAAGGAGTTCCCCCTGTTGAAGGAGTCCGTCGTTCAGCCGCGCGACATTCGCATTGAGTTGGAGCGTTTCGTTGTGGCTGCGGCGGCTCGAGATAACCGTTATGACTGCCGCAAGAACGGTGGCCGCGCTGAGAACGTAAACTATGGAAAGAACCCAAAAACGACGCCGGGACATCACTTTGCTTATCAGGTTCTCGGCGGTGCTCTCCGCGAGGTGTTCTCTTTCAAGTGCATCCTTTAGTTCCGCCTCAAGCTTGAGTTCTGGCTGCCTTTGACGAAATTGACCTCTGATTTTTGCGGCGAATTCCAGTGGCTCAAATGGAAAAGACACGACGTCGTCGGCGCCCAGATCCAGTCCGCGGGCGCGCTCGAGCGCTTCCCCGCGAACAATCATTACAATTTTGAGAGCTTGCAGATGAGAACTTGCCTTGACTTGGCTGATCAATCCGCAGCAGCTAAGGTTGGATGGCGTTGCTTCGGTGATCAGAAGTTCTGGCGAACGTGCGAGAATTTGATCAATAGTCAAGCTGCGCTCTGCGGCTATGTCATAGCCTTGGCCTGACAGGGTGTGTTCTACGGCTTGGGTAGATTCCGTACCGAGGTTGAAGAGAAGAATTCGCATAGTCAAATTGCCGCCCTATCCGTGAGAGTCTGTACAGCGCGCCTGAGACCTTGCAAATTTCCGCGACCGTTGGATAACGCACCTTCGGTCCAGTCGCTTGCGGACTCAAGTATTTGGACGCCGCCTCCACGATTTTTTACTCACGATTACAACTCTCCATCGTGGTAATCCTCGAACTTCAAGACTTGCCGGCCGTCAAGAACCGAAAGGCGATTCCAACTTCGTGTGTAAAGCGCGATCCTTTCCAGTTCGCGCTCAGCCCTTAGCCAATCATCAAGCTCATTGCCAGGACGCGCGCCACGCTCGAGATAGATTTGGTATGCGCGGTGGTTGATCTGGTCGTGAGTTGGTTGGTAGTTCACAAACACTTCTTTTCTCGGCTGAGCGATCTTCGCCTGACTGCCGTCTAATGCTGCCATCCGCCTCCTAACCCTTGGTAAAGCTGAACAAGCCCAAGCCGCTCGTTCAGCCGCGCCTCGACGAGGTTCACTTCGTCGAGGCCAACGATGCAGGCGCGTCGCACATCCGCGCGATGGTTCTTCTTCCAGGACGCCCTGAGCTCCTGTACCCAAGGGTTGGTGAGTCGGCCATGCAGAATCCATCTCTCTTCCGCGAGTGTTTCACTGAAATTGATCTTCAACATGCTATTTCCCTCAGCGTGTGTCAGGATCTTGCGATGGCTTGTTCTGGCCCTTACCGATGTGATGACGGAGGGCGATACTGAGCAGGATCGCAACCACGATCCTCTTGATATCCATCTCACTTCTTTTTCGGGCCATCACCGTTGCTCCTCTACTTCTGTTTGGGTGGGTAGTTCTTCAGCAATTTCGCCATCGACTTATCCAGGTTCTTCATGTTCTTTTCGTGGTTTGAGCTGGGGTCAATTGTCTTGGTCGCGCTTCCAGTCCAGACGAGTTGCTTCGTTCCCGGGTCATACATGTCAAGAACGAGAGTTCCGACACTGATCGTCGAACTAGTCCAAGATCCCCTGCCCATGCCGAACGCTCGTGAGCCCCAGGCATCCCATTGTGTTTCCTGGTTGACGGTGGTCTGGTAGCCGATATAGAGATCCGCCTTGTCGTCATCAGTTTTGGTCATCCCTTTCGACGCCAGTTGTGAGTCCACAGCCTGCTTGATTTGCGCGTCCATAATCTGATCGGGATGAGCATCGCCAGTGTTGACCCACTTATACGTACGATATTTCGAGAAATCTGCTCCCGGCATAAAGTTATAGCGCACGTCTTGCGCGGCTAACGGCCCCGCCGTTACTAACAGCAGCGCTACGACCAGCGCCGATGAAAAGAATTTACTGTTTTGCTGTACTCGCATTCGTTCCTCCTTCAGGCTTCGTTTTTCGTGTTACTACGCCAGAGTTCTTGTTGTACTTTTTCTGGGGTTCGCGTTCTGCTTGCAACAAATCGTCCATATCGCAACCGTGAAATCCGCCCCGCTCGATCTGAATCGCGTAGGCGCGCCGACGGATTTCTTCCGTAGTGGGTGCGCTCTTGATTGGTTGTTCCCCGATGCTCGGACGATGCATGTCTATCCCGCCTTTTGATGGATTTGACCTCAAGCCCTGCGCTTGCAAAAGCGCGATTCGGTGGCGATGCGGTGTTCCAGGGACGCCATCAGGGCCGGTGGAGTAGAGAAGCACAAGGATCGCCAATACAGCGATCAACAGAACCGTCACCATAAGGACCTCCTTCACGCCGACCTAACCAAATGAAGTGGGGGGTGAGGCGATCTCGCGAGATGCGCATGGCTTCGCCGGCAATTGCCCCGGGGCATTCGAGGTGATCTCACATATCGCTTAAGTGCTTCGCGTAACTTCCTCCTGCCCCGTGAAACAGTGGATTTCGTCGCGCTGATCGAGAGACCCATGCGTCGTGCCGTCTCTTCAGTAGATAATTCCCCAAGGTCCCTGAGCTCGATCGCCTTCCGCAGTCCCGGCCTCAATTTGCCCATGGCCGCCGACAAAATTCGCGCCTCTTCTCGCTGCAAGCAGCTGGTTTCGGGGTTTGGATTTGAGTCGGGAATCTCCAGGGGCGAGGCCGCTCTCTGTGAGTCGAGAGTATCTTCATCAATCGACACCTCACGGTGCCTGCGGCCTCTGCACAGCAACATCAAGGCTTCGTTGACAGTTATCCGCGTTAGCCATGTGGCGAAAGAGGATTTCCCTTCAAATGTATGCAAATGGACGAAAGCTTTTTGAAAGCTTTGTTGGGTAACGTCTTCAGCGTCCTCTTGGACGCGTGTGAGCCGCAAGGCAACGGCGAACATCCTGCGTCGGCAACGTTCGACGAGGATTTCAAATGCTTCTTCATTTCCGTTCTTGGCAGCAACGACGAGATCCCTTTCCCCTGCTGGGCCGCTAAAGGGGGGAACGGCCGTTCCGGATTTATCGATCTCATCAACAAAGTTGGATATCATCGCGCTTCTCCTTTCAGTCCATGGGAACTTTGCCGCCTGCTCCCGGTTCGTTCTTGGCTAGCAGGAAGGACAGCAGAAACATCAGCGCGCACGTCGCGGCCAGCAGCCAATACACATCGACATAGGAGAGGGCTTGAGCCTGCGCCATTACCATGCTGTACATTCTGGCAAGGGCCTGTTGGTGGGCCGAATACGCGCTCAGGCCGACATGTGTCAGACGGTTCGTCAAGCCTGCGACCGTCGCATTAAAACGAGGGGAGCGCGTATACTCGGCCAAGACGGACTGATGGTACTGGCCTCGGCGCGCAAGCACTGTGGTCACAGCCGAAGTACCTACGCTCTGCCCGATGTTGCGCACGAAGTTGATCAAACCGGCAGCAGCGTTGCTTTTTGACTCTGGCAAACCGACATAGGCGGCCATCGTGAGTGGGACGAATAAGAATCCTATCGGCAGATACTGCCAAACGCGCAACAATGCGGCAGCACGAAAGCTAATGAGGAGATCGATGCGCTTGCAGGTGAGATACATGGCCATCGCGAGCGTGATCCACCCGAAAGCAAGAAGGTGCCGGGCCTGGAACCGCGCCGCGAGGCGGCCCACGACCGGTGTAAGAAACAGTAGAAGAATAGCTGCGCCCGAAAGAACCATGCCTGCTGCCTCCGCCGTGTAGCCCATCAGCGTTTGCAGGAACTGAGGAAGAAGCACAGTAGAACTGAACAGGACAATACCAAGTACGAACATCATCAGGTTGCAGCTCGCAAAATTAAACATTTTGAACAGATGGACATCCACAACGGGTTCCTTGTGGTGCCACTCCCAAATAACGAGGGACACCAAACCCGCGGCGGCGAGAATGATCAGCGTGGTAATGAAGCGCGACCCGAACCAGTCGTCTTCTTGTCCTTTATCGAGCGCAACCTGAAGGGCACCTACGCCGATCACGAGGAGACCAAACCCGATGTAGTCGAATCTCGCCGTGATCTTTTTCAAGCTCGACAAATAGGGCGGATCTTGAATTAGCTGAGAAACCAGCAAGACGGCCAGAATACCCACTGGAACGTTGATATAGAAAATCCAACGCCAGGAATAGTTGTCGGTAATCCAGCCGCCCAGCGTGGGGCCGATTGCCGGAGCACAAACGATCGAGACTCCATATAATGCGAAGGCCAAGCCGCGTTTCTCCGGCGGGAAAGTGTCAGCGAGGATTGCCTGCGTCATCGGCTGCAGTCCGCCCCCGAAGGCGCCTTGCAGCACCCGGAAAAAAAGCAGGAACCCAAGACTCGGCGCGAGACCACACAAGAACGAGCTGGCCGTAAAAAAGGCGATGCAGGTCATAAAGAAACGCTTCCGTCCGAACCAGCCAACGAGGAAGCCGCTGATCGGAAGCACAACGGCGTTTGACACCAGGTAGCTTGTCAACACCCACGTACTCTCGTCATTGCTCGCGCCCAGGTTGCCCGCAATGTGCGGAAGGGCCACGTTGGCAATGCTGGTATCGAGCACTTCCATGAAGGCAGCCATCGAGACCACCACGCCAATGAGCCACGGATTTACTTCAGGCGACGAGCCTGCCTGTTCAGCTGTGATTGTGGCTGCGGTGCTCATCGCACTCTCACTTCGGGCTCGACCGACAGCCCCGGCTTTAACAGTGCTTCCGCGTTGAACTGCTCTCCCGGAAGGCGATCAAAATCGATTCGCACGGGCACGCGCTGCACGACTTTCACGTAGTTACCTGTGGCATTTTCGGGAGGCAATAAGCTGAATATCGAGCCGGCGCCACCACCCAGATTGGTGACGCGGCCTTTCCACCTCCGGCCATATGCGTCAACCTTGACGTCGACGGGCTGACCAGGGCGCATGTGGGCAAGTTGCGTCTCTTTGAAATTCGCGGTCACCCAGACGTCATCGAGGGGCACAAGATCCACAAGTTCCTGCCCAATGCTCACGTTCTGGCCTACTTCGACGCTTCTCTTGCCGACAATTCCCGTCACGGGAGAAAGGATCACCGTATAGCTGAGGTTCATCTCTGCTTGCGCAAGTTGAGCCTCTCGTTGCCACACCTGGGCATCGGCGGCCTGCGCGTTGGCGCGAGTCAGAGAAATCTGCTGAGGCGCAGTCTCCGCAGTCTGCAAATCATTTTTGGCTTGCAGGAGTTTCCCCTGAGCTTGCTGCACGGCTTGTTCGGCCGCGTGCACTCCCGCCTGTGCCGAGGCAACTGCGGCTCGATTTGCTGTTGCGGTGGCAACCGCCTGGTCGTATTGCAGGCGAGAGATGTCCTCTTTCGCGATGAGTTGCATGGCGCGCTGCAGGTCTGCATCGCTCTTTGCAGCGTTTGCCTGAGCCTGGACGAGCGCGGCTTTGGCGGATTCGTAGTTCTGTTCAGACGCTCTAACCGCAGCCTCTGAGTTGAGCACCGCGGTTTTCGCCGAATCCAAATTGCTCTGAACTGTTACGGAAGTAATCGGCACCTTCCAGTGGGAACTCGCGGCTGTAGCTTCCGCATCGGCCAGGTTTGCTTGCGCCTGTGCCTCCGCGATCTTGTAGTCCTGAGAATCGACTGTCACGAGTACGTCGCCGGCATGAACGAGCTGCCCCTCAACGACGTACACGTCTTTGATTTGTCCGTTAATTCGCGTACTGAGCTGCATAACGTGGCCCTCGATTTGCGCGTCATCGGTGTCTTCGTAGCGGAGCGCATTCCACGCGAAATAGCCGCCTGCGATAGCGACCACCATCGCGGCCGAGATTATGAGCATTCTCTTGGGGTGGGGTGTCGAGTGCTTGCTGCGGCTCTCCTTCGACGGCGAACCGGGCGCTTCGTCATCCACAAGTGTGGCTGTTTGCTTTTGATCAGCGTCGATAGTTGGAGTGCCATTCTCGTTCGGCATTACTTTCCTCCTAGGTACTGTTCGTAATTTGAGCGTGCTACTCCGAGAGCGCGAGCCAGCGAAAGCTTGGCGAAGTTGTGGTCGTACAGACTGGTGATGTATTGATCGTTCGCGCTGGCGAGAGACTGCTCGGCCTGCACCACCTCGACGCTATCGGTCACACCGGAAGTGAAGCGATCCTTTGAACGAGCGAGGTTCTCATTGGCGAGATCGACGTTCTGCTTCGCGACCGCGACTTGTTCTTTGGCAGCATTGACATTGAGAAAGGCCGCTCGCACGTCGTAGTCAACCTGTCCGCGAATATTTTCGGCTTCGGCCTTCCGCTGTTGTAATTCAGCTTCCGCCTGGGTGATGTCACCTTTAATCCGTCCGCCGGTGAAAATCGGAACATTGATTCCAGCCTGAAACGTGAAATCTCCGTGCGATTGACCGAGTGTTCGGCCAATATCCCCGTAGGCGCCATTCACAGCCACGACGGGGTACCGCTCACCTCGCGCAGCCGATAGCGTCTGGGCGGCAGACTTTTCGGAATCAAGAGCTGACCGGAAATCGCTGCGCGATTTGTAAGCACCGTTCAGCGCATCTTCGACGGTGGGCGGATTGATTTCCGAGTAGGGAAATTGGTCGGCAAGTTCGAATTCTTGTCCGAGGGGCAGTCCGATGGCGCGTCCAAGAGTGAGCTTTGCGAGTTGAAAATTGTTGCGCGCGATACTGAGGTTGTACTCTTCCGTGTGCAATTGAACTTCCGTTCGTGTCGCTTCTATTCGGGGAGCCGTACCCGCCTGTACTTCATCGATTGCCTGATCGTAAAGAGCCCTCGCGTTTCGCACCTGCGCCTCTTGGGCCTGAATGCGCGAATCAGCCTCGATTACCTGTAAATAGGAATTGCCCACAGTAAGCGTGACTGCATCGAAGATGTCCTGGTAACTGAGTTGCGCCGCTTGTTCGACAGTGCGCGCCGCCCGAAAACGCTGGATGGATTCAAAGCTGAAGAGCGTTTGGCTAACCGTTCCGTCAATAGAGGTGTAGCTGAACGGCCCGACGATGTTCGGAATGCCGTGTATCTGCTGTAGCCCGAAAGTGGCGAGGCTTAATTGGTCGACGTTCTCTGAAAGTCCTGCACTGACCTGTGGCAACAGCCTGCTGAGCGCGACCAGTCGCTGGCCCCGCGCGATGCGCGCGTTTTCTCCGCTCTCAATCGTCGCCAAGTTGTAGCGGAGGCCGCGGGTGATGGCGTCCCGCAGTGTCAAAGGCAGGACTTCATTGCTTGCCGGACCACTCGGGACACTTCCTGTGAGTGAGCTCGCCTGGCCTGCCCCGGCACTCGCAGGGGGGTATTGACCCGCCGCCGGGATCACGCACAAGAAGATGACTGCCATCACTAAAATTGAACGAGGCGAACGGTGTTGGGTCAGCCGAAACGTGATATCGTCGCTCATCACTTCTCCTCCTGGACATTTCCGCGAATCTTGCGGGCGAGCCGTTTCAGGACCTGCTTCGTGAACACCCCCGAGGAGTGGAATCTGGCTCCTTCTTTCATCAGCTCAAGAAGTACGTTTTCTCCGTCCTCGGTGATGGCCGTAAGGCACTTCACATAAATCACAACGTCCCGACCGTCGGGATCTGCCATCGCCTTCCGCCACACGCTCGTCAACTCGGCGGCCCACGGGGCGACGAGTTTGCCCTCGACGACCAACCGGCGGCGACTCTGGGTGTCGAGAATCGAGATCTTCAACATTGCTTTTGTCCTCGACCCCGATAAGGGCAAGGCCCATGCCAAACTTGCAGAACCGTAAGTCGTTGAATTTTCAGGAGGAAAGCGCTAGGCGTTGAAAATGTTGAAGTTGAAAAAGCTGAAAGGGTCGAAAATGTCGAAGCTATGGTTTAGGGGCGCGACAAGGAGGGGATTGCAGATTAAGCGTACTGCTTCGCGTAGATGCCGAATTTTTTCATTCGAGAGAGAAAAGTCGTGCGGTTCATTCCCAGGCGCGCGGCAGCGCCATCGGAACCACCCACGCGTCCCTTGCATGCCGCAAGTGCCTGTACGATCTGATCGCGCTGCTTTCTTGCATATTCGTCGGCAACGTTGCTTTTGTCGCTTCGCGAATTTGTTGCTTCCCCGGCGCCTCGTTTGATTTCCGGAAGAACGGCGCGGGAGGGTTCTGCGACATCCGTTTTTCTCAGCTCGGCGAGCGGAGCCTCGAGCGACTTGCCTCTCGTCAGGAGGACCGCGCGCTCAATGAAATTCTCGAGTTCACGAATGTTGCCCGGCCAGTCCCAGGCCGTCAGTCCCTTCATCACAACTACGGGAACTGCATCGATGCGCTTCTGCATCTGCTTGGCGAACTTTTGCACGAAATAGCTGGCGAGCAGTGGAATATCTTCTTTGCGGTCTCTCAGTGGCGGAATGCGAATCGGAAAGACATTCAATCGGTAGTACAGATCACTGCGGAATTCCCTGTTCGCGATCATCTTCTCGAGATCACGATTCGTTGCCGCCACCAAACGGACATTCACTTTCCGTGTATGCGTGCTGCCCAGGCGTTCAAATTCCCGCTCCTGCAGAGCCCGCAGCAGCTTCGGCTGAATCTCAATTGGGATGTCTCCCACTTCATCCAAAAACAAAGTCCCCTGATCAGCCAGTTCCAGCCGCCCAATCTTTTGGGCAATGGCGCCGGTGAACGCGCCCTTTTCATGACCAAACAGTTCGCTTTCCACCAGCCCAGTCGGAATCGCAGCGCAGTTCAGCTTCACGAATGTCCGTTGTTTGCGGCGGCTTCGGTCGTGAATGGCGCGCGCAATCAGCTCTTTCCCCGTTCCCGTTTCACCGAGCAACAGAATGGTGGAATCACTGGGGGCAGCCGTTTCAACCATTTGCAGAACATGTTTCAACCCCGAGCTGTTCCCAATGATCTGCTCGAAACCCATTTCGCTGCGAAATTCTTCTTCCAGATACACTTTCTCCTGGGCCAACTTGTCCTTGAGTTCGGAAATTTCCCGGTACGCCAACGCGTTTTCAATTGCGATTGCTATCTGACCTGACGCCCGGCTGAGGAAATCGACGTCTTCCGGCGTAAACGGAGTCTCAGTCGTCCGTAAAATCGACAGAATACCGACAGCCCGGCCGCGATCTACGAGTGGAATACTGCAAACGGCCTTTAGGCCCTCCGCAGCCGCGACGTCATATGGCTCGGGCGCGTGTTCGTCACGTTCCCGCGGGTCAAAGACTACTGGTTTCAAGGTATCCATCGCTCTCCTAGCTTCGGAGCTTAGCGGCAGGAGCAACTCTTCCTTGATGACCCCCTTTCCGTGAGGAAAATCCACAGCCAATACCCTGGATTTTCCCGAAGTGGGGTCGGGCAGCGCAACGGCTACGGCATCGGCGCACACCACTTCGCGTATATTCGCGGCAATCGCACGCAAGACCTCCCGCAGGTCAAGGCTGGACGTGATGCGGGTCGTCAGATCCAGGAGCAACTGCAACCGATCTCCTAATGCGGATACTTTTTGGAACGCCAGAGCGTTTTCAATTGCGATTGCTATCTGACCTGAGGCTCGGGTAAGGAAATCGACGTCCTCGGACGTGAACAAATTCTGTCCTTTACGTGCGAGTATGAGGAGACCGACTGGACGACTGTGGCTCACGAGTGGTATTAGGCAATGGGCGTCTAGGCCCTCTGCGATAACCAAGTCGTATATTTCGGACCCGAGTTCCTCACGATCATTTGTGTTTACGATTACCGCTTTAGAGCTTTCCCAAGCTCGTTTGAGGGCGCGGCCTGGCGTGACCACAACGTCTTCCGTAACGAATCCCTTCGCGTCGGGAAAATCGACGGCATAAATCCGGCTCTTATTCGATCCCTCATCGAAAAACGCAACGCCCGCGGCATCGGCTTGCACGACATCTCGAATGTTAGCTGAAGTCGCGCGCAGTACTCCCCGAAGGTCGAGGTTCGACGTGATTCGGCTCGTTAGATTCAGGAGCAATTCAAACCGATCGTTTTGACGATGGAGTTTAGGCTCAGAACTCATGTTGATGCACCCGGATCAGCTCGGGACCAAGTCTACCTCATGCAATCCGCGATTTGCATTTTGGGGTAGTGCCATGAACGTTTTTCAAACAGCGAGCTTACTTCCGTCGTATTGCGCGCCAAGGAGCAATTGCAATTCAGTCGCTGGAGTTTCTGCGCCAAATGGGTAACCCCTGCCGGCGCTCACAGATCAGCAACACCTTAAGCCTGTTATCGATAAGAGATCAATTAAACTTTTGTGAGCGGCCAAGAATGACGTTCGTGAGGTGATCGATTTGCGCTTCACGCAAACGGTCACGGTCTGCTTCCTTCCACAAATCGAGATCTTTCCTTTCAAATCGGCGATCCTCCGATTCAAAAGACGCCAAAGTGCTCAACGAAAGCTGATCATTCACAATCAGCAGGCCAATCACTTCGCTGAGTTCGTGGAGAGTTGAAAGCCGATCTCCTTCCCGTCCCGGTTCCTGCGCTTGTTGTCTCATGGTCTCCTCCGAGGGAGCTTTTGCCGTCGTACGGTGTTGGAGGATGCATTTGAATTGCCACTTGGCGAATGCTGATTCAGCTGGAATGTCATGATAGTCAGGTAGATTCTCGAGCCGCATGCTGGAGACGCATACAATGATGCCGACCTCGCTGCCACTTAGCTGTCAGATTGCCAAGTGCGTGGAACCGAGCGTTTCTTGGTCAGATCGGCGTAAGTGCAGTTGACTCGAACTATCGAACAGATACATTTTTCATAGGTTAGAATTAATCAGTGGCGCGACGGCGCCAACATCGCGAACGCCAGCCGGACAGTTGTAGTGTTGCCGCGCTTCTAAGAATGCACCGCACGAATGTGCTGTCTCGAATGAGGGAATTCGGTATCAATGCGAAGCGGTGGGCCCAATCTGAAGAGCTGCCCTCTTTTCTCGTAGCCTCCACGCCATTTTGACAGTTTCGACTCTTTCGACTTCTTCGACACTTTCGACTTCTTGCGGTCCTCTCTGAGAGTTTTTGCAGTAATCTCAATAAATGAGCTACTCCGAGGCTCTCAAAATGCTGCAATTCCCCAGAGGACTTTCAGCTTGTGTGGGAAAGGACCCATTTGCCTCGGCTGCAGACCGTTGGGTAGTGAACCCAAAGGCAAAGGGCTTGCCCTGTTCGAGCAAGCCCTTGCGAACGAGTAATGTGGTTAGTTGCGGGGGGTTGATTTGAACTGACGATCTCGATTGGTGCAGCGCTTCTGCTGACGAGGCAGGTGTGGTTATTCCGTTCCCCGCTGTGGAGAGAGGGTTGCAAGAATGAATCCCATCTTCGCACACTTACTTCACGTAACACGATGTTGCGAAGGATGGGAATGCGGAACGGCGGCAAATGCTTTAGAATAAAGGTGAATCCTACTGTGGGCGTGTAGCTCAGCTGGGAGAGCACCTGCTTTGCAAGCAGGGGGTCGGCGGTTCGAACCCGCTCACGTCCACCAAATTCCCTTGTAAAATGCATGGTTTGACGGGTGCCACTGTCGGGCGGGATTTGCTGTTTACCGTCTTTCAAACTTGGGACGAGTTGTGTCTTCCGCAATAGTAGTACTTTCGCGCTATGGCTGATCCTTCAATTCGGGAGTCACAATTGTCTGCATGCTCCTGAATGGCTGCAGTAGGCTTCCAGTTTGGTCTGGAAGAAATCGCGGACTCGGCGAAATGACAACAAGCTACTATCAGGCTGAGCAAGGGAAAAAACTATTCGGAATTGGTGTTTTGTTCTTCGCACAGGGTCTTAGCTGGTTCAGCTTCACCTCGCATGGAGGCATTTTTACTCTCAGGCCGTTGAATATAGACGCTGCATTCTTACGTGGTGAAATTGTGGTTGGGGCCATCGTGGCAGCGTGCGGAATGCTTGTATGGCGGAGCGCATCTCGTAAACTCACCCTTGCGAACTACGTAATCATGCTATCTTGCGCGGCCGTTCTCCTCCCATGCGTGTCCAAATTGTCCGAAAGGGTTTATTTTTTAGATCACCAGAGAAGGTTTTTGACTTTGAATGATCTTGAAATCCTCGTCATCGAAATCACGATCCCCGTTTGTATCGTGGTTTTCGGTGGTTGGTGGGCCGACAGTACGTACATGCACGAGCGGTTTCGCGGATACATGCGATCCAGGCGATTCGTCAAATAGCTCCAACGCCTATCGCCAAATCCTGAAAGTCCGTTTATCGGAATGTGGGAATTTCCACAAGACGCGACTCGGTTCACCTTCTGACGAGCCCTGGCGGGGATACCATTCACGAGCGCACAAGCGCTCGCCCCGGACACCCGGAAAAGTCACCGAATCGAACTTCCGGGCGGGACGGTTCCCTGGCAAGTCCCTCCACCGCTCCGATCGAGGAGAACGTAACTGACCGTGGACTGGGCTTGGGCCTTGCGAGGGACAATCAGTAGGAACAGGCATCCCAACATCAGGACCTGTAGCGTCAGCTTTCCTCGCACGGACCTGCTCCTCCACGAGCTCAGCCACTCTTACCGATTCGCTTGGCAATCCATCGACTTACTATGCCGAAGTAGTCGGTGGGCAATGGACGTTTACCGATTCTCAGGGATCGGGTTGCTCCACTTGTACCGCCCGGGGGGTCATCCATAATACTTTCGATTCCAATGGCAACACGCTTTCGACGACGGACGCGTTGGGCAACGTCACAACGTATACGTACGACTCCTCGAATAATCTACTGACGCAATCGACGCCGTTAAATTCGTCAACGAACGCTACAACTACGTACACCTACAACAGCTTTGGCGAAGTGCTGACCGTTACCGATCCGCTAGGGAACGTCACGACCAACGCATACGATTCGCACGGAAATTTGACTTCCGTTACCTCGCCCAAGCCGAATAGCAGCACGGCAGCGAGCGTCACGACGTTTGCCTACAATTCACTGGGCGAACTGACATCGATCACCGACCCGCTGAGCCACGTCACCACCATGACGTACACCACGGCGGGGCTTATCGCCACCATTACCGATGCGCAGAACAACGTCACCACCTACGGGTACGACGCGAAGGGTAACCGCACCTCGGTCACCGATGCCCTAAATCATCAGACCACATTTGCTTATGACGCCATGAACCGGCTCAAGACCATCACCTATCCCGATTCCACCACGTCCACGTTTGCGTACGATTCGCGCGGGCGGCGGACATCCGTGACCGACCAGAACAGTAAGACCACCACGTACGCCTATGACGACGCCGACCGCCTGACCAGCGTCACCGACGCGGCGAGCCACGTCACGTACTACGCCTACGACACGGAAGACAACCTGACCAGCATCAACGACGCGAACAGCAACCAGACGGCATTCACCTATGACGCCTTTGGCCGCGTGACACGGACTAATTTCCCGTCGTCGCTCAGCGAGAATTACCAATACGACGCTGACAACAACTTGACCAGCAAGACCGACCGTAAGAATCAGACGATCACCTACCTGTACGACGCCCTGAACCGGCTCACCTCGAAGACTTATCCGGACAGCACGGCGGTCGATTACGTTTACGACCTGGTCGGAAAAATCCAGCAGGTGAACGATCCGACGGGAACGTACGCGTTCGCCTACGACAACATGGGCCGTCTGATCGGCACGACCACCAGCTACAGTTTCCTCGCCAGCCGCAACTTCACGAATGCCTATACCTACGACGCTGCGTCCAACCGCACCGGCTTCACCGACCCGGAGAGCGGCTCGACTGCGTACACCTACGACACGCTGAACCGGCTGACTTCTCTTGCCCCGCCCTCGGCCTTCGGCAGCGGCTCGTTTGGGTTCAGCTATGACGCGCTGTCGCGCCGCACGCAGATGACGCGTCCGAACAGCGTCACCACGAACTACGCCTACGACAACCTGTCGCGCCTGACCTCGGTGCTGCACCAACTGTCCGGGAGTACCATTGACGGGGCCAGCTACACGTTGGATTCTGCTGGAAACAGGACATCGAAGACAGACTATCTGGCGGGAGTGACGTCGAACTACACGTATGACGCGATCTACCAGTTGACGCAAGTGACCAAGGCCAACAACACGACCGAGAGCTATAGCTACGACGCGGTGGGCAACCGCACGGCGTCGCTGGGAGTGTCTTCATACACGACGAACGCGTCGAATGAGATGACGGCGACCTCGAACGCAAGCTACACCTACGACAGCAACGGCAACACGCTCACGAAAACGGTTGGCTCGAACACCACGAGCTACAGCTGGGATTTCGAGAATCGACTGACGAGCGTGACTTTGCCCGGCAGCGGCGGCATTGTGAGCTTCAAGTACGATCCGTTGGGCCATCGCATCTATAAATCGTCAACGAGTGGAACAAGCGTTTTTGCTTACGATGGCAACAACTTGGCGGAAGAGACCAATGCAACCGGCGGAGTAGTGGCTCGTTACTCTCAGGGACTCGACGTCGATGAGCCATTAGCGATGCTGCGCAGCTCGGCCACGAGTTATTACCAAGGGGATGGTCTCAGCTCCGTCACTTCCCTGACGAATCCATCTGGAGCCGTCGCTGAAACGTATACCTATGATTCATCCGGTAATCTCACCACTTCAGTAGGATCGATCATCAACCCCTTCCAGTACGCTACTCGCGAACTCGATTCCGAAACTGGTCTAAATTACTATCGAGCGAGATATTACGATCCGACAAGCGGCAGGTTCATTGCCGAGGATCCTATTCGATTCGATGGTGGCGTCAACTTCTACGCCTATGTTGAGAACGATCCAGTGGAGTATACGGATCCGTTCGGGCTAATTCACTACAAAGGCGTTCCTCCGATCACTGTACCAGTCGAGGGAAAGACTGCTGCCGCTCTCCAGTGTCTTGAACACTGCCTGCAATGCAAGACCAATAATCAAGCCTTGGACCTCTTGGTCACTGGCGGCGCAGAAAAATTCGGCCACACTCCGCACAGTTACCACTATCGGGGGGAAGCTGTGGATATTTCTTTTTCCAATCCTGTCCAAACGGGTGACGTTTTTCAGTGTGGTGAGGCCTGTGGATTCACCGCCGGGGGCGCCGAGCCTGACCGACACCACTGGCACCTCCAACTCACTCCGGGGAACGGGTCCAAAATTCTTCCAGCCATGCTACCGATGCAAACGTGTTTGCCCCCCGTACCTGGTGACTCATCAGGAGGGTGTCGAAAATGAGCAGGATGATTACCTATGTGCTGCTTGCCCTTACTACGTTGCGCTCTTCACCGTCGATGCCAGTGACGACCCTTTATCGCTCGCAAATGCAAACGGCTGCGGTTCAATCAGGCGCTGCTTCCGATGACCCTCTTGGGCAGATCAGGATTGATTTTCCCAAAAGCATTGAGGTCAAGAACCAAGGTCATTTGGTGGAGTTCTGCCAGGAGGATATCTGCGATGGATTCGTAAGTTCGCGGGACGTGTCCGTGACCACGCTCAGGGATTTCACGTATCTTTATATCTATTTTTTTTCGATGAATGCCACTCAGGAATGGCGTCAGCGTGACGAACCGAAGCGCCTTATGGAGCGTGTACTCGCAAGACCTGAATATCGTAGCTGTAGGAGAGATGATGACCTTGAATCGGCACGATGTGTCCTGCTCAATCTCAGTCGGGATGGAAACATAAACCTAATACTTATCCGGTACGACGAGGGACACCGGAACGTGGCGCGGCAGAACATCATTGAACAGCTGTCGAAAAAGGACTCCCAGCCTAAGAAATAGGGGCGCGTAACGTAGCCTTTGAGACGGGCGGCGCTTCGCGCCGGGAGGGGTATGACACGTCACCCCAGAATGGGTGCTGCACAGCAACTTTGGTTGCTGTATAGGAACCACCAAGAAATCAGCGACTTACAAAATCTCCGGCGCTGT
>Ga0209380_10000933_pt1 | contig 20402 bp, 19 predicted proteins | sample HubBroMetageWFT6_FD_188347 | JGI IMG/M metagenome (GOLD analysis project Ga0209380, IMG submission 188347) | Warmed and freeze-thawed soil microbial communities from the Hubbard Brook experimental Forest, New Hampshire - Hubbard Brook CCASE Soil... | ecosystem: Environmental > Terrestrial >...
CATAAGGGAACCGCCAAGCGGCTCCGCGTCACCTCGACCGGGAAGGTGATGCGGCGCAAGGCGTTTCGCTCGCACCTGCTCGAGCACAAGAGCGCCAAGCGCAAGCGCCAATACCGGATGCAACACGAGGTGTCCGCGTCGGATCGCCGCAAGGTGATCCGGCTTGCACCCTACCTTTAGGAGAGCGACATGGCCAGAGTGAAACGTGGGGTGACGGCCAAGGCTCGCCACCGGAAGATCCTCGAGATGGCCGAGGGGATGCAGGGGGCTCGCCACCGGCTCTACAAGAACGCCAATGAGGCGGTCATGCACTCGCTCGCCTACGCGTATCGCGATCGCAAGCAGCGAAAGGGCGACATGCGCGGTCTCTGGATCGCGCGCATCAACGCGGCAGCGCGTCAGAACGGCCTTGCGTACAACCAGTTCATGCACGGCCTCAAGGAGGCCGGCGTCGAGGTGAATCGCAAGATGCTCGCCGACATCGCCGTCAAGGACTCCGGCTCGTTTCAGCAGCTTGTCGAAGTCGCCCGGGGCGCCCTGACCAAGGCGTGACCGCCGACCTCCACAGCGTGGCGGCGGAAGCCCTCGAGGCGGTCGCCGCAGCGCCGGACCTGGCTGCGCTCGACGTGGTGCGAACCAGGTACCTGGGACGGGGCGACGGTGAGCTGACCTCGTTTCGCCGAGGCCTGGGCAAGATCCCCGACCCGGACGGGCGACGCCAGATGGGTCAGATGGTCAACGAGCTCGTCCAGCGTGTCGGCGATGCTCTCGACGAGCGCCAGCGGACCATCGAACGCACCGCCCGGGCTCTGGACCTCGAGAACGAGACGCTCGATCTCACCCGTCCCGGGCCGGCCCTGCGCCGGGGCCGCCTCAGCCCGGTCACCCTCGCCGCCCGGGAGATCCGGCGGATCTTCGGTCAGCTCGGTTTCGAGGCTGTCGAGGGTCCGGAGATCGAGTACGACCGCTACAACTTCACCCTGGTCAATCAGCCGCCAGGACACCCGGCCCGCGATTCGCAGGACACGTTCTACATCGACGATTCGCGCCTGCTCCGAACCCACACGTCGCCGGTGCAGATCCGCAGCATGCTCATCCGCGGCGCGCCGCAACGGGTGATCGTTCCCGGCAAGACGTACCGGCGCGACCACGACGCGACCCACATGCCGATGTTCCACCAGGTGGAGGGGCTCTACGTCGATGAAGGCATCGCGGTGAGCGATCTCAAAGGGACTCTCGAATTCTTCGCGCGATCGTTCTTCGGCGCGGATTCGGTCCTGCAATGGCGCCCCCACCACTTCCCGTTCACCGAGCCCTCACTGGAGCTCGAGCTGGCCTGCGTCGTGTGCGGCGGCTCCGGCTGCAGCGTCTGCAGGTACAGCGGCTGGCTCGAGCTCCTGGGCAGCGGCATGGTCCATCCCCAGGTGCTTCGCAACGGGGGGGTCGATCCGGATCGCTACACGGGCTTCGCGTTCGGCATGGGCATCGAGCGGGCGGCCATGCTCGCCTGGGGCATCCCCGACATGCGCCTGCTCTACGACAACGACGTCCGCTTCCTCGTGCCCGAGAGCCGGATCAACACGGCGCCGGAGGGGCCGGCTCCGTGAAGTTCTCCCTTCGGTGGCTGCGCGATTACGCGACCCTCGACGCGCCCGTGGCAACCATCGTCAAAGCACTCGTGGACACGGGAACCGAGGTGGGCGCGGTCGACCTCGGCGGCGAGGGACTCGTGGTCGCGCGGATCGCGTCCCTCGAACCGGTCCCCGGATCGTCGCATCTCCAATTCGCTGATCTCGATCTCGGCGGGGACGTACCCGCGTCACTGGTGGCGTTCAGCGCCGTACCCGGGACCGTTCGGGTCCTGACCGGGGCGCCGAACGTCAAGGTCGGCGACCTGGTTCCCTACGCGCCGCCCGGGACGCGTCCCCCGGCCATGGACGAGCGCCTCGGGGTGAAGAGCATCCGCGGCCACAAGTCCCCAGGGATGCTGTGCTCGGCCATCGAGCTCGGGGTGGGGGAGGACGCTGACGGCATCCTCATCCTTGACGAGGGGACGCCCGGGCAGGCGCTTCGCGAGGTCCTGACACTCGACACCGTCCTCGATCTCGAGGTGACCACCAACCGTCCGGACTGCCTCTGTCACATCGGTATCGCACGCGAGCTCGCGGCGGCACTCGGCGAAGGGCTCAACGAGCCCCCGGCGGGGGTGCCCGAGGAGCTGCTCTCGGCGACCTCGGCCGAATTGCGCGCCCAGGTCCAGATCGTGGATCCCGAAGGCTGTCCTCGCTTCGCGGCTCGGGTGATCGAAGGGGTCGCCGTGGGTCCTTCCCCGGGATGGCTGCGCCAGCGGCTCCGCGCCGTCGGGTTGCGGCCGATCAACAACGTGGTCGACGTCACCAACTTCGTGCTCCACGAGCTCGGCCAGCCGCTCCACGCGTTCGACCTCGATCGATTCGTCGACGCCGGCGGTGAGAGGACGGCGAAGGTGGTGGTCCGGCGCGCGGCACCCGGTGAACACGTCATCGACCTCCTCGGCGTCGACCGTCGCCTCTCGGCTGAGGATCTGGTGGTCTGCTCCGGCACCACCCCGGCGAGCATCGCGGGGGTCATCGGCGGCAGCTCGACCGCGGTCATCGACTCGACGAGGACCGTGCTGCTCGAGGCGGCGAACTGGGATGGCCCGACCATCCGGGCAACATCGAAGCGGCTCGGACTCCGAACTGACGCCTCGACGGTCTTCGAGAAAGGAATCAGCGATCGTCTCCCCGCGGTCGCGCTCGATCGCGCGGCGGCCCTGATCGCCGAGCTGTCAGGTGGTCGTGTGCTCGCAGGCACGATCGACCAGTGGCCGCGTCCGCTCCCCCAGCTCGGCCCGATCTCGCTGACCGCGCGGTTCACCGGGAACCTGCTCGGCATTCTCATGGACGCGACCGAGATCGCCACGACGCTCGCCCGACTCGCGTTCGCGGTGGAGCAGGACGGCGCCACCCTCACGGTCGTGCCACCGTTCTTCCGCCGCGACGTGTCCCTGCCGGAGGACCTCGTCGAGGAGGTGGGCCGGATGATCGGGTACTCCCGAGTGCCGAGCACGCTCCCCGGCCGGCGCGTCGCGGTCACGACCACGGCCGCGCCGCCGCCGATCGATGAGGCCATTCGCGAAATTTGCGTCGGAGCCGGCTTCGACGAGGCGATCACCTTCTCGTTTGTCGGTCCACTCGACGCGGTGTTGCTGCCTGGACTCGGCCGCGCCCGCAAACCCATCCAGCTGCGCAATCCGCTCAGCGAGGAGTGGAGTGTGATGCGCACGTCCCAGCTTCCCCGGCTGTGCGCCGCGCTCGCGGCCAACCTCAATCGCGGAAGTGGTGACGTAATGCTCTTCGAGCTCGGCCGGGCGTTCTGGGAAGGCGAGCGGGTGGGGCCGGTACCCGGTTCGACTCCCGACGGAGCCGACCACGACCTTCCCACCCTACCGCTCGAGCCGCTGCTGCTGAGCGTCGCGCTCAACGTGTCGAGCGGCTCCGCGGACGACGCCGCCCGCGCGGTTCGGCACGTGCAGTCGGTTTTCGATCGCATCGCGGAGGACGTCGCGGGCGCTGCGCTTTGCGCCGAGCCTTCCGCGGAATCGGGCCTGCATATCGGGAGAAGCGCGGCACTCCGGTTCGACGGCGATGCGGTCGGCATCGTCGGTGAGCTCTCGTTCGAAACCGCCGCCGCGTTCGAGATCCGAGGACGCGTCGCGGTCGGTGAGCTGCGCATCGACACGATCGCGCCGGCTCAGCCGCGACCGGTCCGCTTCGTGCCACCGCCTCGCTTTCCGGCGATCGTGCAGGACCTCGCGGTGACGGTTGCCGCCGACCGCCTGGCCGGCGACGCGATGGACGCAATCCGAGACGCTCGGGAGCCGCTGCTCGAGCGTGCCGAGCTGTACGACGAGTACCGGGGTGGCAGCCTCGCGGCCGGACGCAAGGGCTGGACCTTCCGGCTGACATTCCGCGCACCCGACCGCACCCTCACCGGCGACGAGGCGCAGCGCGCTCAGGACGCCGTGGCCGCAGCGCTGGCGCGGCGGTGCGACGCGGAGATCCGCAGGTAGGCGATCTACCGCGCGAATGGTTCGCGCGTCCGACGGCGGAGGTTGCCCGAGACCTGATCGGCTGCAGGCTCATGGTCGACACGGGAACCCTCGGTGCGGTGGTCGCGAGGATCGTCGAGACGGAGGCCTACCTCGGAACCGTCGATCCCGCCTCGCACGCGTTCCGCGGTCCGACGCCCCGATCACGGGTGATGTTCGGACCGGCCGCGCATCTGTACGTGTACTTCACCTACGGGATGCACCACTGCGCGAACGTGGTGACCGAGCCTGATGGCGTTGCGGGAGCCGTGCTCCTCCGTGCCGCCGCGGTGGAGGAGGGAGCCGCGTCGGTGCTGGGTCGGCGAGGCGACGGACTGGCGATCCCGGCGCTCCTGCGCGGACCGGGAAACCTGTGCCGCGGTCTGGGGATCACGCGCCGCGATGACGGCATCGATCTGATCGATCCTGCCTCGAGAATTCACATCGGTCCGCGCGATGCGGAACCCCCGATCGCCGTCGGCACCCGCATCGGCCTGCGTCATGCCGCCGACCGGCTCCTCCGGTTCAGCTGGCTCGGCGATCCCGCGGTTTCACGCCCTGTCCCGCGCGATGTCGGCGAGAACGGCTCCTTATCCGGCAAGAAAAAGGGGCCGGACTGAGCCGGCCCCCATATAAATGCACCGTTTCTTGATACGGCAGCCCGGTGGAAATTCCCGGGCTCTCTGTGGCACCGCAAACCGGTGCCCGGTTCGGAGAAACGCCCGGTCGACCTCCCAGCCCGCACAACGCACACTTGCCCACTATTCGGACCATCCCGGGGGACGCCGATTGCCCAGCGACCTCGACGGGGGCGCTATCGAAGTGCGGTCAGGGGCCCGTCAGCCGGGCCTCAACCCTCCGCTCGGCCGTGCCGGAAACGCTGCCAGACGGTTCTCAACATTGGTATGGCTACCTCCGTCTGATTGCCGATGCTCCTTCTAACGATAGACCTGTCGCCGCCTGACCACAAGGACCGCGAGGCCTAGACTGGGTTCCGGGCTGCGCTAGAATCGGAACGCCTGTTCGTCTCGGAGGATCCATGTCCGGTCACAGCAAGTGGGCTGGAATCAAGCACAAGAAGGCAATCGTTGATGCCCGTCGCGGCCAGGTGTTCACCAAGGTCACGCGCGAGCTCACAGTTGCGGCACGCGAGGGTGGCCCTGACGTCGAGGGCAATTTCCGGCTGCGTCTCGCGATCCAGAAGGCTCGCGAGGTCAACATGCCCGCCGACAACATCGAGCGCGCGATCCAGCGCGGAGCAGGGGGAAAGGACGGTGTGCAGCTCGAGGAGGTCCGCTACGAAGGTTATGGACCGCACGGCGTCGCGGTCATGGTCGACACGCTGACCGACAACCGCAATCGCACGGTGGCGGCCATCCGCAATGCCTTCACGCGTGCGGGGGGTGCGCTCGGTGAGGCGAACAGCGTCGCGTGGATGTTCAACCAACAGGGGGTCATCAGCATCGAGGCCGGCGCGCGCGACCCCGAAGAGCTCGCGCTCGAGCTGCTCGACGCGGTCGATGTCGGCGCGGACGGCGACGTCAGCGTCGACGGTGACGAGCTGGTCGTGACCGTCGCCCCGTCGCGCTTCGAGGCGGTCCGCCGCCAGCTGGAGGAGCGGAACTACCCCGTCGACTCCGCTGAGGTGACCATGAACCCGACCACCTCGGTGGTCCTGGACACGTCGCAGGCACGCCAGGTCCTCCGTCTGCTCGACGGCCTCGAGGAGCAGGATGACGTGCAGCAGGTCTACGCCAACGCGGAGATACCGGACGACGTCCTTGACGCTGTCAGCTGATCACTGCGCCGTCCAACGCGGATGAGGGTGCTCGGGGTCGACCCGGGGCTCGCGCGCACCGGCGTGGCCATCGTTGAGGGCACGCCCGGACACCTGGTGCTGATGCACGCCGCGTGCATCGAGACCGTGCCCCAGACCAGTGAAGCCGCGCGGCTTGCGATCCTGTTCGACCTCATCGTCGACGCGTGCACGTCGTTGCGCCCCGAGGTCGCAGCTGTGGAAGAGCTGTTCTTCTCGACCAACCGGCGCACCGCCATGCGAGTCAGTGAAGCGCGCGGGGTCGTCCTCTGCGCGCTCGCCCGCGAGGGTGTCGCGATCGCCGAGTACACGCCGACACAGGTGAAGGAAGCCGTGTGCGGCTATGGCGCGGCCCGCAAGCCGCAGGTCGCGCGCATGGTTGCCAACCTGCTTGGCGTCACGGACATTCCGGGTCATGACGACGTCGCTGACGCGTGCGCCGTTGCGGTGTGCCACCACCATCGCGGACGTCTCGGCGCACTGACATCGCGAGCGCAGCGCCATCGCGAAAGTGCGCTCGACGTCGCGGTCAGCGCCGCGCGCGCAGCGCTGGTGCGCAGCGCTCCATGATCGCCTTGGTCCGTGGGGAGCTCGCCTCGATCGCCGACGACCACGTCGTGGTCGACACCGGCGGGGTGGGGTATGAGGTGTTCTGCCACCTGCGCACGATCGCGGCCCTGCACACCTCGCGTGAGCCGGAGGTGACCCTGCACGTGCACACCAGCGTCAGCGCGGATGCGATCCGTCTCTATGGTTTCGTCACCGGTGACGAGCTGCGTTTGTTCCGCCTGCTCATCGGCGTCGAACGCATCGGCCCCAAGGCGGCGCTCGGGATCCTTGGCCGCGCGGAGCTTCCGACCCTGGTTCGGGCCATCGCCGAGGGGGACATCGCCCTGGTCGCGACCGTGCCGGGCATCGGACGCAAGACCGCGGAGCGAGTGATCCTCGAGCTGCGTGACAAGGTCGGATCCCTCGAGCCGCCGGGGACCCACCACCCCACGAAAGCCGGCGAGAACGACGCAGTCGCCGCTGCGATCGCCGGGCTCGTGGGTCTCGGGTTCCGCGAGACCGAAGCCCGCCATGCGGTCGCCGAGATCGCCAGCGACGGGGACGGACACGACGTCGCCGACCTGGTGGGTGCGGCGCTTCGACGGCTCGACAGCGCGGGTGCCGGACGGTGAACGACGAGCGGGTGGTCAGCCCCGAGGAGCTGGAGGCGGAGCGGGTCGCCGACACGGCGCTGCGGCCGCGCACCCTGGACGACTTCGTCGGCCAGGCGGCCGTCAAGAACCAGATTCGCATCCTGGTTGAGGCTGCACGGCAGCGCGGCGACGCCCTCGATCACGTGCTCCTCTACGGGCCACCCGGACTCGGGAAGACGACCCTCGCGCAGATCATCGCCGTGGAGATGGGGGTGAACATTCGCCTGACGAGCGGACCCGCGCTCGAGCACCAGGGGATGCTCGCCTCGATCCTGACGAGCCTCGAGGAGCGTGACGTGTTCTTCATCGACGAGGTGCACCGCCTCAACCGCGCGGTGGAGGAGGCGCTCTACCCGGCGATGGAGGACCTCGCCTTCGACTTCGTCGCGGGCAAGGGGGCCGGGGCGCAGACGCTCCGGCTGACACTCAATCGCTTCACGGTGATCGGTGCCACGACCCGAGCCGGCGCTCTCGGCGCACCGCTCCGCGATCGTTTCGGGGTCACCTTCCGGCTCGACTTCTACGACACCGATGACCTCGTCGCCATCGCCAATCGCTCGGCGCGCCTGCTCGGCATCGATCTCGACCCCGATGGTGCCGCCATGATCGCCGGCCGCTCCCGGGGCACCCCGCGAATCGTCAACCGGCTCCTGCGCCGGGCTCGCGACTACGCGCAGGTACGCGCCGCGGGCCGCATCGATGTCGGCGTCGCGGCCGCCGCCCTCGACGTGCTCGGCATCGATTCCATCGGGCTCGACGAGCTCGACCGCCGCGTGCTCGGCGTGCTCTGCGGGACTCTGGGAGGCCACGCGGTCGGTGTCCAGACCATTGCGGTCAGCGTGCAGGAGGATCCGGACACCATCGAGGACATCGTCGAGCCCTTCCTCATCCGCCGTGGACTGCTGGCGCGCACGCTGCGCGGCCGGCTCGCCACAGCCGCCGCGTACCAGCATCTCGGGCTGCCCGTGCCGGCCGGAGCCCCTGGGGCGGCGGAGGCGCAGACCGCGCTCTTCGAGCGTTGAGGGCCGCCGACTTCGACTACCCGCTCCCGGTGGAGCGGATCGCCCAGGAGCCCCTTGCGGAACGCGACGCATCCCGGTTGCTCCACGTGCTCGCGCAAGGCGGCCTCGAGGACCGCGAGTTTCGCGACCTGCCCGAGTTGCTCCGTCCGGGCGATCTCCTGGTCGTCAACGACACGAGGGTCCGGCGGGCGCGGCTTTATGGCGTCGACGGCGCGGGACGCGACATCGAGCTGCTCGTGCTGACGCGCGAGGCAAGCGGCGACTATCAATGCCTCGCGCGCCCTGCACGCCTTGCCACGCCAGGCGCGGTCATCCGCGTCGGGAGTGACCTCCGCGCCACCGTCGTCGCGGTCTCGACGGAGCACCGCGGAGGACGCACGGTGACCTTCGACGCTGCCGATCCGGATGCCGCGATCGAACACGCCGGCGTCGCACCGCTGCCCCCCTACATCCGCACCGACCTGCGCGACCCCGAGCGCTACCAGACGACGTACGCGTCCGGGAATCCGGACTCCGCCGCCGCCCCGACGGCGGGACTGCATTTCACGGCCGCCGTCATGGACCGTCTGCGCGGCGCGGGCATCGGGTGGGCAACCCTGCGCCTCGACGTCGGCCTCGCCACCTTCGCGCCGATCCGCAGCGCCCGCGTCGAGGACCACCCCATGCACGAGGAGCGCTACGCGCTTCCCGCGGCAACCGCTCGGGCGATCGAGCAGACTCGGCGCGATGGCGGCCGCGTCGTCGCGGTCGGCACCACGGTGGTGCGAGTGCTCGAGACGTGCGCACGGGATGGAGCGCCACTGCGTGCGGCGAACGGCGCGACCAGCCTCTTCATTCATCCCGGGCATCGCTTTCGCGCGGTCGACGGGCTGCTTACCAACTTTCATCAGCCGCGTTCCTCGCTGCTCGTCCTGCTCGCGGCGTTCATCGGCGATGAACGGTGGCGGAGCGCCTACGCGCACGCGCTGAGCGCGGGTTACCGATTCCTGTCACTCGGCGATTGCATGCTCTGCTGGCTCGCGCAGTGACGTCCGCGTTCGTCATCGAGGCGGTCGACGGCGCTGCGCGCACCGGAACGCTGATGACCGCCCACGGCCCGGTGCGCACGCCGGCATTCATGCCGGTCGGGACGCATGCGACGGTCAAGGCACTCCACCCCGACGAGGTGCGCGCATCCGGCGTCGACATACTGCTCTGCAACGCATACCACCTCGCATTGCGTCCCGGGATCGATCTCATTGAAGCTGCCGGCGGCCTGCACGCCTTCATGGGCTGGAACCACCCGATCCTCACGGACAGCGGCGGCTACCAACTGGTCAGCCTCGCCGAGGTCGCGGCCGTCGACGACGACGGCGCCACCTTCGTCTCTCCCTACGACGGCTCGCGGCTGCGGGTGACCCCCGAGGAAGCGGTGCGCAACCAGGCTCGGCTCGGCGCCGACGTGCTCATGTGCCTCGACCACCCGGTCGCGCATGCATCCGCCACGGGCGCGGCGCGAGACGCGACTGAGCGCACGCATCGGTGGGCGGAGCGATGCCGAGCGGCACACCCGGGCGATGACCGGTTGCTCTTCGGCATCGCCCAGGGCGGGTTCGACGCCGGCGCGCGGCGCGAGTCGGCACGCTTCATCGCCGGTCTCGAGTTCGACGGCGTGGCGATCGGGGGGCTTTCCGTCGGGGAGCCCGTGGACACCATGCTGGCGATGACCGAGGCAAGCGTGGCCGAGCTCGCCGCCGACCGCGCTCGGTATTTCATGGGCCTCGGGACCGACTCGGAGCTCCTCGCCGCGGTGGCGCTCGGAGTGGACATGTTCGACTGCGTGGTGCCGACCCGGCTGGCGCGCAACGGGAGCGCGCTCACGCCCGACGGACGCCTCTCGCTGCGCAACGCAGGCGCTCGGGAAGATTTCGCGCCGATCGACGCCGAGTGCCCCTGTATCGCGTGCGCGCGCTTCTCACGCGCGTACCTGCGCCACCTCTTCCAGTCGGGCGAGATCCTGGCCCATCGCCTCGTGAGCCTGCACAACATCACCCACCTCGCGAGACTCATGGACGGAGCCCGGGCGTCGATACGCGACGGCAGCTTTGCCGAATTCCGGGCGAATCGGGATGGCCGGCTTCGCTCGGTGCCCCGGTAGACTGGACCACCCGTGTTCAGGATTACGCGATTCCGGCTGGCCGTCGTCCTCCTGGTGGTGGTCGGCGCCTTCTTCATCGACGGCTACAGCCTCATCTACCGCTACCTCGTCGTTCATCAACCCCTCGGCCAGACGCTCACAAGCACGCCCTCGTTCCTCGGCCGCCAGCTCTACATCCACAAGGGGCTCGACCTCCAGGGCGGCACCGAGCTGACCATCGAGATCTGCCACGGGCTCGACAACCCCAACCTCGACTGCCGCAACGGTCCCCCGAACGGGCACACGCTCCAGGACGCCCAGCAGGCGACGATCCCGATCCTCGACCTTCGCGTCAACTCGCTCGGCGTGTCCGAGGCAAGCGTCCAGGCCCAGGGCAACGACCAGATCCTCGTCCAGTTGCCTGGTGTCAGCCTCAAGCAGGCTGTCGACACGATCGGTACGACGTCACGGCTGTATTTCGCGACGCCGGTCCCAGGTGCCCCGACGATCCCTCCGAGTGCGGCGCTCATCAACGACCAGAAGGGCCACTACGACGTCGCCCAGTTCGGCAACACGCAGGTCTACCCAACCGGCTACCACTGGAAGATCGACCAGAACCTCGACGCCTCCACGGTGATCTCGGCGAATGTGCAACCCGACCAGAACGGGCAGATCGGCGTGCAGGTCAATTTCAACGGAACCGGGGCAACCGAGTGGTCGAGGATCACGACGGCTGCCTACAACGTCTATCTGTCGAATCCGTCGAGCCCGCTCGCGCAGATCGCGATCTTCCTCGACAACGATGTCCTGACCGCGCCGTTCGTCACCGGTGGTGGGCAGAGCAACCAGACCGAGATCACCGGCGGATTCACGAACGATAGTGCCACGACCCTGGCCAACCTCATCAGCGCGGGCGCGCTGCCGGCGGAGATCACCACGGTCTCCAGCACCACGGTGAGCGCGTCCCTCGGCCAGCAGTCGGTGACCCTCTCACTGATCGCGGGCGGCATCGGGCTGCTGATCGTGGTGATCTTCATGATCGGCTACTACCGCTTCCCCGGCCTGCTCGCCACGGTTGCCCTCTTCATCTACGCGGCGATCGTGCTGGCCCTGTTCAAGCTCATCCCGGTGACCCTATCCCTGGCGGGACTGGCGGGCTTCGTCCTGAGCGTCGGCATGGCGGTCGATGCCAACGTCCTGATATTCGAGCGCACCCGTGACGAGTTACGTCATGGGAGAAGTGTGCCCCTCGCCGTGGAGACGGGCTTCCGCCGCGCCTTTCCTGCCATTCGTGACAGCAACATCTCAACGCTGATCACCTGCGCCATCCTTGCGTTCTTCGGCACCGACGTCGTCCGGGGCTTCGCGATCACCCTCGCGATCGGCGTCATCGTGTCCTTCTTCACGGCGATCACGATCACGCGTTCGCTGTTCGCCTGGGTGCTCAACTGGAGGATCGGGCGCGATCCTCGGCTCTACACCGAGATTCACGAGGAGTTCGCGGAGCATCCACCGCGCGGCCGCTTCGACATCGTCAAGAACCGCAACTGGTACTTCGCCGGTTCCCTCGCGGTCATCATCCCGGGCATCCTGGCGATTCTGTTCTGGGGCTTCAACCTCGGCATCGACTTCAAGGGCGGCAACGTCGTCGACGTGGGCTTCTCCAAAGCCGTCACCCAGGCGCAGGTCGCCTCGGTCATGGACAGCAATTTCGCCGGCCTGCGCCCGCAGGTGCAGGCCGAGAGTATTCGAGGCAACGACAAGAGTCGCTTCGCCATCTCCACGCTGCCCTCGGACAGCGCTCAGCTCGTGCAGATCCAGAACACGCTGAATAGCAACTTCACGATCGCCACGAACAACGGCCAGCCGGACATCAGCGTCCAGCAGGTGGGGCCCACCATCGCCGCGAGCCTGGTCACCGGCGCGATCATCATGATCTTCGTTTCCGCGGGCGCCATCGCCGTGTATCTGGCGTTCGCGTTCCGGCGCCAGCGTGCGATCTCGCCGTGGCGTTTCAGCGCCTGCGCATTCTTCAAGCTCCTCCATGACGTCTTCGTGCTGGCCGGGATCTGGGCGATCCTCGGCCACTTCTCCAACTTAGGCCAGGTCGACTCGCTCTTCGTCACCGCCGTGCTGACCTCGGTGGCGTTCTCGATTCACGACACCATCGTGGTCTTCGACCGCGTCCGCGAAAATCTCCGTGTCGGCCCGCGGTTGACCTTCGACCAGGTGATCAATCTCTCGACGGTGCAGACCATGACCCGCTCGCTGAACACGTCACTCACGGTCGTGTTCGTGCTCCTGTCGCTGGTCATCTTCGGCGGCGACTCGATCCGCGGGTTTGTTCTCGCGCTGCTGATCGGCATCGTCACCGGCACGTACAGCTCGATCTTCAACGCCAGCACGCTCCTGGTCGCATGGGAGAAGGCTCGCGGCTCGCGAGCGGTCGCACCACCCGCCGGCAGGAGACGGGTCGCTCCCCGGACGGCGTAGGCCCACCCGCGCCGACGGCACCACCACACATGAACACCGAAGACGTCAACGGCATCGCGTCGCTGCTGCGCCCATCGTTCGCCCACCTCGGCATCGAGCTCGTCGACATCCACTGGTCGGGGCACGGACGCGGCGCCGTGCTCCGACTGGTCATCGACCGTGCCGGCGGCGGAGTGACCCTCGACGATTGCGAGCGCGCGTCCAACACCGCCTCGGCGGTGCTCGATGTGAATGATCCGATCGACCACCCCTACCGGCTCGAGGTGAGCTCCCCAGGCGCCGAGAGGCCGATCCGGCGCGCCGACGAGTGGGTCGCGGCGGTCGGACGCCGCGTCAACGTCCGGCTGCGTGAAGGGGACTCCGAGCTGGTCCTCGAGGGCAGGCTCGTCTCGGCCGCCGGCGATGTCGCCGAGATCGAGGTCCGTGACCGCAGGACGACCAGGGCGGTCACGTTCTCGATCGAAGCGGTAGTGGCGGCCAGGATCGTCGTCGACATCTGATGGTCGCCCCTGCCGCGACCCTGAGCGCGCTGCGTGATCTCGCCGCCGCGACCCCGCTGAGTGAAGCCGACATCACCGGGGCGGTGGAGCAGGGGGTGGCGGCCGCCTACCGTCGCCTCGTCGTCGACGACGCTCAGGTTCGAGCCCGGGTGAACCTCGATACCGGGACGTTCGTCGTGTACCGAATCGACGATGAGGGTGTGGAGCAGCCCCTCGAGGTCGACGTTCCGGACTTCCCCCGGCAGGCGGCTGCAGCCGCGCGATCCGCGGTCGCCGAGCGTCTCGCGAGCTTCGAGCAGCGCAGGATCCTGGGTGAGGGGTCGAGCCAGCGAGGCGTGCTCCGCGACGCGATCGTGGAGCGTCGGATGGGGACGATCTGGTATGTCGATGCTGCCGGAGTCCCGGGGATGCTGCCACCGGAAGAGCAGATCCCCGGTGAGCGCCTCGCCATTCGCGATCACATCAAGGTGGTCATCGTCGAAGGCCGGCGCAAGGGACCGGACGCCGTCGTCGTGGTGTCGCGATCCCACCCGCAGCTTGTCCAGCGGCTCATCGAGCAGGAGGTGCCGGAGGTGCAGAGCGGCCAGGTCGTGATCCGTGCGATCGCCCGCGACCCGGGCCGCCGGACCAAGGTCGCCGTCGACGCGCCCGATGGCGACGTGGACCCTCAGGGGGCGTGCATCGGCCGAAACGGCGTGCGCCAGCAGGCGGTCACCTCCGAGCTCGGCGACGAGCAGGTGCAGATCGTTGCCTGGTCCGCCGACCCTGCCGCCTTCGTCATGAACTCTCTCATCCCCGCCGTGGCCCGGGGTGTCGATCTCGACCTCGAATCGCGAACCGCCCACATCTCGGTGGCCGCCGACCAGCTCTCCCTGGCGATCGGGCGCGGGGGCGAGAACGCTCGTCTCGCCGCGCGACTGACCGGCTGGCGCATCGACATCCGTGGCGACGAACCCCAGGCGGACGTCACATCGGATGATCAGCCGGATTGAGCGGTTCGACGCCGTTCCGGACCTGTGCCGGCTGCCGGAGGGTCCGCCCCAAGAACGAGTTGATCCGGCTGGCGATCGTCGCCGGCTCCGGCCGGGTTACCCTTGACAGGTCTGGCCGCTATCCCGGCCGGGGCGCGTATCTCTGCCGGGAAACGGGTATCACCTGTCTGCGCCAGTCACGGCGGCACCGATCCCTGGCACGCTCGCTGCGGGTCGGGGATGATGTAATCGACGAGCCCACCCTCGCCGCAGCGCTGGGGGAGCTCGTCACGGAGGAATCAACATAGCCACGGTCAAGAAAGTCACCCTGCCGGCAGGGCTTACGGTCGCTGAGCTCGCCGATCGCCTCGAGGTGTCGGGTCCACAGCTGATCAAGTACCTGATGAGCAATGGCGTCATGGCCGCCCTCAACCAGTCGGTCGACTTCGACACCGCCGCCCTTGCCGCAGATCACTTCGGCTTCGAGGCCGAGTCTGAGGAGGCCGCCGCCGAGCAGGCCAAGGACACCTCGCCTGCCGCCGGGCGGCGCAAACACCCCTTGATCGATCTCTCCAACGCCGCTCCGGGGACGCTCGTCCCCCGGCCACCAATCGTGGCCGTGCTCGGCCATGTCGACCATGGCAAGACATCGCTGCTTGACGCGATCCGCAAGACCAAGGTTGCCGCAGGCGAGGCGGGCGGGATCACCCAGGTCATCAGCGCATACCAGGTCGAGCGCAACGGCCGCCTGATCACGTTCATCGATACCCCGGGCCATGCGGCGTTCACGGCGATGCGCGCGCGAGGAGCGGACGTGACCGACGTCGCGATTCTCGTCGTGGCCGCCGATGACGGGGTTATGCCGCAGACCGAGGAGGCCATCCAGCACATCCACGCCGCGGGTGTACCGATCGTCGTGGCGATGAACAAGATCGACAAGGACGGCGTGAATCCCGATCGCGCGCTCCAGCAACTCGCCGAGCGCGGCGTCGTTGCCGAGCAGCCCTACGGCGGCGACGTGCCGGTCGTCAGGACCAGCGCGAGGACCGGCGAAGGCATCGACGATCTGCTGGAAAGCGTGCTGACCGTCTCCGACATCCTGGTCGAGCCGAAGGCAGATCCGAGCGGCCGTGCCGCGGGGACGGTCATCGACTCGTACCTGGAGCGCGGTCGCGGAGCTATCGCGACCCTGGTCGTGCAGAACGGCACCCTTCGCGTCGGCGACAACCTGGTCGCGGGGTCGGCATTCGGCAAGGTTCGCGCCCTGGTAGACGACACCGGCAAGCGCGTCAGGGAAGCCGGACCGAGCACGCCGGTCGTGGTGACCGGGCTGTCCGAGGTCCTGATGGCCGGAGAGATCTTCGAGGTGGTCGAGACCGAGCGCGGCGCTCGGGCCAAGGCCGAGCAGCGGGGCATCGCCGAGAAGCAGCGCCTCGCTCAGCCGGCGCGCCGGATCACGCTCGCCGATCTCGCGCAGAACATCTCCGCAGGCGAGATGAAGTCGCTCAACCTCGTCCTCAAGGCCGAGGCCAACGGCTCGCTCGAGGCGCTGCGCACCCAGGTGACCAATATCGAGGACCCGACCGTCAAGATCAAGGTCGTCGGCGAGGGGGTGGGCGCCGTCAGCGAGTCCGACGTCAACCTGGCGGCCGTGACCGACGCGATCGTGATCGGGTTCAACGTCCGCCCCGACGACCATGCTCGCGCGGCCGCTGAGGAGCAGGGCGTCGACGTCCGCTTCTACGACGTGGTCTACCAGGTGACCGACGACATCGAGAGGGCCGTCAAGGGTCTCTACCAGCCGACCATGATCGAGGTCACCCAGGGCCGAGCCGAGGTTCGCCGTGTCTATCAGGTCGACGGCAAGCCGGCGATCGCAGGGTGCCACGTCCTGGATGGCCGGATCACGCGCAACGCCACGTGCCGCGTGCTTCGCGATGCGAAGGAGATCGCCCAGAGCCGCATCGACGCGCTCAAGCGCTTCAAGGACGACGTCCGCGAGGTGACCCACGGATACGACTGCGGGATCACGCTCGCCGACTTCAGCGACTTCCGCGAGGGCGACATCCTCGAGGCGTTCACGATGGAGCAGCAGAACGCATGACGCTTCGCTCCGGAGCTCGCAGCCCGCGCCGCGAGCGGGTGGGCGAGCAGCTTCGTGAAGAGATCTCGGCGATGATGCTCGGCGAGATCAAGGACCCGCGGGTCCGGCTCGCGTCGATCTCGCGTGTCCGGATGAGCCCGGACCTGCGCGAGGCGTGGCTCGCGGTGAGCGCAGTCGGAGATGACGCCGATCGCCAGAAGGTCGTCGATGCGCTTGGACACGCCGAGGGGTTCGTTCGTGCTCAACTGGGGAGGCGGCTCGAGAATCTCCGGAGCATTCCCCGGCTCCACTTCGAGCTCGACGAATCGATCGCGTACAGCGTGAGGGTGAGCACGCTCCTGAGAGACCTCGCGCGTGAGCGTTCCGCCGAGGCAGCCGTGGAGGTTCCCGAATGACCGTCGCAGCACCCGCCGCCTGGCCGCGTCTCGAGGACGTCGTGGACCCGATCCGCCAGATCGTCGACGGCACCGCCCAGATCACCTGCCTGGCGCACAAGGACGCCGACGCCGACAGCCTCGGCTCCGCGCTGGGGTTCGCGCTGGCACTCCGCTCGCGCGGCCGCAATGTCCGCGTTGTGGTCCCGGAACCGCTGCCTCGGCTCCTCGAGCATCTCCCGGGTTTTGAGTCGGTGGAAACCGGTGGGGCGCCGCTGGGCGACACGGTCTTCACCTTCGACTGCGCCACCCTGGGGCGATTCGGCGAGCGCCGCGGCGAAGTCGAGCGAGCCGGCACAGTGGTCAACATCGACCACCACTCGAGCAACACCGGGTTCGGCACCATCAACCTCGTCGTGGCATCGGCGAGCGCGACCGGGCAGGTGATCCACGGCTTGCTTCGCGAGCTCGGCCTCCCGATCGGGCCGGCGGTGGCGACCAATCTCTACGCCGCCCTCTTCACCGACACCGGCGGCTTCCGGCATGAGAACACCACCGAAGCGGCGCTTCGCCTCGGAGCCTCCCTGGTCGCCGCGGGAGCCGACCCCGGTTGGGTCGCCCTCAAGAGCTACAAGTCGCGCTCTCTTGCCCAGGTGCGCCTCGAGGGCCTCGCCATCGCGCAGATGCGATCCGAGTTCAATGGGCGCCTGCTCTGGTCCGAGGTCACCGCGTCGATGCTGGAGCAGACCGGGGCCGACCTGCAGGACGCCGAAGGAATCATCGACGGGCTCCAGAGCATCGCCACCATGGAGATCGCCATCCTCTTCAAGGAACACTCAGCCGACCGAAGCAAGATCAGCGTGCGCACCCGTGACCCCATCGACGCGACCGAGGTCTGCACGCCGTTCGGAGGTGGAGGCCATCCTCGTGCCGCCGGCGCTGAGCTCGGCGACGCGCTTGCAGTCGCTGAGCGGAAGGTGCTCGAGGTGGCTCGCCGGTTGATCGACTCCGCGGGGTGACCGGCGTCGCCACGCCGGGCGCCGGCCCGCGTCAGGGGTCGGCGGTCGCGCGCAGAGGAGGCGTGCTCCCACTCAACAAGCCGGCCGGGATCACGTCGTTCGACGCCATCCGACAGGTCCGACGCATCCTGGGTGAGCGGCGTGTCGGCCACGCCGGGACGCTCGATCCGACCGCCACAGGATTGCTCCCGATCTGCGTGGGACGCACCACGCGCCTGGTCGACTACTTCCATGCCCAGCCAAAGACCTACCACTGTGTGGTCCGTCTCGGCGAGCGCAGCGACACGTGCGACACCGAGGGCACCGTCGTCCCCGGCGCAGATGCGAGCGCTCTCTCGGCCGACCGGATCCGTGCGGCGCTCATCCGCTTGACCGGCGAGATCGACCAGGTGCCGCCCATGCACTCGGCGGTCAGGCATGAGGGCAGGCACCTGTACGAGCTCGCCCGCGCCGGGGAGGAGGTGGTGCGCGAGCCGCGTCGCGTGACCATCCACTCAGCCGAGCTTGTGGACTTCCGGCCCGGTGCGGTCGCGGAGGCCGAGATCGTGGTCGTCAGCGGCAAGGGAGCGTACATGCGCGTCCTCGCCGCCGATCTGGGCGACGCGCTCGGCACCGGTGGCCTGCTTGGCTGGCTCTCGCGGACCAGCTACGGCACACTCGGACTGAGTTCGTCGATCACGCTCGACGAGTTCGAGGCCCAGGACGATCCCTGGCTCGCACTCCTGCCCCCCGACGTCGCGGTGGCCCATCTGCCTCTCGTCAACCTCGGACCGGCGCAGGTCCAGCAGCTCCGGCGCGGCCAGTCGGTGTGGCTGCCTCGATCCGTCCTGCCCGACGTCGCCGGTGAGTGCCGCATGCACGACCCGACCGGCGAGCTGATCGGCATCGGCGAGCTGAACGGCGGCCTGCTGAGGCCGACCAAGGTGCTGGCCGGCTGAGCACCCGATGGAAGTGCTCCATGAATTCCCGGCAGGGGATGAGGGCGGCCCAGGGTCGGTGGTGACGATCGGCAGCTTCGACGGCGTCCACATCGGACACCGGCGCCTCCTGAGGCGAGTGCGCACTCAGGCGACGCGCGATCACCTGATCGCCGTGGCAGTCACCTTCGATCCACATCCGCGCTGCGTCGTCGACCCCTCGGGATGCCCGCCGCTCCTCTGCAGCCTGGAGGACAGGATCGAGCTCCTCGGCCAGAACGGCGCCGATCGCGTCCTGGTGATCCACTTCACCCGTGAGCTGAGCATGTGGAGCGCCGACCGCTTCGCGACCACGCTCGTCGAGAGCCTGGGGATGCGCCGTCTCATCGTGGGTCCCGGGTTCGCCCTCGGGCATGGACGCGCGGGCAACCTCGAGTTCCTGGAGCGCCGCGGCCGGGATCGGGGCTTTCGGGTGAGCACGGTCGCGCCGGCGAAACGAGGCGGCCTCCCGGTGTCGTCGGGACGGGTGCGCGATTCGATCGCTGCGGGCAGTTTCGCCGCCGCCGTCTCGATGCTCGGCCGTCCCTACGTGCTCGAGGGGATCGTCGAGCGGGGCGAGGGTCGCGGCGCCGGACTGGGCGTCCCGACGGCCAACGTCGGCGTGCCGGCGACCCGCTGCATGCCCGCGGCCGGCGTCTACGCCGGCTGGCTGAACTTCGGCGACGGCTGGCGGACCGCGGCGACCGGAATCGGCACCAGGCCGACCTTCGGCGGCGGGTCGGTGACCGTCGAGGCTCATGTCCTCGACTTCACCGGCGACCTTTACGGCCGGGAGGTGCGGCTTGCGCTGATCAAGCGGATCCGCTTCGAACGCGCATTCACGTCGATTACCGCGCTCAAAGCGGCAATGGCTCGCGACATCGCGCACACCCGGGACATCGCGCGGCGATCCTCGCCTCCATCGTGATCGCGGCGGCGTTCATGGCACACGCGGGAGTGCGAAGTTCATGACGACATCACAGTCGACGCTGCTCGGGTGTGAATCACGACTCGCCGAGCGTCGACATCGACGGACGCCAGGTCGAGCGAGATGTGCGCAGCTGTGCCCTGCGCTGTCAGCCGGCTGTGCCACCCGAGGTGAAGGCCGCCGATTGATGATCTCCTGTTAGACTTGCGGCGAACAATCGTGCCAATCGTCAGATCCAAATCCGAGATAATCGCGGAGCACCGGCGCCACGAAACGGACACCGGCTCCACCGAGGTCCAGGTGGCTGTGCTGTCTGAACGCATCAGTTCGCTCACCGAACACCTTCGCGACCACCCCAAAGACCATGCATCGCGTCGCGGGTTGCTCAAGCTTGTCGGCCAGCGCCGCCGGTTGCTCGACTACCTGTCGGGGACTGACGTCGAGCGCTATCGCGCACTGATCGGGCGCCTCGGTCTGCGCCGATAGTGTCAGTCGCGACCACAAATCAGACCCAACAAACACACACCATCAACCGACCCGGTGCCGGCATCCTCCGGCGACGTCGCACTCACAGGTGAGACGTTGGGGTCCGTGTATCAGGAAGCGGTGCCGCAGCTGCAGCGCGAGCCGCAGGCCCTGATGCCCAGCCCCCAACACCTCACCGCTGTAGAGCGCGGCGGAGCGGCGCTGTTCCGGCGCGGGTCACCACCAGGAGACACGCGTGGCCATCCCCGACAATCTCAAGAAAACATTTGAAACGGACTTCTGCGGCAAGCGACTGATCGTCGAA
>Ga0209380_10000934_pt1 | contig 20372 bp, 18 predicted proteins | sample HubBroMetageWFT6_FD_188347 | JGI IMG/M metagenome (GOLD analysis project Ga0209380, IMG submission 188347) | Warmed and freeze-thawed soil microbial communities from the Hubbard Brook experimental Forest, New Hampshire - Hubbard Brook CCASE Soil... | ecosystem: Environmental > Terrestrial >...
AGACGAGTTGACGCGCAGTCGCATGGGTTTGCGGCGGCAGCGCTTGATCCGGTACCGAGAGTCACCACGCGGGTGTCGGATTGAGTCACCGGTGTTCGTGGAAGAGGTGACGGCGCCGCGAGCACGGCGGGACCACGACCACGGAAGATGATCGAGATGACCGAGACGAAGCCCTCAAGAAACCTGGCCCGCCGCCTCTACGGGCTCACCGAGCCGATCGCGATGGTCCCGTACGCCGCACCGGAGCCGACCGCCGAGGTCATGGCGCTCGGATACCGGAATTACTGGGACACCTACTTCGCCGGCCGCGCCGCCCCGCTGGGCCGGTGCCCGGCCGAAGTGGTGCACGCGATCTTTTACAACTTCGCCGACGGCGAGGTCGCCAGGCACATCCCGCACGTCTGGGACGTCGCCACGCCCGAGGCGGTCCTGGCCGCTCGCGAGCGGGGGTGCGCCGCGGCCGTGAGACGGATCCTCGCTGACCTGGCTGACTCCCCCGGCATCACCCAGGCCGCCGACCTGGCCACCAAGGCGGCCACGAGTGCCCCGACCGAGGGCCGTGCCATGTACGCGGGCCTGCGAACGCTCCCTATCCCTGAGGAACCCGTCGCCCGGCTCTGGCACTCGGCCAATCTGCTCCGCGAGCACCGCGGCGACGGTCACATCGCCGCCCTGGTCTCGGAGGGCATCGGCGGGCTCGAGTCACACGCGCTGTATGCGGTGTCCCAGGGCATGCCTGCGGAGAAGTTCGGCCGGATCCACCACCTCCCCGCCGCGACGCTGGCCGCCGTTGCCGACAGGATGCGCGGCCGTGGCCTCATCGACGACACCGGCCGGATCACCGACACCGGGCGCGAGACCAGGGAGCGGATCGAGGCCCTCACCGACGACCTCGCGGCACCGCCCTACGACATCCTGACCCCGACCGAGCTCGACCAGCTCATCGCCGACCTCGAGCCCCTCGCTGCAGCGCTGGCCGCAGTCGGCTCGGAATAGCGCTGGCCGCAGCCGGCTCGGAATAGCGCTGACCGCAGCCGGCTCGCAATGACGCTCCCGCTCTGCCCCCGGACGACAAGCGGGAACGCCCGCGCGGTGCTCCTTACCCCGGCCCATCGCGACCACCCTGAATCCGCTACGTGCCGACCTCGGCCCGAGCACCCGCAGAGCCTCAGGCGCCGGCATGGCACTCGCTGAGATCGTCGCCTGATGTCAGCGAGGCAGGACGTGGGGGTTAAGGGTGCCGAGCGGGTCGAGAGCTGAGCGGATTCTGGCAAACAAGTCGCGTTCAGACTCCGAACGCACAAGACGCAACCACGGCGCCTTCAAGGCGCCTATCCCGTGCTCGGCTGAAATCGATCCGCCGAGGCTAGCCACGTAGGAGAAGATGGCGTCCTCGTGTCGCCCGTCAGCGTTGGCGCCAGGGACGATATTCACGTGCACGCTGCTATCGGCGACGTGGCCGAAAATGATGACGTGCGCGGCCGGGTCGACGTTAGCCACGACCCTGGGAGCAGCTTCGGCCAGCGTCAGCCACTGGGTGGGCGGGACGGACAGATCCAGCTTGATCGGCGTGCCCAGGAAGCGGGCCACCTCCGGCTGCCGCTCCCTATACGCCCAGAGTTTCGCCCTGTCCGCATCTGTCTGCGCAACCGCGGCCGGCAGATCGCCGACGAGCGCGGCAAACTCGCCGAGCGCATCCGCGCCCGATGCCTCGAGCAAGAGATAGGCCTCCGCCCGGCCTGGCAGTGGCGACGCAAGTCCAGCGTGTTTGGTGAGCAGATCCAGGCCGTAACTGGTGAAGAATTCTGCGGACAGCAGGCCGGACACTTCCCGCACTGCGCGCCGGGCCAGACTCCGTACTTCGGCGAGGCCCTCCAGTCCCGCGATGACGGCAACCAGGTTGCGCGGCCTGGTCACGAGCTGGAGACGAGCCCTGGTTATGACCGCCAGCGTTCCTTCTGAGCCCGCCAGCAGCGAAGCGTAGTCGTAGCCCGTGTTGTCCTTCACCGGCCCGGACAGGTGCGACACCACGGTGCCGTCGGCCAGTACGGCCTCCACTCCGCGTAGCTGGTTCCGCATTGGCCCGTAGCGCAGTACCCGGACTCCCCCGGCGTTAGTAGCCACAGCGCCGCCCACCGTGGCACTGGCCCTGCTGGCGATGTGCACGCCGAAGTCGTAATCGGCATGTGCATCGGCGACCTGCTGGAGCGCGACGCCAGCACCGGCGGTTACCTGTGCGGCGTCGACGTCGACGGGCTCCAGCTGATTCACCCGGCTAAGGCTGAGCACGACTTCGCCCCGGAGCGGGATGCCGCTTCCGACCAGACCGGTGTTACCGCCTTGCGGTACGACCGGAACGCCGGCTTTGTTGCATAGGGCCAGGGCCGCGGCCACCTCGGCGGTGTTATGGGGCCGGATGACAGCAGGGGTGTGGCCGCGAAACCTGCCGGTCCAGTCGACGGCATAGCCAGCCGCCGCGTCGCCGATTAGCATGTGCGGCTTGCCGACAACCGCGGTCAGCTGGCGGAACAATTCCGCCGGAAGTTCACCGTTGTGACCGGCGCTCACTGCCGTGGTGCAGCCGTCAGCAGCCGATCCATGACGCGCAGGCTGGCATGCAACCCAGATACCGGAACGCGCTCGTCAACACCGTGGAACATCGCGTTGTAGTCGTAGCCCGGCGGGAGCACCAGCGGGGTGTAGCCGTAGCAGTCCATGCCGAGCCTGGCGAACTGCTTGGCGTCGGTCCCGCCACTCATGCAGTACGGCACGACGGTCGCAGTCGGGTCCTCCGCAAGCAGTGCCCGCGTCATTGCGGCAACCAGGGGGCTTTCGAGCGGGCCCTCCACTGGCGGTTCACGGTGTGCATACTCCCAGCTCACGGCGGAGCCGGTCAGCTCATCCATGGTGGCCACGAACTCCGACTCAAAGCCAGGCAGCACCCGTCCGTCCACATACGCGACCGCCTCGCCGGGGATGACGTTGACCTTGTAGCCGGCCTGCAGCATGGTTGGGTTCGCACTATTCCTGACGGTGCTCGCGACCAGGGATGCTGCCGGGCCAAGCTGTGCCAGCAGCCGTTCCGTCGCGTCAGCGGTCGCCGAACCGGCGGCATCGGCCGTGCCAGACGCAGCCGCAATCGCATGTATTGCGGCGCGCACGGTCGGAGTGAGGCGGACTGGCCACTGATAGGCGCCGATCCTGGCGATCGCCTCTGCCAGCCGGACCACCGCGTTGTCCTTGCGAGTCTTGGAACCGTGGCCCGCCGTCCCGCGGGCGGTGAGCTTCATCCAGGCGGTACCGCGTTCAGCCGATGCGACCGGATACAGGCGCAGCCCAGGATTGACATGAAACGTGTAACCGCCTGATTCTCCGATCGCCTCGGTGCAGCCATCGAACAGGTCCGCGTGGTTGTCAACCAGCCACCGGGCGCCGTAGACGGCTGTGTCCTCCTCGTCCGCGGTGAAGGCGAGCACCACGTCGCGTTGTGGCTGACGTCCAGTCCGCGCCCACTCTCTCGCTAGCGCGATGAGTACGGCAACGGCGTTCTTCATGTCCACGGCACCGCGACCCCAGACGACGCCGTCGCGCACCTCGCCACTGAACGGATCGACCGACCAGGCAGCAGGATCGGCCGGGACGACATCGAGGTGGCCATGCAACAGCAGCGCCGGAAGGTCAGGGTCAGTGCCGCTGACCCGCGCGACCACATTCGACCGGCCAGGGGCTGACTCCAGTAGTTCCGGGTCGAGGCCTGCCTCGGCCAGCAAGGCGGCGACGTACTCGGCAGCCTTCCGCTCGCGGCAATCGCCACCGCCGCGGTTGGTCGTGTCGAACTGGATCAGTTCCGAGGCGAACCTCGTTACCTCCAGCTGGGCAAGCGTGACTGACTCAGCCAAATTTCTCCTCCATCGCCGCCGTGATCATGGTGCAGACCGTCTTGAAGGTGCGAATCATCTGATAGGCCGAGGTGCTGTCGTACTCGACGGTGCGGTCCCCGGTCCGCCGTACGCCCGGCACGATCGCCGCAGCCTGGGCGAGCTGTGCCGCGTCCACCTCAACCTCGACCCGGAGCTCGTCCGCGGGCCGCGGCTCGGTTCGGATCGCCAGCCTGACCGCATCCGCCGCGGCCTTGCTGATCGCTGCGGAGGTCACCGCCGGCGGCCGGCAGTACGCCGCGTAGCGGCTGACGCAGTCCTTCACCGCCACCGCCGGCGCATCCGGCGCATACCCGGCAGCGTCCGCGCAGGTGCGGTCGTCCCCGGTAATCAGGATCACCGGAGTTCCGTACTGACCAGCGACGTGTGCGTTCAGCAGTCCTTCGCTCGCCCTGGCGCCGTTCAGCCGCACTGCGGTGATGGAATTCGCCAGGTACGTATGCGCAAGCACGCCCTCCGCACCGGCAGCGGCGTGATAGCCCACGAAAGCGACTCCGTCAATGTCGCCGTGCTGGATCCCCTCGACCATGCTGAGATCCTTGTGGCGCCCCGTGAGCATGACAGCCCGCTCATCAAGCTCCTCGAGCAGCAGGTTCCGCATCGTCGAGTGGGCCTCGTTGATCACAACGGTGTCGGCGCCCGCTTCGAGGAACCCGACCACGGCAGCGTTGACGTCCGAGGTGAACATGCGTCGGCACCGCTGCCACTCATCGGTCCCCGGATCCACGTCGGCTGGCCAGGTGACGCCAGTCGCGCCTTCCATATCAGCCGAAATCAAGATCTTCATCGTCGTTCGCCTTTCGTCAGTGGCCCGGCTCGTCCGCCGACCGAAGCGGCGGGTCGAGGAGGAGCAGCGTCTTAGCGTCGGCGTCCAGGTCGGCTGCGACGCCGATCGGGAAGGTCTGGAAGTAGCCACCGTGACCGACGTTCGCCCAGGCGATCATCGGCACTCCGAGATCTCCGAGCCGCTCGAGCAGGATCTGCTGAATGAGTTCGGACGAGCCGCAGTTAACGAACGTCCCGGCCACAACCCCGGCGACTCCGTTGAGATAGCCGGAGCGACGCAACTGAGTGAGCATCCGGTCAAGCCGGAACTCCTGCTCGTCAATGTCCTCGACCAGCAGAATGCCGCCTTCGGCGGGCCATGAAGTGGCGGTGCCGATCGAAGCGGCTATCAGCGTCAGGTTGCCACCCATCGTCCTGCCCGCGGCGACCCCTCCGACGAGGGTTGTTGCCTCGGGGTAGCTGATCTGGGTGGACCGCTCCGGGTGCATGAGAGCTCGCAGCATCGAGGCGAAGGAGTAGTGCCCGGTAGGACCTCCCGAGGTAACCATGGGGCTCATCAGCGACGCCCAGCCGAGCTTGCGGCCGACGGCCTCGAGCACGCCAGTCACGTCGGAGTAGCCGGCGAGCACCTTCGGCGGCTGGCCTGCGATGCCGCTGAAGTCGAACGCCTCGAGGGTTCGCTGCGAGCCGGACCCGCCGGTCGCGAAGATGATGCCGGCGATGCTGGGGTCGGTCAGCGCGGCGTGCAGATCCCCCGCCCGCATGGCATCATCGCCGGCGAGGTACGGCCGCATGCTGCCGTTGTCGCGCGCGGAGGGGTAGACAACCGGCTCGATGCCGGCAAACCGCAGCGTGTCGAGCCCGATGGCGAGGTCAGTCTGGTCAGCCGGGCTGCTGATTGACAGCACGGCAACGCGGTCGCCCGGCCGCAGCGCAGGAGGCCGTGCCAGGGATGTGGGCCGGACGACGCTGTCTGGCAGAGTCAATCTAGAACATCTCCTTTTGGTCGGTAACGAGCTGCCGCGGCTCGGCCTCGTCCGCCATGTCGGCCAGGTGGCACGCGATCAGTCTTTGACCCGCGGTGCCGGCCGCCAGCACCGGTACGCCATGGCTGCGGCACAGTTCGCCGCGCGGGTCACCGGGGGCGAGTGCGGCTAGACGGGGGCAGCGCGGGTGGAACCGGCACGCCGACGGGATCCTCGTCGGGTCGGGCGGCTCACCGGACAAGATGGTGCGCGGGCCAGCATGCTGCCCGTCCGGCAGAACTGAGATCAGCGCCCTGGTGTAGGGGTGCTGAGGTCGCAGCAGCACGTCGGCGACCGTGCCCACCTCCACGATCCGGCCGAGGTACATCACCGCCACCCGGTCGGCGATGTTCCAGGCGACGCCGAGGTCGTGACTGACAATGAGCGCTGACAGCGACAGCTGATCTCGCAGGTCCAGGATCAGCTTGAGTATCTCGCCCCGAACCGAGGCGTCCAGCGATGACACCGGCTCGTCGGCGATGATCACCGACGGGTCGAGCGCGAGCGCACCAGCGATCACGACTCGCTGCTGCTGGCCGCCAGAGAGCTCATGGGGATAGCGGCTGATGAAGTTCTCCGGCGGACGCAAGCCGGAACGAGACAGTGCCGAGTGAACGCGTTCGTCGAGCTGCGCGCGCATGCCGTGCAGCCGCGGCCCCTCGGCGACGCTGTCGTAGACGTTCTGCCGCGGGTTCAGTGCGCCCGCCGGATCCTGCAGTATCAGCTGGACGTGGCGCCGGTACTCCCGGAGTGCCGCACTGGAGTACCGCAGCCCCTGGCCGTCATAGGCGACCTCGCCGCTCGTTGGCTTGACCAATCCGACCAGCGCCCTGGCCAGCGTGCTCTTGCCGCAGCCAGACTCGCCGATCAGCGCGACGATCTCGCCGCGCCCGATGCTGAGGTTGACGTCATCCACCGCGCGGGCCGGCCCGCGGCCGCGGGTGGCCGGATAGACCACGCTGAGGTCACGCACTTCGAGCTCAGGGTCGGACGGTGCAGTCAACCTGTCGGCGCCCTCATCCCGGCTTTCGCGGTCGGTCGCCGTCGTTGCCGCTGCCGCGCTGGCGCGGCTGGACGCGCCAGCGGATTCCAGCACCTTGATGCAGGCAGACTGCCGCCGGTCACCCGCCGGCCATAGCTCGACTTCGCGGGTTCGGCACTGGTCCATGACCTCGGGGCAGCGCGGCGCGAACGGGCAGCCAGTCAGCTCCTGGCGTAGGTCAGGCGGCTCTCCCGGCAGGCCAGCCGGGGCGAATCGAGACGCGGGATCGCCGGTCTGCGGGAACGCCCGGGACAGGATCCCGGTGTACGGATGCTCGGGCGAGCTCAGCAGATCTCGCGACGGGCCGATCTCGGCGACCCGGCCGGCATACATGATCGCGAGCCGTTCGCAAGTATCGGCGAGGACCGACAGGTCATGGCTGATCATGATCATGCCGATCTGGCGCTCGCGCACGAGGTCGGTCAGCAGCTTGAGTACCTGCGCCTGCACGATCACGTCCAGCGCGGTCGTCGGCTCGTCGGCGATGATCAGATCTGGCCGACAGGCCAGGGCCATCGCGATCATCACCCGCTGCCGCTGGCCTCCGGATAGCTCGTGCGGGTAACTCGCCCGCCGGCTGGCCGATACGCCAACGCTGTCGAGTAGCTCGGCTGCGCGCCGGTCCGCTTGCTGCTTGGTCACCTTCTCGTGCAGCACGATCGGCTCGCGAATCTGGTCGCCGACGGTGCGAACCGGGTTGAGCGAGCTCATCGCGCCCTGGAACACGACCGAGGCACCAGCCCAGCGCACCGCACGGAGCTTCGACCAGCCCATGGAGATGACGTCGTCGCCCTTGAACAGGATCTGGCCGCTGAGCTCCGCGGTCCCGGGCAGCAGGCGCAGCAGGCTGAGCGCCACCGTGGTCTTGCCGCAGCCCGACTCCCCGGCCATGCCGAGCGTCTGGCCAGCCTCGAGCGTGAAGTCGACACCGCGCACGGCCCGAACGATCTGGTCGCCGCTGCGGTAGGTGACCGCGAGGTCGCGCACTTGGAGAAGGGGGCTGGTCACTGTTACCTCGTCATCCTCGGGTTCAGGATGTTCTCCACTGCCCGGCCGATCAGCGTGAAGCCGAGTACGACGATCAGGATCGCGAAGCCGGGTGGCAGGATGTACCACCAGGCGCCGGCCGTAACGGCGCCCTGGTTGAAGGCCTGGTTGATCATCGAACCCCAGGAGACGTCGGTCGGGTTGCCGAGCCCGAGGAAGGTCAGTGTCGTCTCGGAGAGGATCGCGCTTGCGATCGTCAGGGTGCCCGAGACCAGGATGAACGGCATGACGTTGGGCAGCACCTGGCGCACCATCAGCTGGCTGTCCTTGGCGCCAAGGGCCTTAGCGCGCTCAATATAGGGCCGTGCCCCCACCGCCATGGTCTGCGCCCGGATGAGGCGTGCCGTGCCCGGCCACGAGGTGACCGCGATCGCGATCGTGATCGACGAGTCACCCTGGCCGAGCACCGCCGCCAGTGCGATGGCCAGCGGCAGGGCGGGCAGCGCGATGAACCAGTCGGTGACGGCCATCAGGATCCGCGAAGTCACGCCGCCGTAGTGGCCAGCCAGCAGGCCGATGAGGCTCCCGAGGACCATCGTTAGCACCGTCGCGATGACGCCGATCGCTAGCGACGGGCGGGTTCCCCAGATCAGCAGGGCGAGCACGGACCGGCCGGCCTGATCGGTGCCGAGCGGGAAGTGCGCCGACGGCGGTGCCAGAGACGGCCCCGTCGCACTGATCACGTTGAGGTCGCTCGGATGGATAAACAACGGCGCGGCCAATGCCAGCACTGTGACCGCGATAAGGATCACGAGGCCTGCCATCGCCGTGCGGTTGGCGGCGAACGTCCGGGCGAACCGGCGGAACGCCAGGAGTCGCGGTGGAGCGGTCGGGGTGACGGCGGGCACCTGGCTGGTCGCGGTCATGCTCGCCTGACTCTCGGGTCGAGGTAGCGGTACACCAGGTCCGCCAACAGGTTGAAGATGATGACCGAGGCGCTGAAGACGATAAACGTGCCCTCCAGCAGCGGCAGGTCAGGGATCTGCAGTGCCTGGTAGGTGAGGTAGCCAAGACCGGGCCACGAATACACGGTCTCGACCGTGATGGCCCCGCTGATCATGCCCCCGACCTGCAGGAAGATCAGCGTGACGGACGGCAGGAGGGCGTTGGGCACGACGTGCTTGCGGCGCACGTCGTCGTCCCGCAGTCCCTTCGCCTTGGCGGTCAGCAGGTACGCGTTGCCCTGTTCGTCGATCATCGAGGAGCGCATGATCATCTGGTACTGGGCGAAGATCACCAGCACCAGGGTGAGGCAGGGCAGCACCAGGTGCCGTGCGATGTCCAGGACGTGTGCGGGCGTGAGGCCGCCAGCAGTGCCCGGCGTCGACATGCCCCCGGCCGGAAATAGGGAGGGGATCGGCCCGAGTCCGGTGCTGAACACGACGAGCAGGATGATCCCGAGCCAGAACGTCGGCACCGACCAGAGCGTGATCGCTGCGCCGGTCGACGTCCGGTCCAGCAGGCTGCCAGGCCGCCAGCCGCTGCGGATGCCCAGCCACATGCCGAGGAAGACGGACACGATCGTGGAACTGCCCATCAGCAGCAGCGTCGGCCAGAGCCGCTGCGCGATCAACGTTGAGACCGGCGTCTGGAACTGCCACGAGTAGCCAAGGTTGCCGGTCAGCGTGTTGGTCACGAAGTGACCGAACCGTTCCCACACGGGCTGGTTCAGCCCGAGCTGTTTTATCAGGAACGCCATCTGCTTGGCGCTGGTGACGTGCCCCCTCGTCAGCGCCGCGACCGGGTCGGACGGCATGAGACTGAAGATGACGAAGCCGACGACCAGCAGGCCGCCGAAACTGACCACGGCAGCGGCCAGCTTGCGGGCGAGATAGCTCAGGAAGTCCCGCCCGCCGGAGCCCCCGCCCGTGGGCGGGGACTCCAGCGCGACGAGTTCCTGCGGCGACAGTGGCGCAGCAGTGCTAAACAAGGCGGCGCTACTCCCGCTCCGTTGCGGTCGACCGGCGCCGGATCACGATGGCTGCTCCGGCCAGTGCCGCGACCACCACGATGGCGATCACGATCCACACGGCCGCACTGGACGAGGAGCTGGCGTCCGCGCTTGCCAGCGGGGTCGCACTGCTCCAGTTGATGAACAGGTTCTGCTGCGGGTAGAAGCCCTGCGCGTTCGGCTTGCCGTAGAAGAAGTCCTTGGCATCAGTAGTCCGCACGGCGCCCAGGTTGTCGGGGTAGTAGAGGACCACATCTACCGCGTTCTGGTACAGGATCTGCTGCATCTGGTCGATGGTCTGCTCCCGCTGAGCGGGGGCGAACTCCGTCGACTGCTGGCTGAACAGGTTGTCGTAGGACTTATTGCAGAAGAATGCGTCCGTGTTGCCCGCCGCCGTGGTGCTAGTCGGCAGGTCGCCGCAGGTCTGGATGGACAGCAGGTAGGTCGGGTCCGGGCCGGTGCCCCAGCCGTCGGACAGCATGTCCCAGTCGCCCTTGGGCAGCTCAGCGTTGAGCTCGTTGAAGCTCATGGACTGCACGTCCACGCCGATGCCGATGGCGTGGAGCCACTCCTGCAGGTACGGCGCCATCTGGGCGTCGCTGGTCTCGTCGGAGTGGATGCCCAGCCGCAGTACGACCGGCTGGTGCGTCTTGGGGTCGATCCGGATGCCGTTCGGGCCCATCTTGTACCCGGCCGAAGTCAGCAGGGCGTTGGCCTTCGCCGGGTCGTAGGCCAGAGATCCCGAGGCAGGAGGCGTCCACTGGAACTGCGGATAGGCGGGCGGCAGGTAACCGGCGCCGGCGACGGCCAGCCCGTCCCAGATCTTGGTCACCAGCTCCTGCTTGTTGATTGCCATCTCGATGGCGTCGCGGACGCGCGGGTCCTGCAGGGCCGGGTTGCCGTTGCCGAAGTGCTTGCCGGACTGCGTCTGTGCGCCGGGGTTGAGCTCGATGGCGGTCCAGCCGTTGGACACCGACGGGACAAGCTGGATGTCCTTGTTACTCTTCAGCGCCTCGTACTGGGTGGCGGTGAGGTCGTCGATCTCGCTGATCTGCCCGCTGCGCAGCGCTGCGACGGCGGCGTCGCCGTTGCTGAAGTACTGCATGATCAGCGTGTGGAACTTCGGCGCTCCCATGAAGAAGCTCTTGTTGGCGGTGAGCGTCGCGTACTGGTTGGTCACGTAGCCGGTCGCGATCCACGGGCCGTAGCCGACCACCGGGAAGGTCATGTTCTTGAAGTTGCCGAGGTTGGAGACTTCCTTGGTCCAGATGTGCTCAGGCACGATCGGGATGCCCGTGATCGGGTCGCTCACGTAGAGCATGTTGGCCTCGGGCTGCTTGGTCGTGATGACCAGCGTGGTCGCGTTGGGCGCGGTGACGCTGGCGAAGTTCCCAACCAGCGCGCCGTTCGCCGTCGCAGCCGTCGAGTTGTGCATGATCAGGTTGAAGGTCCAGGCGGCGTCCCCGGCAGTGATCGGGACGCCGTCGCTCCAATTGAGCCCGGACCGGATCTTGAAGGTCCAGGTCAGTTTGTTGGCCGAGTTCGTCCAGGACGTCGCCAGGTACGGCTCCGCCACGCCCTGCTGATTGAGGGTCGTAAGGGTTGGGTAGATGTTGCCGATCACGTTGAGGTCGGCGTCGAAATAGGCAAGGAACGGGTTGAAGGTGGAGAACGCGGTATCTGCCTCGACTCGCAGCGTCGAGTCCGATGACGGCGACGCTTGAGCGGCCGGAGCCACCGCGGCGACAGCCAGTCCGCCGGCGAGGGTTAGCCCGAGCACTGCGCCGGCGATGTTACGCGCTGTCCGGCGGGCCGGCTCCAGCGCTAGTTGGGGAATCTTCATGTGTGGTTACTCCTAGTTAGCCGCAGTGCATTGAGTGACACGAGTCGGCCGATCGCCGGCGCTCGGGCGACGAGCCATGGCAGGCGAAGGCTGGGATCCCGGTCCCAGCCGGGCGATCTCGGGCCGCGAACACAGCTCCAGCGCGCCGTCGGGCCAGAGGAGTGCCTCGGCTGGCGCGGGCCGGCCGTTGTAGCGGGAGGTAAATGACGCCGCGTAGGCGCCGGCATTCTCGATCGCGATGACATCTCCCCGGCGCAGCGGCGGCAGCCTGTGAACGCCGAAGCTGTCTGTCGATTCGCACACCGGCCCCTCGAGAGCGGTGCTGCTGATCGAGTCCGGCCGATGGTCGTCCGGTCCCAGTGCGTGCGCAGAGTGATGGCTCCCATACAGCGCGGGGCGGATGAATTCCGTCATCCCGGCATCCAGTACGGCCTGCGCCAGTCCGGCACCTTCGTGTGGGGGCTTGGCGTGCAGCACGCTGGTTACCAGCCACCCGGCCTGGCCCACCAGGTAGCGACCCGGCTCGATGGCAGGCCGCGCGGGAAGCGGCAGGCCCGCTTCGTCTAGAGCGGACATCAGCGCTTCCAGGAACTGCGCCGGGGACGGTGCTGCATCGGCAGGCAGCGGGAAGCCGCCGCCGAAGTCGACTGTGTCGGCGCTGTCGTGCAGCACGGCGATCTTGTGCAGAAGCCTGGTAGCGCGCACGCCGGCGGAGGTCCACGCCCCTACGTCCTGAAGGTCGGATCCGGTATGAACGTGTACGCCGCGCACCCGCAACCCCGGCCGACCAAACGTGCTCCCGCCCGCCAGGGTGAGGATCTCCGCGTCGGTCATGCCGAACTTGCTGGCCGCCCGGCCGACCGCGAACTCGGCCCGAGTTTCGGGGCTGACCTGCGGATTGAGTCGCAGCAGGACATCGATCGGGAGCCTGCCGCCGCGGCCGAGCTGGTGCCGGTCACTGAGCTCGGCCAGCAGCTCGGCCTCTGCCGCCGACTCGACCGCCAGCCAGCGAAGCGGCCGGCCGGCCGCGGCCTCGAGTACCGCGTGCTCAAGCTGTGCGTCGGTCTTGCCGATCCCCTCGAAGGTCGTTGCCCGGTTCGGCACTCCGACCTGGCGCGCGAACTGCCACTCGCCGGTTGACACCACGTTCGCCCCCCAGCCGCGCTGGTGCAGGAACGCGGTGATGGCGGGCAGGTCATTGGCCTTGAGCGAGTACTGGAGCACCCAGGGCGGGCGGAAAGCCGACTCGAGCGCAGACGCGGCGCTGGCGATCGCAGCCACATCCATCACGTACGCGGGCGTGCCGAACCGCTCCGCCGCGTCCAGCAGGGAACGGTCGAGTCGAACTATGTCATGCAATGACTCATTATCGTGTCCTAGCACGGCTAGGAGTACAGCATGATTCACAAAATGGTGTCAAGGTGCTTCAATGAACGAAATCATTCAAGGAGGCGCGAGTGGCCGAGCCGCCGCCGATGCGGGTATCGGAGCGCATTCGCCAGCGCCTAGGTGTGCTCTCCCCGTCGGAGCGCCGCGTGGCCAGGGTGCTGCTATCCGGGTCACCCACGCTGGGGCTGGAGTCGTCCGCTCGGCTGGCCCGGCACGCGGGAGTGAGTGGCCCCACCATCAGCCGCTTCGTGACGCACCAGCTCGGCTATGGGAACTACGCGGCGTTCCAGCAGGCTCTCAGGGACGAGATAAGTGCCCGCGTCCTATCCCCGGTTGAGGTCTACCGCCAGTACCAGGCCATCGAGCCCGACTCGGCAACCCTGCTTACTCGCACCGGCAGCGCCCTGGGCGAGGCCGTCACATCGACGGTCCACAACCTTGACCGCGACGAGTTCCTGCGCGCCGCGGACCTGCTGGCAGACCGCCGCTACCACGCCCTGGCAATTGGCGGATGGTTCAGCCACCTGGCGGCCGCTTACCTGGTCAGCGTCCTGCGGGAGATCCGGCCCGGCGTGCGCCTGGTGCAGCCAGTCCCGGCTGAGCGGGCCGCCGCGCTCGCCGACATCGCCAGGAAAGACGTCGTCAGCGTCTTCGACTTCCGCCGCTACGAGCGCGACACGCATGAGTTCGCCATGGCGGCACACTCGGCTGGGGCACGAATCGTGCTCTTCACGGATCCCTGGCTATCTCCGATCGCCGATATCGCCGATGCGCTGCTGCCCGCCGAGGTTGACGGGCCGTCCCCCTTCGAGTCCTTCGCGCCGACGATCGCCGTGGTCGAGACCCTGCTGACAGCGGTCGCGGACGTCCTAGGGGACGATGCGCGCGCGCACTTCGAGCGATTCGGCGGCATCGCCGATCGTTGGATCCGCGCCTGGCAGACCCCGGACGGGCCTACCGGTCCAGATAAGCCGCTCACCAGCCCGGATGTCCCGGTCCAGCGAGAACCGCAGTCGCAGCCTGGCACCGGCGAATCCGCCGAGCCCGGACCCGCTGCCCACTAGGTGGCAGTTACCCCTCGGTCGAGTTCCTCGATGCGAGCCGTCGAGGGCCCGCGCAGGCTGGAGAGCTTGCGCGCGGCGGACTCGGCTTCGCGTAGCACACGCAGCAGGTTGCCGCCTGCCAGCAGAGCGCATTCGTACTCGGTCCAGCCACGGTCCATCAGCTCAGCGATGAGCGCCGGATAGCACGACACATCCTGCAGGCCCTCAGGCTGCTCCGTGCCGTCGTAGTCACCGCCGATGCCGACGCGCTCGATGCCGGCCACAGCCCTAATGTGCTCGATGTGGTCGGCAACCTGAGCGAGCGTTGCCACCGGCGGCCGGCGGCGAGCCGTCAGTTCCTCTCGCACCCGGACCCGCGCACTGAGGTCCTTGTAATCGATTCCCTGCCGCTCCATCTCGGCGGCTAGGTCCAGATCCCAGGCGCGAGAGGCGGGCGATATGAATTCGGGAACGAAAGTCACCATGCAGATCCCGTCGTTTCCGGCCAGCTCAGCCAGGACATCATCGGGGACATTGCGAGGATGATCGCAGAGTTCCCTGGCAGATGAGTGCGAGAACATGACCGGTGCCTCGGCGATCCGCAGCGTGGCGCGTGCAGTGTCGGCCGAGACATGCGAGAGGTCGACGAGCATGCCCAGGCGCTGCATCTCACGGACCACCTCAGCTCCGAACGGAGTCAGGCCTCCGCAGGCTGGTACATCCGTCGCGGCATCGGCCCAGGGCACATTGTGGTTATGCGTCAGCGTCAGGTATCTGACCCCCAGGGCATGGAACGCCCGCAGCACGCTTAGGGAGCTCGCAATGGAGTGACCGCCCTCGGCGCCAAGCAGCGATGCGATCTTCCCGCTCGCGAAGATACGCTCCACATCGTCAGCGGTGAGCGCGAGTTCAAGATCGTCGCCATAGCGATGGATGAGCTGGCGGACGAGATCGATCTGCTCCAGCGTCGCCGTCACGGCCCCGTCGCCGGCCAATGTCCCCGGCACGTAGACGGACCAGAACTGTGCTCCCACGCGGCCACGTCGCAATCTGGGCAGGTCGGTCTGGAGTCCAGGTACCGCCTCGGAGAGAGGCGCGGATTCCGGATCTGAGCCGAATCGTTCTCGAAGAGCCCATGCCAGATCGTTATGACCGTCTACGAGCGGAACGCGCTTGAGCAGAGACGATGCACGTGTGAGATGGTCAGCCATCGGGTTAGGATCCCACATCGGACTACATCAGGATATAGCCGGGTATCGCCAGTTGACTGTGCGGAGGATCCGTCGGCGCCGTGACGTCCCGCCAGAAGGGGGGCGGGCCAGCAAGGACGGGAACGAGACGTTGTCGGGCCGGTGTGACCCTGGGCATGCGCGGTCATTTGAGCGAACTGACGCTCGCGTAGCTCTTGGGGCAAGACCGTCACCCTGGAGGGCAGGCATCTGCATTGCGCGGATCGTTGCTGGATGGCCTGCCCTCCGAGGGCACGGTCAGGCTCGCGGTGGGAGGCGGACCTGCCTGACCAGCCCTCTGCTAACGGCAGATCAACGCTTGCTTCGACGAGCCCGTCGTGGGAGAACGCAGTCGATATGCGTCAAGCGGGACGGACGTTCTCCGCCTGCGGTCCCTTTTGTCCCTGAGTAGTTTCGAATTCGACCTTCTGGTTCTCATCCAGTGACCTGTAACCGGAGCTCGCGATTGCGGAGAAGTGGACGAACACGTCCGCCGTCCCGTCATCGGGGGCGATGAAACCAAAGCCCTTATCGGCGTTGAACCACTTCACTGTTCCTGTTGCCATCAGTTCAAGTCCTCTATGTGCCATCTCACGACGCGACGTCGCCGCGCCGTCCGCGAGCCTACCGGTCCTGGCTCGCGTGCCAGTTGAGTCCAGCAGAGTGGTGTACCGACCCGCTCGCTGATGGGCGTGGCGTCAATACGTAGGGTGACTATCAGCGCGGGGACGCCTCGTGAGCTCGCAGTTGACCGGCCGCTCCGCGGACCCGGCCACAGGGCATGACCTTGCGGGCAGCTCTGCGGTGACGGACTGCCGCCGGACCCGTCGGCCGGCGCGACCGCCCAGACCGGACACCGGTTTAGTTGATATCCCGGCCGTTCACGGTCAGCGTCACGTCGATGTTGCCGCGGGTGGCATTGGAGTAAGGACACACCTGATGCGCGGCGGCAACGATCCGTGCCGCCTGCTCGGGGTCCTGAACCTGCGGCAGGGTCACGTCGAGTTCCACGGCGAGCTTGAAGCCTCGCTCCTCGGTGGGCAGCAGGCTCACCCGGCTGTCGATCGAGACATCGCCCACCTCGGCGTGCTCGCGACGGCCGACGACGCCCAGGGCGCCTTCGAAGCAGGCCGCGTAGCCCACGGCGAACAACTGCTCCGGGTTCGTGCCACCGCCATGCCCGCCCATCTCCTCGGGCGAGCGGAGCTGCACATCCAGGGCTCCGTCACTAGTACGCCCGTGGCCGTTTGCCCGGCCGCCAGTGACCGTTGCCTCCGCCGTGTAAAGAACTCGCGCCATCTTCGCTCCATCGTCTGGACCTGCAGCTGTCGTCTCACGGTACCCGCGGGCACGACGCAGCCATGAACCCGACGAACGGGCGGGGAGCTGTGCCGGGTTGTCCGCGAGCTAGGCGTTTTAGATATGGAACGTGTGCTGCCGCAGGTCGGCCGCGGCCCGTAGCGATACTCGGGGCCCGCCCTCCCGGCCGACAGCGCGCGTCCTACACATCTTCGCCCGGCAGTGGCAGGGGCCGCGGCGGCACGGGGGTGGAAACCACGATGGAGCTGACCGTCTGGCCATAGGTGAGGAACTGATCCAGGAGTTCTTCGAGATCGGGCACGGAGGCGGCGTGCACCTTGACCAGGAAGCAATCGTCGCCGGTGATCCGGTAGCACTCGCTGACCTGACCGAGCCGGCGGGCGAGCTCTGCGATCTTCGGCAGCTGGCCGGGCGCGGGCCGAATTCGCACGAAGGCGCTGACCGGCAGCCCGAGAGCAGCCGGGTCGACCTCAAGGCGGTAACCGAGGATCACCCCGGCCTGCTCCAGCCGCTGAACCCGCTCGGTCACGGCCGGCGGCGACATGCCGACGCGCCTGCCCAGGGCAGACATGGTGATGCGCGGGTTGGCGTGCAGTTCGGCGAGGAGACGCACGTTGGTGTCGTCGAGAAGCGCGATCGGCTCGGTGAAGGCAGATACGGGTACCTGCCGTGGTTTTGCAGGCAATGGGATCAGGATTCCTTCAGATGCCTATTAACTTTCTGGCCTTACCCTATAAGACTCCTTGAACGTGAGCAGCGCTACGCACGCCGCAGCCACCGCATCGGAACGATCGCCGCGGCTGGCCAGGGCAAGCCGGGCCGTGACGGGTCTGCCCCCGGTGTCGTATTTCCTCACCAGCGCCGTCTTCCATTACCTGGGTCCCTCGTTCGCGGTTTTGCTGTTCGCGCACGTCGCGGTACTCGGTGTCGCCTGGTTGCGCATCGCTGCCGCCGCTGTCGTCTTCGCGCTCTGGCGCCGGCCGTGGCGCCTGCTGCGCACCCTCACGGCCCCGCAGCTCCGGATACTGCTCGCGCTGGGCGCCGTCCTGGCCGCCATGAATTCGCTCTTCTACCTGGCCATCGACCGGCTGCCACTGGCGACTGTGGGCGCCATCGAGTTCCTCGGCACCGTCGTCCTGGCCGCAGCGGGAGCCCGGACGAGAAGAAACGTCCTCGCCCTCGCCCTGGTCATCGGCGGGGTCATCGCGCTCACCGCCGTACGACTGGCTGGCGACGCGCTCGGGTTCATCTTCGCCTTCGCCAACTGCGTCGGGTTCATGCTCTACGTCACCCTCGGTCACAAGATCGCTAACATCTCCGCTGACGGCACCCGGGCCGCCCCGGGATCGATGAGCGGCATCGACCAGCTCGGTGCCGCCATGCTCGTCGCCGCCGTCGTCGCCATCCCGGCCGGTCTTCCCGCTGCTATCCCGGCCTTCACCCACCCCCGCTGGCTGTTGTGGGGGATCGGCGTCGGCGTGTGCTCGTCGGTGATCCCTTATGTAACCGACCAGCTCGCCATGGCCAGGCTTCCGCGCGCCACCTTCGCGCTGATGCTCGCCCTCCTGCCGGCCGCGGCAGCCGTCATCGGATTTGTCATCCTCGGCCAGGTCCCGACCCGCGAGGACCTCCTCGGCATCGGCCTCGTCATTGCCGGTGTGGCCCTCCACCAGAACCCGGTCCGACGGGGTCCCCGCCCGCCGACGCCGTCGCTGAGGGCGGCAAGGACAAGATGACAGGAGCTGGCGTGCAGTACGTGCGCCTCGGGCTGTACGTCGTTACTCTCGCGACGCGTCCCTTCCTTGCAGCAGGCCGCCGCACGGGCAAGGCGCCGGACACTGCCGCCAGCGATGTAGCCGCGCCGCCATCCTGACTACGGCTACGCCGCGCCCGGTAAGCTGGACTGAAATCTACTGAGCAGCCTGACCGAGTTCCCGATTAGGTCTGGACCATATGCCGGTCTCGAGATGGCCTCGCTGCATGCTCCTACCCTAGCGAGGCAAACGATGACCGCATCTCTCAAGGCGCCCACGTTCACGCCGACCGGTAATACGGATGGCGCATGAGTTCCCGCGGGTACCTGCATCCGGCTAGCAAGCGCCGCCACGAAGAGCGGACCAGGAGCGAACAACTGGCCGACCGCGTGACAGCGGTGTTCGGATCCTGGAAATTCATCATTGTGCAGACCATGATCGTCGTGCTGTGGATCGGATTGAACCTGTTCGCCGCCGTCCATCATTGGGACCCGTACCCGTTCATCCTGCTGAACCTGGTCTTCTCCACTCAGGCGGCCTATGCTGCCCCGCTGATCTTGCTTAGCCAGAACCGCCAGGCCGACATCGACCGCATCACGGCCGAGCACGACTACCAGGTCAATCAGACCGCCTTGCAGTACCTGAAGGTCCTGCACAGCCACGCGCACGGACAGACCTGCCGGTGCGTGGACCCTGTTGAAGGAGAAGCCGAGCCCGACGGAACAATCCGCGTGCCGGCACTAGCTCACGGTCCAGCCGCCAACGTCAGCTAGCACTGGGCGAGTCCCGTCTGCGGCGAACTGGCCCCGCCGAGCGCCTACCAGCCTCGGGTTGTGAGATCGGGCATCGTGGCCGCCTGCAGCGAGACCTGGGTTGTCCGGGTCAAGTCAGGAGCCCTGCCCGCTCGCAGTTGCCGGGCGAGCAGGGCAGTTGCTCATGCGAACGTCCGCCCAGCCGGAGCCGCCGTTATGCAGGCCTGCCGGACCGGCGGTGCTGCACGTTCCGCGGCGTCGTCACCGGTGTGTTAACACTGGCTGATGGCGCACGATCGGAATGGTGAGCAGGGTCCGGCTCCTTTCCTTGCCGGGACTGCCGCGGGGCGGTCGCATGACCTGCTCAGGTCAGTTCAGGAGCCGGATGGTCCCGGCGGGTCGGAGAGCGTCACGACGGTTCTTGTCGCCTTCGGCGCGAACGTCCTGGTAGCAGCGGCTAAGTCGGTCGCTGCCGTGGTAACCGGGTCGGCTTCGCTGCTGGCCGAGGCGGCGCATTCCTGGGCAGATGCCGGTAACGAGATCTTCCTGATGATCGCCAACCGCCGGTCGCGGCGTCCGCCCGATCTTGCCCACCCGTTCGGGCATGGCCGGGAGGCATACGTCTGGTCGCTGTTCGCCGCGCTCGGGTTGTTCGTCGCCGGGGCAACGGTGTCCGTCACGCACGGCATCCAGGAACTTCTCAAGCCCGAGCCGGCCGGCCATTTCGTCGTCGGCTATATCGTGCTGGCGGTGTCCTTCATTCTTGAGGGAGTCTCCTTCATCCAGTCGGTCAGGCAGGCGAAGCCTGAGGCCGAGTCGATGGAACGCGACCTTATCGAGCACGTCCTGGCCACCTCCGACCCGACTCTGCGGGCGGTGTTCGCAGAAGACTCCGCCGCGCTGGCCGGTCTTCTCATCGCGGCCGTCAGCCTGGCCGCCCACCAGCTGACCGGCTCCCCGATACCAGACGCCGTGGGCTCAGTCGTGATCGGCGTTCTGCTCGCTATCACCGCGATGGTGCTGATCAACCGGAACCGGCAGTTCCTGGTCGGGCAGGAAGCAGACCCGCGCGTCCGCGTCGCCGCCATCCAGGCCCTGCTGGATGCGCCCGAGGTCGCCAGGGTGACCTATCTGCGGCTCGAGATAGTCGGGCCAAGAATGGTCTCGGTCATCGGCGACGTCGATCTCACCGGCGACGACACCGAATCCCACCTCGCAGTCAGGCTGCGCGCTCTGGAGGCAAGAATCAGCGC
>Ga0209380_10000935_pt1 | contig 20368 bp, 18 predicted proteins | sample HubBroMetageWFT6_FD_188347 | JGI IMG/M metagenome (GOLD analysis project Ga0209380, IMG submission 188347) | Warmed and freeze-thawed soil microbial communities from the Hubbard Brook experimental Forest, New Hampshire - Hubbard Brook CCASE Soil... | ecosystem: Environmental > Terrestrial >...
AACCCTCGGTATGCAGTGCACGACGCATCAGCCGCGTGATCCTTCCCTCGACGCGGAGCCGCGTCCCGAGCGGTGCCGCGCGACGATAGCGGACCTCGAGACGACCGGTCACCACCCAGTGGCGATGCAGTGCCGAGCACCGGCCCATCACGTCATCGAGCACCGCGCTGAGGATGCCGCCGTGCGCGAAGCCCGGAAAGCCGGCGTGGTCGTCACCAGGCGTCCAATGCGTGAAGACGAGCGAACCATCGAGCTCGTACTGCAGATGCAGCCCTGAAGGATTGCGCAGCCCGTGCACCCAGTTCTGCTGGAATTCGCTGCGATCGTTGAGCCAGGCGGGGTCGATGTCCTGGTTGATCACGGCGCGGTGAGACGCTCGAGCCCGCCGAGATATGCCCGCAGCGGTTCTGGAATGAGCACGCTGCCGTCTTCCTGCTGATACGTCTCGAGCAGCGCGTCGAAGGTGCGCGGCACACCGAGCGCACTGCCGTTGAGCGTATGCACATGGCGAGGCTTCTCCCCTGGCGCGGGCCGGTAGCGGATATTGGCGCGCCGCGCCTGGAACTCTCCGAACACCGAGCACGACGACACCTCGAGCCACTGCTGCATTCCCGGCGCCCACACCTCCACGTCGTACTTCTTCCATTGCGCGAACCCAAGGTCGCCCGTGCACATGAGCAGCACGCGATAGTGCAGGCCAAGCCGCTGGAGCACGTGCTCGGCGTGCGCGGTGATCAGCTCGAGCTCGTCCAGTGACGCCTCCGGGGTTGTGAAGCGAACCATCTCCACCTTCTCGAACTGGTGCACGCGGATGTACCCTCGCGTGTCCTTGCCCGCCGCACCGGCCTCGCGACGCCAGCACGGCGTGAGTGCGACGTGGGCGATGGGCAGCTGGGTTGCGTCGAGAATCTCCCCCGCGTAGAGGTTGGTCAGCGGCACCTCGGAGGTCGGTATGAGAAAGAGGCCGTCGTCCGCGTGATACGCCTCGTCCTCGAACTTCGGCAGCTGCGCGGTGCCGATCATCGCCTCGCGTCGCACCAGATACGGAGGTGCGATCTCCGTGTAGCCGTGCTCACGCGCCACATCGAGCATGAACGACGTCAGGGCGCGCTGCACTCGCGCACCGTCGCCACGCAGCACGACGAACCGCGAGCCGCTGATCTTCACGGCTCGCTCGAAGTCGAACACGCCGAGCCGTTCACCGATCTCGTAGTGCGGCAGCGGATCGAACGCGAAGCTCGGCAACTCACCCCAGGTCCGCGTGACGACATTGTCCTCGGGGCCGGCGCCGTCCGGAACACTCTCGTGGGGAGGATTGGGAACCTCGAGCAGGAGCTGGTCGACGCGCTGATCGAGCTCCGCCAGGCGCGCCTCACCATCCTGGATGCCCTGCTTGAGCGCCGTCAGCGACGCCAGCTGCTCGTCGGACGGCTTGCCACGCATCGCCGCGGATGCCACGCGCTGCTCGGCGCGCGCCTGCTCGACGGTTGTGCGCAGGCTGCGTGCCTCGGTGTCGACCGCGAGCAGCTCGTCGATGGGCGCGGTCTCCCCCTTTCTGCGCGCGCCGTCGCGAACCGATTCGGGGTCGTCGCGAATGCGCTGGATCGGCAGCATCAGGTGGTCCCACCGCGTTGCTGCGGACGCATTGTTGGGAACAGCAGCACGTCGCGGATCGTCGCGGAGTCGGTGAGCACCATAACCAGCCGGTCGACACCGATGCCGAGACCGCCGGCGGGTGGCATCCCCACCTCGATGGCCTCGAGAAAGTCCTCGTCGATGGGTGGGATCTCGGAGTCCCCGGCGGCGCGCAGGCGGGCCTGCTCCTCGAAGCGCGCGCGCTGATCGATCGGATCGTTCAGCTCACTGAATGCGTTGGCAAGCTCGCGGCCGGTGACGATCAGCTCGAATCGCTCGACAAACCGGGGATCATCGCGATGGCGGCGTGCCAGCGGGCTCACCTCGGCCGGATAGTCGAGCACGAACGTCGGATCCCAGAGCTCGCTCTCCACGCGCTGCTCGTAGATCTCGAGCAGCACAGCACCCGGGCCGAGTTCGGGTGCGACCGCGACGCCGACGCTCGCCGCAGCCGCGTGCATCTCGTCCCAGGCTGTGCGCGCGTCGATGCCCGTGTGCTCGAGCACCAGGTCGACCATGGTTGCCGCGCGATACGGTGGCCTGAGGTCGAGCGACCGGCCGAACGCGGTGCGCAGCAACGGGTCCTCGCATGGTGCGCTGCCGCCCACTTCCTCCTCCGCCACCTGGGGTCCCGCCGCGTTGGCGGCGGCGGTGACCAGCGCCTCGGTGAGCTCGCGCATGTCGTCGTAGTTCGCGTACGCCTGGTACGCCTCGAGCATCGTGAACTCCGGGTTGTGGCGCGGGGACAGCCCTTCGTTGCGGAACACGCGTCCGATCTCGTACACGCGCGCATAGCCGCCGACGATGAGGCGCTTGAGGTGCAGCTCGATTGCGATGCGCAGATACACGTCGGTGTGCAGCGCATTCCAGTGGGTCTCGAAGGGGAGCGCGTGACCGCCGCCGGGTATCGGCTGCAGGATGGGCGTCTCGACCTCGAGGAAGCCTCGCTGGTCGAGCGTCGCTCGCAGCGCGCGAATCAGCCGTGTACGGGTGGCGAAGTGCCGGCGCTGCGCGGCGCTGCTGAGCAGGTCGAGGTAGCGCTTCCGGTAACGAGTCTCCTGGTCCTGGAGTCCATGGAATTTCTCGGGAGGCGCGTGCAGCGCCTTGACCAGCGGCGTGACCGCATCGACGAGAACACTCGGCTCACCGCGCTTGGTGCGAGTCATCGGTCCGGTGATCCCGACGATGTCGCCGAGGTCGAGCAGACCGACCATCGCGTGCGCACCTCCAGGGCGATCGGCACGGAACCACGCCTGCAGGCGACCGGACTCATCCTCGATGTGCGCGAACGCCACACCGCCGAGATCGCGCAGCTGCATGATCCGACCGGCCACGCCGACACGCGGACGGTCCGGAGCGTCGACGTCGGCGGCCGGGTGCTCCGCTTCATACGCGGTGAGCAGGTGGCGCGCCTGGTCAGTGGTCGCGGTCGGCGTGAAGTCGACGCCGTGGGACGGAATCCCGCGTGCGGCGAGCTCATCGATCTTTCGCCGGCGCTCGGCGAAGAGGTCGTCGGATGGCATGCGGCCTATCTTCCCCGGCAGGGCTCGCCGCGTGCGCGTGACGCGATCGACGGCGCCCTAGTTGATCTTGACGATCTTGATCTGACGAGATCCGCCCGGACTGATCACATCGACCGTGTCACCGACGCTGTGACCGAGCAACGCCTTGCCGACCGGCGACTCCATCGAGATCCGTCCCTCGGCAACGTCGACCTCGGCGGGACCGACGATCGTGAGCGTCTGCTTCCCGAAGTCATCCTTGACATCGACGGTCGTGCCGACACTCACGATGCCGCTCTCGCTGCCCTCTTCGATGATCACGGCATTGCGGAGCATGTTCTCGATCACGAGAATGCGACCCTCGAGCATTCCCTGCTCGTTCTTCGCCTCATCGTATTCGGCATTCTCCGAGATGTCGCCGAAGTCCTTGGCGTACTTGATGCGCTCGGCCACCTCGGAGCGACGAACCGTGCGCAGTTCTTCCAATTCGTTCTCAAGCTTGACGAGACCGTCTCGCGTGAGCAACACAGGTTTGTCCATTCAATTCCCTGGTACGACGAGATTTGGGCGGGGTATCCGGTATCCTCCGCGCTGGGGAGCCCGGAGTATAGGCGAGCAAACGTCAAACGCGGCGTAACAACTTGTCGTTATTCCTTGACGGAATTGGCTCTTGTTCATATGATCCGTCCGCGAGGTCGCAGCGGGGATCTCTATTACTGCCCCCCCTCTCGGGGCGTCTCTGGTTTCCAGAGGCGCCCTTCTTTTTTGTAGTCGACTAGCCGTCACCACTGACAAACACCGGCTGAAACCATCCCTCGGGTCGCGGTCCCGACGCAAGCGCGCGATCGAGCAATGCATCGAGCCGTTCACGCGTGTCCATGGTCTGAACCTCGGCTCGCAGCCGCGCGGCGCCCGCACAGCCGCGGATCGTCCAGGCGACGTACTTGCGACCGATGCGCATCGCGCGGGCATCGCCGTGATAGGCGCAGAGCATGTCGAGGTGACGCCGGGCGAGCGCGATCCGGCCGGCGAAGTCGAGATCGGCGAGCAGCGTCCCGGTTGCCAGCCGGTGGACCGCCTGGCGAACCAGCCAGAAGTTGCCGAGCATGCCCCGGGCGATCACCACGCCGTCGACCATCCCCGACTCGATGCGCCCGGCCAGCGTCTCAACATCCTCCACGTCGCCGCTGCCGAACACGGGGATGCCGACCGCCTCCTTCACGCGGGCGATCTGCGCCCAGTCGGCCGTCCCCTCGTACTTCTGGCACCGAGTGCGGCCGTGAACGCTGACCGCGGCGGCGCCGGCGTCCTCCAGGGCACGGGCGAGCTCGGGAGCGTTGATCGTTGCCGAATCCCATCCGAGACGCATCTTCACGGTCACGGGAACGCGGACCGCCTCGACCATCGCCCCCACCACACGAGCGGTCGCGCCGATGTCGCGCGCCAGCGCCGCGCCGCTGCCCCGGCTCACGACCTTGGACACGGGGCACCCGAGATTGACGTCGACGAGGACCGCGCCCCGCTCGACGCAGACCTGAGCGGCAGCGGCCATCACGCCCGGATCGCAGCCGACAAGCTGGGCCGCGACCGGCGTCACCTCGCCCGGGAAATCGAGCAGATGCACGACCGCATCGGTGCTGCGCACCACCGCCTCGGCGGCAACCATCTCGGTCGAGACCAGGCCGGCGCCGAATTCGCGGCACAGCTTGCGGCAGGGCGCATCGGTGATCCCGACCATGGGCGCCACCAGCACCGGCGACGAGAGTTCGAGGCCGCCGACCCGGATGGGACGGAGAGCGGTCGCAGCAAGAGCCATCGCCCCATGGTACGGGGGCCGATCCGCTCGGCTCAGCGATTCTGCTCGTGGATCAGCCGCAGCCCGTGCAGCGTGAGGCGCTCATCGACAATGTCGATCACCGGGATCAGCTGCGCCAGCGACGCCGCCAGGCCTCCGGTGGCGATCACCTTCGGCTGCCCCTCCATCTCCTTGCGAAAGCGGCCGACCAGCCCCTCGACCAGGCCGACGTACCCGAACACGATGCCCGACTGCATGCTCCCGGTGGTCGAGTGGCCGATCGCCTCGCTGGGGGCGGCGAGCTCCACCCGGATGAGCATGGCGGCGTGGCTCACCAGGGCATCGTGGCTGAGCTGGATGCCCGGCGCGATCGCGCCACCGAGGTAGTCCCCCTGTGCATCGATGGCGTCGAAGGTCGTGGCGGTGCCGAAGTCCACAAGGATGGCCGGCCCCCGGTAGAGATGGTGCGCCGCGATCGCGTTGGCGATCCGGTCGGCGCCCACCCGCCGGGGGTCGTCGTAGTGGATGCGGATCCCCGTCCTCGTTCCTGGGCCGACCATCATCGGCGGCGTGTCGAAGTAGGTGTGGGACAGTTCGTCGATGCTCCGGGCGAGGGTCGGAACCACGCTGCTCACCACCACTGCGCTGACCTGCGCCGGGGCCAGATCACGGCGGCGCAGCAGGTCGACGAGCACGAGGCCAAGCTCGTCGCCGGTGAAGCGGTCATCGGTGTGGATCCGGAAGTCGGCGATGAGCTGGTCGCCGTCGAACACCCCGACCACGATGTTGGTGTTGCCGACATCGATCGCGAGCAGCATGGCGGCGAGTGTAGGCATCATCGCCACGTGATCGCGCTGCTCGACATCGGCGGCACCAAGATCGCGGCTGCCGCCGGACGCGACAGCGCCATCGGGGCTGTCCGGCGGATCCCAACCCCGATCGATTCTCCGCTCAGCACGCTCCGGGGGCTGATCGAGGGGGCCATGGGCGGCGTGCTTCCAGAGGCGATCGCGATCTCGGCGCCGGGGCCATTCGACCGCGGCTCGGGCGCCTTGCGCAACCCGCCAGGCATGCCGGCGTCGTGGCACGGCCTGGAACTGGCGCACCTGCTCGGCCAGCGCTTCGACTGCCCGGTGGTGGTCGAGAACGATGCCAACTGCGCGGCGCTCGCCGAGGCGCGCCTCGGCGCCGGCGCCGGCCATCGAACCGTTGTCTACTGGACGGTATCGACGGGCATCGGCTGCGGGATCGTCCGCGACGGGCGGATCGTGGTCGGCAGGCATGACACCGAGGGTGGGCACATGGTGCTCTGGCCCGCGTGGCTCGGCGGTCCGCCGTGTCACTGCGGCGGCGCGGGCTGCCTCGAGGCGCTGGCGAGCGGGCGGGCGATCGTCCGTCGCTACGGCATCGCTGCCGAGCACCTGAGTGACCCCGAGGCATGGGCCGAGATCGGCCGGTGGATCGGCCTGGCGACCGTGAACGTCACCGCCGTGCACGATCCCGACGCGGTGATCTTCGGTGGCGGAGTCTGCGCGAGCTGGAGCCGGTTCTCACCTTCCCTGATGGAGACCGTCCAGCGGTACCTGCACCTTCAGCCTCATCCGGCGATCGCACGCGGCACCCTGGGCGAGGAACGGTCACTGCTCGGCGCCCTGCTGATCGCCGAGGACCGGGGTGAGCACCCGGCGAGACGGCTGGTGGCGCGGTAGGCTACGGCGCCATGCCCTCGGTCCATCTCGTCTGCGACAGCACGGCCGACCTCGACCCGGCATTTCGCGCCGCTCACACCGTGCGCGTCGTCCCCCTCAAGGTGATCTTCGGCGATCAGACCTTCGCGGACGGCGTCGACATGTCCGCCGAGCAGTTCTATGCGCGGCTGGCCGCCCCGGGCCCGTTCCCGCGCACCTCTCAGCCCACGCCCGCCGAATTCGAGGACGTCTTCCGCGAGCTGGGGGCCGACGGCAGCGCCATCGTCTGCACGACGATCTCCGCCGACCTCAGCGGAACGTACGCGTCGGCAACCCAGGCACGGGCGGCGCTCCCCGACCTGGACATCCGGGTGATCGACACGAGGAGCGTCGCGGTGGGCCACTACGCGGCGGTCCTGGAGGCGGTGCGAGCGATGGAGGCCGGCGGTGACGCCGCCACAGTGGAGGCGGCCGTGGTTGCGGTGCGCAGCACCGAGCGGGTCCTCTTCACCGTCGAGACCCTTGAGTACCTCCGGCGCGGCGGCCGCATCGGTGGAGCCCGTGCGCTGCTCGGCTCCATGCTCGACATCAAGCCCATCCTCGAGATTCGCGACGGAGTCATCGAGCCGGTCGGACGGGTGCGCACCTACCCTCGCGCCATCGACCGCGTCGTCGAGGAGTGCCAGCGGGCGGCGGCGGCGTGGGGCGGCGCCGAGGTGGTCATCGCCCATGCCGACCGGCCGCGGGTCGCGGCGGAGCTCGTGGATCGGATGCGTCCGCTGGTCTCGAGCGAGCCGGCATTGACGGTGGTCGGTCCCGTGGTGGGCTGCCACAGCGGGCCCGGCGCCATCGGCATCGGCTTTCACAAGCCGGTGACCTGACATTTCCCCGGTTCGCGACGCTCCGGCCGGTTTAGCATTTCCGGTCAGGTTGAACGCGTGAGAAACATCGCCACAATCGGCGCCGCCGGCGAGGCTTCGGCGGCCGGAGACGCCGACATCGACGAGGCGGGCAGGAGAAGCCAGATCGTCCGCGCCGCGGCTGCGGTGCTCGGCCGCCAGGGGTATGCGGAGACCTCCCTCAAGGACGTCGCCCGCGAGGCAGGGGTGGCGCCGGGACTGCTCCATTACTACTTTGAGTCGAAGGAGGAGCTGCTCCTCGAGGTGGTGGTGGTGACCGAGCGCCAGATGATCGCCGACTGGAAGGCGGTGGTCGAAGCCGTCGAGGACCCGCTCGAGCGCATCGTCACCGGTCTCGACCATGCCGAGGCACGTTGCTCGGAGCAACCGGAGTTCTTCCGCCTGCTCCTCGACCTCTACACGGTCAGCCTGAGCAGCCCGGCGCTCCGCGATCGCTGCGCCCGGCTGCGCGCCCACATGGCCGGCGAGATCGAGATCGAGGTCCGGCAGGTGCTCGGACGCCTCCCCGCCTACTCCCTCGTGTCCCCGCCCGAGCTCGCCGGCGCCATCCTGAGCGCCATCGATGGGATCGCGCTCTCCGGCCTGGTGGTGGATGAGCCGGCCGCCGCCCCATTCCACGCGCTCAAGGTGCTGCTGCTCTCGCTGGTGGTGACCGCCTACGTCACCGCTGGACAGGAGCCTCCGATCGCGCGCCTGGGAGCAATGCTCAGCCGCCACCCCTGACGGCTCGGCCGTTCACCCGGCGGGCACCGGGAGCGGCGGCAGGATGGCCACGGTCGCGCCGATCGGGCCCGGCTCCTCGCCCTCGGCGCGACCCCAGAAGCGCGAGAACCTGCCGTCGTACCCGACCGCGAGGCCGCCATGGAATGAGATCGGCACTTCGTCCCAGTGCGGGGTGTGCCCGTGCACGACCCGCCGCACACCGAAGTGCTCGAGATACCGGCCCAGCCGCTCGGGGTCGTCGAAGCCGTGCCGCCCGATGGTGTAGCGAAGCGCCTGGAACGCCCCGCCCCGGGTTGCCAGCCAGGCGCGCACCGAGGCGTTGACCGCGTCGACGGTGGCGCCGATCTCCGCGTAGCGGTCGTCGTCGGTGTGCTGGGCGAGGGTGCCGTCCTCGAGCTCGACCAGGAAAGGGAGCGAACGTAGCCACGCCTCGAGCTGCGCATTCGACGCGACGGCATCGAGGTCAGCCCAGTCGCCTCGACGGCTGAGCCAGAGGTCCTCGATGCTCAGCCCGTCGCGCGTCCGCCAGGCGCCGAGCTGGTCGCCGCCACGGGAGCGCTCGAGCATCACCAGCAGGAACAGGTCATGGTTGCCGAGGACCGAGCGCGCGTTGCGGCGCTCCATGGCAAGCGTCGCGGCCGCCGCCCCGCCACCGGCGCCGGGCTCGCCTCCCTGAAAGAAGTCACCGAGGAAGACCGTGTCGACCTCGTCGTCGGGATAGGGCTCGAGCGCGTCGATGAGCCGGTCGACGTCTCCCTGGACATCGCCGACGATCAGGGTGGGTCGGGTCACGGCGTCAGGATACGATCGCTCGCAAACTCAGCCGCCGGCGGCCGCCCTTCGCGTGCGCGCCACCAGCGCCCTCCCCCGGGTGAGCTGCCGGGTCACCGAGCGCGGACCCGGGCCTCCGGGAACGTCGCGGCGGCGGAGCGCCGCGTCGGGATCGAAGAGCTCCCGGACGCTCGGGTCGAAGCGATCCGAGGCCGCCCGCCACTCGTCGAATTCGACTTCGGCGAGCGTTCGCCCCTCCGCCAGCGTGCGCGCCACCAGCGCGCCGACGATCGTGTGCGCTTCGCGAAAGGCCACGCCTCGGGCGACGAGGTGCTCCGCAGCGTCGGTGGCCTGGAGGGCGGGGTCGGAGGCCGCCCGGCGCATCGCCTCGACGTCGAAGCGCACGACCGTGACGACCTCGGTGAGCATCCGCAGGGTGGCGCCCGCGGTGTCGACCGCGTCGAAGAGCGGTTCCTTGTCCTCCTGCAGGTCGCGGTTGTAGGTGAGGGGCAGGCCCTTCAGGACGGTGAGCAGCGCGACCAGGTCCCCGATCACGCGCGAGCTCCTGCCCCGGGCCAGCTCCGCGACGTCGGCATTCTTCTTCTGGGGCATCAGCGACGACCCAGTGGCGTGGCTATCGGGAAGGCTCGCAAAACCGAACTCGGCACTCGACCACAGCACCAGCTCCTCGCCGAGCCGCGAGCAGTGGACCATGGTGAGCGCGCAGGCGGCGGCGATCTCGACGGCGAAGTCCCTGTCGGCGACGGCGTCCATGCTGTTGGCGGCGACGCGTTCGAAGCCGAGCAGGTGGGCCACGCGGTCGCGATCGAGCGGCAACGTCGAGGCGGCGAGCGCGCCGCTGCCGAGAGGAAGCTCGTCGCAGGCACGACGCGCCGCACCGAGGCGGAGCGCATCGCGCGCGAACATCTCGACATAGGCGAGCAGGTGATGCGCGAGCGAGACCACCTGCGCGCGCTGCAGGTGGGTGTACCCGGGCATCGGCGCGGTGCGGTGTTCGGCCGCGCGAGTCACCAGCGCCTCCTGCAACCCCGCAAGCGCGACCAGCAGATCGCCGCACTCCCGTCGTGCCCACATGCGCAGGTCGGTCGCCACCTGGTCGTTGCGGCTGCGCCCCGTGTGCAGCATGCCTGCCACCGGCCCCGCGAGCTCGAACAGCCGGCGCTCCACCGCGGTATGAATGTCCTCATCCTCGGGCAACACCGCGAACACGTCGCCGGATAGCTCCACTGCGATGGCTCGCAACCCGGTGTCGATGGCGCGGTGCTGCGCGGCCGACAGCACGCCGATGCCGCGCAGCATCCGAGCGTGAGCACGTGAACCGGCGACATCGTCGGCGCCGAGACGCAGGTCGACGGCGAGGCTCGACGTGTATCGCTCGACCCGCTCGGACGTCGGCGCGCTCAGGCGACCGGCCCAGACCTTGCGACCAGCCCCGGCTTTGGCTGTGCGCGCGCTGCCGCGCGGCCGCCGGTCAGGCGTCGCCACGTCGTTGCGTGCGCCGCTCGACGTGGAGTGGTGCCGTGTCCTCGAGCGCGCCCTGCACGCGCGTCTGCGTGCGCAGCGGCAGGCCGAACAGTTCGATGAAACCGCGCGCGGCGGCGTGATCGAAGGTGTCACCGACGCGGTCGTAGGTCGCGAGGGCGTTGCTGTACAGCGATCGCTCCGCACGCCTGCCGGCGACCGCGGCGACCCCGTCCTCGAGACGCATGCGCACCACGCCGGTGACGTGCACCTGGGTCTGCTGGACGAAGGCGTCGAGCGCTGTGCGCAGTGCCGAGAACCAGAGACCGTCATACACCAGCCGCGCCCACTCGTCGCCGGCGATGCGCAGGAATCGCGCAACGTCGCGGGTGATCGTCAGGCTCTCGAGCGCGTGGTGCGCGGCATGCAGGGTGAGCGCCGCCGGCGCCTCGTACACCTCGCGCGATTTGATGCCGACAAGACGGTTCTCAACATGGTCGATGCGACCGATGCCACGTGCTCCTGCGGTCGCGTTGAGCTCGGCGACGAGCCGATCGCCTGGTATAGTGCGGCCGTCGAGCGACACAGGGACGCCACGCTCGAAGCCGATTTCCACGACGACACCCGCGGCGGGCTCCTCCGCTGTCCACTCGAAGACGTCGCTGGGGGGCTCGATCCAGGGATTCTCGAGCACTCCGGCCTCGATGCTGCGGCCCCAGAGGTTCGCGTCCACGGAGTACGGGGAGGCCCTGGTCACGGGAACCTCGATGCCGTGCCTGGTGGCGTAGTCGAGCTCCTGGGGCCGCCCCATGTCCCAGTCACGCACCGGTGCGACCACGCGAAGCTCGGGAGCGAGCGCGCCGACGGCGACGTCGAAACGCACCTGGTCGTTGCCCTTCCCGGTGCAGCCGTGTGCCACCGCGACCGCACCCTCCTCGCGGGCGACGTCGACGAGCAGCTTGGCAATCAGCGGGCGCGCGAGCGCGGTGGCGAGCGGGTACACGCCCTCGTAGAGCGCACCGGCCGCAAGTGTCGGAAAGCAGAACGAGTCGACGAAGACCCTGCGTGCGTCGGCGACGTGCGCGCTCAGCGCGCCGGTGCGCAGCGCACGGGTCGCGACCGCGTCGACGTCCTTCGACTCGCCGAGGTCCGCGGTGAGCGTGATGACCTCGTAACCGAGCTCCTCCTGGAGCCAGCGGATCGCCACGGACGTGTCGAGGCCGCCGCTGTAGGCGAGCACGCACCGTTCGCGCGCGCTCACGCGTCCTCCTCGGACATCGAGTTGAGGCGAAGCAGGAGACGCTGAGCCGCCGGCCTCGAACGGGCGATCACCAGCACCGTGTCATCGCCCGCGATGGTTCCGGCGACCTCCTCGAAGCGTGATCCGTCGAGTGCGCCACCCACCAGCGGCGCGCATCCAGGGGCCGTGTGCACGATGCCGAACAGGTCGACGAATTCGATCCCCTGGACGTGCTCCCGGATCGCGTTGCGAAGCCGCTGCATGGTTTGCTCGACGTCGAGCTCGGCCACCGGCGCCATGTAGCGCGGCCCCGCCTCGTCGTGGACGCGGAGAAGTCCGAGTTCGCGGATGTCGCGGCTCACCGTCGCCTGGGTGACCGGGAACCGCCTGCGATGCAACTCGGCGACAAGGTCCTCCTGGGTGCGAATCACACCACCTCGAACCAGCGCGAGGATGGCGCGGTGGCGCGCGGGTTTGGCGGCGGGACCGATGACCCGCGTCGCGCTCGCGCTCACGCGTCGCCGGCCGGTACGGCCACCGAATCGAATGCTCTGCTCAGACGCTGCACCGCCAGGTCGACCTCGTCGCGGGTGATGACCAATGGCGGGACCAGGCGCAGGGTGCGATCGCCGATGGCGTTGACGATCAGGCCTTCGTTCAGCGCAGCGGCTGCGACATCACGCGCCACGTCGTGGGTCAGCGCCACTCCCAGCAGCAGTCCGCGACCGCGCACGCCCGCCACCGGCGCGCCCGCACCGGCGAGCGCGCTCACCGACTCGGCGAGGTAGTCGCCGACATCGGCCGCATGCTCCACGAGGCCCTCGCTCTCCACCGTGCGCATCACCGCAACCGCGGCCGCACACGCGAGCGGTCCGCCGCCGAAGGTGGAACCGTGGTCGCCGGGTTCGAAGACATCAGCGCGCGGCGCGGCCAGGATGGCGCCGATCGGGACACCGCCGCCCAGGGCCTTGGCGACGGTCATCACGTCCGGCGTGGCGTCCTCGTGCTGATGCGCCCACCACCTGCCGGTGCGTCCCATTCCGGTCTGGACCTCGTCGAGGATGAGGAGCACGTTGCGCGCATCACAGAGCCGCCGGATCGCGGCGAGCCGGCCTCGCTCGAGTGGGATCACACCGCTCTCACCCTCGATGGGCTCGAGCATCACCGCGCACGTCGCGCTGTCGATCGCCTGCTCGAGCGCGCCGATATCGTCGAAGGGGACGTGCACGAAGCCCTTCGGCAGTGGCTCGAACGGCTTGCGGTAGCGCGGGTTCGCGGTCGCCGCAAGCGCACCCATGGTGCGTCCGTGGAACGCACCCTGCGCGCAAACGATGACGTGCGCGCCGTCGCGGTGCAGCCTGCCCCACTTACGCGCCAGCTTGATGGCACCCTCATTCGCCTCGGCACCGCTGTTGCAGAAGAACACACGCGACGGGAAGGCCGACACGATCAGCCGTTCGGCGAGCTCCAGTTGTGGCTCCGTGTAGTACAGATTGCTGGTGTGCACCAACGTCGCCGCCTGCTCGGCGATCGCCTGACGGAGCGCCGGGTGATTGTGTCCGAGGATGTTCACCGCGATGCCCGCGACCAGGTCGAGGAGTTCACGCCCGTCATCCGTGGTGACCCACACGCCGTGGCCGCTGCGCAATGCGATGGGCTGGCGCTGGTAGGTGTCCATCAGCACCTGACTGGCGCGAGCCGCAACCGCCGCCGGCTCTGCGGTCACTGCTGCTCCCCGTGGGTCAGCATGGTGCCGACTCCACGCTCGGTGAGCAGCTCGAGAAGCAGCGCGTGGGGCACGCGTCCGTCGATGATGTGGGTCGCGCATCCGCCGTCGGTGGCCAAGATCGCAGCTTCAACCTTGGGGATCATGCCGTCGCGGATGACCCCGGTGGCCAGCAGATCGCGAGCCCGAGCGGCGTCGAGCGCGCTGATCAGCGTGCCGTCGCCGGCGCGGACACCCTCGACGTCGGTCATGAGGATGAGCTTGCTTGCGTGGAGCGCGACGGCAACCTCGGCGGCCACCGTGTCCGCGTTCACGTTGTACGCCTGACCGTCGTAGCCGAGACCGATCGACGCCATCACCGGAATGCGCGCCTGGTCGAGGATCGCGAGCAAAGGTTCCGGGTTGACCTGCGCGACGTCCCCGACATAGCCGAGGTCGGCCCCGCCGGCGTCCGAACGGGGGCGCACCAGCAGCGTCGGGCCGTCCTCACCGGAGAGCCCGATGGCTCCGGCGCCGAGCGTGTGAATGCGCGCGACCATGTCGGGGCCGACCTTCCCCGTCAAGACCATCTTCGCGATCTCCATCGTCGGCGCATCGGTGACCCGAAGCCCGTTCACGAACTTGGTCTCGATCCCCATGCGCTCCTGCCACGCGCTGATCTCCGCACCACCGCCGTGCACGATCACCGGCCGCATGCCGACAAAGCGCAGCAGCACGACGTCCTCGAGGAGCGCATCGAGGTCGGCCGCGGCGCTTGCGGCACCGCCAACCTTGATGACCAGGATGTGGCCGGCAAAACGCTTGATGTACGGGAGGGCTTCGATGAGCACCTCGGCGCGATGGATCCGCTCGTCGATGGTCTGTTCAGGCATGTGGTTGTGGTGGATGCTCCGTGGTCAGGTGGTGTAGTCGGCGTTGATGCGCACGTAGCCGGCGGAGAGATCGCAGCCCCAGGCGTGCCCCGTGCCGTCGCCGGCGCCGAGGTCGATGTCGATGTCGAGACGCGGGTGCGAGAGCGCAACCCGGACACGCTCCGCATCGACCGGTTCAGGTGCTCCGCGATCGAAGACGACCAGGCCACCGATGGCGACCCGGCAGCGGTCGAGCGTGAAGGTCGCGCCGCTGCGGCCGAGCGCTGCGACGATGCGGCCCCAGTTGGGATCGCCGCCGTGGATGGCGGTCTTGACGAGCGGACTCTGCGCGATCACACGCGCGGCGACGCGGGCCTGATCCGCATCGACGGCGCCGTTCACCGCGACGCGGAAGTGGCGGGTCGCACCCTCGGCATCGGCGACGAGCTGTTCGGCGAGCGAGTCGCAGACCTGGAGAAGCGCCTTCTCAAAAGCGACTGCCGCGCTCGATCCCTCCGCGAACGGCGTACCTCCTGCCGCGCCGTTGGCAAGCAGGATGCACGAATCGTTGGTCGAGGTATCACCATCGACGGTGACGCAGTTGAACGTGCTGTCGGTGACGCGTGACAGTGCCGGCCGCAGCGCGGTCGCGTCGACGGGTGCGTCGGTGGTGAGGAACGCAAGCAGCGTGGCCATGTCGGGATGGATCATCCCTGCGCCTTTCGCGGTGCCGCCCACCGTGTAGGTCACAGGCCCAACGCTGAAGGTCGCCTCTGCGACCTTGGCGACAGTGTCCGTGGTCATGATCGCGCGCGCGACGTCCCCGCCGGCGGATGGCGACATGGACAGCGCCGCGGCGCGGATACCCCGCACCACGCGGTCCATCGGCATCGGGCGTCCGATCACGCCGGTGCTGCACACGAGGACGTCGCTGGGATCGAGATCGAGAGCGTCGCCGGCGGTCGTGCACATGACCAGCGCATCGCGGAATCCCTGGGCGCCGGTGCACGCGTTGGCGTTGCCCGCGTTCACGACGATCGCGGAGATCGGCGTACCGCGCCGGAGCGTGAGCTGGGAGATGACCACCGGCGCCGCCTTGACCGTGTTCCGTGTGAAGACACCCGCGGCTGCCGCCGGAACATCGGATCGGATCACGGCAATGTCGGTGCGCGTTCCGTCCCCGTCGCCGCGGATCCTGGCGGCAGCGACGCCTCCGCGGAATCCCATCGGCGCGCACACGCCGGCGCGTGCCTGCGCGGCGACCGGTGCGGTCACGGCCACAGGACGCGGGACTCCAGCCCGGCCGTCTCGTCAAACCCGAATCGGACGTTCATCGCATGCACGGCCTGTCCGCTGCCGCCCTTGCCAAGGTTGTCGATCGCCACGGTGACCACCGCCATACCGTCCTGCCAGCCGGCGTGGATCGCCGCGCGGTTGGTGCCGGTCACGCTCTTGGTCGCCGGCGGCGTGTGGACGTGGTCGAGGAAGGGGCTCGTCGAGCAGAACGCCGCGTAGAGGTCGTGAACCTGCGCCTCGGTGACGCCGGGACGCGGACGCAGGTACGCGGTGGCGAGGATGCCGCGAGTCATCGGAACCAGGTGGGGTACGAAGGTGAGCCGGACATCAGCGCCGGCGGCGTCGCGTAGCTGCTGGAGCATCTCCGACTTGTGGCGATGGCCGCCGACGCCATACGCGTGCACCGACTCGTTGACCTCCGAGAAGAGATTGGCGACCTTCGCCTCGCGTCCCGCGCCGCTCACCCCGCTCTTGGCGTCGACGACGATGTCCGGTTCGATCAACCCGGCGCGGAGCGCGGGAACGCAGGCGAGCAGAGTGGCGGTCGGATAGCACCCCGGCACCGAGATGAGATTCGCTGTCGCCAGCCGGTCGCGCTCGAGCTCAACCATCGCGTACACGGCCTCATCGAGCAGATCCGGCGCGGGATGCTCGACGCCGTACCAGCGTTCATAGTCGGCGGCGTCGCGAAGTCGGAAGTCCGCGGAGCAGTCGACAACCGTCGCGCCACCCGCGAGCCACCCGGGCGCCAGTGACGCGGCGACGGTGTGGGGCAGCGCCGCCATCACGACGGCCGCCTCACCCGGATCGAGGCTGTCCTCGATGATCAGCTCGACCGAGCTCCCCGGCACCACGTCGCAGTGGCGCTTGCCGGCGCCGGTGCGCCCGAGCACGCCGATGAGCTCGACGTCGGGGTGACCGGCGAGGAGCGCGGTGCACTGCATGCCGATGTACCCGGTGGAGCCGGCGACGGCGGCACGGAGCGGCGTCGCCTGGGCCATGACCGAGTAGTATACCGTCCTCGCTGCATACTTATGCAGTCGGGGGCCGGGCTAGGGAACGTCGACGGGACAGCCCTTTCACGCCGAGCTCGCGCCGGCGGGCGCGCTCGAGGTTCACCGCCGCACCCACCAGGGCGAGATGCGTGAACGCCTGCGGGAAGTTTCCCAGCAGCTGCCCGGTGCGCACATCCACCTCCTCGGAAAACAGCCCAAGGGGCGAGCTGAAGTGGAGCAGCCGCTCGAAGCGGCGCTCCGCCCGCTCGAGTTCGCCGGTGTGAGCGAGCGCGTCGACGAGCCAGAACGAGGTCATGAAGAACGCACCCTCATCACCTCGGATCCCGTCCTCGGTCTCGTCGATCAGATAGCGCTTGACGAGCACACCCTCGCCGAGGTGGAGCGCGATCGCGCGAACCGTCGAATGAAGGCGCGGGTCCTTGTCGGCGAGAAAGCGCACCTGGCTCATGCGCAGGATCGATGCGTCGAGCGCGTCGTTGTCGAACTCCTGGGCGAAGGAGTGGCGGTGCTCCGAATACCCCCGCGACGTGATCGCGCGACGGATGCGCAGCCGCGCGAGGCGCCAGGCGTCCTTGTCATACGGGAGGTTGTAGCGATCGGCGATTCGCATGCCACGATCTACGGCGACCCAGCACATCAGCTTGCTGTAGACGTACTGCTTTGGCTCGCTGCGCACTTCCCAGATCGATGAGTCCGGCTCCTGCCACCGGCTGATGGCAATCTCGACGATGTTGCGCAGCTCCTCCCACAGGGTCTGACTTATGACGCCGCCGAATCGAGCGAACACGTAGGCGCTGTCGAGCACTTCCCCGTACACATCGAGCTGCAGTTGATTCACTGCGGCGTTGCCGACGCGCACGGGTATCGATCCGCGGTATCCCTCGAGGTGATCGAGGATGTGCTCGGCTGCGTGCGCGTGCCCACTCAGGTCGAAGAGATTGGGGATGTCGGTGGTCTTGCGATCCGCGAGATGCCTGTGGGTCAGCCAGTCGAAGTACGCGGTGGCCTCGTCGGTGAGGCCGAGCTGAAAGAAGGCGTAGAGGGTGAACGCGGCATCGCGCAACCAGGTGAACCGATAGTCCCAGTTGCGTTCGCCGCCGATGTCCTCGGGGAGGCTGGTGGTGGGCGCCGCGATGATCGCCCCGGTCGGCGCATAGGTCATGAGCTTCAGCGCGAGCGCCGATCGCCAGACGTGCACCTGGTACGGACCGTGATAGTCGACCTGCCCGACCCAGCGCCACCAGTAGCGCTGGCTCTCGCGGAGCGCTGTGCGTGCGCGCTCGACGCTCCACGGCCTCGCCCGGCAGCTTCCCGCAACGCCGGTGTGGAGCGCGAAGGCCACTGCATCGGTGGCTCGCATGTGAAAGGTGTCGTCGGGGCCGTCCAGCTCGATTGTCGAGCTCAGACAGAGATGGAGCTTCTGCGCGTCGGCATGGAGCTGCCCGTCCTCAACGCTGAGCTCCACCGGCAGTCGAGCAAACCCGGGCGCGGGATCGAAGACGTGATGCATCGTGACCTCGCCCGCGAGGCACTCCACCAGGCGGATGAGGCGGGCGCGGTTGTGCGGCCTCGCGTGCTGGACCACGCTGTGGTCGTCGACGGGCATGAAGTCGGTGACCACGGCAACCCCGGTCCCGGTGGAGAACACGGTGTCGAGCAGATTGGTGCGATCCCGATAGCGCTGGTGAACCTCGTGGGGTTCGTCCGGATGGATCTGCCAGCTTCCGCCCCGGCCCGCATCGAGGATCCGCCCGAAGATGGCGTCGTCGTCGAATCGGGGCAGGCAGAGCCAGTCGATGCTGCCGTCCACCCCCACCAGAGCCGCGGAGCGGCAGTCGCCGATCAGCCCGTAGGCGCCGATCGGCAGGTACCCGTCGATCCGCTCGTGCGAGACGGCGCGACCCTTGGGGTCCGACTGGCTAGTACTCGTCCTCGGGGCGCGAGTCATCGTCATCCTCGGTGTCGGCTCCGGGCGGCGTCTCCTCGGCGTCGGACTGGAATGTGCTCATCCCCAGCTCCCCGAGGTCGTCCTCGGCGTCATCGACCGCCGATCGACCGACGATCTCTTCGCCGTCGTCGTCGAGCGGGGTGGAGTCGATCTCGCGAGATGACAGCAGCGAGTCCTTGGCGTAGGGGCGGAACTCCTCGCGGCGGCCGCCCTTGGCAAGGGGGAAGGACGACTTGCGGGCGTTCTCGGCCGCCTGGTAGGTCTCGCGCAGGATGATCTCGACCCGCTCATCCTCGAGGCGGGCCACGGCGGCCGAGTAGCGGTTGCCCGTCTCCATCAGGGGGACCAGGCGCCGAGCGATCTTGGTGTCGACCTCGCCGAGCGAGACCCCGCGCGAGGTCTGCGCCCTGAGCGTCGACCCCTCCCGGTAGAGCTCGACGACATCCCCTGGGGCGATATCGACGGTGGCCGACTTCGAGGGCGCGCTGAGGACCGTGATCGCGCTCTTGCCGGGCTCCTCGGTGAACAGCTCGACGTCGATTGCGGCCGCCGAACCGGCGGCAGTGCTCTTGCTCTCGAGCATCGCGGTGAGCTTGCGCACGTTCTTCTGCGCGATCAGGTTGAGCGGGTTGATCTGGAGGGAGGCCGAGTACGACGCCAGCCCTTCCTCGCGCCGGCCGAGCTCGGTCAGCGCCTTGCCGATGCGGTTGAGCGTGTCCTCGTCGGCTCCGTGGCGCTCGACGAGCGACTGATTGACAGCGAGTGCGTCGGCCCAACGGCTCTCGAGCGCGAGCGCAATAGCCTCGTCGACGAACAGGCTGCGAGGCTTCACACGTTCTTCAGACACCAAACACCACTCCGCATTCAAGGGTCAGGACCGCTGCAAGTGCACTTGCTCCCGACCCACGGCCGAGAGAGGCAATCGGGTTCGCTATGATAGCTGCTCAGTGAGGCGCGTCCGTTCCCTTTGCGATCTCTTGACACCGCGCCAGTCATGACGCGGATCATTTCGGTCGCGAATCAGAAGGGCGGTGTGGGCAAGACCACAACCGCAGTGAACCTCGCCGCAGCCATCGCAGAGGCCGGCTGGAAGGTCCTCGCGGTCGATCTCGATCCCCAGGGACACCTCACCATCAACATGGGTTGCCGGCGGCCGGACGAGCTCGAGCGGACGATCTACGACCTCCTCACCGACCATCGAGTCAGCGTCGCCGACGTGCTGCTGACCTCTGAGGGCATGGGGCTCGATTTCATCCCTGCCAACATCGACCTCAGCGGCGCGGAGCTGCAGCTGGTCACCGAGTTCGGACGCGAATCGATCCTCAAGGAGAAGCTCGAACCGATTGACGGCCGCTACGACTACGTGATCATCGATTGCCCACCGTCACTCGGCCTGCTCTGCATCAACGCGCTGGTCGCATCGACGGACGTGATCATCCCGCTGCAGTGCGAGTACTTCGGCATGAAGGGGATGCAGCAGCTGCAACGCACCATCGACCGCGTGCGCGCCAAGCTGAACAGCCACCTGCGCGTCGCCGGGATCCTGCCGACCCTCTACAAGTCGCGCACCCTGCACAGCCAGGAGGTGCTCGATCTCGTCAAGAGCGCGTATCCCGACCTCGTGTTCCCGATCACCGTCGACTCATCGATCAGGTTTGCCGAGACTCCCCTCGCGGGCCAGTCGATCCTCGAGTACGCCCCCAACTCGCCTGGGGCTCGCTCCTACCGGGCTCTCGCCAAGGCCGTCATCGCCCAGGATCGGGACGACGGCACCA
>Ga0209380_10000939_pt1 | contig 20351 bp, 20 predicted proteins | sample HubBroMetageWFT6_FD_188347 | JGI IMG/M metagenome (GOLD analysis project Ga0209380, IMG submission 188347) | Warmed and freeze-thawed soil microbial communities from the Hubbard Brook experimental Forest, New Hampshire - Hubbard Brook CCASE Soil... | ecosystem: Environmental > Terrestrial >...
CACACGAAGCAGAAACGTACCGAGTACGTCCCATTGAGCGGACAGGCACTGGCGCTATTGGAGCAACTGCCCAAGGAGGATGAGTATCTCTTTCCCGGCAGGGCGGGCGGATACTTGAAGGATCTAAAAGGCCCTTGGGCTAAGGTCTGCGAACTTGCGGAATTGTCTGGAGTTCGCATTCACGATCTCCGACATTCATTTGCTTCGCATCTGGTTTCGAGTGGCGTGTCTTTGCCCATCGTGGGCAAGCTGTTGGGGCACACGCAGCCGCAGACGACCGCACGGTATGCCCATTTGGCTGATAACCCAGTCCGCGAGGCGGCTAACCAATTCCCGGTTGTGATTGGATCGCGGTGATAAGCGCTGAGCGTCTTTGCGCAATTCCGTCGCATGCAAGATATGCTCCTATGATCAGGTGTTTGTCTCGGGCGTATTCCGCAGGTGGGTTCGACTACAATTCGCGCGCGAACGAATGCCATAAGCGGGGAGCCCCTATGGGTTGTACGGCGCCAATTAGAATTAGCACAACCGCAATGAACTCGATGCATGTTGCAACTACCGCTGCAATGCTTTTCACGATTTCTAGCATGTCGTCTACCCGTTGACATAAACCGCGACAGCGGTCATAACTCCTGTTCGGCTGAATCCGCCAGCCTCGAAGCCTAGCGAATTACGCCGGCGTCTGGGCGGCACTGGCCTCGATCCAAGCGAGAAATAGTTTGTAACCTACCGACAAAACGATCGCGCCGACGAACAGGCCGATGATCCCCATCGCAACGAACCCTCCGATGGCACCGAGAAAGACCACGGCGGTGGGAACGGAGGCCCCGCGGCCCAGCAGTATGGGCTTCAGCACGTTGTCCAACAAACCGACGAACGCGCACCATATCAGGAAGACAACGGCCGCGGTGGTTGTGGTGGTAGCGAAGGCGAAGACGACTGCTGGGATGAGTACAAGGATCCCGACCTGTAGAACGGCGGCAATGAGAAAGATCACGGCCCACAAGCCCGCTCCCGGCAATCCCACGACGCGAAAACCAATTGCAGCCAGCACGGTTTGAATGAGTGCTACTCCGAGAATGCCAGAGGTCACACTGCGGATGGTGGAACCAACCAGGTCCTGGAACTCAGCGCCTCTTTCGCGAAACAGCCGGTTTGCAAACGCACGCGTTACTTCTGTGGCGCTCGGGGCCTTCGCTAGCAATGCTCCCGCAATGAGGATGGAAAAGAAGAATTGCAGCACGGTTAGGCCGATGCCGGCAGTCGCAGAAAGTAGCTTTGGAAGGAAAGTCTTGATCTGAGGCGCGAGGAGTTTCACAGCCTCCGTCAAGTTGTTCGAAGCCATGCTCCAGATTCGGTTCAAAGGAGCACCGATGAGAGGCCAACTCTCGAGGTTGGGCGGGGGAGGCGGAACGACAAACGTTCCTGCGTCCAGGTGGTCCATTAAACTCTGGACGCCCTCTACCGTACTCTTTGCCAACAGAACGACAGGAATAATAAGTATCGCCAGCAGAAGAATGGTCCAGATGGCGGCTGCCCAACCTCCACGTCCCGTTGCGTGCTGCAGCTTTAGAAAGACAGGATAAGAAGCCACAGCGATGATAATGCCCCAAGCAACGATAGGAACAAAGGGGGCCAATATCAGGAGACATACAGCGGCGAGCAAGGCAACCAGGCCGATGTTAATGGACGCCTCGACCGCACGGGCGATGTAGGCGTTTTCCGTTGCAGATGTTTCGGTCGTCATTGTCTGAGTCCTCCCGAAGAATCGAGTGCTATGCGCGTCCACTGCCAAAGCAGGGCCGATCGCCTGCAGTTGGCGCCTGGGAATTACCTGGCATTCACTGCGGCATCGTGCGCGGCCAGAGCGAAGGTGCCGGCGTGGACTGCCAACGCAATCAGAATGCCTGTCATGGTTAGCCCTAGCAGGGCGATTGCGATGGCAATCACCCTTGATATCCTGCGTACCGGCCGGAAATCGCCGTAACCCACGGTGGTTGCGGTGACGAAGGACCAATAGACGCTGTCAAACCGCGACCATCCTTCGTTCTTGCCGGCGACCATTCCCAATACGGCGATGGCCGCCGCTAAGCTTAGGAGCAAAGGGAGGCTCACCCACAATCCGAAGCCGAACTCTTTGAGAAATGTGATCGTCAGACCTGAAAACAACAAGTCATTTACCTCATGTTTAGCGGTGCACAAAAAGCGATTGGCCTTCTACGCTCAGCCGAGAAGAGGGATGTGCGCAGCGCTATTTCGGCTTCTTCTTCGGCAAGATTCCGCCTAAACCCGTCTTGCCGCCGGTCACGCCAGTGACAGATTGCTGTATCGCCCCCTTTGCAGCGCTAGCAGCCATACCCCCTACGTCGGGAACAAAGCTCGGGTTGGATGTCGTCCCTTGAATTCTGAAGGGCACGCCTCCTCCACCTCCACCCCCGCCCCGCCCAGTAACAGCCGACAGTCCCCCGGCCTTGTTGCCCTGCAGCTCGGCAATCATCTGGAAATCGAGCGCCCCGGTCGGGCTAATCGTGCCTGCGCCGGTTACTACCCCGAGGGATGGTATCGTCACGTTAATAGCGTCGGCCCTGGTCATCTCAGGAGCGATGCGCGCATTCAAGCTGGCATTCTGAATGGTGGTGTCTGGACTCGAAGGAGCCTTTCCACTGAAGGCTGACAAAGCTCCCAACTTCGCACCCATATCGAAACCGGCCAATTTCGTGTTCGACATCCGCACAGGGCCGGAGATCACCAGTTTGTCGAGCGGACCGCTGATTGCCAAGTCGGCAGACAGCGTTCCTCCATTCAACTTCGATCCTGAAGGAAGCACCACGCCAAGGGCTGGGAGCATCGATTCGAGTTCGTCGACGGACACGTTCGAGGCGTTGAGCTTCAGGTTCATCAACTGGGTTTCGCCCTGGGTCTGAAATCCGCCCGTGAGGTGGGCAACAGCTTTGCCGAATCCTATGTCCCCTTGGGTGATGGTGCCAGCCTGTCGGTCGAGGTCCTCGTCGAGTGCGTACTTGATCGTCACCGCTTTCGGGGCCGGTGACCCCTTGGGCGACAGCTTGAGTTTTTCGCAGGCGACTGTGCCCACCGCTTTAGCCTGACTGCCAGTTGAGTTCAACGTTCCCTCAAGATCGGCAGAGCCGCCAATACCGGTCGCCGGATCGATGAAGCCCGAGGCCGCGAGGTCCAGGTTCTTCACCTTTATTGAGGCGTCGAAAGGAGTCTTGGCCGAATCCTGCGGGTTGATCGGCCCTGCCTTGCCGGAGAGGTTCGCACTGCCGCCGCCGGGCAGGTTGACGGTCAACTCGAACGGGAACTGAGAAGTGAACGAGAAGTCCTTAACCTCCGCGTTTAACTTGTCGTAAACCTGCGGCTTCGCAGTGGAGTTGGCTTTGCCGACTGCCAGCTTTCCATCTTTAATCTCCAGCCTGGCGATCGAGAGGTTCTGGGAAGCGCCCGACTTTGGTGCTTCAGCGGGTTTGTTTTTGCTGGTCCCGCCGAGGCTGGAAAAGTTCCAGGTTCCGTTGGAGGCTTTGAGCAACGTGATCTGAGGCTCGTCCAGCACAATCCCGGTCACGTTGAGCTGCTTGGAGAAGATGAGCGGCATCAACTCGACGCCAACTTCCAACGATTTCGCCGTGATGAACGGCGACTTACTGAAGGCCGGATCGTCGGCGATGCTGACATTCTCCACGCCGACTTTGCCACCGAAAAGCGAAAGGCTCAGCTCCCCCAGCGTTACTGGCCGACCCAATGCGTTCGTCACCTCCGATTCGATTTTCGGACGGAAGCTGTTGACGTTGATGAAAAGCGGAAGTGCGATGAGGATTACCACCACTGCCGCAACAACGATTCCAGCGATCTTCAGAGTACGTTTGCTGATTTGCATCGGCTTTCTCCTATCCTTTCGCGCTTCCGAGGGAGTTACGGAAGTTCTACGGCCCAAGCAACAACCTTCCAACCCGCGTCCTCTCTGGTCCACAACAACAGGAGAGCGGGTGATTGCTCCTCCCCATAGTTCAGTCGGCTGGCGCTCAAATAATATGCTCCATACTTTGCATCGGCAGGCTTCAAGTCCGGAGATGCTTGGGGCAACTGACGATGTTGGCACAGAAAGCTATTGGCCTTCTGGTCTGGCACGGCCATGATCGCGAAAGCATTGGAGTTTTCCTGCTGGACTGGGCGAAGCAAATCGTTTTGGGGCTGCAGACTCGACATCATGTCCGAGAGGTTCGTGCCGGATGGAATTCGTGCGAGCGGCTGTTGCAGCCCAGACTGGATTCTGGCGATGGGCGTCAAGTTCTTCTGGTCTTCGGAGGGCGCCGCGAGACACGCGTAGGAGCGCGGTGACGCAAAGGCGGAAGCCTGGATAACATTTCGTTTTACGATCCAAGCTTGATAGAACTCCGTGATGTCTTTCACGGCGGCGGGATCACCGGCGATTTTCTGCGGTTCTTCCGCTGTGGGTACAGCCTGAGCTGCAGCGTTCTTCGGGACGATGCCCGCATCACTGCCATCTTCGATACGGATGGCAACGATTTTCCAGTAGCCGCCCTCCTGTGCCCAAAGCAGCGACATAACCTTGTTCCGGCTGTCTCCTTGTTTTCCGCGAAATGCAGTGGCGAAGTATTTCCCACTAGAGCCCTTACTCGCATCGTTGTTCGGTGTGGCAACGCATTCCTCGTCTGGTCCCATGTCTGCCGGCACGCTCACTAGCAGGAATTCCGATGCATACGCGTTCTTTGCCGGTTTCAATTGCGACCATTTGTCGGCAGGCTCGAACACCTCGGCAACGGAATTTACCGTGCCAGTGCTATCGTTAAACTTCTGCATCGCTATCATTGTGCGCAGCCGAATCATGCCCGGCGGCACGGGTTGCCCGCTCTTCTGCGCCACCACCTCCAAACACGGATAGCTGAGGCGCGAGAAATAGGCGACTGACTTATTTGGTTCTTTCCCCACTACCCAGCTTTGCAGGAAATCGTGTGCGCTCTTATCGACGCCCTGATCGGCTTTCATGCCGGGATTCAAGGGAATGTTCCCGAGGCGCTCAGTGGCGTTCTCCTTTGGCGGCTTTCCGCCACTTCCGAGTTGTCCAAAGACGTCGCGCCACCACCCATTGAGGCCCGACCAGCGACGGTCGTGGCGGTCAAGGTTGTTTCCCGCCCGGACGTCCGAGTTGGAAGCGCTCAAGTGTCCATTGACGAGCGCCTTAGGAAAGCCGGAAGAGCGATAGTCAACATCAATGTCGGCCAACTTATGGTCGCGCGAAATAGAGAACTGAATCGAGGGAGGTCCCTTCTTCAGCCTGTAACAAATGGGAAAGCCCTTGTGATACACGCTGTTGTCCTTATCGTGAAAGAACTCCTGACTGCGGCTCAGGATGTCCACCGCGCCGGGCTTCAAGTACACATACAGGCGGAACTGGAGGTCGCCTCCGACACCGGATTCCTCGCCCATCACTTGGTCAACGGCTTCCACCAGGTCAATCGCACGACCCAGGCTCTTGCCTTGCGCGTCGGTCATTTTAGCGTTCAGCAGCGCATGGGTCACCGCGTCGAACGTGGTGCGGATGGACAATCGAGCGTTGTCGTAGGCCTGTTCGGCGACAAGGTCACTCTCGGTAGTGGTGTTGTAGTGGCGAATGAAGTCGTCTATCAGCCGTTTTTGCTCAGGGCGTAACGCGGCATAGGACTTGCCGAGCTCCAGGGTTTCGTCTTTTGGCTTTTGGGAAGTGGCCGCCTTCTTCTGATTCGGCTGCGTTTGAGCAATAACCAAATCGAGCGGGAAGAGCAAGCAAACGATGAGACCGATTAGTCGGGCCATTTGTTTCATCGTGACCTTCCATGGGAGTCGGCGAAGTTGATGGAGGCACCACCCCACCTTGACGGTACAAGTGGGGTCTAGGCGAAGCAACTAGGAGTTTCCCCAGCGGCAAACAAGCTGGGGAGCCATATGGGAAGACCGCTCCTCAACACGATTTCCGTAGAAAGCTCGCTGCCCAATGCGACTCGTTCGTGGTTCACGTCGGAATCCATAACCGCGATCGGAGCTATCCCGCCTCGCGGCGAGGCGCCGGACTTGGGCCATCGAGACCCTGGCTTCTGACCGCCCGTAACTGTCGCTCTGTTGTTGCCAGCATCTCCTGCAGGACTTCAACTAGCTGAGAGGGAGTATCGGGACTCGACAGCCAGCCTTGAATCACTTCCTTACGCGACTCAAGCTCCATCATCTGTCGCCAACGAGGTTCGCCCGACATCCCAGGCTGCGTGAACATAGCCTTCTCTCTCGGAGTTGTTGAGACAATCACATTTTCGCCAGAGGAAGCAGCGCTTATCGCCTTGCAGGCCCGGAATTGCCGAAGGTGCCGCAGTGGCTCAAATACTACATGGGAAAAGTGCCAAGTCGGCGCAGCGGCTTATCGAACGCCAACCTCAAAACTATATCCGCACGGAGTACATCGACGGTTAGTAACGCTGTTCTAGAGTTCGCGCGCCTCTTCAAATTGGGCTCTCTCTTAGCGGTCAGCGCGCGCTCTCAGCGGCGCGAACTGTTTGTTCCGGAGTCTCGCCGAACATTGTGTGATAGATAAAGCCCCCAAGGGCACCGCCCACAATCGGGGCTACCCAGAACAGCCACAACTGTCCCAGTGCCCATCCACCCACAAAAAGAGCCGGTCCCGTACTACGCGCGGGGTTCACCGAGGTGTTGGTTACCGGAATGGAAATGAGGTGAATGAGGGTGAGGCCTAGCCCAATCGCGATGGGAGCAAAGCCTTTGGGCGTTCGTTCTTCAGTGGATCCCATAATAATGAAGAGGAAGAACATGGTGAGGACCACTTCAGCCACCAGACAGGCGAGAAGTGAATACCCACCCGGCGAGTGTTCCCCATACCCATTGGACGCGAATCCGCCAGCGATCGTGAAATCCGCCTTCCCGCTCGCGATTACATAGAGGACACCCGCCCCCACGACGGCCCCCGCCACTTGAGCAATGATGTAGGCCGGCAACTCCGAAGCGGGAAATTTCTTACCGGCAACCAACCCTACCGAAACCGCAGGATTGAGATGGCATCCGGAGACAGGGCCGATGGCGTAGGCCATCGTCAGCACGGTGAGGCCAAACGCGAACGAGACACCCACGAAACCTATTCCCAAGCCTGGAAACGCCGCTGCCAGCACGGCACTCCCGCAACCTCCGAACACCAACCAAAATGTTCCAAAGAACTCAGCGGTCGCACGCTTTGTAATCGACATATCTTCTCCTACAGGCTGCTAGTCTTCGTCACAACGCATCACAGAGCACAAGACCCCCATCCAGCGGCCGACCAAGTACAAAAGGGACCTCGCCGCGATCCCACTTCATCGCGTTAGATTGGCGCGGCGCGAGGTCCGAATGCTACCACCTTTCACGGGCCGGGCAGAAGCGGTTTCTTTGAATCGGATTTCCGCGCCGAGCGAGCCCCTAACCTCGAAGCCCAAAACTCCTGCGGAGCAATGCCATCCCAAACGAGCTAGCGATCGATAAGAGGCCAAGAACTCCCAGCAGAGGCCAACCTGTCGCCGTTTTCGGCAATTTCGCCGAAGCAGTGGTGGTTTCCGCACTAGCAGTAGTGGTTCCCGCAGCGGTGCTTCCTGCTCCACCCGGCGCAGGGGTGGGGGCGCCCTTAGCGATCAACACCGTCCCACCGGACGGAATTGTTCCGGTCACCTGTGAGTGCTCGGTCACAGCAGTAACCGGAGTTTCCACAATCTTGGTTGCGGTAACCATCATGCCCTTCTTGAGGCCAAATGCATCGACCTCCCGACCGTCCACTGTGAACTTCTGTCCGTCCGGGATCATGAAAGCCTGATTCTCGTTATTGTCCATTGTGAGAATGACTTTGAGTGGTGGAGTCACGTGCCAAACTTTGCCGGTAACGGTCTGAATGGTTGTGACCACATAGGGCGTCGTTGTTGTTACGGTTGTGCGTTGCAGTTTCATGCCGGGCTTGAGCTGGTGGACACCAAGCTGCTGGCCGTCCACGTTGACTTTGGCGCTCGCGGGGATATTGGGGAAGTCGCGAAGGCTGCCGTCTGGCATCTTGACGAAAAGGTTATTCCCCTCGACCGCTACGACTTCACCACTCTCGACCTGCACTACCTTCGTCACTTGGCCACTCGTGGTGCTGGTTTGGGTTTGCACTTGTGCGACGGTCGAGACTGCGAACGCGAGGCATAACGCCCCGGCCGCGAGTGTCAAACTTTTTCTGATCATGCTGCGTGAGTTCATTGTTTTTTCTCCGCTGTGAAATTGTTGAATAAACCCTGGATTAACAAGTCCAGGGACCAGACTGAGGTTGGTCAGTCTGCTCGTTTGCTTGCGTATTCGCCGTAATGTCCGGCTGCTCAGAACTTCTCAGTTGCTCGTATCGGCAGCTGTGGCATGCACGATGTAACGCAAAGGAGCGCTTCCAACGAAGTAGAATGGATAACAAGTGACCAAAGTCAGGGAAGATTTAGCCCGCGGCTTGAGAACGGAGACGTCGTCGGGTGAGACTATCTGGATTTCATCAACCAGGTAATGTGCATTGCCCTGCTGCGAATGCAGATCGATCTTGTCTCCTACGTGAATATCCTTGAGTGCGCGGAAGAATCCGTCGCGATGTCCGGCAATTCCTATGTTTCCGCCGTCACTCAGCCATGCGGTGCCGCTAATGTGCCCGACTCCTCGGTCCAATGTCAGATCGTCGGTTCCTTCCAGAATCGGCACCTGCAATTGAAGCGAGGGAATGTCGAGCACTCCCAATGGGGGCGGGACGCCCACAAGGAGGCTGGCTTGGTACGCCTTGATGCGATTTGCTGACCAGAGGCGTAAGTCGGGCAGGCCGCTCTGTGGTTGAGAATCTGCTTCGACTGCCGCTTGGGCAGATGCTTGCGAGACCCAGAAGCTGTGCACACTTGCGTGCGAGTAAACGGAGCTGTAAACCCAATTGGTGACGAAGACAGAAGTCAGTAATATCCCGGAGAACAGTAAGAGTCTTTCCAGCCAGCTGAAACTGCGGATAGTAGGGTTTCGTAGCACGCGACAAAACCTCCCGAGCACGCGTACGCCTAATCTTCGGACTGATGCCTCAATTATCTGAACCGGCTATCTTGTGATCAACTAGGAAAATCCCTAGGCCGCAATTGCCTGATCTTCCTGCGCAACACAAGGCGAAGTGCCCGGCGGCAGGATGGCTCGATTGCTGGCCAGCGGCAAAAGCAGTGTGCCTGGATGTGGCTCGGTCTGCCTGTCAGAACTTTGCGCGGACAAGTCTCTGAGGCAGGCCGAGGACGGCCCTCAAACCCCAGTCCGCGATCACTTCCAAACCGAGGAGTCGCCCAAAAGAAACGGCGACCCCAGTGAAGTGCGTTTGACGATCATCAAGCCGAGCGGTTCTTCCGGCTCATATACCACCAAATTATGACAGCCAACACCACAAGAACCAGCAACCAAATCACCCACGTCGGCAAGCCACTCGCGGCCTCCGGCGTTGGTGCGGGCGCTGCTGCTGGTTCTGCTGCTGGAGCCGGCACCGCCTCTTCGCTCCCCTCCGCGACCAGGATGGGTAGATCCGCGGGCGGCGCAGCCTGGCCCGTCACAGTCTTGCTTTGCGTGACTTCAACGGCGGGCTGCTCCGTGATCTTCGCGGCGGTGATGATCATGCCCTTGCGCACGGCAAAAGCATCGACCATCTGTCCATCCACATTGAATTTCTGGTCCTCGGGAATCTTGAACTGCTGGTTCTTGCTGTCCTCAAGGGTCAAGATTATGCTCAGCGGCGGGGTGATTGCCCAAACCTTTCCCTTAACAGTCTCTACAGTCGTGATGGTCATAGGAGTTGTGGTCGTGGTGATGGTTCGCTGGAGTTTCATGCCCGGCTTCAGATCCTTAACGCCGAGTTGCTTGCCATCTACCGTCACTTTGGCGCTCGCGGGCACATTCTCAAAATTGCGGAGAGTGCCATCCGCCATCTTGACTACCAGGTCGTTGCCCGAGACGGTCACAACTTCGCCGCGTTCGACCTTGGTTACGACGTTAGCGCTTCCTGCCGTCGTTGTAGTTTTTGTCTCCACCTGTGCGCTCAGGCTCAGGGTCAGGGCCAGGGCCAAACAAGCCGCGGTCGTAGCAACAACCGACCACGCAAACTTCCTACCTACTATGTTCATCGCCATTTCTCCTTTCAGCTTCTAGTGCAGATCGGTCTCATTTGCAAAGCAGACTCCTTCCCAGGGACTCATGGCGGCCGTAATCCTTTCACCGTGAGAGAACGTTCTAACTCAAGGCGATTCATTTAGTCACCATGAGGATCCACCCCGTTTCGATCACCAGAAACACGGCCAGGCAGAACAGGGTCTTAAGCAGCCCGAGCCAGTAGAGTTCGCGTTGCGTGTGATACGCTAAGCTCCTTGTCGCTTCCAACTACAGAATCCGACACGCTCTTACCTCGATGTTTTCGCTAACTTGGCGTTCTAATGTCCCTCCCCTGCGTATTCGTTTCGCACGAAGTTATACTTCGCACTGATCTGGATCCTGGGTGCGTTGCCGGTCGAACCGTCTTTGTTGTCTCTCCAGCCATACAGGAATTCGCCGCCCACCGTGAGTGAACCGAAGGGATTCCAGATAAGGTTGCCTCCTGTGTAATTTCCTTGGTGGTACGTTGCACCAAGCTGGGCTTCTGTGTTCTGTACCTGCACGAAGCTGTAGAAGGCGCTGGAACGTACCCGCTCCGACCAGAAATGCTGCAAAGCTCCATACGTCGCAACCACCGGCAATGCCTGAATGTGAGGGTTCTGCAAGCTGCTGACGGCGGCATCGATGCCCAGCCCAGACGTGTCATTGATATAGCGCTCGATTCCGTTCCCGTAGGCAATCTGGTACACCGCGGTGTCCTTTCCCCAAAGACGCTGGGCGCCAGCGAAGTTGAAGCCCCAGCCGAACACCGCTTCGTGTCGACCGTCGGGTAGAAACGCCGCAACGCTTCGGAACAAAGCAGACAGTTGTACATGTCCGCTCTCCATTTCCCGCCGCAACTTCAGAGTCCCGTCAGGAGAAGGGCTGTTCGGCTGTGCGTTAAACTCCGGCGTCGTAAAAGCCACGTCCGAAGTCGGCTTCTCGGCCGAGATGCTGAAGGTAGTCCTGTTTGCCACAAGCAAGCTGTAGCGGAACTGCGGGTTTCGGAGAGAGACCTGGGCGTTTGGTCCCTGTTCGTCGATTTGATCCGGTCCGGCATCGGGATCCATGAAGTTCGAGAAAGTTTGGCCGAGCAGGAAGTTCTTCGCCTGGCCGTAGGCATGGCGCAGCCTGGGAGTGGTTGAATTGGTACCGAACATGTCCAATTCAAGGAAGAACCTGTAGCTGTCGCCCTCTTTCGTGGGAACGAGGAAGTCCAGGTTCAAGCGGGTCGCCCGCACGGATATGGTCGAGTTCGTAAAGGTCGCTGGCGCAGGGATGGGGATTGTCGCAGGGATGAAGCTGTCCACATTCCCTGCGGGCCTGATGTCGTAGATGAAGTCTGTCTTGGCGTATCCGCCGATTCGCAACATCGTATTTGTACCGAACAGACGAAAATATCCCGGAAACCGGGGATCGAGCGGCTCGTTGTTAATACGCGGCGCCGCGAATGGGTCTTGCGAAAATACTCTGTAGGTCACGGTGGCCTTGCCGAGTTCTATTTTCTTCGGGGTTAGTTCTGTCTCGACTTGGGACGTTTCGCTTTGTTGCTCGGCTTGGATTTCAGACTTGAGATCTGTCACCTCTCGAGACGGCGGTGGGCCGCCGCCGGACAGCCGTTGTAGTTCGCCCTGCACTTCCGCCATCTGGCTCTGCAGGGCATCCAGTTTCTTTTGCAGGGCCTGGATTTGTTCAGCGCTCGCGGTCGGAGGAGCCTGTCCATAGGCTGCCGGCGATACCACTAGAAGCAACAGAAAAATTGACAAGCACGGGAGTCTCTTCGCCTTGATCGAGTGATCCATAAACCACCTCTCGCTGCGGACAACAACCGTGCCTATTCGTTCCCAGACACCTTTCCCCGCCAGTGTCAGTACTTCGCTCGGGATCCCTGGCGGGTCGAAGTCTGCCATCGTTCGGCACAGATGTTCTTCGCTGATGGGCAAGTTAAACCTCTGCGCCGTTCAGCGGATACTAGGAGTTTCCCTAGTAGTTGAACCGGCGCGCTTGTGGACGCCGCCGATGCGCTCGTAGTGTGGGCGTCTCATGACGCAGTACGGTGCTCGGCAGCCCTCGAAGCGGGAGAACTCGCCGAAGGAGGGATTGCCATATTGGCTACTTTCGCCGCGCGGGATTCGCCATATATGCAGTTCCGCAGCGGCTGCAGTAGCTATTTGACAAGCGGAATGTTTGCGGCAAACTGCAGATCGAGCAGCAGATTGATGCGCCTGTCCAATTGGAAGAACAACGCATTCTGTTTTCCGGACAGCACCTTCGCGAATTTCGGAATCCATTGCTGGCGTAGGGTCGCAGTTTGCTCGTCCAACGCTGCCATTTTGTTGACGAGGCTTTCGGCTTGAGCGTCCGTCATGTCCTCGTAGTGGTTCGCGTATTCCTTGATCAGAGCTAAACGACTGTCCCCTAGTTTCGTGGTCTCCTGAGTGTACGCGTCGTAGACCGGCCAAAATTTTTGAACTTCGGCATCGGTCAGATTCATATTCGCCGCTATGATTTGTTTTTTCGTTGATCGTATGTCGGATCGCAACAACTCAATGTCTTGCTCACTAACTGTCGACCCCGATGCCGGTGTCTCGGATTTCTGAGCCAACGCCACATTCTGGATCAAAAAGAGTGAGGTTCCTATAACAAGGACTATCGCTAATTTTGTCATTGTTTCCTCCCGGGAATCTTTAAGTCGACGACCAAGGCAACCCACCTCGCTGAGTCACCTTTACATCAATGCAGCCTGGTTACTTCTCCGGTGTCGAGGGAATAAAAGGCCTCAATGATAGAGATCTTGCGTTCTTCAGCAGCTTTCCGCAGCAGTTCGCTCCTCGCCAGTATCTCCTAGGCAACCCTGTGGACGTGGTCACGTACCGCCAGATCAAGGGTTTCTGGCTTCGCGCGATCCATCTTGGTACACGAGGTAGCGATCGGGCTAACAACCGCTTCGAGATTGTCCGATTCCGGCTTTTCTCCAGAACAGGCTGCCGTCACCGCACCACAGCTTTGATGTCCCATCACCACGATCACAGTTGAACCGAGGTGTTCGACTGCGTATTCGAGACTCCCGATCAATATGGCATCGTCATCCTCGCCGGCAGAGCGCACGACGAAGAGATCACCCAGCCCTGCGTCAAAGATCAACTCCGGGGGGACACGGCTGTCGGAGCAACTCAGCACCGCAACCTGCGGATGTTGGGTCTTGGTAAGTGATTCCCTTTGAGCTTGCAGGTCGTGCGGCGCACTCTTACCGGTGACGAAGCGGTGGTTGCCGGCAACCAATTGATTCCATATCTGATCGGCGGAACCGCTTTGCCGTTGTTGTGCCATCCCGGAAAGATTGAGCACCAGGAGAACGACCAGGTAGGAGCAATCACATAGAACTCGAAACATCTAACCCCCTCACAAACCTGGGCGACCGCGGTTCCACTTTGAAATAGCGCCACCAGCTTTCAATTCAGGTCGTCGTCTTTGTAGTACTTGGTACCCTTGGCGGTGATCTCGACCGCCACGCCCTTGTCCGTCAGTTGATACATATAGACACCGGGTGAGACCGAAGCCGCTCCGGTCATCGCTCCGCCCTTCTCCCCGGTTGTAGCAGCGGCTGTGGTTTGGCCGCCGAATTCCCAGCCGGAGTTGACGAAGCTGTCGAACGCCTGATCGTTGTCGAAGACGAAGATCACACTAAATTTCTTTACCCCAAATCCGAGGCCGGCCTGGAGTTCCACCACCTTCATGAACGTCTCCTGGTGGCTCTTGTTGTTCACGGCGAGGCCTTCGCCCTTGCCGGATCCAAGCATGAGGATCTTCACGCCCGTATTGCTGAACACTGCATACCCTGCCGCTCCCTCGACTGCGCCTTTGGCCTTCGGCTCGGCCTTATAAAGACGTTGCAGGGTATCGTGGGCCATTTTCCGGACCTCCTTCTGTTCCTCGGCTTTCTTGTCGTCGGCTGCGTTCGCCACAATTGCCAGTGAGCAAGCCAGCGTAAGGAAGATGAACGTCCGAATCGCGGTACCTTTATCTGTTGTGATTGTCACGGCTTTGTACCTCCTCCTTGTTGAAGTGTCTACTCTCTGCTACAGGATGCCAGGTCTGCGAAGTGGTGCCCTTGCCTTCGATTAAGTTGCCCTAAGACAGGACGTCGGCCATTCTCTAACTACTTAGCGAAGTCGGATACTGGGAGTATTCCTAGTCCCTTGACTCGTCATCATTCACACGTTCCCGACGGTCTTAGTCGAGTAAGGCCCGTTCTCCCAGGACGATGAACAACTAGGACGATGCCTGGGCGCAAGCGGGCCTTTACATGACGAACAATCTTGCATGCGCCATAGCTAAAGTATTATGATTGCGCAAGTTACCCCCCCGATAATTGCTGTGCAGGGCATAATCCGCCCACAGCGCGCCACTGATGACAGACAAAGAAGAGGGCGTCCACCAAAATGGCGGTCGGCATTGCTCCTCCGAGCTGTATGTCAGCGGTCCGTGGCAGTCGGTCCCGTACCCTGTTAGTGTGCCTGGTTGTCTTCCTGGTTGCGTCAATCGCATGGGCTCAAAGCCCAGTCCGAAAGAACGTCCTCATGATCAGCATTATCGGACCGTCCCATCCTGGTCCGGTGATTGTTAGCAATCAGATCGTTTCGGCGCTGCACTCAGACCCGCGGTTCCAAGTCGAATTCTACTGGGAGAACCTGGATGCCATTTATCACCCGGAAGAGTGGCAGGAACAGCTTGATTTCCTTGTCGGACAGTATCGCCACCTCAAACTGGACCTGATTGTGCTGGTGGGGCCGAACGCGATCCGGCTCCTGGCCGAGCCGAAGGCGATATTCCCTAATGTCCCGGTAATATTCTGTTGCACCGTTCAAGGCATGATCGACCAGATAGCCGATAACCGAGCGACGGGCTCTTGGTTTCAATTGGAGCCCGCGAAAACGGTGGAGGCTGCGCTGGGTTTGGTACCGGGAACCCGCCACCTCTTCGTGGTCGCGGGGCAATCCGATTATGACCGAGGTCTCACCGCGCTAGTAAAGACGGACCTCATTTCTTATGAGAACAAGCTCGACATCGCTTACCTGACCGACCTGCCGATGAGCAAGCTGCTGGAAAAGTTGAGGCATCTTCCTGAGCATTCCGTGGTTCTTTTTCTCTCCTTCTTCAAGGACGTACAGGGGCGGGAGTTTCTCAGCACCGCCGAGGTTCTTCCTATGATCGCTGGCGCCGCGAATGCTCCGGTCTTTGGCATAGCCGACACATATCTGGGCCACGGCATTGTCGGGGGATTTGTGGTCAGCGCCGAAGAGCAGGGCAAGATCATGGGCCGCGATGCCCTCGCGATCTTAGCGGGAAAACCGCCGCAGGACATTCCCATCGTGCGTGGTCCTAGTCTTTACCTGTTCGACTGGCGTGAGTTGTACCGCTGGAACCTGGATGAAAGCAGGCTCCCTGCCGGAAGCACCGTTCGGTTTCGCCAGCCGACATTCTGGGAACAATACAGGCGGGCCTTGCTGATTGGATTGCTGGTCCTTGCGAGTCTGAGCCTGCTGACCAGCTATCTCCTGTTCGAGCGCAAGCAGCTCCAGGCCGCAAGAAACGAGCAGATGCACCTCAGCGGCCTGCTGATCAATGCCCATGATGAGGAGCGTAGCCGGCTCGCCGGCGAGATTCACGATGACTTCAGCCAAAGGCTGGCCGTGCTGTCGCTCGGACTGGAAACTGCAGCGGACGACATTCCCGAGTCGCTGCAGGAAACGAAACGGCAGATGCAGGAACTCATGGAATCAGCCAGCGATCTTGGCGCCGATCTGCATACCCTGTCGCACCGGCTGCATTCCACAACACTCGAAAGGCTTGGCCTCGCTGCGGGAGTGGCATCCTTCTGCAAGGAGTTCAGCGCACAACAAGGTCTGCAGATTGAATTTTCGCAGCAGGACCTGCCGCGCTCCGTGTCGCCTGAGATTGCCCTGTGTCTGTTTCGCATCGTTCAGGAAGCACTCAGGAATGTGCAAAAGCACAGTGGAGCAGCTCATGCGCAGGTGAGAATCGACAAAGTGGATGACACCCTTCATTTGTCGATCTCCGATGATGGGGTGGGCTTCGATGTTAACGACGGCGTCGATCACCAAGGGCTCGGTCTCTGGAGCATGCGTAGGCGTGTCCGTCTTGTAGGTGGCCAATACGAGATTTACTCGAAAAAGCAAAATGGAACAAGGATTGAAATTTGGACGCCGATCGGGCTGGACTCTGATGCAGGCCGATCTGACTCGGCAGCCGGGCAAGTCCCCGGAACCGCTGGCTCTTCGGAACCGGCCGTTATTCGAAATGCTGACCGTCTGATGCTCGGCGCCACTGGAACCGATGGACTCGAGTGACAAGATGGAAACCGCGCCACAAATCCTGATTGCCGACGATCACGTCGTCTTCGCTGAAGGCCTCCGTCTTCTGTTGGAGAAGCACTATACGGTTGTGGGAACTGTTGCCGACGGGCGAGCACTCATTACTGAAGCTCGAAGGCTCAAGCCGGACCTAATCGTCGTAGACATCGGAATGCCACTCTTAAACGGATTGGATGCTGCCAAACTGGTACGCCAGCAACATCAAAAAGTGAAGCTCGTGTTCCTGACCATGCAGGACGACCCTAATCTGGCTGCCGCCACGCTCGAGTTGGGGTCGGTCGGCTTCGTCCTCAAGCACTCCGCAGGCTCTGAGCTGTTGAAGGCTATCGACCACGTGCTGCATGGCAAACTCTACGTTACGCCCAAACTCAGACCAGAAGATTGGGTTAAGCAAAAGTCCCGGGCACGCCATTACTCGGCGCACTTAACTGCAAGACAACGTGAAATTGTGCAGATGTGTGCGGAAGGACGTCCACTCAAGGAGATCGCTGGACGGCTAGATCTAAGCGAGAAGACGATTCAGTTTGACAAGTACCACATCATGGAAACCTTCAATCTGAAGAGCAATGCCGACCTCGTACTTTTCGCCATCAAAGAGGGGCTGGTCTCCCTCGATCCCATTCCTCAAAAACAAAACCCACTCTCCTGATTTCCATCGATGCGGTGTCCTACTTCCGCGACTAGGGATTCCCCTAGTTGTCGCGCCTCAGTCCCGAAACTACCATCGGAGTGTTGTTGTAAATATGTCTCGGCGACATTCTGTCGTCAGTGGACGGGCCTATGTCTGAAATCAGAACGCCCGAAGATTCTGGCAATCGTCGGCGCATCTTGCTGGCCGACGATCATCCCCTCGTGCTCGAGCGGGTGACAAGGTTCTTGCAGTCGACATTCGATGTGGTGGGAGTGGCTCACAACGGACTCGAACTGGTCTTGGAGGCGATGCGGCTGAGTCCGGATGTGATTGTGGCTGACATATCGATGCCGGGGTTAGACGGACTTGGAGCGGCCCGTCAACTGCGAGAAATGGGAGCCGCAGCAACGATCGTCTTCCTGACCATCCATGAGAGCCCTGAACTTGTGGAGGCTTGTTTGGCGGAGGGAGCACTTGGATTTGTACTGAAATCTCATATGAAGACAGACTTGATTCCTGCCATTAACGTGGCACTGTCGGGCCGCCGCTTCGTATCCTCTCCCCGCCACACGAACACCTAGGGATTTCCCTAGTTGTGGTCAGTTTTGTGCCGCAGTACAAAGACACTGAACGCCGACGGCGGCGGATGTCGCACGTCCGCGTCTGCAGTGAGGTATATTCTCAATCGGCGGCAAACTGAGCGGGGAGCAGTTCTGGCAAGGACACGGAGACGGCGATTATGAATTCAAGGCACAGTTTCATGGGCGGTATGATTCGCGCGGTTCGAGAACTCACGGCGATCCTTTGCGTCGGTGTACTGATGCCCGGAACTTCGGCGTTGGCGGCAACTCAGACGCAATTGCCCGACGCCCCGTCCGCGCAGGCCGCGGCTAAGATCCCTCCCGACCAGCTCGATTCGCTGGTGGCACCGATCGCGCTGTATCCCGATCCACTGCTCAGCCAGACGCTGATAGCCTCCACCTATCCGCTGGAGGTAGTGCAGTTGCAGCAGTGGCTGGCCCAGCACAAGGACCTGAAAGACAAGGCGCTCGTAGCCGCGGTGGAGAAGCAGGATTGGGACCCCACTATCCAGGGCTTAGCTGCCTTGCCTGACGTCGTCAAGCAACTGGCGGACAATATTAAGTGGACTACGGACCTTGGCAACGCATTTCTGGCGCAACAGAACGACGTCATGGACGCCGTGCAGCGTATGCGCAAGAAGGCCCAGGCCAACGGAAACCTGAAGTCTTCCGAACAGCAGAAGGTGGAAACCAAGACCGTCGAAAGCACGCAGGTCATCGTGATCGAACAGGCCAACCCACAGGTCGTCTACGTGCCCAGCTATAACCCGACCGTCGTATATGGAGCACCCATCTATCCGTATCCTCCCATCTATTATCCGCCGCCGGGTTACTACGCCGCCGGCATGGCGATCTCGTTCGGTGTCGGAATCGCAATGGGAGCGGCATGGGGCGGCGGATGGTGCTGTGGCTCCAGCTGGGGCGGCAATAACAACGTCTACATTAATCACAACAATAACTTCGTCAACAACAGCAACCGGAACAACATCAACGGTGGGAACCGGAACAACATCAACAACGGCAACCGCGTCAATGGCGGCAACAGCAACTGGCAGCACAATCCGCAACACCGCGGCGGGGCGCCTTATGGCGACAGAGGCACGGCCAACAAGTATGGCGGCAGTGCACGTGGCGACTCCATGCAGAATCGCCAGGCGAATGCCCGGCAGAACCAGGCGCGCCAGCAGCCCAGTGCCGGTACTCGCGACACGTCGAACCGTGGAACCGGCCCAAACGCAGGCACGCGAGACGCCGGCAACCGTGGCGCAAGCGCTGGCAACATGAACTCGAACCGCGGCACCGGTGCTAACAGCGTCGGCAACCAGCAGGTTCGCAACACGCCCAGCTCCACCAACAGGAGCGCATTTGGGGGAGCCGGCAGCGGTACGAGCGGCAGCCAGGCCCGGGCCAGCCAGTCGCGCGGCTCTTCCAGCATGGGTGGGTCACGCGGCGGCGGACGTGGCGGCGGTGGCGGCGGAAGGCGCAGGTAGGCACATCATGATGAACGAGGGAATTATGAACTCACGAAAATTGATTGCGACAAAGCGGTTTACAAAGATCGTCCTCGTCTTGGTTGGCCTGTGCTGCGTACTTCCGACGATGAGCGTGGCTCAGACCCAACCCGCGGCCAAAACCGCGGCAGCCAGTCAGAAGGGCTTCGACACCCCGCAGCAGGCTGCCGACGCGCTGATCAAGGCAGCGGGCAACTTCAATGTACCTGAATTGCTGGCGATCTTGGGCCCAGATGGCCAGGATGTCGTCGCCTCTGACGATACGGTCCAGGACAAGAACAACGCCCAGGCTTTTGCGAAAGAAGCCGCGGCTAAAAACAGCGTCGAGATCTCCAAGTCGAACCCGAACCGTGCCACCATCATTGTTGGCGAAGAGCAGTGGCCATTGCCGATTCCGCTGGTGAAGAAGAGCGCGAAGTGGTACTTCAACACCAAGGAAGGCCGCCAGGAAATTCTCTTCCGCCGCATCGGCGAGAACGAACTGAATGCCATCACCGTGTGCCGCGGCTACGTATCAGCGCAAATGGAATACGCCTCCGGGATTCACGACAACTCCGGCGTAAACCAGTACGCGCAGAAGATCATCAGCACTCCCGGTAAGCAGGATGGATTGTTCTGGAAGAATGCCGATGGCACTCCTGACGGCCCGATCGGCGAAGCGGTGGCCAAGGCGCTGGAGGAAGGCTACACCGCCGGCAAGGGCGGATTCCACGGCTACTACTTCAAGATCTTGAAGGGCCAGGGCCCGGCCGCCCCCAATGGCGCCATCAATTACGTTATCGAGGGCATCATGATCGGCGGCTTTGCGCTGGTCGCCGTGCCTGCTGAATACCGCGTGACCGGAGTAAAGACCTTCGTCGTGAGCTATGAGGGGGTCGTTTACCAGAAAGACCTGGGGCCCGATTCCCTTAATATCGTCAAGAGCATGGAGCTATACAACCCAGACAAAACCTGGCAAGCGACGGATGACCAGTGGCCGCAGAGTGTAGCAGCAGCCGCTCCGTAACCGGCTTCGTAGTTAATCGACCTTTCT
>Ga0209380_10000944_pt1 | contig 20245 bp, 17 predicted proteins | sample HubBroMetageWFT6_FD_188347 | JGI IMG/M metagenome (GOLD analysis project Ga0209380, IMG submission 188347) | Warmed and freeze-thawed soil microbial communities from the Hubbard Brook experimental Forest, New Hampshire - Hubbard Brook CCASE Soil... | ecosystem: Environmental > Terrestrial >...
CACGGAGAAACGGTGCAAAATGACATATGCAGTATGTGGCCGGCTGCGTTCACCCTTTGCTGATAGTGCGCGGATTGAACCGAAGCAGGCAAATTAGAAGAAAGAATCAAAAGGACAGGCAACGATTCATCCAGCGCCCGCCCTCCAACATAATGGAGAAGAAAATTGCATCGCACGGCTGACAGGAGGCGCAAAGTTCATCAAATGCTGCAATCCTGAATGCCAAGCGCCATTTGACTATCGCCAGGGCCGGCTTATACGCTTCACCGGGACCCCTTCGAGCCGCAATGACCCCAAAAATCGGCGCAGGATCCAACATTATTGGCTCTGCGGAAAATGCGCAGAGCTCTACGTCTTTGATTTCGAATCAGGAACGGGTGTAAAATTAAAACCGCGTGAACAAGAATCGTCAGTGGAAAATCTTTCTCATTTCACCTACTCTGCGTAGATTCTGGATAAAAAAGCCTCAATTGCCCACAGTCAGGACTAGGCGGCCGGCGTTCGCGGCAACGCGGCTTGCAATCAAATCCGAAGAGTATGTAGCTCCAGTGAGAGGCCAAGGCTTCCGTTTCATCTTTCCTTCAAAACGGAAATCCTGGAGAATCAACAAGTGTGACTTTCGTCACCGAACGCGACTCACGAGAATCATATAATGTGCGACGCTGCAAGCGCTGGAGGTGCGTCATGAGAAGCAAGGTCATGTGGTTCCTTGTTGCGGCCGCTGGTCTTGCATTGGTTTCTGGTCCGATATCGGCGCACCACGGCATTACGAACTACGACATGAAGAAAACGATTGTGCTCTCCGGGACGATCACGGCTTTCGACTGGTCGAACCCCCATTGTCTTGCCTACGTGGATGTAACCGATGATAGCGGCCACGTCAGGCACTGGACACTGGAATTATCATCGACGTTCACGATGTCTCATAGAGGCTGGGATAAGGATACGCTGAAACGAGGAGACCAGGTCACGCTTGAGACTCACCCCGCTAGGAATGGCGCTCCGATCGGCATAACCATGGGTCCAGGATTCGCTTTGAAGGTTCTAGTCAACGGCAAAGAGACACCTTCCCGATAAATGCCAGGGGCGCGCGCCAGGGAATGAACTTGGAAGGCAGGCGATCAGAAAGTAGCCAGTCAAGGATCTTACAGGAGAGGGCCGGAATGGCTTTGAGCACGCGCTTGCACAAAAGCGGCCGCGGATTTTTGTACAATTCAAAATGTTTCTTGCCGCCCGCCAAATCTCGACGCGTCAGTCTCCCGCTGGCGTTAGCGATGATCTCCTGTCTTGCGATGGCCGTGCGCGCGGACACTGTAGGAAGCATTTCGGGGACGGTAACGGACCAAACCGGAGCCGTGATCCCGGACACCACGGTTACCGCGCTCAATCTGGACACGACGGTGCAACAGACCACCAAGACGAATGCCAACGGCTTTTACAATTTCACGGCTCTGCCTGTGGGGCGCTACGAGATTGAAATTCTACGCGATGGATTCGAGCCGTATAAGCGCACGGGCCTCGTCATCGACGTAAATTCTCAGCTCCGTGCAGACATAACTTTGTCGATGGGAGCGCAATCGGAGGAGGTCGTTGTTTCAGATACCTCGGTGCATGTCGAGACGGAGAGCACACAGGTTGGCGAGGTAGTCTCCGGCGACGTGATGACCGGTGTCGCTCTCAACGGCCGCAGTTTCACGGATCTGATGTCCCTGCAACCGGGCATTGTGCCCATGTCCACGCAAACTCCCGATTCCGTGGTGATGGCAGGAGCCTCTGTGGCTATTGCTCCCTCCGGAGGTTTGAATCCCGGCAACCAGTCCATTTCCGGGCAACGGGAAGACGCAAACGGTTTTCTGGTCAACGGAGGCGACGTCAAGGAATTGATGAATGGCGGCACGCTGATTGTTCCGGACCTCGATTCGATTTCCGAGTTTCGGATCTTGACCAACAATTTCGATGCGGAGTACGGGAACTACTCGGGCGGGATCGTGAACGTGGTGACCAAATCCGGGGTCAATCAGCTGCACGGCAGCGCCTTCGAATTTTTGCGCAACACGGCGTTTGACGCCAAGAATGTATTCGATCCAGCAGTGGAGGCCTACCGTCAGAACCAGTTCGGAGGCACGGTTGGCGGACCCGTAGTCAAAAACAAATTTTTCTTTTTCGGAGACTACCAAGGAACGCGCACGAACCAGGGCATTTCCACCGGCAAGATCCCCGTCCCCACGCTCGCCGACCGCTCGGGAAATCTTTTTGATGAGGCCAGTTTGTTTGAAACTGGATGTAACGGCGGGCCGTGCACGGTCTCTCGATGCGATGTCTTGAGCACGTGCCTTGCCACGCAGCTCTCGAACAGCTTGACGGCTGCTACTGGGTCCCCAGTGACGGTCCGGCCGGCCACGGCGACCACACCTGGGGAGCCGTACTACTTTTCCGGGTGCAAGAGCTATGCGGATTGCGTTTTTCCAAATGGCGTGTTTCCGCAAGCTGCCTGGTCCGCTCCGGCCCAGCATTTGCTGCAATATATACCCACGCCGACGGATATCGTCCACTCGACTTTCTCCACCGGCTCGGAGTCGGAGGCTGTGCGCGATGACAAGGGCAGCATCCGCGTCGACACCGGGACGACGCGCTGGGGCCAGCTTTCGGCTTATTATTTCTATGATAATTATCATGTAAATAATCCTTACCCGACCGGGCAAGGAGGCGCCTCGGTCCCAGGATTCAACGGTCTGAATCTGGGAACGGCGCAATTGTTGAATCTTGGCGATGTAAAATCCTTCGGCTCTACCAGCGTGAACGAGTTTCACCTGAGCTTCATGCGCAGCTACAACAACGTGGGCCAGCCCGCCGGAGGTGTCGGGCCAAGCCTCACCTCGCAAGGTTTCCTCACCGGCGTCGGGACCCAAGGCATTGTTCCGCTGGACCCTGCCATCGAGGGCGTAGAAAACCTCATTTTCAATTCCTTTGTCGTGGGGACGCCGATCACGAATCTGTCGCAAGTGAACGACACCTATACGGCGAGCGATAGCTTCTCAAAAGTGATCGGCAAGCACACGATCAAAACCGGCGTCGAGCTGATCCTCGACCAGATCAACGTCCATCCAAATCCCGAGTTCAACGGGGGCTTCACGTTCAATGGCAGCCAAACCGGCTCGGACTTCGCGGATTTCCTGATCGGAGCGCCAAATCTCTACAATCAGGCCGATTCGCAAGCATTCTATCCGCGACATAGGTACGTGGGAGGATTCGGGCAGGACAGCTGGCAGATCAGGTCCAACCTGACGCTCAATTACGGGCTCCGGTGGGACCTGATGCAATATTGGTCCGAGAAGTATAACCAGATACCTACATTCATTCCGGGGGAGCAGTCCAAAGTCTATCCGACGGCGCCCGTCGGTCTTGTCTACCCCACCGATCCCGGAGTCCCCAATACGCTCGTGCCGCACAAGAATCGTTTTTCACCGCGGTTAGGACTCGCTTACTCCCCGAACACTGCGGGTGGATGGCTCGGCAAGTTGATTGGAGGACCCGGCAAAACTAGCATACGAGCCGGCTATGGAATTTTTTATTCGGTGATTCAGGGAAATACGATCGCATTTGATGAGCCGCAGCCTCCATACGGATTAAGCTATACCAGTCCAAGTGCTCCGTTGTTTGCCACGCCCTTTACCTCGGCGAGTGGCGAACCCGGCATCAACCCGTTTCCGCTGACCTTTCCTCCACTCAATGCTTCCGTGTCGCATCCTAACCCGAGCATTAATTACGCGCAGTTCCCATCCATCGCCGGGATGACCGCGCCGCCCCCCACGAACACTTATCCGTACACGGAGAATTACTTCCTTTCGGTCCAACGCGAACTGAATGCCAATACCGTGCTGAATCTGTCCTACGTCGGCTCCGAGGCCCATCACCTGTTGGTTGTTTATTCGGCAAACCCGGGAAACCCGGCCCTGTGTCTGTCATTGCCAGGTTGTGGACCGGGCGGAGAAAATCCCCCCACTCCGTACGTCAATTCTTCCGGCCAGCAAATCATTTGCACGCGCCAGGGGATCGGATGCGCGTTCGGCAATGACGATTATGAAGGCAGCGTTGGCAATTCCAATTACAATTCTTTTCAAGCCACGCTGCAGCGCAGAACCAAGAGCCTCGATTTAATGATCGCGTATACTTACAGCAAGTCGATCGACAACGCGTCGAGTCTTGCGGACCCCGGCAATCCCTTTAATCTTCAACTCATGCGAGCGCTTTCGGCTTTTGACTTGAAGCACAGTCTTGTCGCAACTTATGAGTACACGCTTCCCGTCGACCGTGTGGTTCGACGATCCAATCGCTGGACGCAAGGATGGGTGATTTCAGGAATTACTCATGCCAGCACGGGTTTTCCCGTGACTCTTTCCAGCGCCGACGACAATTCTCTTCAGGGAAGCAATCCCAACGGAGTGAATAGTCGCTACATGGACTTGCCGGATGTTGTTCCCGGCCCCTTGGATTTGGGACATTACTCACAGAACGGGCAGGCTTATTATTTCAATATTTCGCTCTTCAAACCGAATGCCCCGGGGACGCCCGGCGATGCTTCACGGCGATATTTCTACGGGCCCGGTTCATTCAACACCGACCTCGCGCTGCTGAAGTCTGTCGCGCTATCCGAAGCGAAGGCGATTCAGTTGCGCCTCGAAACTTTTAACATTTTCAATCATACTCAATTCTTTGGGCCGCAGTTCGTCAACGGCAATATTTCCAGCCCCCTTTTCGGCGAAGTGGTAAAAGCCGCACCGCCCCGGCTGATGCAACTCGCCGTGAAATTTACATTCTAATTTGCAATGCTCATCAATAATTCAGAGCTCGGCGGTGGCATCATGCGCGGAGTCTTGCTGGCGAGGGGAAGTAGCGCCGGTGCTACAATAAACCATCCGGATCGGGGCGCGAGCGATCACGCGCTCCGATCCGGATTTGTCTGTGCGCTGCTAGTCTGCCGGCGGCCGGGGCGCGGGAGGAGCGGGCTTGGTGAACTTGGCGTCCTCCACCGGCGCATTTGCGTCGACCTGCGACCACTTATAGGTTCGGTTTCCTTCGGCGCTCACGACGCGCATAGTAAAGGGAACCTTCGCGCCGCTGACGTCGCGGTAGTCTTCGTAATAGGTCTCCTCTGGAAAGGATCCGATGACGCTTTGCATGGTGGTATAAGACCGCACCAACAAACCCGTTTGCGCATCGAAATTGATCCGGTCGATCACGGCAAAGCCATCCTTGCGCGTGCCGACGACACGGTACGTATCGCGGTCGCCGATTTTTTCCATCGCATCGACCTGAACGTTGGTATGGTCGTCCCTGAACTCGAGCCCGGGAAACTTTTCGCCCAGCTCGACCAGCATGCGCAGCTCGTCACCCGTATCTTCGCGAATCGGCGTGTTGTGCCAGCCGATCATTCCGTCGAAGCCTGTTGACACAGGGGGCCTGCCGGGAAATGTAACCGAAATGACTCCCTTCGGGGTCTTGACGTAGTGTTCCGCCGGGACTGTTCCCATCATCGGGGGCGGCGGCGGAGGCCCGCCAGGGGGGCCCGGGGGCGGTGGAACAAGCATGTCGGCGGTTCCCTTAAAAGAGAGAGCGGTAATCTTGCTGACCGCTGCCTCGCCGCCCAGAGCCTGCTCATACTTGCTGAAAACGTCCGCCACGGAAGGAAGCGGTGCAGCGGCAGCAGCGGCAGGTTTCGGCGCCGGCGCCGGGCCTGACATTACGGTTGCCGGCGCTTTGCTCGGCGACATCCCGGGTTCGAGATTCGAAAAGTTTTTGAGGGCGAGCGTTGGGAAAAGTTCCATGGCACTCGGCTCCGTGGGCGCTTTGTCGCCGGTGAGAAGCAGCGTCGGCGCAGCCTTGGCTGCGCCGCGATGGCAGGTATAGCACGTCAGTTCGCGCTTGCCGTCAAATACGGTGTTGTTCAGCGCCATGGTCATCTGGATCATGCTCCGCGCCACGTGTTTCTCGCGTTTGTCTTCCTGATCAAAATGCCCGATGACGTGGCAATAGCCGCACCCCACGCCGAGGGCGGTGGTAATGTATTCCATCGCGGGGTGAATCTGGTCGGCCGGAATGCCTTTTAGCGCTTCGATTTTTTTATAAAATTGGTCGGCGGTTTTGCCCTTCATGTCGGCCGCCAGCGGCGGCGGCGCAGGTGGAGCAGCCGCCGGCGCTTGCGCGTGGAGGGCCGGCGCATTCATGCCGAGCGCGGCGATCGCCAACGCCAGCATTCCCAGCATCCCGGAAACTTCATGCACAAAAAATTTCTTGTTCATACTTTTTCGGTTATCCTCTCGCTGATTTTTATGTTTGGTCCGATTTGAGCATCCGGCACCGATCGGATGTGGGCCTAATCCTAAGTCATTGCCAGCATTAAAAGCAATGAGCGACCAGGTGGGCGCCACTCTGGGGGCGCTTGGGTTCCGGAGGTGAATCATTCTGGCTAGTGACACGGGAGCCCATTTGGGACTACTCTCAGACAACGAGATCTGCTCTGGAGGGACGCACATGAAAATGCGGGCGGAAATTTTCGGTGGGTTTCACACATTCATTTTGCGGTTTGGGCTTGCGGCGCTGCTTTGCGCCACATTGGGAATTGTTCCGGCGCGGGCGGCCTGCAACACAGCTGCGCTAAGCGCCCTTGGCGTTCCCAATATGACCATCGCCTCCGCGACTGTCGTGCCGCCGGCCGGGCCGAATCCCGAGTATTGCGATGTGAAAGGTTCCGTCGCCACCTCCGGAGATGGCGCGGATCCCGGCTCGGCAAATTTCGAGATCATGCTGCCAGCCAACTGGAACCAGAAATTCATCTTTCACGGCGTCGGCGGGCTGGCAGGCTCTCTCACCTCGTCGGCGAATCCCGCCGATCAGTCCCAGATGCTGGCGAGGGGCTATGCCACCGCGATTACGGATACGGGCCACCTCGCCGCCAATCCGACCTGGGAATACACAGCGCCGGGCACGCCCGACATGCCGAAAGTCATCGACTACTTTTTCCGCTCCGTGCATGAAGTCACGCTCGCCGCGAAACTGCTCGTCAAAAATTACTACCACGCGGAGACGATCCGGCGCTCCTACTTCGATGGCTGCTCCAACGGCGGCAAGATGGGACTGATCGAGGCGACGCGCTTCCCCAGCGACTACGACGGCATCATTGCCGGAGCGCCCTGGCTCGATCCTGTTGGCACATCGCTCTGGAGTTTGAAAAATACCAAGGCGCTGCTCGACGGCTATATCCCTTCGGCGAAATTCCAGGCCGTCAACGCAGCGATCCTGAAACAATGTGACAAAATTGACGGCGTCGCGGACGGACTCATCCAGAATCCCGCGAAGTGCGCGTTTCAGCCGGACGCACTAGTTCCCGAAACTCTCACGCAGAAGCAGGCTGACGCCCTCAAGCTGATCATGAGCCCGGTTCGCGACGAGCAGGGCAAATTGATTTATCCCGGAGCGTCTGTTGGCAATCTGGGACAGGAGAACATGACGGTCCGCGGCCCAACGAATTATCTCGAAACGCCGCCCGCCGATCCCAAATTCGCCAAGCCCTGGGGCGATGCGGCGTTGCCGGCGAATTGGTCCCTCGCCCAGAACATTCTGATGAAACTTGGCTACTACGATGCCGGCAAGGACATGAACAACTCGATCGAGAGCAATGGCGTCGTGAAGAACGAAGCGCTGAACCTCGTGTACACGCGACTCGCCGTGGATATTCCCGATGATCCATCGGCATTCGGGGCGTATTTCGCCAAAGGCGGAAAGCTGCTGATCTATCACGGATACGACGATTTGATTATTTCTCCCTACAGCAGCATCTGGTTCTACGAAGACCTCGCGCAGGAAAACGGTGGCTACGATAAACTCCAGCAGAACGCGCGCCTCTTCATGGTGCCCGGCATGCAACATTGCGTCCTGGGCGCGGGGCCAAATTCATTTGACTCGTTGAGCGCCCTCGAACAATGGGTGGAAAAGGGAATTGCCCCCGATGCGATTCCCGCCACGCACTCGACCAACAACGCGGTGGACCGCACCATGCCGCTCTGCAAGTTTCCCGAGAAGGCGCATTACAAAGGCAGCGGCGATCTCAAGAGCGTGTCCAGCTGGTCATGCCCGCAAAACGACAAGTCACTGCTCGCCGTCGGCCCCAACGGCGTCCTGGCCGGAGTGAGCGCGGCTGCCCCCGCGCGCGTCAGCGCTCCGGCGAAACTAATGTCGAAGAGCGGGAATTAAAGTTCGAGGTTTTGGTGGCACAGGCTTCCGCTTGTATGATTTTGTGCGCCCGATAGAGAACGTCGGGATTGGAAAACGAGATTTGTGTGTAGGTTCAGCCTGAATCAAAACCCGTAGGCTGAAGCGTGCGCTACTTGCCGCCCTCGGACTTTTGCTGCATGTCGCTGTACGTAACGTTATCCTCGCAAACCATTTCTCCAAGATTCCAGTCCGGCTTCAGTTCATAGATGGCATGACCACCCCAAGGTTTGGTGTACGCCTTCGGGTCTTCAATCGTCGTGTCGATCGTCAGCGTTTCATGGTCCACGCGGCGCAGGCGCTCCACGACGTGCAGATCCTCGGTGTGCGGATGGCCGTCATTGTCGAGCCAGGTCTTGTCATTAAATCCCGTTGTATCCACGACCAACGTATCTCCCTCCCACTTGCCGATCGAGTCCCCCATCCAGGTGCCGGGCAAATCCTTGGTGTGCTCGCGCCCGTCGGTGTAGATATTCCGCACAAAATGGTCATACTCGAAGAGCATTAATACACGCCCAGGGAGATTCGCAATTTCCACCGGTTCCCCTCGAATGAGAAAAATTCTCGGAACGCCCGGCGGAAAACACTGCAAAATCGGATCGTTTGACTCCGAAATGGAGACGGCATTGGGGCCAACGTTCGGCTTAGCGGACTTGAATTTCTCTTCCGCCCAGGGAGTCATCGGCGGCTTCTCGTTGGCAATGGAAAATGCTAGCTCGTAGATGGTGTACTTGCGGGTTTTGTCGGGCGCTCGCCGCGACCGCCGCCAAACTCCGGACAGGTCCACCGTCGGAGCCGGCGCTTGCGCTTTTGCCACATTCGTCTTAGAAGTCTGAGCAAGTATCAGGGGCGATGTTGCAAGAGCAGTCACCGCCGAAAGCGTCAAACCCAATAAACGATTGCGCATTTCTGAGACTCCGTTGGCGAATGTTACTCCGCGTAATCCTCGCCTCGATCCATCACGGTTTCCTTTCCGTTCGGAAACACGACCTTGCGGAGGCGTAAGATTTTCGCGCCGCTCTTTGCGACGTTGCCGACAAAGGTGACCTGGTCCCCCGGCCTGAAAATAGTTTTGTTCCATCCGAGCCGGGCCATGGTGGTCAGACTGGGGGCTTCGGCAGTCCATTTTTCGGCTTTGCCGTCAGTTCCCGTTACTTCAAACCAGATTTCGGTGTGCGGATTCATGAATTGAAAATCCGTTACGGTGCCTTTGTAGGTGGTCAATTTTGAGTCGTATACCGACGATCCGTGATGGGCCGTGACCGTACCGGCGAATATTGCAATACCAATCGCCAATACCGGGAAAGAGAAAATTTTATTTTTCATGGAACACCTCATAGTCGGCGCGAATATCCCATTGCCATTCGGGTCTGTCAATGCAAAACCGCAAGGCGAGGTTTCAACGTTGTTTTGCTCTGAATCACTTGGCCGGGGTGTCCGGCGAAATGGCTTCCGATGCATCGGCTGGAGCGAGGCCAACGCGCTCGATGACCACGCGCTGAATGTGGACCGGCACGACCGGCATGTCTCCGGCGTCGCGCGTCACTTGCGCAATTGCTTTCAGGACGTCCACATTTTCGCACTGTCCCCAGATCGTGTACTTTCCGTTGAACGACGGATAGGCGGCCTCAGTGATGAAAAATTGCGTGTCGTTCGTGTCCGGGCCGCTGTTGGCCATCGCCAGGCGCCCCGGCGTGTCGAACTTGAGTGACGGCGCGATTTCGTTCTTGTACGGGAAGCCCGGCCCCTCGAGATGTCCGACGCCCGTGCCGAGCAAATCGCCGCCCTGAATCATGGCGCCAGGAATCACGCGGTGAAACGTGAGGCCGTCAAAGAATTTTTTGCGCTCAACCTGCTTCGTCTCGGGATGCACGTACGAGATTTTTCCGATCGCCAGGCCCACCATGGTGCGTACCGTGACCGGCGCTTCCGCCTCGAAAAGTTTGCAGGAGATTTTCCCTTTGTCCGTCTCGAACGTCCAATACAGTCCTGGCTTGCGCTTGTCGGCGGTGGTGGCTCCGGCTCGGGTTGCAGGAATAAACAAAAAAGATGCGGCGAGTGTCACGCTGGTGAGCAAGGCTGCGAATTGCGATTTTAGATTTCGCATAGGATCTCGTCTTTGCATTCTGTGCATTCCTCTGTGCTCTCTGTGTCCTCTGTGGTGAAATCCAAAAAGCGCAACACAGAGTTCACAGAGAAAACCGGAGTGCCACTGAGACGCCTCGGTTGAAATTTAACTTTTCGTGTTCTCCCAAATTCTGCGACGGAGTGACGCGCCCCGCAAGGTTTACCTTATTTTATTTCTTGACATATTTCTTCAAATCCATGGGGCCGACTTCCGCTCCGTAGACATTGCCCTCGTGGTCCACAGCAACGCCCTCTGCCGCGCTGGACCCACCCTTTGGCGCCGGATCCGGAATGAATGCCATTACCTTGCCGTCCTTTGCGCTTCCGATTCGGATGCCTCTCTTGCAACCCGGGTTATACCCATACCCCGGTTGGTCCGTGGATTCCGAGTCGGCCACGTACATGGTGTCGTCCTTGTCGATAAAAATTCCACTCGGCCGGCCAAACTGCTTCCACTCGGCAATGAACTTGCCGTCCTGCGTGAAAATCTGTATGCGGTTATTGGACCGGTCGCCGACAAAAAGCCGCCCCTTGGAATCGAAGGCCAGGGTGTGAGGCACATTGAATTCGCCGGCAGCCGATCCGAGTCTGCCCCATTCCTTGATGAACTTTCCATCCTTTGTGAATTTCACGATACGCGCGTTGACTTGTGAATTCGGCGGAGAACCATGGCCGTCCGCGACAAAAATATCGCCATTCGGACCCACTATGACTGCCGACGGCCGGTTGAATGTGTCCGGAGTATTGCCGGGGACGCCTGCCTTGCCGAGCGTCATCAAAACTTTTCCGTCGGGGCTGAACTTGAAGATCTGGTGGCCCTTTCCGTGTTTGCCCGCATCGTCATTTGTAGCAATTCCTCCGACCCCGTCGGTCACCCACACGTTTCCATCCTTGTCCGCAAAGATGCCGTGCGGAAGTATGAACAATCCCGCGCCGAAATTTTTCAGAAGTTTGCCGGACGGTTCAAACTCCAGGATTGGCGCAAGGTTTGAGTCCGCGCAACTATTTCCACCACAGCGGTCATAGGTCCAAATGTTGCCGTCAGGACCAATCGTGACACCGGACGTCGATCCCCATTTTCTCCCGTCGGGCAATTGCGCCCAGTGGAGGACGGTTCGATACGGATTCGGCAAGTCGTTCGGCGGGGGATAGCTCGTCTGAGCCAGCGCGTTCACTCCGGAAAGTGAGAGGATCGCGACGCTCACTGCCAGCTCGAACCTTGCAAGGCTTGTATTTTGCATAATTGCCTCTCCATCGGTAGTCGCTGAATCCAGTTACGCTGCGGGATTTTACCACCCGGCAAGCTAGTTTCCAGCTTGAGTAAGCCGCAGTTGAAAGCAAACTTCCGGCAGCCTACAATCTGCGCTTTGTCCAGTTTCCGTCAGACCAGGGAAGCAAGATGATGCGGTCGCACATGATGGCCATTTCGTCAGGTGTTCTGTGCGGCGCCGCGCTGTGCTTATTTTCTCTCCCCGCTTCTGGGCAGACTCCTGCGGAAATTAACGCCCTCGCAAGCCGGACAGCCGAGCGCGTTGCAAAAACTCACCAGCAACATATCTTCGTCGCAGGACTCCAAGAATGCCGGTTGGACGCCGAGGTTTGCACGATGTTTGAGACGTCCGTACGGGCCGACCTTGAAAAAATGATTCCCGGCGTTCGGTTCATCAAACGGGAAAGCGTCATCAACATCCTCGAAGGCAGGGGGTTCCTTGCTCTTGACGCATACATGCCTGATGTCCTGAAAGCGGTGGCAACATCGGCAGGCGCCGATATTCTGGTGACCGATACTCTGCTATGGCAAAGTGACGGCTACGAATTAACCAGCGAGGTATACGACGCTATTCAAGCGAAGAAACTCGAACAATTCCGGGCCAAGATTGCGAGTCCCGTCCCTGATTCCGGCGGAGAACCACTTGTATTCAAAGATCAAGAAAGCGGCGCGTCCATAATCATCTTCAGGGGAAAGCAAACCAGCCCTCCTATCGTGGAGTATCCGGCGTGTTTGAGATGTCCCGACCCTTCGTTTACCCCTGAGGCGCGAGCCGACAGAATTCACGGCCGCGTTCTTCTGTTGGCGACCGTCACGGAACAGGGCTTAGCCGATCACATAGGTGTACTAGAAGGGCTAGCAGACGGCCTCACGGAGCAGGCACTCGAAGCTGTCGGCAACTGGCGCTTCAAGCCGGCGATAGGGAAGGACGGAAAGCCCTTCGCCACGCGAATGCCGGTCGAAGTGACTTTCCGATTGCAATAATCGGCGCCGATTTTCACTCCAATTTCAACAAGTGAAACGCAAGCCCTCGAGTTCTCCAAACGCAAGTTTTCCGTGGCGCCGGCGAGACGCCCGTGCCACTACGCATCGTACCCCAAGGCCAGTCCATTCTGTGGCCGCCAAATTCTGAATCGCCGTCGGCGCGGAATTCTCTTTACTTGCTCTCGATGTTGATTGCGTAGTAGCCGACCGTGTCCGTCGAAATTTCTTTCCACCAGTGAGGTGTCTTCGCCGGAATGGTGATGACGTCGCCCTTACTCAAGTGGAAAGTCTCTCCCCCTTCGATCGAAGTTGCCGTCATCTGCTCGGCGTTGGTTCGCTTGGCGCCGACCATTGTTCCGCCCGTGATAAACGTTGCCTCTCCATCCACAATGATGAAGATGTGGTTGGTATGCTCATGATATTCGACTCCGCCAGGCTTGCGGCGATTGGCCAGCACCACGAGGCCAGGGTCGCTCACGATTGGCCCGCCTTTGGCCATCACTGCCGCCGCCTTGTCGTGGGGGACATAGTGAACAGCCGCCGGAACGCCTTCTCCCGTGGAGGCCGCGGAGGCGGCAAATAAAACAAACATCGCGAATAACGCGGCTTTCGCAGGCGAAAATTTCATTTTGCCCTCATCTCCCATTCATTTTTTGTCTCAGCGATGATTTTACTTTGCGCCACCCACCGGCCGCGGCACGTGCATGGTCATCAGCACGAGCGCTCCATTAGCGGGTTTGAATTGGTGCGGTGTGCCTTCGGGAATGATCGCGAAATCCCCTTTGCCGATCGTCCGCGCCGTTCCACCGTCAATCGCCATGCCCGAAAGGTTCGCATCGTTTGTGCGTTTCTCGCCCACCACGGTGCCGCCCGTGGTTAGCGTCCCGCCGCCGTCTATCACGTAAACCAGCTCCGCTTCTTTTTCGTGCACGGCCACCGCCCCCTCGACGGGCCGGTATTCAAGATTCGTCACGTACGGCGCGAGCGAAAGAATGTGTTCGGCGGCCATGACCTGACCTTCCTTTCGCTCAGCTTTGGCTTTGGCGAACAGTGCCTGCACATCCGCTGCGGATGTAAACGTTTTTATCGCTGCGGCATCCGTCTGCGCGGCAGGAGCCTGCTGCTGCGCCGAAGCCGCTGGGGTGACTGCCGGAGACTCGGCCGGTTTCCCGGCCATCACAACCACTGCTGCAACGAGTGCCAATACGAGACTTATTCCAAGTGCGCGCATACGAACCTCCCCGTACCGGGTCTTCCGGTTTGACTTTCCGGCTCGGCACACTTATACACCTCGGAGGCAGCCCGCGTGAACTCAAAATGATTCTTGCCGCATATTCTCCGGTAAGCCCAATTGCGGATGGTGGAACGATATTTGAAATTGGCCGGAATTAGTGTACGAACCAGCCTTCCCAGCGTACTATTTCACGTTGCTCGATTCATTCACGGAGTGAATTTCCTGACCGGGCCGAGGAGATTTGCATGGCAAAATTATTGGCGCATTGGGTCTTGAGCGCGCTGTGCTTGCTGCTGGTCGCGCGTTTTGTTCCTGGATTTTTCGTCAGAGGTTTCGGGACGGCGCTGATCGCCGCCGTGGTCATCGGGCTTGTGAACGGCACGATCGGCATGCTGCTGAAGATTATTACGTTTCCTCTCACCATCATCACCTTCGGCCTATTCTGGCTGCTGATTAACGCGCTGATGCTGAAGTTCGCGGCGGTGTTCGTACCCGGATTCGAGGTGCGCGGCCTGTGGCCCGCGTTCTGGGGAGGTTTGATCCTGAGCTTGCTGAACATGACTGTCCGCCAGCTTCTGAAGAGTCGATCTAAATGAAGCAGCCAGCCTCGATTTTCACCGCGATTCTGGCAGGTGTGGCACTACGGGCCAGCTAATTCAGTGGGTGCAAGGGTTTCCTAGTGCTGGCGTCTCGCCGGCAATTTTCTCATCCCCATGCAGCGCAAAAATGCCGGCGAGGCGCCGGCGCTACGTAGAGCAGACGCATATTGCGCGATTGAATTTAGTAGTCTTCCACGGGCTTGCGGCTGAACGGGGATCGCGGCGTTCGAGGCGCGCGCGCGCTGCGGTAATCCTCTAGCTCCGCGTTGGTGATGGCAAAGTGCGTATCCGGAGGATGGTTCGCGTGCGTCGCCAACTCGCGGCGGAGCTTGCGCGAGCAAAAGTCAGGCGCATCTTGAATGCGCAGCAGGTGTCCATTGAAAGCTTCGGTCGGAATCGTCAGCGTGAAGTCCCGAGGCTCACTCGAAACTTCCCGCACTGTGAAGGTGTACTCGCGCACTTGCGCTTTCACTTCGTATCCGACAAATTGCACGATAATTTCGTGGCTCACTTGCGGCCTGCGACCAGCCCGAGAGCAGGGACTGCTGCGATGACCTTCTTGATTTTCTTAGCCCGCCGCCGCTTGGGCGGAGTCCCTTCCGCGGCGTCCACGACCATGATGCTGGTGACGAATTTCTTCATGCCGTGAAGGTCAAAGTCGATCGAGGTGCGCTCCGAATTCGATTCGGTAACCACACCCAGACCGTACTGGAAGTGCTTGATGTATGCGCCTTCTTCGAGAGCTTTCAAGGTCCCTCCTTGCGCGGAACTTGTCTGTCATGCTTGGACGATGGCCGCAATTCCCCTGAGCCAAGCCCAAAAAAATGGCCTGCAAGTGTGGACTTGCAGGCCTCCAAGAAAACTAAAGGTTTACAAGAGCAACAATCTCAACGCCATTCTAACATGCCGTCTCCCCCATATCCTAACAATATCCCTGGCTGGGAGCATTTCTGCATGGTCCAGGATGAAGCACGTGCTCAATTTACTGGAGAAAAAATCCAATCAAAAGGCAAAATTCGCAGGAGCCTCGTTTTCGACACTTTCCCGTGCCAACCACATCGCGGATTCTCGCAGGCAATTTCCTCTTCCCCAAAAATCTTCATCGCCTCATTTTCCGAGAGCGCCGGTTTTGAGCACTTCCGCTGCAAATTGATATTGTGCCCATCTTTTGGGCATGCAAAAACAATTCTGTACGCTTTACTCATGCCTCATAATAGCACTTTGTGGCTCTGCTGACCAATACAGGGAACCCCCGAGGTTCCGATTTGGAGGACACAAACTTCTTCAGCGTCTCCTATCCTGTTTTCTTTCTGCATTTTACGGTGCAGTTATGACTTGCCTTGCGGCGCAAGTTACGGTTTTGCGGCGTAGTCCTTGTGGTATCCGCCCCGGCTGTTCTTTACAGTGAAGCTGCCATCGGGTCGCGCTGTCAATTGAATGTAATTTACCGCACCCTCATCGGGGACGCCCGTTGCGGCGGTACCGCCGGTTCCCAGATTGGCGATGAATTTCTCAGGCATGTTGTGGTCCCCGGCATCTACGGCGTAATGCAATTGCCAGAGGTCTTCCAGGCCGGGCGAAGTCTTCAGCGTTTCGAAAGTGGCCACAGCGCCGCCCTTTTTGGCTCCATTGTCCATGATCGCAACGCGGGGATGCTCCGCGTGCACCAGCATTGGCAAGCTGGAGATGTCCTGGCCGTGATGCGAAACAACGTAAACGTCAAGCGCCCCGATGAGGTTATTCGGGCAAGCCAGGTCATGTTCCTTGTTCCAGGTCAGATCGCCATAGTCCCCCAATCGGAATTTGCCAAGTGAGATCACCACTCCCACCGACTGCTTGTTTTCGCCGCCCACGAGCGGATCGAGCGTTTCATCTTTTGGCACGAAATTCGCGCACAGAGGGTTTGCCACGCCCGCCCCCGCGAGTGGTTTAGCAATCGTTTCGGCGGCCGAGGAAATTACTTGCACGTCCATCCCGGGGACTGGAATTTTGTCACCCGGCTTGGCTAGGATGTGTTTGCCTTCTCCACGAACTTTCAAGTAGGCGGCATAGTTCTGCGGGACGTTCCGAGCTTCTTCCGCGCTCGGCCCGTGATCGACAAAGTTCTTGATTGGGATGAGGGGGGCCAAATCGGCCACGCCGCCGGCGTGGTCGGCGTGATAGTGCGTCAGCACCAGGTAATCGATCTGGCTGACGCCGGCAAGTTTCGCCACGCTGGCAATGCGGCCGGCATCACGGGCCCCCGGCCAGCCGGTATCCACCAGCAGGGATTGGCCGCTGGGCGACACGAACAGCGTCGATTGCCCGCCTTCCACATCGATGAAATAGGCTTCCAGTGCTTTCTTTTGCTGCGCCCACAGGATGGGCGATAACAGGCCGACCGCGGCCGCCATTGCAAGTAAACTCCTCTTGCGCATGATTCCTCCAATGGTTCGAATACTACGCGGAAGGGCAGCACGGCGTCCAATTCACCATCAGGTTCGAACCGGCCGCGTGGCGCATCGCCATTCGCCGTTTTCTACTTAGATGACTTTGGCCACAGGACGCCTTGATCTTCCTTCACCACCGGCCCCACGCCCTTGTAGACAAATTTCTGCACCCGCTGTCCGCGATAGGTTTCCGTGGTGTAAATGTTGCTCTTGGAATCGGTGGCGATGCTGTGCACGGCATAAAATTGTCCCGGCTGCCGCCCGCCGTCCCCGAAACTGGTAAGCGTCTGGAGCGTGTCGCGCAGCAGGATGTGCACTTTTTCGTTGGCCCCATCTGCGAGATAGATGTACTTCTGTTCTGGATCTCTCGAGAAGGCAATGTCCCAAACTGACCCGTCACCCAACGTCCTTTTCTCGATGATCTGTTCTTTGACGAAGGTGCCGTCCTTCTTGAATACCTGGATACGGTCATTCACTCGATCACAGACATACAGCAAACCATCGTCCGCGAGTTGCGCGCAGTGCACCGGACTGCGGAACTGCTGATCGATTGGCGCGTCCGGGTTGTAATTGCCGGGGTCGGTGTCGTCCGGTTTGTGCCCATAGGCGCCCCAATGCCGCTTGTACTGTCCGGTATCGGCGTCGAACACGATGACGCGTTTGTTGCCATACCCATCGGCGACGTACAGTTCATTCGTCTTCGGATCGATGAACATTTTCGCCGGTCCTTTCAGGTTTTCGGTGTCGTTGCTGCCTTTGCTTTTGAACGGATGCCCGATTTGCATCAGGAATTTTCCGTCCTGGGTAAACTTTAGGATTTGATTGTCCGCATAGGCGCCCGGTTGACTTGCTTCCGGCGCTGTGCTGGCCCCGGTATCTTGCAGTTTGGGATCCACAGCGCGGCCGTTCCCGCCAATCCAAACATTGCCCTTGTAGTCGACCGTAATTCCGTGGTTGGAGTTGGGCCAATTGTAGCCCTTGCCCGGTCCACCCCAATGTCCGATGAGGTTACCTTGCTTATCGAATTCGAGAACGGGAGGCGCGGTTACGCAGCAATCCGCTCCGGGCGGATTCGTGTTGCCATATGTTTCCTTCGCTTCGAGCGAGCCGCCTCGATGAATAATCCAAACATTATCCTGGGCATCAACCGATACACCAATCGTCATTCCGATCACCCAGTGATTCGGCAGCGGCTTCGGCCACATCGGATCCACTTCAAACATGGGTACCTGTACCGTGGCGGCCTCAACCGCGGCTTTCTTTTCCAGCGCTCTGGATCCGAATCCGAGCGCGGCGATGAGCACGAGAAACGTGGCGCTGATACACATATTTCGCTTCGTCATAGCCATCCTCCCCGATGGGGTTCCGATTTTTTCGATTGCGGGCGGCCCGTGGCCCGGCCTGTATTTGCTTGTCTTGAGATTGAGTCGCAGATAGCGCCCAGAAGTATACACAATTAGGTTTCGAGCGGCGGCGAATTTTGCTTGTCAGCAGGCGTACTCAACGATTACGCTTTCGGTCCATGATCCGCAATTTTGCCGCGTCTCGTACCCTCGTAGCGCTACTGGCGCTTTGGGCTGTCGCGCCAGCGCACTCTCTTGCGGCTCACGATATTCCCAGCGACGCGACGGTACAGATGTTTCTCAAACCCGCGGGGAATCGCTTAAATATTCTGGTGCGCGTGCCGCTCAAAACCATGCGCGACGTGGAATTTCCCGAGCGGGAAAAGGGCTACCTGGATTTCGACCGCGTGGACCCGACGCTGCGTGAAGCGGCAAGTTTGTGGGTCTCCGATTTCATCGATGTGTACGAAGGTGACGCGCTCTTGCCCAAGCCGCGCGTTGTAGAGACTCACCTCTCGCTGGATTCAGATCCCTCTTTTGCGTCCTACGACTTGGCGGTCGCGCACGTCATGGGTCCGAAACTTACCAATGGCACGACCATTTTCTGGGACCAGTTGATGCTGGACGTGCTCTTTGAGTATCCCATTCAATCCGATCAGTCGCGCTTCTCGATTCATCCCGCCCTCGACCGGCTGGCCAATCGGGTTGTCATCGCGCTCCGTTTCCTGCCGCCGGGCGGCGCGGTCCGCGCATTTGAATTCCTCGGCGATCCCGGGCTCATTCGCCTCGATCCGCGCTGGTTCCAGGCCGCGGGTCAGTTCGTGAAGCTGGGCTTCTTTCACATCCTGGATGGGACCGACCATCTCTTGTTTTTGTTTTGCCTGGTGATCCCGTTCCGGCGCTTCGGCGCGCTGATCCCGGTCGTCACGGCATTCACCGTCGCTCATTCCATCACGCTGATCGCCTCCGCCTACAACCTTGCGCCGGATGCGCTGTGGTTTCCGCCGCTCATCGAAACGCTGATCGCCACTTCCATCGTATACATGGCGCTTGAGAATATCGTCGGCGGCGCCACCGTGCAGAGGCGGTGGATGATCACGTTCGGGTTCGGCCTGGTCCATGGATTTGGATTCTCGTTCGCGTTACGGCAGACGATGCAGTTCGCGGGTTCGCACCTCTTGACCTCGTTGCTCTCGTTCAATATCGGCGTCGAGCTTGGACAACTCCTCGTCCTCGCGCTGATGATCCCCGCCTTGGAACTTCTCTTCCGCTACGTGGTGGCCGAACGGATGGGCACGATCATACTCTCTGCAATTGTGGCGCACACGGCGTGGCACTGGATGATCGACCGTTACCAGGTGCTGCGCCAGTATCAAATTCGCTGGCCGGCGCTGGAGGCAGCTCCCCTGGCGAAAGCCCTGCGCTTGCTGATGTTGATCGTGATCGCGGCGGGCCTGGTTTGGCTGGTATTTGGCCTTGTCTGGCCCCGAATTGCGCCTGCAGACAAAGACCCGGTAGCGCGGACGCGCTAAGAATTGGAATAAATTCTTGGCGTGAATTGTTTCGCCGTCACAGAATTGCGATTCCACGGGCGCCACAACCCAGTGGCCTGCAAGAAGTATTGGCCGCGCGATTCAAAATTTTCGGCGCTGCCTCAAGGAAAATACATCCACAAGTCGTTAAAAGCGAATGTCCCACTCCCGGAAAATAGCCAGAGATTTCCAGAGGCATCCGCCCATCTGGCGCCTCCCTCCCGGCTCGCGGGAATATTGGTCGGAGCCAGCTGACCCAGAGTGCCGAAGGTGCCATTTCCGTTGCCGATATTCGGTCCGTTCTTCCAGGTCCACTCATTGGTACTGACCGAAAATTCCCACAGATCATTCAAAACGACCTGGTTGGGAGTCGAATCGTAGCCGAATCCTCCAAAGAGCCAGAAATTTCCGGACGGATCCGTCCAACTCATAGTATCGCCCCGCCCCCCTGGAGTGTTG
>Ga0209380_10000945_pt1 | contig 20224 bp, 20 predicted proteins | sample HubBroMetageWFT6_FD_188347 | JGI IMG/M metagenome (GOLD analysis project Ga0209380, IMG submission 188347) | Warmed and freeze-thawed soil microbial communities from the Hubbard Brook experimental Forest, New Hampshire - Hubbard Brook CCASE Soil... | ecosystem: Environmental > Terrestrial >...
CGGCAATTTTCGGACCTTCATTGCGGTGGATATGCTGCAACGATTCTTGCGACAGTCCGGGTACGCCCTGCGCTACGTGATGAACATAACCGACGTAGACGACAAGATCATCCACAACGCGGCCCGCGACGGGGTGAGCGTTCAGCAATACACGGCAAAGTACGAGAAAGCGTTTCTGGAAGACGCTGCCATGATTGGTATTGAACCGCCTATCCTGGTGCGCGCCACCGAGCACATCGCGGCGATGGCGGCATTCGTAGCCAAGCTTGTGGAACGGGGCATCGCTTACCGAACCGACGATGGCTCTTACTACTTCCGCATCGCGAGCTTTCCGCAATACGGAAAGCTTTCAAAAAAAGATTTTAGCGGAATGCGGGATGGCGCTCGCGTGGATGTGGACGAGTACGACAAAGACAGCGCGCGCGATTTCGCCCTGTGGAAAGCGCCCAAGCCGGGCGAAGCATCCTGGGATACGTCGATTGGGCCGGGACGGCCCGGGTGGCACCTGGAGTGCTCCGTGATGTCGATGCAGGAACTGGGCGAGAGTTTTGATTTGCATGCTGGCGGAGAAGATCTCGTTTTCCCGCATCACGAGAACGAGATTGCGCAATCTGAATCCTTCACCGGAAAGATGTTTGCCCGTTTCTGGTTTCACGTGCGCTTCCTGCTGGTCGAGGGCGAGAAGATGTCGAAGAGCCTGGGGAACTTCTACACTTTGCGCGATCTGGTGTTGAAGGGACATAGACCTTCATCGATCCGGTATTTGCTGACATCGGTGCCCTATCGGAATCAGCTGAACTTTACCTTCGATGGACTGAGGCAGGCCACGGTCTCGGTGGAACGATTGAGAAATTTTCGCCAGCGCTTGACGGCGGGGAATTTCCCGTCCGGTTCCTGCGCCGAGATGCAAGCGCTCGCGAGGGAGACGATCGACCGAATGAAAAACGCGCTTGAGGACGACCTTAATACAGCCCAGGCCCAGGCGGCTCTCTTCGAAATGGTGCGTGGCGCCAACGCGGCCCTGGATGCCGGTGGAATCAAGAAGGACGATGTTCGCCCCTTGCTCGGAGTGCTGGAGAAGTTCGACGAGGTCTTCGCTGTGCTGAAAGATGACGATGGCCCCAAGATGAAACAGGTGCTCGACTGGGCGATGAGGGAAGGCCGGGAAAAGGACATCAGCACGGAGTTGCGGGAGGCGGTGCAGTCCGGGCAGCTTTCTGACGCTGAGATTGAGAAGAAAATTGCAGAGATGGAAGGTGCCCGCCGCGCCCGCAACTTCAAGGTTTCCGACGCTCTGCGCGCGGAGCTTACCGCTGCCGGCGCGGTCATCGAAAACACAAAAGATGGGGTACGCTGGCGCCGAAAATCGTGATCCGCGTGATCCGAATGATAAGCTGAAAGCTGAGATTGATAGGCTGACCGCTGTGCTGAAATCTCTCGACCAATATCTCGCCGATGCCGAACAGGCCCACGGACATCTGTGCGCCGGACAGGTGCTGGGTGTGCGACTGGCGATGCTGGGCCTGATCAAACTCGGCCTCGAGGACCCGCGCGGCAATGACCGCAAACGGCTTGTGACCTTCGTAGAAATCGACCGCTGCGCGACCGATGCGGTTGCCGTGGTGACCGGGTGCCGCTTGGGTAAGCGGGCGCTGAAGTTCCGCGACTGGGGGAAGGTGGCGGCTACCTTCGTGAATGTAGGCACCGGGAAGGCAATTCGCATCGCGGCGAAAGAATCGTCGAAACATCTGGCGCGGCAGATGCATCCTGAAATCGCGGACACGAACCAGCAGCAGATGCTGGCCTATCGCGAAATCACCGACGACGATCTGTTCACCACGCAGTGGGTGCAGGTCAAACTTCCGCCCGAAGAGTTCCCGGGATACAAAGGCGAGCGAATTGTGTGTGAAGTGTGCGGAGAAGGAATTAATTTTCGTCGGGAAGTACGACGAGAAGGCAAAGTGCTTTGCCGCTCGTGCGCCGGGGAAACGTACTACGAAGTCATCTAAGCTGCCTGCTCGTAGGCATGTGCCAAGCGCAGGACCATCGGTTCGTCAAAATGCTTTCCCAGAATTTGCAAGCCGATGGGGAGCTTTTCTTTCGTCTCGCCGCAGGGGATTGAAATTCCCGGAATCCCGGCTAGATCTGCTGTGACGGTGTAGATGTCCGCCAGGTACATGGCGAGCGGATCGTTGGATTTCTCTCCCAGCCGGAACGCGGCTGTGGGGCAGGTGGGAGTGATGATGGCGTCCACTTTGCGGAAGGCTTGTTCGAAATCACGCGTCAACAGGGTGCGCACCTTCTGTGCCTTCAGGTAATACGCATCGTAATAACCGGCGCTCAGTGCGTATGTTCCCAGCATGATGCGGCGTTTGACCTCGGCGCCAAAACCTTGGTCGCGGCTGCGGCGATACATATCGGAAAGAGTTTTTACTCCAGGAGCACGATAACTGTAGCGGACACCGTCGTAGCGCGCCAGGTTGGCGGACGCCTCCGCGGTCGCGATCAGGTAATAGGTGGGAATCGCGTAGGGAGTGTGGGGCAACGAAACCGGTACGGCTTCGCAGCCCAGGTGTTTCCACTTGTCGATCGCCGACTCAACGGCATGGCGGACTTCGTCGTCCAACCCTTCGCCGAAATATTCTTTCGCTATGCCCAATCTCAGACCGCGCACGGGCTTTTCCAGCTCGGCAACATAGTCGGGTACTGGCAAATCCACGGAGGTCGAATCCATCGGGTCGCGCCCGGCAATGGTTCGAAGCACAAGGGCTGCGTCTTTTACGGTCCTGGTCAACGGCCCAATGTGATCAAGCGAAGAGGCAAAGGCGATCAGACCATAACGCGAGACCCGACCGTAGGTCGGCATGAATCCGACTACGCCGCAGAAGGATGCTGGCTGGCGGATCGATCCGCCCGTATCTGAGCCGAGTGCGACCACAGCCATGTCCGCGGCAACGGCGGCGGCTGATCCGCCTGAAGATCCGCCTGGCACGCGGCTCAAGTCGCGCGGATTGCGCACCGGACGAAACGCCGAGTTCTCATTCGATGAGCCCATGGCGAACTCGTCGCAGTTCGTCTTGCCAAGGACCATCGCGCCGGCGGCTTCCATCCGCGCCACCGCAGTGCAGTCGTAGGGCGGGATATAGTGGCCCAGGATTTTCGATCCCGCCGTAGTGCGCACGCCGCGGGTTGACATTACATCTTTGATCGCAACTGGCACACCGCCGAGCGGCGGCAGCGGCTTGCCCTCGGCAGCCATGCGGTCGATGCGATCCGCCTGCTCCAGTGCGCGCTCTTTGCAAAGAGTGAGATAAGCGCCGATTTGTCCATCGTCTTTCTGGATGCGCGCGTAGTGCTTCTCGGCCAGCGCGAGCGCAGTCGTCGAGCGCTCCTGAATAGCGGAGCGGGCTGCGTCGATGCTGAAGTGGGTCGTTTGCATGGCAGATCGGAAGGCGGATTCAGCGATTGGTATCTATCTCTCAATCACCTTGGGCACTCGGAAAAACGTTCCGTCCGCATCTGGCGCGTTCTCCAGCGCGACTTCCTGCGGCAAGGACTTCCGCAGTCCCTCAACAATATCTTCGCGACTCGCGTAGGCAAATCGGGCGCTGCCCTGTTTGGACTCATCGACGCCATAGCGGTCTGACACCTGCGCCATCGGTTCGACGTTCGACGTATCCAGTTCGTTGAGCCTTCCAATGTAATCAAGAATAGAGTTCAGATCGCGCACCATGCCGGTGCGCTCCTCCGCGGAAAGCTCCAGGTTGGCCAGGTCGGCGACGTAAGCAACGTCTTTTTCTGTAACTTTCATATTCTTTTGTGACTTCTTCTTTTGTGACTTCAACGCGTCGCATCGGAAGGATAGAGATAAAGATCAATCAGTCCTGCCTGATCAGAAACTCGATCCTCTCCACTTTCTGTCCGGCGTAACGATTCAGCGCGGCAAGATACCGTGGCGCGAGGCCCTGCATCTCGCGCTTCCATCCAGCATCCGGAACTTCAACGCTCAGCACCGCGTCTGCAAACTTGAGAGCTCGAGTCCGCTCGGCGACGACCGATCCGCAAACCAGGGGCCAGGCTAAGAGCGGAGCCTCGCCCTGCGGCACCCGCCGCAGTGAGCCCACGACAATCTTCTCCAGTCCTGAGCCTGCCTGCTCCAAATGAAGTTCCTCGCGACAAATAGAGATTGGGATTCCGATTTTAGCATCTTGATTCGAGAAACCGCGGCTTCCTGCCTCGAAACGTGGCTGTGAATTTCGCCTGGAAATATCTTTCTCAGCACGACCAAGCCGGATCGACGAAATTCGTTGACTTTCTGGTACCCCCCTCCCCCTCCATCTATTGGAATCATCGGGGTAGCGGGAAATTCAGAAGTAATCTAAGGGCGTCCATCACTTGCGGGCAAAATCTTCACAACAGAAGACTTGAGGGCACGAACTTTCCAAATTCCCGGTTCGTCCGCCTTTGCGATCATGGACTCATTCTGGGTGAGGGGCAAGGTCAGATGTCACAACGTCGCCTGTGGAACTCAGCTTTGCCCTGGCGTGCTGCTTCTATCGGGGAGTGGAAAGGCGTTCTTTACGAATTCGAGCGCGGTGTCGCGCGAAAGCAATCTCCCTTCGAGCTGAGCGTCTTCTACAGCCTCCAGAATCTCGCGGAACCGTGGTCCTGGCGCATATCCGGAAGCAATCAGGTCGTCGCCGGAGACCAACGCCACGGGGCGAATGTTCTCCGGTGGAATCTCGGCGAGTTTCTCCCGGATAAACTCGTAGGTGCTCAGAATGCCGTGGCTGGCCAGGCTGTCGGCGCGATGCAATGCGAGATGCTCCTCGAAATCAGGCAGGCGAAGAAATTTCTTCAGTGTCGACTCCTTCATGCGCCGGACGTGCCCAAAGCGCATGTGATTGTCGACCAAGGCAAGCACCTGAGCCGTGTCGTGATTCGAGAACCGAAGGCGCTCGCAGATTTGCTCCGCAATCTTGACGCCCACATCCACATGCCCATCAAAACGGATGCGATCTGGCGCCACCCGGAATGTCGCAGGCTTACCCACATCGTGCAACAACGCGCCCCAAGCCAGCGTGGCCGGGCAAGGCTCAGGCAAATTCTCCAGCAGCAGCAGTGTGTGTACAAACACGTCGCCTTCGGGATGAAACTCAGGCGGCTGCTCGACGCCTTTCATGGCTGAGATCTCCGGCAGCACTTCTTTCAGCAACCCACTCTCATCCAGCAAAAGAAAGGCGCGGCGAGCATGGTCCTCGGTGAGCATCTTGGTAAGTTCATCGCGAACCCGCTCCCGCGAAACCGCCTCAATTTCGTGCGCCAGCCTTTGGATCGCGGCCAGTGACTCCGCTTCAATTACATACTCAAAGCGCGCCGCAAAACGTACCGCGCGCAGCATGCGCAGTTTGTCTTCGGCGAATCGCCGCTCGGGGTCGCCGATGGCACGAATGATGCCCGCCTCCAGATCTTTGCGTCCGCCCACAAAGTCGAGCACCTCGCCGCTCGCCGGATCGAGCATCATGCCGTTGATTGTGAAATCGCGGCGTGCCACATCCTCGCGCGGATTGAGGCTGAATCGCACTTCGTCGGGACGCCGTCCATCGGAGTAGCCGAGATCGCTGCGAAAGGTTGCGACTTCTACAGCCTGGGCTTTCGGTGGCGCACTTCCGTCTGCGGGAGTGCGCTGATTTTCGGGTAGTGGCACCAGCACCACGCCAAACTGCACGCCCACGGCGTAGGTGTCAGGAAAGATCTCCATCACTTGCGCAGGCGTGGCGCTGGTCGCGATGTCATAATCCGCGGGCTCGCGCTTGAGCAAAAGATCGCGCACGCATCCGCCTACCAGGTAGGCTTGAAAGCCCCGCTGACCCAGGGTTTGGATGATCGAAATCGCAAAATCCTTCAACATGTCAGACTCAGTCGTTTGCGCTCCAAGCTTCTCGATAGGATTCCGCTAGTAGCTTCGAAACCGCTACTCGATCGATCTTCTCGGGCAACGAGGATGCCTTCGCAGCGTCTTCACACTCGGCAAATTGTCTGTGAGCCATCGATATAACCCTATCGATAGAGTACTTGCCGGTGCGAACTCGGATGAGGAGATTGCGTTCCGGGCGAGGCATGGTGATGCGACCTTCAGTGACGAGTTCCTTACACTCGTAAAGCAGGCGCAGAGTGTGCATAGCGGCCTTGACGTCGTAACCGTACTTGGCCTCGATCTCGGGCCGTTGGCCTTTTCTGCCGCGCCCTTTTTGGCCGGTCAGTCGCTTAAATTGATCGTTGGCAAATCCGGTGAATTGCCTAGCGCACGAGCGCGCTAGAAAGACGTCCTTCTTTGAAGCTATTGTCCGCCAGATTGGATTCTCCATTGCTCTTTTTGCAAACAGGAAATGCAGCGCGGTGGGATTGCCTTTGCATGCCAATCCGGACCACTTCTTGAGTGAATAAAGGGTAATATCGACATCATTCGGACCGTTGCGACGGTCATCGCCTGCAGTCGACCAAACGAAATGTGGCAGGGAATCGAGGCCCAAGATCAGTTCCGGCGGTTCGATGTACACACCGTAAATATCGAGGTCATCGGTGCCGTGAACCTTGGCTCCGTGCAACTCGGAGCCTCCGACGAAAAGATGGATCAGTCGTTTCGTAAACGGAAATCCCGACTGCGCAACGTGTTTGAGTAGATCAGCCATAAAATTCTAATAGTATAGTGTCATGCCAGACGCCTACATCCTCGGCATTGAAAGTTCCTGCGACGAGACCGCTGCGGCCGTGGTGCGCTCGGGAGAGCAGGTGGTCTCGAACGTGGTGGCGTCACAGATCGCGACGCATCAGCCTTACGGCGGCGTCGTGCCCGAACTGGCGTCACGCGAGCATCTGCGGGCAATCGTTCCAGTCGTCCGGCAAGCGCTGGCTGAGGCTAATCAGACTTACGATTCGGTCGATGCGATTGCGGTCACACAGGGCCCCGGCCTCGCTGGAGCGCTGCTGGTGGGCATCAGCTACGCCAAAGCTCTGGCCTTCGCGCTCGACAAGCCGTTGATTGCGGTGAACCATCTCGAAGGCCACATCCATGCGGTGCTGCTGGAAGAACGTCAGAAGGGCAATCACGAGCTGCAATTTCCCGTGCTCGCTCTGGTTGTCTCGGGAGGACACACGCACCTTTATCTGGCGGCACAGCAGAAGCAAGGTTGGACTTACGAAAACATCGGCCACACTCGCGATGACGCCGCCGGCGAAGCTTTCGACAAAGTCGCAAAGCTGCTCGGGCTCGGCTATCCCGGAGGTCCGATCATCGACCGGCTCGCGCCCCACGGCGATCCGAAAGCTGTGAAGTTTCTGCCGGCACAGATAAAGCACCGTGATCGCCGGACCCATCGCGGAGATGGTGGTCGCGGACAACAAGAAGAAGAAACGGAGACCGATCGTCCGCGCTTTGACTTCTCCTACAGCGGCATCAAGACTGCGGTGCTGCGCTATGTCGAGGTTCACGACATGCACAGTTCCATCGAGATCCGCCGCCATGCCCTGGCGAAGATTTCCAAGCCGAAGCTCGAAGATTATCTCGCGAATTGCGATCGGCGAACGCTCGACCTGGTCGCTTCATTTCAGCGTGCGCTGGTCGAAGATCTGGTGGGCAAGACTCTGGCGGCGGCTCGCGCCTACGACGTGGCCACGCTTTTCGTCACGGGCGGAGTGGCGGCAAACAGCGAATTGCGGGAAACATTCGAGCGGAACGGCGCGCAGGAGGGCCTGCCCGTGTATTTTCCATCGCGGCCGCTTTCCACCGACAATGCAGCCATGATTGCGGCCGCAGCCTTCCCAAAGTTTCTGGCAAAGGATTTTGCGTCCATGGATTTTTCCGCTGAAGCAGGGCTGGTTTTGCGCTAGTCGCGCTTGCAGCCGCTGTCTACTTCCCTGCCCCTTGTTCGTGGCTCTTGCCCATCACCGCATCCAACGCCTTCTCAAGCTGACCCTGGATATCGATATCCTTGTAGATAGCGAAGTCGGCGCGTTTTTCCTTTTCGTCGAAGCCGCTGGCGCGGCCGGCAACAATAATGATGGGAATGCTCGCGGTCTCCGGGTTCTTCTTCACGGCCGTGATCAACTCGCTGCCCGACATCTTTGGCATTTGCATGTCGGTGACGATCAGGTCAGGATGCACGCGTTGAAGAATCTCCAGAGCCTCCACGCCGTTCGTGGCCGATTCCACCGCGAAGCCGCGCTCTTCCAGAAAGCGGCAGACGGTGTAGCGGATCAGCATGGAATCGTCGACAACCAGCGCTACTGCAGACATGAGTTTGTAACGTGCGGAATGCACGCCCCAGGGCCGCAGACTAGCAGAGCAACTTCGCCGGGAACAAGGTGGAATGCAGCACGGGCGGTTACTATGGTGATCAAGAGTGAGTTTCCGCTCGAGCTTCCTGCTCTACGACTCGGGGGCTTCGCTATGATTCGGGGGCTTCGCTGTCGGTGCTCTCCTCGATGCTCATGTCCTTGAGTTCGCTGGACTCGAAGACTTCTCTGCACTCGAGGCACTCCACGAACTCAGAGTCTTCGTCGCGGCTGACGATCTGCACGCGCGGATGCTTGCAAGGTTTCTTGCTCGCGTTTTGAGGCTGAGAGAACGGCTTTGAAGTCATAAATCCGGAAGCCCCGCCCCATCGATTGCGCGGAGGGACGGATTCGCGGGAATTTCCCGGTATTTTAGCCCTGCTCCGCCACTTGTCAAGTCCCTTGCCATTGCATCGCGGTGAATTTCTTCTTATTCCTGCCAGCTCGATCAAGCCGGTCTCACTGGAGTACCGGGAATTCCGACCAAAATCATCGCCAAGGCCTAAGCCGTTCAATCGCTGATAGTTACCATTCAATGAGGCTTCTGACACTTGCCTGTAAACCTTGCATAATCCTGGGCTAAGGACGTAGAATGAACTACGACGGAAAAGGTCGGATTTCCGATCCCGTTGCTTCGAAGCGGAGACCAGGTTACCGCCAGGTCAAGAGATCTGAGTCCAGGAATCTGGGTTCAGGAATCTGGGTTCAGGAACCAAAGAGCAGAATGCTCAAGCTAACCAAAAAGGCGGACTACGCGCTGATGGCCATGAAGCATCTGGCCGACCACGCTCACGAGGGAACTCGCAGCGCCAGCGCCAAAGACGTTGCCGATTCGTTCGGCATCCCGCCCGAGGCTCTGGCCAAGATTCTTCAGCGCCTGGTTAAGGCTGGCCTGTTGCATTCGCAGCACGGCACCAACGGCGGCTACAGGCTGGCGCGCGCCGCGCACACGATTTCGGCCTTCGAAGTGATTCAGGCTATCGACGGCCCTTTGTTCATCACGTCCTGCGTCACCATTCGCGGGGAGTGCGGTCAGAGCGATCGGTGCAACATCCGCGAGCCGCTGCGCAAGGTGAATGAGAGCATCGAAGCAGTACTGAAGCGCATCAAAATTTCACATATGCGCGAAGAACCGGAAGCAACCGAGAACCGAGGGGCCAAGCCCGCAGAGTTAGTAACCATCGTTTAGCGACGACGGGATAGCCCGAAGGGCGGCATGTGAAAGCCCGGCACGGAAGTGCCGGGTGGAAGAAAAAAGACAAACGAGTCCCGTAGGGACGGCAGCTTAAGAAAACCAGGTAGGAGAAGCAATATGAGCACGGATGTAAAGATCCCCCAGCAACTTCCAGTCACCCAGCACGCCACTCCTCAGGGAGTGAAGCTGCCCATTTATATGGACAATCACGCCACCACGCCCATGGACCCGCGGGTGTTGGAGGAGATGCTGCCCTATTTCATGGAAAAGTTCGGCAACGCCGCCAGCCGCAATCACTCTTTCGGATGGGCCGGCGAAGAAGGCGTGGAAACAGCGCGGGAGCGCATCGCCAAGCTGATCGGCGCCACCACCAAAGAAATCATCTTCACTTCCGGCGCCACCGAGAGCGATAACCTCGCCATCAAGGGCGTCGCCGAGATGTACCGCGAGAAGGGCAACCACATTATCACCGCGGTCACCGAGCACAAGGCGGTGCTCGACACCTGCAAGCGCCTGGAGAAATACGGCTACCGCGTCACTTACATGCCGGTGCAGAAGGACGGCTTGATCGATCTCGAGGAACTCAAGCGCGCCATGGACGACAAAACCATCCTGGTCACCATCATGGCCGCCAACAACGAAATCGGCGTGGTGCAACCCATCGCCGAGATTGGAAAGCTCTGCCACGAGCGCGGCATCATCTTCCATACTGACGCCACGCAGGCCATCGGCAAGATTCCGATCGATGTGAACAAGCAGAACATCGACCTGATGTCGATCTCCGCGCATAAGATGTACGGTCCCAAGGGCGTCGGCGCCTTGTACGTTCGCCGCAAGAATCCGCGCGTACAGATTTCCGCCATCATCGACGGTGGCGGCCACGAGCGCGGCATGCGCTCCGGCACGCTCAATGTCGCCGGCATCGTTGGTTTAGGCAAAGCCTGCGCCATCGCTTCCGAGGAAATGTCGCGCGAGGCAGTCGAGTTGGCCAGCCTGCGCGATCGCCTGCGCGATCGCATCATGAACCGTCTCGACGAAACTTATATCAACGGCTCCATGGAGCATCGCCTTCCCGGCAACCTGAACATCAGCTTCGCCTACGTGGAAGGCGAATCGCTTCTGATGGGCATCAACGATATTGCAGTTTCCAGCGGTTCGGCATGCACCTCTGCGACTCTGGAACCATCTTATGTATTGAAGGCTCTGGGCACCGGCGACGACCTGGCGCACAGTTCGATCCGTTTCGGCATCGGCCGCTTCAACACCGCTGCCGAGGTCGACTACGTAGCCGACCGTGTCATTGAAACCGTCGAGCGCCTGCGCGAACTTTCTCCGCTGTACGAAATGGCGAAGGAAGGCATCAATCTGGCCGATGTGAAGTGGGCCGGAGAAGCGCACTAGGTTCGTATCGGGGCACGACTTTAGTCGTGCCGTAAAAAGTTCTAACTGAAAAAAGGGCTTTAGCCCCACGGTAAAGTTTAGGCAATTCAGGAGAGCACATGTCATACAGCGATAAAGTAATCGATCACTACAACAACCCCCGCAACGTCGGCTCCATGGACAAAAGCAGCGCTGACGTCGGCACCGGACTGGTTGGCGCACCCGAGTGCGGCGACGTCATGAAGCTGCAGATCAAGGTCAACCGCGAGACCAACGTCATTGAAGAAGCCAAATTCAAAACGTTTGGCTGCGGTTCCGCGATCGCCTCGTCCTCTCTGGCCACCGAGTGGGTCAAAGGCAAGACGGTGGACGAAGCCCTCGCCATCAAGAACATGGATATCGTGAAGGAGCTTTCGCTTCCTCCCGTGAAGATCCATTGTTCCGTGCTGGCCGAGGACGCGATCCGCGCCGCGATCAGCGACTGGAAGAAAAAGCAGGAGAGCACACAGCCGGTCGCAACCGCGGTAGCGCAGTAAGCGCTTCGCAGGCGTCGAAGGCTCGGGAAGGGCACGACCTCAGTCCTGAGCTTGCCCTGAGCAAGCGAAGCGCGCCGAAGGTGCCGTGAAGGCGTTCCCGATTGCTGACGGCTTTAGCCGCTGAGGAACTGCGTCGGGAACTGGGCAGGAACGAGAATGACAACAGCAACGGAACAAACTACGCAAACCGCGCAACCTTCGCCAACCGCGCCAGCCAAGGGCATCCTCGTCACCGAGAAAGCTCTGGCCAAGGTGCGCACCGCGATGGCCAAGGAAGGTATTTCGCCCGAGCAGGGTGGATTGCGCCTGGGCGTGCAGGGCGGCGGCTGTTCCGGTCTAAGCTATAACATCCGCTTCGACACGCAGCCGCGCGAACGCGACCGCATCTTCCAATACGGCGATGTGCGCGTTTTCGTCGATCCCAAGTCGTTTATCTACCTGAACGGCATGAGCCTGGACTATCAGGAAACATTGATGCAGCAGGGATTCGTCTTCGTGAATCCCCAGGCCACAAAGAGTTGCGGGTGTGGCACGTCGTTCTCCGCGTGAGTGCGGATCGTGTGGCGCGGGAACTCCTGCCCGCGAAAACTAACCACGACCCAACCGCCGCAGCCCGGCACACTCACGCATGCTCGCACGGCGACTTGTCTTTACGAGGAAGCAGGCAGCAATGAGCAACCCAGGTATAACCACGATTACCGCGAAGCCCGCGCCTGAGCAGACTCAATCCTGCTGGTCGTGCGGAACCATGCGCGCCGTCCATTTCTGCGAAGCCTGCGGCAAGGTGCAACCGCCCGCGCCCGTGGATTACTTCACGTTCTTCGCTTTGCCCCGGAAGCTGAATCTCGACGTCGCCGCTCTGGACAAGGATTTTTACGAGCTGAGCCGCAAGCTGCATCCTGATCTCAACGCCCAGGCCGGCAGCCAGGAGCAGCAGTGGAGCCTGCAACAGAGTTCCCTGCTCAACGATGCGCATCGCATTTTGAAAGACCCCATCAAGCGCACCGAATATCTTTTGAAACTCGAAGGGGTCGAACTGGAAGAGCAGTCGAAGACCGCGACTGAGCAAGCTCGCTCCACTGGAGAAATTAAAAAGCAGATCGTGCCGCCGGAGCTGCTGGCAGAGGTTTTCGATCTGAATATGCAGCTCGAAGAATTGCGCACGCAGAAGAAGATGGGGGAGGACGATCCCGCCCTGATCGAAGAAATCGGCAACCAGAAACACGACCTGGAAGAAAAGCAGGAAGCGCTCCTGCGCGAGTTGGAAAGTCGCTGGAAGATTTGGGATGGAATGATCCAGCGTGAACACAATGGCCAGCCAGTCTCGGAAGAAGAGCGCAGGCAAGAGCGCGACAAAATGGTGGACGTCCTGAACCGCCGCAACTACATCCGCAATCTGGTGCGGGACGTCACTGAAGTGCTGGAGAGTTGAGCAATTGGGTAATCGGGCGATTGGGCAATTGAAAAGCGCAGGATTTTCAACTGCCCAATCACCCAATCGCAAAATCACACAATGACCACGGATCGCATCGTCGGCATCGACCTCGGCACCACGAATTCTCTCGTGGCTTTCATGCAAGGGGAGAGCCCTGTCGTGATCCCGGGCGACGATGGTTCGAATCTTGTCCCTTCGGTCGTCGCGCTGGACGAGAACAACCAGCCCGTCATCGGCAATGCCGCCCGCAAGCACCTCACTGAAACTCCCGAACGCGCCGTCTACTCGATCAAACGCCTGATGGGACGCGGGATTGACGACGTTCAGCAGGAATTGAAGTTCTTCCCGTTTCGCCTCGCCGAAGATCTGCAACCGGGCGAAGTCATCCGCATCAAGCTGGGCGAGAAGACATTTACCCCGCCGGAAATTTCGGCTCTCATACTCCGCCAGCTCAAGCGCAACGCCGAGCGCTTCTTCGGAGCACCCGTCACCAAGGCCGTAATTACAGTTCCAGCATATTTCAACGACGCGCAACGCCAGGCCACCAAAGATGCCGGACGAATCGCTGGACTCGAAGTGCTGCGCCTGGTCAACGAACCCACCGCCGCATCTCTAGCCTACGGGCTCGACAAAAAGCAGAACGGCATCGTTGCCGTCTACGATCTCGGCGGCGGCACCTTCGACATTTCAATTCTCAAGCTGCATGACGGCATCTTCGAAGTCATCTCGACCAACGGCGACACGCATCTCGGCGGCGACGACATCGACAATCTTCTGATTACGATTGCGCTCGACGACACTCTCGGCGACCTCGGTCTCGACCTTCGCCGCAACGCCGAAGCCGTGCAAGCCATTCGCAATGCCGTAATCGAGGCTAAGATCGCGTTGTCTTCGCAGACCTCGGTGAAACTCGATGTGAAGTTGCCCGGCGGCAAGCGCTACCTGCGCGAGATTACCCGCGAGCAATTCGAACAACTCATTCAGCCCGTAATCGACCGCACCGTCGGGCCCTGCAAGCAAGCGCTAAAAGATGCCGGCCTCAAGCCCGAACAGATTGACGAGGTCGTTCTAGTCGGCGGATCCACGCGCATCCCCAAAGTTCGCGCTCTGGTGAAAGAACTTTTTCACCGCAAGCCGCATACCGACCTGAATCCCGATGAAGTAGTCGCGCTGGGCGCGGCTGTGCAAGCCAACATTCTAGGCGGAGGCTCCGAAGCCACCGAGAACATGCTGCTGCTCGATGTCACGCCGCTTTCGCTCGGCATCGAAGTCGCAGGTGGAGTCACTGACAAAATCATTTTGCGCAACTCCACCATCCCCGCGTCCGCGACCCAGTTCTACACTACGCAAATCGACGGCCAGGCGAACGTTGCGATTCACGTTCTTCAAGGCGAGCGCGAACTCGCCAAAGACTGCCGCTCGCTGGCGCGTTTCGACCTGAAAGGTATTCCGGCGATGGCTGCTGGCATGGCGCGCATCGAGGTGAAATTCCTCATCGACGCCAACGGCATCCTGCACGTCTCCGCGCGCGAACAGCGCAGCGGCAAAGAGGCGGAAATTCAGGTCCAGCCCAGCTACGGCCTCACCGACGAACAAGTCGAGAGCATGATTCTCGATTCTTTCGACAGCGCCGAAGAGGATTTCCGGCAGCGCCAGGTTATTGAAGCGCGCAACGAAGCAGACACGATTCTTGCCGCGCTCGAAAAAGGCAAGAAGAGCCCCGCCTGGGGCCACCTGACCACGGACGAGAAGAAAAAGATTGCGAAAATGGAGAAGGCCTTGACCGCCGTAAAGACCGAAGACGATTACCAGGCCATCCGCAAAGCCATCGACGCGCTCAACCAGGGTACGACGCGCCTGGCCGAACTGATGATGGACACCGCGGTCTCGACCGCGCTAAAAGGCAAAACCATGGACGAAGCCGACATGGGCGAAGGCCCCACAGCCCCGCATCCCATGGCGAAAGCAGAATTTGAGTAGCGCTGGCGTCTCGCCGGCTGTCGTGCGCAACGACGTTAGCAACAACGAGGCTTAAGGTTTTTGAGGAGCAGTCAATGTCAGAACAGAAAACACAATCCGCCGGCACAGCCACCGAAGACGCTCCCGGCGAAAACACGCCGCAGGAAAATCAGGAAAATATGGTACAGCTTACATTCCTGCCTGAGGGCAAGACCGTCCAGTTCGAGCACGGCAAGCTGCCCTACGAAGATCATGGCAAGCCAGAGTCGATTCTCGACATCGCGCTCAACTACGGAGTCACGCTCGACCACGCCTGCGGGGGCAATTGCGCCTGCACCACTTGCCATGTCTGGATCAAAGAAGGCGCCGAAAATCTTTCACCCATGGAAGACGACGAAGCCGACCGCCTCGACATGGCCGCCGACTTGCAGTTAAACTCGCGCCTCGGCTGCCAGGTGCAGATCACAAAGCCAGGTAAGGTAGTCGTCGAGATCCCGGCTTGGAACCGCAATTACATTTCGGAAGAGCATCACTAAAACCGGGCTTCGGGCTTCAGCTATCAGGCTTCGGCTTTCAAAAGGCACTTGCCGAAGCCCGAAGCCCGACAGCCGAAGCCCGCTAGCCGTACTCGAGGAACGCTATGCCTAAACCGCTAACCTGGGACGACGCCGAAGACATCGGCATCCTCCTCTCTGAAGCTCATCCCCAACTCGATCCCCTCACCATTCGCTTCACCGACCTGCATCGCTACGTCACCGAGCTGCCCGACTTCAAGGGCGATCCCGGAGCCTCCAACGAAGGCAAGCTCGAAGCCATCCAAATGGCATGGTACGAAGAAGTCCAGGACCGGACCCAGGGCTGACTTGTTTCGTTTGGCGCATCTGAATAGGTTCGAATCAACCGTAAGGAATCTCGCGTAACTTTAGTCCCGGCAGAAGAATGGGCTCGATGACTGCTACCGACTGCATATGTCAGAGGTCGGAGGGTTTAAGGCCAGTCTTCTTGGCAATACGAGCCAGGATCGCAGGCCCCAATTCGTCACTCTCACCGAATGACCAAGTGTAGTTTGGGTAATGTGGGTGCCTGAGCTTTCTATGCAAACCCACCTGACGAAGAAAAACCCAACCAATCTTAAGCAGGGCTTTATAGACAAGACGGGCCTTGGTGCTAGGCCACTGGGTCACGCTATAGCGCGTTCGAGGCTGATAGAGTTCGGAGGGCCGTCTGTGGAATGCTCTACGTCGTCAGCGATTGACCGTAGCGCAATTGCATATGCCTTGTTGACAGCTTCCTATTTGGTGACGCCGTATGCCAAGGCCCCGGGAACTTGCGAGATTTCGGCGATCCAGCGGCCATCAGTTTCCAGTTCGGTTTCGATGGTAAATCGCAAGTCTTGACTCCCGGTGCTTCGCGGCGGCTTGTGGTCGGCCATCACGGTGTAAAGATGCTCCAGATCGTAAGGGGTTGCATCTTACCAAGGTAACGACGCATGCCCGACAGCATAACCCAATGGCTCGGAATTGCAACCGAATCGTTTGGCCGCTGTTAGCTCTTTATATTCAGGGTTTTCTGAGCAAGCAATCGCTGTAGTGTGTCCCCGAAACAGGAATTGATTGTCGCGGTTGTTGAAAAGCCATGTCATCTCTTTGCAGGCAGGTAGGGAGATGTTCGACCAAGACTTTATGCCACGCGACCACAAACTGAGAGATGCCCGTCCGAATCGGATCGCTTCGACCACGCAATAAAACCCGGCCTCAACACTAGCCGACAAACGGAGCAACCGACACGCGCAGTGAGCGGCAATACGAACCCAAGCAGATTCTGCGGCTGCATCCGTGAGAGAGCAACGGATGCCGTGACTTGTACACGACGCCAGCGCCAGGCCCGCATTGCCAGCGGACCATCCGTCAGGAGAAAATGGTCCTTATGCCAGTCTCATTGCATCCTGACACGGCGTTGCTCTTAATCGACATTCAGTCCGGCTTCGACGACCCCAAGTGGGGTGCCCGGAACAACCCGGACGCTGAGCAGAACGCGAGACGGCTTCTCCTCGCCTGGCGCGCCGCGAAACGCCCCATCTTCCACGTTCAGCACGCTTCTCAGAATCCCAACAGCCCTCTGCACCCCGCGAAACCGGGATTCCGTCATAACCCCCTGGTCGCGCCCCAGGATGGAGAGCCCGTAATCACCAAGAATGTGAACAGCGCATTCATCGGCACTTCTCTGCAGGAGCAGCTTCAGGCCAGAGGTATTCGGGAAATCGTGATTGCCGGCCTGACCACGCAGCATTGCGTTTCAACTACGACAAGGATGGCGGGAAACTTCGGCTACACGGTGTATTTGGCCTCGGATGCAACCGCTGCCTTTCAGCTAACCGGCCCGGACGGAACGGTGTGGGACCCGGAGACAGTCCACCAGCTTGCCTTGGCGGAGTTGCACGGCGAGTTCGCCGAGGTCGTGGATGTGGCGTCTATTCTGAGCGCGGTCGAGGCATCAACGGCAGCCCAATCAGGAAAATCGTCCTGATCGACTCGACGGTCGGAAGTGGGCCAGTTTTACTACTACACGACGACTTGTCATCCTGAGCGGAGCCGTCTTTCAGGCGCAGCGAAGAATCTCCAGCCTAACCGACCCAGCGCGCAAGCCCGAGCCGGCTCTTCCACGCACCCGCGCCGCTAAGATTTTACAATTTCGTGACAATTACACTTCAGTCGCCGGCCTAGCATGTCGATGAACGGTTGTGGCAGGGCTCCCGCAAGTTTCGTCCTGGCCATCAACTTCTCTCTCTGTCCAAATTACAAAGGGCACGGCTCTCACCGTGCCCTCTTTTTATTGGATTGTCATCCTGAGCGAGACGTTCTTTGTCTCGCGAAGGACCTGGGCGAGCCGCGCGAAGCGTCGCGCCCTTTGCGACGCATTAATCGCGCGTTTGGCTCGCTTCCATATTAGATTGCACCCACCAGCTAAACTGCCGTCCGCGTTCCTACCCCACCGTCGCCGGGACCGGCTCTTCCACGCTAGCCTCCCGCAGAAACTTCGCCGCTTCCTCCGGCGGTGTGGGATTAATGTAGAAACCCGTGCCCCACTCAAATCCCGCCGTCTTGGTCAGCTTCGGCATGAACTCCATGTGCCAGTGATAGTGGTCGTTGGTCGGATCCTGCGCCGGCGAGGTGTGAATCACCAGATTGTAAGGTGGATTATCCAGCACCCGATCCGCCTTGATCAGCAAAGTCTTCAACGCCTTCGCCAGGTTCTCAAACATGTGCGACGACGAATTCTCAAACGCCGACTCATGCTGCTTCGGCAAAATCCAGGTCTCGAACGGAAACCGCGGCGCGTAAGGCGCGATAGTCAAAAAGTTCTCGTTCTCCGCCACCACCCGGCTCCCATTCTCAACCTCTTGACGAATAATATCGCAGAAGACGCAGCGCTCTTTGTATAGGAAATACTGTTTTGCGCCTTCCAGTTCCTGCGTGACGTTGATTGGGAGAATCGGCAGGGCGATCAGTTGGGAGTGCGCGTGCTCGAGCGATGCTCCTGCGGCCTCGCCGTGGTTCTTAAAGAGCAGAATGTATTTGAAGCGGCGGTCTTTTTTCAGATCGAGGATGCGGTCGCGAAATGTCCAGAGCACATCTTCGATTCGTTTCGGAGGCAGCGTCGCGAGGCTGGCATTGTGGTCGGGCGTCTCGATGATTACTTCGTGCGCGCCAATGCCGTTCATGCGGTCGAACATGCCCTCGGCCTGCCGGTTCAGGGTACCTTCAATGCCTAACGCCGGAAACTTGTTTGGCACGACGCGCACCGTCCAACCGGGCGTGTCGCGCTGCGAAGCCGGTCCGCCGTTCGATCCCGGACGGTACGCCTGAATCTCCGGCGGAGTTTTCCCTTCGTTCCCGTAGCAAAAGGGGCAGAACCCTCCCTTTAGCTTCACGTTTTCCCGGGCAAAGTCGGTAGGACGCTTCGCGCGGTCGGTCGAAATAATTACCCAGCGGCCAACAATAGGATCTTTTCTAAGCTCAGGCACTAATGAACCCCTTTTATTAGGATGGACGAAACTCTCATTTTAAGCCGTGAGGGAGGAATTGCTAAACACTTCGATCTGCGGCTGGCTGGCCCTCGAATTTAAATAGTATACGCTGACCACATCGAAACGCCACTGGCACGAAGGTGGAAATCGCCGAAGGTAATCACGCACCACGGCGGCCACCAGACGCCGCTTATGTCGATCGACAGCCGCTTCCCCGGGCTTCACATCGCGCGTGGTTCGCGTCTTGACTTCCACGAAGCAGAGAACATCGTCGTGCCATCCGATCATGTCGATCTCTCCGCGGCTGCGCGGCGAGCGGAAGTTCCGCGCGACCATGGTGTAGCCCAGTTTCCGCAGATGAAAGTAGGCCGCCTCTTCTCCGCGGCGTCCGGTGCGATGATGCTCCGTGATTTTCTCCGCCGGCAAAGTATGCTCCGCCAGCCAGTTCAGGGAGCGGAGCATCGCATGCGTGAGTTGCCCAGAAAATATCCGCCCGGAGAAGATGCGTCGAGAAAGCAGAAAGAGATCCTCAAGCTGACTGTACCCGCCTCAGACCTGAATGGGATGTGACATTCAAACAATTGGAAGGTGAAGGCTGCATTCCCTCCCGAACTGGGAAACGGTCGAAAAGTTGTCAATAGGCAAGAATTACGCGATTGAGCCTAACTGCCTCACGCGAGAGGAGATATATTTGTCGGAAACGTGGCGGGTTTACCCATCCCGAATTGATATACTGAATATAGAGAGCAAAAAATCAGAAAAAACGAGGCGCGGCCCATGGGCCGCGCCTTTTTTCTTGGTGGATTCACCGGAAAAGCCGGCATTGGCACTGGAGTTCGATGAACGAGCTGAAGTTTTTCAAAACATACAAGGAGCGCGGCGAGTGGGTTGAACTGCGCTTCATGTCCGAAGCGATGCGCCGGGGTTACAAGTTGCTGAAGCCATGGGGAGATTCGCGGCCGTTCGATGTCGCCATCAATTTTGGCAGTCGCATCGTGCGAGTGCAGGTGAAATCGACCATCTGTCGCGTGGGTACGGGGTACCGATGCGACTTTGAGCCCAACCGCCGCACCTCGCCCTACACGTTGAAGCAAGTTGATCTGTTCGCGGCGTGCATCATCCCCGAGAATGCGTGGTACCTGATTCCGGCGCGGGTGCTGGTGAATGGAGATCACTTGAAGAAAGGGCCCATGCTATGCCCCGTGCAGCGCCTAAAGAAGAATCGGTATTTGTACGAGGGGTATCGGGAAGCGTGGGGTTTGCTGCGGGTGAAGCCGGAGGGCACGAAGGCGCGCTAACGGCGAATTGGCGCTTCCCCCCACTCAAGCGAAAGAACGGCTTGAATGGGCCACCGGCCG